>ENA-UOOI01000080-UOOI01000080.1-fermentation-metagenome-genome-assembly--contig:-NODE-80-length-113917-cov-6.817779_pt1 | contig 113917 bp, 102 predicted proteins | sample MGYA00245779_ERZ724027 | MGnify/ENA primary metagenome ERZ724027 (study PRJEB28704, sample SAMN03018318) | fermentation metagenome | biome: anthropogenic terrestrial biome; feature: soil...
AGTTCATGGCCAAATAACGCCGTCTATTGCTGGACATTATGAGTTAGTAGTAACATCCAAGTCAAAGAAGCGTTCGACAAAGATGAGCAGCAAAAGCCGGAAGGCGATTAGTGATTTTGGCGGAAAATGATTCAACGCGCAGTTAGGCGGGCCTAGTCAGACGGCGCTACCAAAACCGGGTTGACAAAATCAGTAGCTTGGTTTAGACTTTGAGTGTCAAATTATTTGAATGGCAAAGTTGGTCCCGAACAATGGGGCCGTGTTTTAACAGCGGTACTTTTGGAATCAAACAGTTCTATTATCAAACTAAAATCAAATACGGCGGATGCCGTTCCTTCAAGGAGGACGTTGCATGATACCCATTGCAATCACGGGAACCGGTAGTTTTATTCCCCAAAGAGTAATCACTAATGACGACTTATCCAAAATAGTGGACACTTCGGACGAGTGGATTTCCACTCGGACTGGGATTAAGGAAAGGCATATTGTTGCGGGAGAAACCACCTCAGATATGGCAACTGCCGCCGCCGCACAGGCACTTGCGACCGCCGGAATTAAACCGGAGGAAGTTGATTTGGTAGTTGTGGCCACTGTCACACCAGACCGCTTCACGCCAACTGTTTCCTGTCTTGTTCAGAAGAAGCTTGGACTCGTTAAAGCCACCTGTCTGGATTTGTGGGCCGGATGTAGCGGTTTCATCTTTTCATTGATGACTGCGCATCGCCTGCTGGCCTCCGGATCATACCAGAAGGCTTTGGTGATCGGGGCAGAGTCACTAACCAAATTGACTAATTGGGCGGATCGCAATACTTGTGTTTTATTCGGGGACGGGGCGGGCGCCGTTGCGATCGAATCTGGTGATACAAATGGCATTTTAAACCATATTACCGGTTCGGATGGTTCCCGGGGTGACGTGCTTGTGATCGAAGGAGTCGCCATCAATAACCCTGCATTTCAAAGCACCGAACCGGCACATCATATTATCATGGATGGAGGGGAGGTGTTCAAGTTTGCTGTCAATGCAATGAACGAAAGCATCAGGCAGGTCTTAAATGGAACAGGTTTTGGTCTGGAGGAGATTGACTATTTTATTCCGCATCAGGCCAATGACCGGATTATAGAACTGGTGGCTCACAAAATGAAACTACCGCGGGAAAAGTTCTATACCAATCTGCACAAATATGGCAATACTTCCGCAGCCAGCATTCCGATTGCCCTTGACGAAATGAACAATAAAGGGATGCTGAAGAAAGGTATGAAGCTGATCACGGTCGGATTTGGCGGCGGTCTTACCTGGGGGGCCAATTTGCTGCAATGGGTAGTCTAGTAGTCTGTAGCACAACTTTTAATGCTGCAGACCACTAATAGTATAATCAATATATGCGAAAAAGGAGATAAACAGATGTTTGAGCAAATTTGTGAGATCGTTGCCGAGCAGCTCAGTGTTGAAAAGGATCAAGTCACTATGGAAAGCCGTTTTATCGAAGATCTGGGTGCCGACTCGCTGGACATGGTTGAATTGGTCATGGCGTTTGAAGAGAAACTGGGAATCCATATCGAAGATGAAGAGGCCGAGAACATTCAATCCGTTGGCGATGCAGTCAAGTTTGTCGAGGCCAAAAAGTAAAGCGTTGGCGTGAAAAAGGCGGTACGCTGAGCTATTGGAAGCAGGTATTTTGCGCCTAAAGCCATAATTCATAGGGGATACAGGGGGACGGTTCTCCTGTGTCATAAACAGAATCAACAGTATCTTATGAGACAGCATCAATGATCAGCGCACTGAATCGCACAAGTAGGTGATAGAATTGCAGTCGAGATTAACAGGGATGCTTGGCATCAAGTACCCTATTTTCCAGGGCGGTATGGCCTGGATTGCGGATCACTCATTGGCTGCGGCAGTTTCTAACGCCGGCGGCCTGGGGGTTATTGCAGCCGGGAATGCCCCGGTGGACTGGCTGGCCGATCAGATCGCCTGCGCAAAGGCAGCCACCAGCGCACCTTTTGGCGTAAATATCATGTTGCTCAGTCCCTATGTGGACGCGATTGTCGACCTGGTCTGTCGTGAAAAAATCCGTGTGGTTACTACCGGTGCTGGCAATCCTGGCAAATACATGTGCCAATTCAAAGAAGCCGGTATTCGAGTAGTTCCGGTGGTTCCCTCAGTGGCATTGGCGCGACGTCTCGAGCAGAATGGCGCTGACGCCGTTATTGCCGAAGGCTGTGAAGCCGGGGGCCATATTGGCGAGTTAACCACTATGGCACTGGTACCTCAGGTGGCACAAGCGGTCGCTGTACCCGTAATTGCTGCCGGTGGGATTGGTGATGGCCGTGGCGTGGCTGCTGCGTTCTGCCTGGGAGCGGAAGGCGTGCAAGTTGGCACCAGGTTCCTGGTGGCACAAGAATGCACCGTGCACCCAAATTATAAGCAGCGCATCCTGCAGGCTAAAGATACTGATACGATGGCCACAGGGCGTTCAACGGGGCACCCGGTGCGGGTCATCAAAAACAAACTGGCGCGCGAGTTCCAGAAACTTGAGGCAGAAGGAGCCGCGGCGAATGAACTGGAGGCTTTGGGGGCTGGAAAGTTAGCGCTGGCAGCCAGAGACGGCGACATTGATAACGGGTCTGTGATGGCCGGTCAAATAGCCGGACTGGTGCGGCAGGAGCAGACTTGTCTCGAAATAATAGTCAGTATGTTTGCGGAAGCCGAACAGGTCCTACGCAAAGTGGCCCCTGCGGTATCCGCATCAGAATAATCCGGAGGAAATCTGATGAAAACAGCATTTTTGTTTTCGGGTCAGGGTTCGCAATATTGCGGCATGGGAAAGGAGCTTTGCTCCCACTATCCCGCCGCTGCCGCCGTATTTAAACAGGCGTCCTGGACTCTGGGCTATGATATCGAGGGGATCTGTTTCGCGGATAATGATCGCCTCAACCTAACGGAATATACTCAGCCAGCCATTGTGACTACTAGTCTGGCGATTTTGGCAGTGCTACAGGAATACGGTTTTGACGCCGCTATGGCAGCTGGACTGAGCCTTGGAGAATATAGCGCATTGGCGTTCGGCGGGGCGTTAAGCTCCGTGGAAGCAATCAAACTGGTCAGTATGCGCGGCAAATATATGCAAAAAGCGGTTCCGGCCGGTGTTGGAACCATGGCAACAATCCTTGGCTTGGCGCGCACCCTGGTGCTGGAGGCGGTTCAAGAGGCTTCCAGCTATGGAATCGTGGAGGCCGCGAATTTTAACTGCCCTGGTCAAATCGCTATCTCAGGTGAAGTTGTTGCCGTTGAACAGGCGTGCCGTATTGCAAAGGAAAAAGGGGCCCGCCGTGTTGTGCCTTTGAATGTGTCGGCTCCGTTTCATTGCAGTATGCTTAAGCCGGCGGCCATTCAATTACGCGCTGAACTGGAAACGGTCAAAATCAAACCGCTTACGAAAACAGTCTATTCTAATGTCACAGCTCAGCCCATTGATGATTCAGAGGCAGTCAGAGAATTGCTTACCCAGCAAGTGGTATCCCCGGTGCTTTGGGAAGATACCATTATTGCCATGGCTGCACAGGGCGTGGATACTTTTATTGAAATCGGTCCTGGAAAGGTATTAACGGGATTTGCAAAAAAGATCGCTCCTGAGGCGGTTGCACTGAATGTTGAAGACTTGGGATCCCTGGCGCAGCTACTTGAGTTTGCTGGTGCTGGTCTGCCAATACCTGTATCTGCAGTCTAGTGATAATACTTTTGCGAGGAGGTTCGGCATGAACTTGACGCTGAATGGTAAAAACGCACTGATTACAGGGTCCGCCCGCGGGATCGGGAAGGCGATTGCGCTACGTCTGGCGCATGATGGGGCCAAAGTGATCATTAATTATGTATCAGGCATGGAAGCGGCTGCCTACAGTACGGTTGCCGAAATTGAAGCACTGGGTGGCAAAGCCAGTGCTATCATGGCGGATGTTACGAACGAGGAACAAGTGGCTGCCATGTTTCAGCAAATCATTGAGCAGTGTGGCACGCTTGATATTCTTGTCAACAACGCCGGTATTACCAGGGACCAATTAATCGTCCGCATGAAAACCGAAGATTTTCAGAGCGTAGTGCGGGTCAATTTGGAGGGAACCTTTTTATGCAGCCGGGAGGCCGCCAAAGTCATGATCCGCCAGCGCAGTGGCAGAATTATCAGCATTTCTTCTGTCAATGGCGTGGCGGGTAGCCCTGGACAAGCCAATTATGCCGCCAGTAAAGCTGGTATTATCGGTCTGACGAAGTCGCTCGCCAAAGAGCTCGGCAGCCGCGGCATTACAGTCAATGCGGTCGCGCCAGGCTACATTCAGACAGAAATGACAGCCGTGTTATCAGACAAAATTAAAGACAGTATTCTCGGGCTGATTCCTTTGCAGCAGCTCGGCAAGCCTGAAGATGTCGCTAATCTGATTGCGTTCCTTGCTTCCGAAGACAGCCGCTATATCACTGGCCAAGTGATCCATGTAGACGGCGGCATGGTAATGTAAGGACGGTGTTAGCATGAAAAAGCGGGTAGTTATTACCGGTTTGGGAGCGATCACACCTCTTGGTACCGGAACGGAAAAGTTCTGGGGAGGCTTATGTAAAGGCGAAAATGGCATTGGCATTATTACCAGATTTGATGTTACTAATAGCAAAGCGAAGCTGGCCGCCGAGGTCAAGGACTTCGAAGCTGAGGACTTCATCGAACGCAAAGAAAAGCGACGTATGGATCGGTTTACCCAATTTGCAGTGGCTGCCTCCGCCATGGCTATTGAAGACGCCGGATTGAACAGCGGTTTTCCCTGCCCGGAGCGGACTGGAACCGCCATTGGTTCGGGTATTGGCGGGATGGAGACTTTTGAGGAACAACATTCACGTTTCCTGGAGAAGGGTCCCGACCGGGTTAGTCCGTTTTTTATCCCAATGATGATTGGGAATATGGCTGCCGGTAATGTGGCGATTATGTTCAACGCCAAGGGGCCAAGCACTGCAGTTGTTACAGCTTGTGCCTCCGGTGGACACAGCATCGCTGATGCCGCCAGGATCATTCAGGACGGCCGCGCCGATATTATGATTGCCGGCGGAACAGAGGCGGCGGTGACACCCTTGTCGGTGGCCGGATTTGCGTCTATGCAGGCGCTTTCAACTGCGGAAAGCCCAGATGACGCACCCAGGCCGTTTGATTTGCGGCGTAACGGATTTGTCATGGGCGAAGGAGCCGGTGTTTTGATTCTGGAAGAATACCAGCACGCCCTGCGGCGTGGTGTTCGCATTTACGCTGAAGTGGCTGGCTACGGTACTTCGACGGACGCTTATCATATCACCAGTCCCTCGCCGGATGGCGAAGGAGCGGCGCGCGCCATAACTGAAGCGCTCGCGAGCGCTGGCATTGAAGGTAGCCAGGTTGGGTACGTCAATGCCCACGGTACAGGTACCGAGCTGAATGACAAGTATGAGACGATGGCGCTGAAGCGGGCTTTTGGAGAGCACGCCTACAAGCTGGCGGTCAGCTCGACAAAGTCAATGCACGGGCATTTGCTAGGCGCAGCCGGAGCCGTGGAAGCGATCATACTGGCCAAGGCCCTGCAGGAAGGGTTTATTCCGCCAACAACTAAATATGGCGTTCCGGATCCGGAATGTGATTTAGATTATGTACCGAATGAAGGCCGAAAAATGGATTTAGCCTACGGAATCAGTAATTCTCTTGGCTTTGGCGGGCACAATGTGACCCTCGTCTTCAAACACTATGAAGGGCGCTGAAATAATGAATCTTAAGGAACTGAAAGAGCTGATTGAGGCGATGAATCGCTCAGCAATCACCCATTTTGAAATGGAGCAGGAAGGCCTTAAGCTCAGTCTCAGAAAGGATACAGCGCTTCAGATCAATGGTGCCCAGGCCACTGCTATGACAATGTCCGCACTATCGCCAGCCGCAGCGGCCGCGAATGCGCCGATCGCAGTAGCAGCCGTTCCAATAGCGGCACCGCCAACCGCGCCGGCAAACCTGCCAGCGGCAACTGCAATGCTAGCTGCGGCACCGGCTGCAGTAACGCCGGCCGTAGTAACGCCGGCACCAGCAGTAGAAGAAGGCATCACTGTCATCAAATCGCCAATGGTTGGCGTGTTCTATGAGGCCCCTCAACCTGGAGCGCCACCTTTCGTCAAAATAGGAGACCAGATTAGTGAAGGGCAGGTATTGTGCATCATTGAGGCAATGAAACTGATGAATGAGGTACAGGCTGAGATTGAAGGCACAATCGTTGACATTTTGATCAAGAATGAAGAAATGGCCGAGTTTGGCCAGCCGTTGTTTAAGGTTAAGATTAAATGAGCAATCAAGAGGTGAGCTTTGCCGTGGAACTGGATATTAATGCAATAAAAAAAATTCTGCCGCATCGTCAACCCTTTTTACTAGTGGATCGTATCACCGAACTCGAACCCGGAAAAAGAGCTGTTGGGATTAAAAACGTGACTATTAACGAGGACTTCTTCCGGGGACATTTTCCGGAAGAGCCGGTTATGCCAGGCGTACTCTTAATTGAAGCGCTGGCCCAGGTCGGCGCGGTGGCTTTGCTCTCCATGGAGGAGTTTCGCGGCCGCATTGCCTATTTTGGCGGCATTAACAAAGCCAGATTCAAGAGAAAAGTCGTGCCGGGGGATCGTTTGACGTTGATCACCGAAATAGTCCAGCGGCGTGGTCCAATGGGGATCGGGAAAGCGGAAGCGTTTGTCGGCAATGAAAAGGCGGTCGAAGCGGAACTAGTTTTTGCGATCGGGTCGGCATCGACTGCTATCGACTCAGCTACCCCTGCTGCCGCAACTCCGGCGGCCCCGGGGCGGCATCAGGAATAGTGGCTATGTTCAAACGCATATTAGTGGCCAATCGGGGCGAAATTGCGGTTCGAATTATTCGCGCTGCCCGCGAAATGGGTATTGAGACGGTGGCAGTCTACTCGGAAGCCGATCAGCAGTCGTTGCATGCGCACCTCGCTGACTATGGCGTCTGCATCGGCCCAGGTTCTTCAAAGGGCAGCTATCTTAATATGGTCAATATTATCAGTGCCGCGCTACTGACAGGAGCGGAGGCGATTCATCCGGGCTTCGGATTCTTATCGGAGAATGCGTCCTTCGCCAGGATGTGCCAGGAATGCGGACTGGTCTTTATTGGGCCGACTCCGGAACAGATCGAGCGCATGGGTGATAAGGCGCTAGCCAAGAGTACGGTCGAGGCAGCCGGAGTCCCAGTAGTACCTGGTTCGAAAGGTTTACTATGCAGTTTGGATGAGGCGCGGAAAGCAGCGGCTGCCATCGGCTATCCGATATTGATTAAGGCCACGGCTGGCGGTGGCGGGCGCGGGATGAGAATCGCCCATAGTGCCGCTGAGTTGGAACAAGCTTTTCAAACGGCGAAAATGGAGGCCAAGGCGGCCTTCAATGAAGAGGGCGTCTACCTCGAGAAGCTGATTCAGAACCCCAGGCATATTGAATTTCAGATCATGGCCGATCATTATGGTAATATTGTGCACCTGGGGGAAAGAGACTGCTCGCTGCAAAGAAGAAATCAAAAGGTGCTTGAAGAGGCACCGTCCTATGTGCTGTCCGATACCCTGCGGCGCAAAATGGGTGAGGCCGCGACACATGTTGCCAAGGCTGTGAATTACCAAAACGCAGGGACAATAGAATTTTTACTTGACGAAGATCAGCGGTTTTATTTTATTGAAATGAACACCAGAATCCAGGTCGAGCATCCGATCACAGAAATGATCACGGGGTTGGATTTGGTGCAGGAGCAGATCAGAGTTGCTCAGGGTGAGGCGCTGTCATGGCGCCAAAGAAATATTAAATTCAGCGGGCATGCCATTGAATGTCGCATCAATGCCGAAGACCCCGCGCAAGGATTTCGTCCATCTGCTGGTAGAATCGAAAGCTATCTCTTTCCGGGGGGACCGGGCGTGCGTATTGATAGCGCAATTTACCCGGGATATTATATACCGCCTTATTATGACTCGATGATCGCCAAACTGATCGTCCACGGACGCAGCCGCCATGAGGCCATTGCCAAAATGAAGATGGCTCTTGAGGAGTTCCGAATTGAAGGGGTCACCACCAACGTATCCTTCCAAAAAGAGATTCTGAACAATCGGGATTTTATGGACGGCAATGTCGACACGCACTTTATTGAAAAACATTGGTCGCGTTGAGTGCCGAATTGACTGGCCGTGCTAGAGTGGTCGCGTTGAATGAGGTGATTAAAGGTAATGATAGCCAATCTGTTGCCCAAGACGAAATATACAGTCTTGCCGATGGAACCGGTTAACAAGCCCGATTTGGAAACCAAGAAGCCCTCCATTCCGGATGGCTTAATCGTTAAATGCCCCGGATGCCTGCGGGCCCATTATATTATTGAACTGGCCGACGCCGACAATGTGTGTCCCAACTGTCACTACCATTTCCGCCTGGGATCCAGGGCGCGTATTAACACCTTGGTTGATCCAGATAGTTTCGTGGAGCTGGATGCCGCGCTGTTGTCATCTGATCCACTACTGTTTCCGGGGTACGCCGGTAAACTGACCGATCAGGCAGGTAAATGCGGTGAGCCGGAAGGTGTTGTCACTGGTTTGGCAGCCATCCATGAACATCCGCTGGCTTTAGGCGTCATGGAACCAGGATTCATGATGGGCAGCATGGGCGAAGCAGTCGGCGAAAAGTTGACCAGAATGGTGGAGACCGCCACAGAGAGAAGGCTGCCGATCATTCTCGTAACAGCCAGCGGTGGCGCACGCATGCAGGAAGGCATTATCTCTCTGATGCAAATGGCAAAAACCTCGGCGGCGCTGGGTAGACACAGCCGCGCCGGGTTACTTTACATCCCGGTGCTGACCGATCCGACGACCGGCGGGGTGACAGCCAGCTTTGCGATGCTCGGTGATATTATTCTGGCTGAACCCGGTGCGCTGATAGGCTTTGCCGGACCGCGCGTAATTGAACAAACCATTAAGCAACAACTGCCGGAAGGATTTCAGCGGGCGGAGTTCTTACTTGCACAAGGGTTTGTGGATCATATTGTGGCGCGCGCAGACCTGCGCGGATTTTTGGGCAGAATGCTGAAATTCCATCATAGCGCCGCACCCACGAATTCGTGAAGGGGGGCGGGGACGCCTATGGCAATTGATATTGAGCTTAAGCTGCGGGAAATGAAGTCTAAGCTGGCAGATTTGCGAGAACTGGCGGAGAGCTCGTCTCTGAACCTTGAGGAAGCCATCGCCCAGCTCGAAGTAGCCATTGCCAGACAGGAAAAAGAAATTTATCTGAATTTGAGTCCCTGGCAGAAAGTGCAGTTGGCACGGCACAAAGATCGACCGACCACGCTCGATTACCTTAGTCTGGTCTTTGATGACTTTATTGAGTTGCATGGTGACCGCCGCTTTAAGGATGATTCCGCGATTGTGGGCGGGTTGGCGCTGCTGGGCGATCGGCCCGTTACGGTCATCGGACACCAAAAAGGGCGTGATTTGAACGAACGACTCCGTCGCAATTTTGGGATGCCGCATCCGGAAGGTTACCGCAAAGCTTTACGTTTGATGAAGCAGGCCGAAAAATTCGGGCGTCCAGTAATCTGTTTTATTGATACGCCGGGGGCCTATTGCGGTATTGGCTCGGAGGAACGCGGGCAGGGGCAGGCGATCGCTGAAAATCTGATGGAGATGTCAGCCTTGGCGGTCCCGATCGTCTCTGTGATTATCGGCGAAGGTGGCTCTGGCGGAGCCCTGGCGTTGGGAGTTGCTGATCGGGTACTCATGCTGAAGCATGCGGTCTATTCTGTGATTTCCCCTGAGGGCTTTGCGTCCATTTTGTGGAAGGATGCCAGCCGGGCGGCAGAGGCAGCCGGTGTCATGAAACTGACAGCGCAGGACTTGAAGGAACTTAAGGTTATTGATCGGATTGTGGAAGAACGCGAAGGTGCACATCTCCGCAAGAAAGAAGTGGCCATGCGTCTGAAACGCATCTTTGCGTCTTATCTGAATGAGCTTTGTGCCAAGGACCCGCAGGACTTACTGGCGGAACGTTATGTCAAGTACCGGGGCATGGGTCTCGGTAGAATAGCCGCCGCGGATTGCGCGCCGATCAACGCAGCGATGAACGCCCAGGAAGCCGCCCCGGATTGCGCCGTAAAACTTGTGTGAAAAGAGAGCAGTGATGCTCTTTTTTTCTTCAGCAAACGGGCGAATATGCCGATACATAATTGGGAGAAATTTATCCACCAGTAATCATAAGGATGTAGAGCCTTAATTCTCCAGTGTTCATAAGGATGTAAAGCCTTATATCACCAGGAATCATAAGGAGGTAAAGATGGAGAAACAGATTTTTGCGCAAAATGAGGCCCGAGTTCATGCCATGCTTCTGAAAGTTAGTTGGGGCGGAGTTGTAGTAGGTGTTCTAATGCTATTGGGCATCAAGGTCGCTGGTTTGTCAGACATGCTTACTGTTAACCAGATCATAGGTGCTGCAATAGCGGGGTTGCTCTTATTTGGATTGCCCACTGTTTGCCTAAAGAGCAACATCCTGATGAATGTGATGAAGTATCTATTAATTGCCTCTTCAGTTATCTTTGTTACGGTGTTGTGTTATTTCTTGCCTCAGCTGAATGAGTCCTTCACTTTCTATTATTATGCTGTTGTCGTCACCGCACTGTATTTGGATCCGGCATTAGCCTTATTTTCAGCCATATTATCAATATGCGGGAACATCTTTTTGGTGTTGGTCCATCCGCAGTTAATACCGGCAGTCTCTGCTCCAGGCGTGTTTGGTGCACGCTTTCTTTCGTTTGCGCTGGCTGCCGCCGGAGTATATTGTTTCATCCGACTGGCGCGCAATCTGGTCAGAAAGGTTGCCAATCAGCAAAGCAGTCTTTTCTCGATGAATCAATACCTGAGGAATTTGATGGGTCAGATTGCTGATGCTTCCAGCAACTTGGCTGCTTCCGGCGAGGAATTGCTGGCCAATGCTGAGGAGACAGGTGCCGCAATTGAGGAGATTTCCTCCGCCACTACAGATATGGCGAAAGGGGCAGATTTGACCGGATCGCACGCGCGGCGGACTGCTGAGATTATTTCTAGCTATGCTACTGTATCTCAAGAAGTCGCCAGTTCCGCACAGAGTTCTCAGGAGGTTGCGGATGAAATGCGCCAGGCCGCAATGCGAGGGACAGAAGCCGTGCGTACGCTTATCGGCGTGATGAATAAAGTTGCTGATGCTATTACCCAAGCCGAAATTTCGGTTCAAGAACTGGCAACTCACTCAGGGCAGATTGAGGCGTCTAATAAGGCTTTGGATGATATTGCGAAACAGATCAACATGTTTGCGCTGAACGCCACGATTGAAGCATCGCGGACCGGCAATAACGGGCAGGGGTTCTCCGTGATTGCCAATGAAATCAGCAAGATGTCCCGGAGCTCGCATGAAATGCTCGGAAAAGTCACTTCGTCGTTGTTTAGAGTTAAAGAGAAAATTGATGCGACGACCGCCGTTTTCGCAACCTCTCATGCAGAGGCGAGCAGAGGTGTGGAATTGGGAAGTGGTTTGACAGATATTTTTGAAGACCTGCTTGAGAAGGCAAATGCAGCCAATGACAGTTTAGGTTCAATTAATGAATCTATTCAGAGTCAGTTCTCTTCCTTGGCTAACATACAGAATTCTTCGGAAGAATTGGCAACTGTAGCGGAAAAGAACGCCGCCAGTGCCAATATGGTGGCGAGCGTTACTGAAGAGACAGCCGCTGCGGTTGAGTATGTTACCCGGTCGGCAATGGAGCTCACCCGCATTTCGGAGAGTCTGAGCCAGAGTATACCGACAGCCAAAATGTTTGATGAGTGGCAGCCTGATGATAGTAATGAAAAGGCATCGCAGTAGAAGTTTTGCAGCATCATCAAGTTGTTGCGAAGTAATGAGGGGCTCCCAACTGTTGCAGTTGGGAGCCCATTATTATCTTTGTCGACATTTTGACGGAGACGTGGGGGGGACGGAGACATGGGGACGGTTCATCTGTTTCGCCCGCGAGTTGTGTCCTTACGTTGGGGCGAGACAGATGAACCGTCCCCACGTCTCTTGCTTAGCGACGAGGTAAACTCTATAGCTCAGAACAAGCCGCCACAGCTTCTGTACTGAGGGTTCCTGCTTTAATGCTTTCCGCCATACGAATCATGGTACGCAAGGCAAAACCGGCGGATGTAACCTCAGAACCGTAGATGAACAGAAAAGGTGGCTTGCCTTTAAAGAACTCATAGGACTGATATTGATGGGTTAATTGATCGCGTTTGCCGGTGTGCGGTTCCGGCCCTATCTGGGCAATTAGATTAGCTAAAGCATCGCCGTGATAGTTGATCTCCAGTAAGGCCCCAGCAATGTAGACATTGTCCAATTTGCTCAGGCGTCCTGAAATGGCATATTTTAAGAGCGTTTTTTCGACTTCGTCGCGCATTTTTCCGATTAGCTTGTTCGGATCAAACGCCTTCTTTTCTGAGGCGTTTAACAAGTCATATTCGTGGTAGAAGCGACCGAATTTAACGCAGAATACGATCGGCAGATAATACAGGAAAGTGCGGTCTTTTTCATGCATGCCGGTAAGAACGACTCCGGCCAGCATATTCAGGGTATGCTGCAGGGATTTCAGGAAGTCGGGGCGCTCAAAGAGGTTCCAGCGAGCCCGGTTCCTGAGGACAGAGGTCAGTACGTTAATATTCACGGTAGGGTCAACATCGTTTTCACGAGTACCGATCCACGTCATTATGCCGCCATTTTCGGGATCCAGACCATTGATTGTAAGACGCGCCTTGTGGCGTGATTCCGGTAATGCTTGGAACTCGGTGATCAGATCGAGAAAGGCCGGATTATCTACAGCTTTCTTAATACGCTGAACCAGTTCAGTCGGGATTTCTTTTATACGGCCGCCTGGATTGGTTTCGGTCAATTTCAGGAAATAATCAAAAGCCACCAAATTGCCATATGTACAATCAGTATCCGCATCAATTTTCCATGAGCTGATTTGGCGATAGATCGGTGAGGCGGGATCCATGTGCAGATCATTGGGTGGGAAGAAATTAATAATCTCAACTTCGCCGGCATCGGTTTGGTAAGGTTCCAGGTTTCCGATCATATTTTTCAGAATCGAAGCGCTGGTGCGATAGATTCGATTGAACAAATCATCGCTGACAATATCGGGCATATCCGTCAGAATGGTCAGTAGCGCTTCCAGAATGAAAATGTCATTAAAGAACGTATGAAACGTGGAACATGACCGGCTGCTCAGATTCAGCCTCCTGGAAAGGTTACGGTCGGTCAGACGCTGCCATAAGAAAAACGGTCTGATCAGAAAAGAGGCTACTAGTTTATTCCGCAACCCCGGACGAAACTTGAAATAAAGCAACTGGTCACGGAACGTAAAACTCGGGTCACCGCATAGCATAATTTGAAGATGGGTAGGCAAATACTCCTGAGTCTCGTAGGTGTTTATGATGTCTTCGCAACAACTGACTATGACCTTCTTGAGATTCTCGTGCAAATTAGTCGCTCCTTTCACTTGGTCGCAAATTACCGGATGGGCCGGCGTCTTAATAGAGCAGCTGCCGGTATGCGGACAAAACCAACTCTTTTTATTCGCGAGAAGTTCATTTTTATCCTGCCCGTGGAGTAATAATGTAAAATGTCCAAAAGATAATAGAGTGTCAATGTTAGGACAAAATGTTCCGTCTGCTGCGCGCTGTCATTTTTGGATCGTGTTGCCGGTTGACACAGATGCGCTGTTATGATATTCTTAATTGTGCGATCCATGTTTGCGGGAATAGCTCAGTTGGTAGAGCGTCAGCCTTCCAAGCTGAATGTCGCGGGTTCGAGTCCCGTTTCCCGCTCCAGAAATTATCCGGCGGAATCTACCGCCGGTTTTTGATGCAAGACGCTGGCAGATAGCTGACCGATCGTTGCCAGATATTGCCGCCAGATATTTGTGCGACTTCCTGAGAACTCATGTTTGACGAGTGGCAGGAGTTGTAGTATAATAGCTAAGCGGAACCGGTGAGCCGGTCGCAATGGCTGGGATTTGCGCCTGTAGCTCAGGGGATAGAGCAACGGACTTCTAATCCGTCGGTCGCAGGTTCGATTCCTGCCAGGCGCGCCAAACTTTATGGTGGGAGTAGCTCAGTTGGTTAGAGCGCCAGGTTGTGGCCCTGGAGGCCGTGGGTTCGAGTCCCATCTCTCACCCCAACATGTTTACTTCGGGATTTCGGGATCCGTAGCCTAAATCGTAGTCCCCGGCAACATTCCCGAAAATTCCATTCAATCTTGCTGGGGCGTAGCCAAGTCGGTAAGGCACGGGACTTTGACTCCCGCATGCGTTGGTTCGAGTCCAGCCGCCCCAGCCAAAATTTCATGGGTCATTAGCTCAGTTGGCAGAGCACCTGACTTTTAATCAGGGTGTCCGGCGTTCGAATCGCCGATGACCCACCAAGTAATGACGCGGGTTTGGAGAATTACTCTGAACCCGTTTTTGCTGTTTGCCGACGTAAATATCTTTGGCCCTTTCTAAAAAGCGTATCCCAACCGGGATACGCTCATTTGCTCAACCAATGGCAGCAGTCGTTCGGCGGTGATCGTCACTTATGGTGACCAAGTGGCTGAATGGTGTGATATACTGACATCAGTAACATTCATGACGAATGGTTTGTTATATACGTAAGTCCGTGTGATTATCGAACCTTCGCCTATGATTTCATCAAAAGTCGGGCTTGCGGTCTGCTGGCCAGCGTCAGATTCGATCACGAAATAGACGGTGTAAGAAAGGATGTCCTTATTGCCTAAATTGGACATTCTATATTTGATTGATACAGAGCCGGCATTTTGAGACCAGCTTACGAGGGTGTGTTTGGAAAGCTCACAGCCGGTAAGGACCAGCAGCAAAACACAGATCACAATCAGAAGGAGTATTCTCTTTTTCACATTTGACCCTCCTTTCATAGAGTTTGCCGAAGGGTTTAAGCTGCAAAATCTCTAACAGAGAAGTCAAAAATCCAAACATGTCATGTACCCAATACCATATTATTATAAATATTTAAAATGATCAATGGGATTGTAAGTTTTTCGCGCTTTATAACAAAGGCAATGCCAGCCAAAATAAAGGCTACTTCGTCAAAGAAGATGCAAGTGGCGCATTAGGTAAATATAAACGATGTTCTTTCAGGCCATTAAAGTGTAAAATAGGCATCAGGACGTGTGGTAGTCGCTTACATAGCGCAAATACATATGCATAAGCAAAGGATGGAAAATGGATAATACTTTATTTACGAGCCTAAACCTGTCAAAAGAAGTGCAAAAAGCGATTGCTGATATGGGCTTTGAAGAAGCGACGCCTATTCAATCCCAAGCAATTCCGCCCATCATGGAAGGCCGGGATGTAGTCGGGCAAGCACAGACTGGAACTGGCAAAACAAGCGCTTTTGGCATTCCGGCTGTTGAAATGATCAGCACCCAGGAAGAGTTCATTCAGGCACTGGTGCTATGTCCAACAAGAGAACTGGCGATTCAGATTGCCCAGGAAGTCACCAATATCGCGAAATACAAAAAGGGTCTAAGAATACTGCCTATCTATGGAGGGCAGCCCATTGAGCGGCAACTGTTTGCGCTAAAGAAGCGCCCGCAGATTATTATCGGAACACCCGGCCGGGTGATGGATCATTTAAGGCGCCGGACCCTCAAATTCGGTGAACTAAAAATGATTGTACTGGACGAAGCCGATGAGATGCTGAACATGGGCTTCCGGGAAGATATTGACGTGATCTTGAAAGAGGTGCCGACTGAAAGACAGACCATTCTTTTTTCAGCCACAATCCCACAGGAAATCATGGAGTTGACCGCCAGTTATCAAAAAGACCCGGTGGTTATTAAAACAGCCCATAAAGAACTGACGGTACCCGCCATTGAGCAGTATTATCTGGAAGTACGTGAGCCCAATAAACCCGAGGTTTTGTCCCGGATAATTGACGCGGAACATATCAAGCTGTCTCTGGTTTTCTGTAATACCAAAAAGCGCGTGGATGAATTGGCGTTAGTAATGCAATCACGCGGCTATATGGTTGAAGCACTGCATGGCGATATGAATCAGTCTCAGCGGGACCGGGTCATGGCTCGCTTCCGGCAGGGGAATATTGAAATGCTAATTGCCACCGATGTGGCTGCCCGCGGTTTGGATGTCAATAATGTTGAAGCCGTGTTTAATTATGATATTCCGAAAGATGAAGAGTATTATGTACATCGGATCGGACGTACAGGTAGAGCCGGTAAGACCGGAACATCCTATACCTTCGTTGCGGGGCGCGAAATTTATCGGTTAAGGGATATTCAGCGTTTCACAAAGTCTAATATTAAGTTGATGAAGCCGCCTTCTCTGATTGATATCGAAGAGACTAAGGTCCGGGGGATTTATGATGGCGTGAAAAGTATTTTGGCGAGCGGCCAATTGGATCGCTATGTCTCTTATATCGAAAAGATGATGGAAGAAGCAGCTGTAGCCGGGGTGCGTGAAAACGAGGCCACTTCACTGGACATGGCAGCTGCGCTGCTGAAGATGGTCATCGGCCAAAACCAGAGCGACTTGTCAGATAACATTTCAGCCGCGGCGACAGCAACGGCAACAGCAACGACAACAAGAACAGGAACGGAGGGGCGTAGAAGGCCGGCCCCCAATCCCGGTCGCGGTCAGTCGAATCAGGGACGCGGTCAATTCAGAAGAGCGTCCGGCACCGGCCGATCGGCAAAACGCAATCCAGCCAGGCCACACTAAATTACGTCGCGCGGACTGCTGATAAATGGGGGATTTCACTTGAACATTTCAAATGAAATCAACAATCTTGGCGGATTCCTACTCAGCAAAACACCTGTATAATGTACTAAGATAGACACAAGTGCGCAGAGAGAGGGATTATATTGGAAACTACAAGTGTCGTTCACAAAGAAAGGAGTGCTGCTAAAATTATCTTATGGGTAGCGGTATTTTTGGTGTTTTTCATAGTGGTAGCATTCTTCCTTGTTAACAATTTGTACAGCAAATCATTTGCCAGGTATGACAGACCAGAGCCATCGTATTCCGGCTTTATCCGGTTTAGTGACGTGGCTGACAAAATGGATATTACGGAAGTGCAATTTCCGTCCGGTCCCAATACACTGGCTGGCTACATCTTTGGCTCAGAAAACAATAAAGGGCTGGTCGTCATTGCCCATGGCCTGGGTGGTGGCGCCGAGAGCTATCTGTCAGATACGATGTATTTCGTTGAGCAAGGCTGGTGCGTGTTTTCCTATGACTGCACCGGCAGCCATGCCAGTGAAGGCAAAAATACACGTGGATTGCCGCAATCCGCGATCGATCTGGACGCTGCCTTGACCTATGTGGCCAGTAATGACACCTTGAACCATTTGCCGATTATGCTTTACGGTCATAGCTGGGGTGGCTACGCCGTTACCGCAGTTTTAAATTATGATCACAAGATTAACGCCGTGGCCAGTATTGCTGGCTACAATGCGCCGATTGAAATTTTGGTGGAACAAGCCCGCAATAGGATTGGGTTTTTTGCCTATGTCGCCTATCCAGTTGAGTGGGCTTACCAAAAGATGCTTTTTGGTAGTGCAGCCGACCTGACAGCCGTCGATGGCATCAACAATACCGAAACAGCGGTGCTGATCATTCATGGCACTGAGGATCAAGCAATATCATATAGCGGTGCCGCCATCATTGCGCACCGCGATGAAATTACGAACCCCAATGTCATATATAAATCCTGTAGCGCTGAAAATCAAAACGGGCATAGCAGCCTCTTCCGTTCTACAGCTGCCACGGCTTATATTGATGAAAAGAACGCTGAGTATAAGCAGATCTATGATCAATGGAAAAAGAAAATACCAGACGACGTAAAAGCTCAATACTACGCCAATGTCGACAGGCAGCTTACTTCCGAACTGGATGCGGATTTTATGAATGAAGTCAACGAGTTCTTCGAGCAAAACCTGATCATAGAATAGCCGGCATCAGGGCGGTAGTTGATGTCAGTATTTACGAACTTCATAGGAAGCACATAGCATACCAAAATAAGTCGGTACCTGATATGATAGTAGTCTACCTTGCATCGACACTTCCAGCGTGGCTCCATAAAGTACTAACATTTGCCATAGACTATCCGGTTTGGCTGATGCAACGAGTCCAGGATCCAGCTTTAACAGATGTTCGAGATGACCGTCTCGCACAATCTCCTGCATGGCGGCATCGTATAAAGCCGCTGCCGGATCAAAGCCATAAGGTCCCTCGGCATGATGGGCATGGGCTTGATCGGCGCTGGCGATCAAGGCGACCTTATGTCCGCATTGTTCAGCTTTGCGGGCTATTATGCGGCCCAAGGTGACGAGATCGGTAAGCGGGATGGTGCGGCACGGTCCTATTAAGACTTTGGGTTTGCGATCCCAGTGGGCTCCCATAAACCATAAGGGGATCAGAGCACCCCAATCGAGCTGAAACCGCGATGCCGGTCCTTCCAAGGCACCAAAAAGAGCCCCAACTACCGGAAGATTGTGGGAGCGTGCTTCCTGCAAGATTTGTTCGGCCAATAACCGGTCACATACAAATTCGGCTTCGACCCGCCCGCCATTTTCCTCAAGGGCTCCACTGGTGTAATCCGTTGTCACAATGCTAATGGCAGTATCGAGCCGCAAGCCATGCGGAGTCACGACCACAATGGTATCAGGTGCAGAAGCAGCCATGTTCCGGCCAAGTTCTTCCAGGGCGCTGCGAGTCAGCGCAACCTGATCAAAATGAGATCCGGCCAGAGCAGGGATTAGTTCACTGCCGTGTGGCGCTATGCAGGCGTAAACCAAACCAGTAGATTTCATAATAACACCCCAAGAAAACAATATCATAGGCGGGCGGAGCTGGCAATGAACAATACAGATAGCGTTGTTTTGTGATACAATACAGTTTAATGGATTAGATCGCAAAAAAAAGGTCCAAAGGCGGATCTAAAGGCAGGTTTTAGCTTGACTGACTTTTTAATTAAGCTGTTTGTGAAAGATTATCAAAAGACATCGGAGGCGTCTGTTCGTCAGCGTTATGGCAAATTTGCCGGAGCGGTCGGCATCGTCTCTAACCTGGCGCTCTTTGTGATCAAAATCACCGCCGGTGTTATTTTTAACAGCATCGCCATTACAGCTGATGCTATTAACAACTTATCTGACTCCGGCTCATCTTTAGTTACGCTGTTGGGCTTCAAGCTTTCCGGAAAACCGGCCGATAAACAGCATCCTTATGGTCACGCGCGCATGGAGTATCTCTCCGGCTTAATTGTCTCGTTTCTGGTGCTATTTTTGGGACTCCAGCTGGTTAAGAGCTCTGTGGAGAAAATTATTAACCCGCAGGATACACAATTTACGTTGCTGACCTTGGCAACTCTCGTTGTTGCTATCCTGATCAAGCTCTGGCAATCTCTATTTTATCGTAAAATCAGTCGCCTCATTGATTCTACAGCACTGCTGGCATCCGCCGCTGATAGCCGCAGCGATATTTGGGCGACCTCTGCTGTATTGGTGGCGGCCCTAATCTCCCAATTTACCGGACATAATCTGGACGGCTATATGGGTGTCGGGGTGGCGCTATTGATCATATATACCGGTGCGCAATTAGTCAGGGATACTAGCAGCCCTTTGCTCGGCATGGCGCCCTCCAGGGAAATGGTTGATGGCATCTACCGTAAGATACTAAGCTATGAGGGCATTATTGGACTACATGACTTGCGGGTGCACAACTATGGCGCGTCGCAATACTTTGCCTCGGTACATTGTGAAGTGCCGGCTTCTCAGGATATTATGGTGAGTCATGATATTATTGATAATATTGAACGCGATTTCTTAAAAGAGCAGGGAATCCATATGGTTATTCATCTTGACCCGGTTGTCACCAATGATGCAAAAACCAATGCCCTTTGCCAGCAGGTGCAAGAAATCGTTATGGCGATTGCACCAGAAATAAGCATGCATGATTTTAGGGTGGTCTGGGGTGTTAGTCACACCAATCTGATATTCGATATTGTAGTGCCATTCGGTTTGTACCGGGATGATGATGACATTGTCAATGCAATTACCGAAAAGGTTTATCAGATTGATTCGGCCTACAATTCAGTGATTACAGTGGATCATCAGTATGTTCCGGATGCGTCGGACGTGGGTATTTAAGATGGTTGAATCGATGCGTATCATTGATCTTTCCAAGATAATTAACCCGCAAACCGCCGTCTACCCCGGTGATGCCAAAGTGCATTTTGAAACGGAAGCCTCTTTTGATGAGCAAGGCTATTGCCTTACCAGGATGCATTTAAGCACGCACACAGGCACGCATATTGATGCGCCGCGCCACTTCCTGAAAGAGGGCTGTGGAGTCACAGGTTTGGCTCTGGAGGCTTTTGTTGGCCCGGCAGTGTTATTGGACCTGAGGCCGCTGATGCTCCAACCTGGCCGGGAAATAACGCCTCAAACACTGGAGCCCCATCGGGATGCCTTTCAGCGGGGCGCACGGGTAATCATCAACACCGGCTGGACGGAGATTTGCCCGCCGGACGCAGCGGATCATTTTACAGATCATCCTGTTTTCACACCGCAGGCCATCCACTGGATTGCTGACCGACGTCCGTTGCTGGTTGGCATGGATTTACCGTCACCGCATTCGCAGCTGCAACGCGCCACCCATGAGCCCCTCCTGAGGGCGGGCATTGTACTGCTGGAAGGCCTGATTAACTTGAGCAGCCTGCCCCGAGAGTTTACGCTGATTGCCTTGCCTTTGGCGCTTGAGAATCTGGACGGTTCTCCGGTGCGGGCGGTTGCCATGATTCCCCCAAGACTTCCCAGATAAGGTGGCGTTCGGATGAGCAATATCATTCTGCTTGGCATTGTAAGCTTCATGACGGATCTTAGTTCAGAGATGGTTTATCCAATCATTCCGTTATACCTCACGGCTGTCTTTGGAGCCACTCCGGCAATTGTCGGCCTCATTGAGGGAATTGCCGAAAGCCTGGCTAGTCTGCTTAAGGTTTTTAGCGGCTATTGGGCAGATCGCTATAAGAATAAAAAGAGGCTGACTTTGATTGGGTACTCAGCGTCATTTTTCTATAAGGTTGCTCTACTATTAGCTGCTTCATGGCCAGGCGTCCTGGCGGCTCGCATTGTGGATCGCGTCGGGAAGGGGATTCGTACTGCGCCCCGCGATGTGCTCATTGCCGAAAGTGCAAATGCCAAAAAGCTGGGTGGCTCTTTTGGACTGCATAAAATGCTGGACATGCTCGGATCCGCGTTAGGAATTTTGGCATCCTATTTTTTATTGAGGATCAGTGCTGGTGGCAGTGCCAATATCGTTGGCTACCGCCGGATCTTCCTGATCTCAACGGTTCCTGCTGTGTTAGGTGTTCTGGCACTGCTACTGGTCAAAGAGCGCAAAAGCAAGAGTGCTCCAACACGAAAACTAAGTCTCAATTTCAGAACACTGGATGGTCGACTGAAAGCCTTTCTGATTATTGTTTTCCTGTTCACCTTAGGCAACTCATCCAATGCTTTTTTACTTCTCCGCGCAAGCAGCGTCGGCTTTGACGCACAATCAGTGATTCTGATGTATTTTCTGTTTAATATCGTGGCATCACTATTGGCTTACCCCCTCGGGAGACTTTCCGATCGAATCGGGCGCCGTGCATTGCTAGTTGGCGGCTATCTGATTTATGGCCTCGTCTATATCGGATTTGCCTATGTGACGACAAGGGCGGGGATGATTGCGCTGTTTGCCGCCTATGGAATATATACCGCCATGACGGCCGGTACCGAGAGAGCATTGATTACTGAAATAGCGCCTGCTAATCTGAGGGGAACGATGCTGGGCTTGCATGGTACGCTCGTTGGCATCGGCTTATTGCCAGCCTCATTGATCGCCGGCTTTCTCTGGAATACCTTTGGAGCAGCGGCACCCTTCCGGTTTGGCGGTATTCTTGGACTGGCAGCTGCTGTGGCTGTCGCGTTTGTGCTCAACCGCCGTTTTGAGGTGCGAGCCTAGCCGAGCTCTTTTTCAGCCGAGCTCTTTTTCAGCCGAGCGCAATTTTCAGATGGTGGACGTATTCCGTAACGTGCGGCACGCTATGCGGACCATATTTTTCTATTAGGCGGGCGATTACACTTCCGGCGATTACGCCGTCGCCTGCGCTGCAGCCTGCGTTGACAGCACAGGGAATCTGTTTAACCCTTTTTACTTCATTGATCAACTCCTGCACCGCAGCTGGTTCTGCGTCTGGCGGCATCATGCAGCAAATAAAGCCTTGCGCCTGTTCAGCAATTTTCTGGATTCGGTCCCGGGAAGTCAGCGTAATCATCGCGATGAGACTAACGTCATTGGCGCGGCAATCGGGGAGCAGTTCATCCCGTTCTTCGAAAGGCATGTCTGGGACGATTACCGCGCAGACAGCCACCTCGCGGCAATTATTCATAAACCGGGTAGTGCCATACGCAAAGATCGGATTGAGATATGACATAAAGGCGATTGGAACATTACAGTATTGACGCAAGCGCCGCAGCATAGCGAAGATTTTGTCCAGGGTGGCACCGCCAATTATGGCTCTTGACTCAGCCTTCTGGACGACAGGGTCTGCAGCAGTCGAATCCGAAAATGGAATACCCAACTCAATTAGATCTGCTCCGGCCCGCGCCATCTGCGCAATTAATTGTTCGGTGGTCGTCAAGTTAGGATCACCGGCTGTGATAAAGGGAATTAGGGCTCTGCCATTAGCAAAAACATGCGTCAAATTACTCATTAATTTGTCCTCCTCTACAACGTGCAATCGCCGCCACATCTTTATCGCCTCTACCGGAAAGACATATCACCATAACCTGATTTTTATCCAGTGACGGGGCCAGTTTGCGTGCATGGGCCACCGCGTGAGCGCTTTCAATGGCCGGAATGATGCCTTCCGTGCGCGCCAAATACTCAAACGCATCCACCGCTTCGTCATCCGTGACAGCCACATATTCTGCCCGGCGGCTATCACGTAGCAGGGCGTGTTCCGGGCCTACTCCAGGATAATCAAGGCCAGCAGAAATGGAATAAACTGGGGCGATTTGGCCGTACTCGTCCTGACAGAAATAGGATTTCATGCCGTGGAAGATGCCCGCTTTTCCCAATGTCATAGTAGCGGCGTTTTGATTAGTATGGAGACCACGCCCGGCTGCCTCACAGCCAATGAGGCGAACCTCAGGATCGTCCACAAAATCACTGAACAGGCCAATGGCATTGCTGCCGCCACCTACGCAAGCCAGCAAAACATCCGGCAGGCGGCCTTCTATTTTTAGCAGCTGCTGTTTCACTTCCCGTCCAATCACACTCTGAAAATCGCGGACAATGGTGGGGAAGGGGTGTGGTCCGACAGCGGAACCGATTACATAGTGCGTGTCAGATAGACGCCTGGTCCATTCACCCATGGTTGCATTAACAGCGTCTTTGAGCGCCTGCGTGCCGCTGGTCACGGGGTGGACTTTAGCCCCCAGTAATTCCATGCGGTAAACGTTTAAGGCCTGGCGTTCAGTATCTTCCTTACCCATAAATATTTCGCATTCCATATCCATCAAAGCCGCAACAGTAGCGGTGGCGACGCCATGTTGTCCGGCGCCTGTTTCCGCGATAACCCTGGTCTTACCCATGTATTTGGCGAGTAGGACCTGCCCAAGTACGTTGTTGATTTTGTGCGCCCCGGTATGGTTTAAGTCCTCGCGCTTCAGATATACTTTTGCGCCTCCCAGATCGCGGGTCATTTTGGCGGCATAATAGAGCAAGGATGGACGTCCGGCATAATTGGTTAATAAGTCCTCCAGCTCAGTAGTGAAGGCCGGATCGTCTTTGAAGTGTTGATAGGCTTCTTCCAGTTCGATGACTGCGTGCATCAGCACTTCGGGAATATACTGACCACCATGAATGCCAAATCTACCTTTGGATACTGACTCAATCGATTCAAACACAGGAATCGCTCTTTCAGCCACTGAAAACACACCCCTCCAAATTAGTAATAAAAAAAGCCTTTGTCCCAAAACAGGGACAAAAGCTTTCAAGCTTCTGCGGTACCACCCAAATTGACGCATAAAACGCCCGCTCATTTTGTATACCATCATATACACCCAGCTGATAACGGGTAGGGCCCCCGTAAGCGCCTAACTCCCGGTAATGTGCCTGCTGTACCTTCCTCTAAGTGAGAGGTGAGGGTGAGGACATGCCGGTTTCGGGCTTCCCTCGCAAGTCCATTCAGAATCATCTTTATAACCGCATTCTCACCGGCTGGCGGCTCTCTGAGTATAAGTAATGATTCTTACTCGTCTTGCTCATCGGTTTTACATATTACCAGTACTATAGCACCATGAAAATTTAAAGTCAAGCTTACATCATAATTCTAACTGTGCCAATATATGTAAACCGATTTTCGCCTCGTCCAAGGTTATAATAACTGCGAAGCGTATGGTGATACTAATTCCAGAGTGGATCAGCGGTGTCTGAACAAAGGGAAAGGGCAAAGGGGCGAATTTAGCGATGGCTGCGACAATGATGCGCGATCGGTTCATGCGCGGCTTATTGGCCGGCTTAATTGGGGGCATTGCTGCATTGGCAGTCAACTTGTTTTCCACTGAAGTATTGAAATTTGGTGACCTACACTTTTATGAAATATCCGGTGTGATGATTTTCGGACATTTGCCCCGGGGACTGATGCAGTCCATTTTCGCTGAAATTGGACACATTGGACTTTCAGCTGGTGTGGGAATTGCCCTGGCATATTTGCTGCCCAAGATCAAGACTAGTCATCTGTGGGTCAAGGGTGCTTTTGCCGGACTGGCGGTCTGGTTTGCGGTCTATGCTATCACGGTGCTGTTCAAAGTCCCGTCTGTTCATAAGACCGGCTTTCCCTCGGCACTGACCAACTTTCTGGCATCCGTCGTTTATGGGCTTGTTACCGTACTAATGCTGCGTAAATTCGATCATATGGCTGATAAGACCAAGGTATAAAGGGCGTCAATGCGTCAGACAGTAAGCGTTAGTGCACAAAGAGCCTTCCTGAGAAGGCTCTTTGTGACGTCTTTTGAAACCTTATTCTTTCACCGGTGCCCGGCGCATCAGCAGGAAAATTAGTCCGCAAAAGAAGACGGATGTCGCGAGGAGGTTCAGTACCGCAACGTAGGAGTTTGAATCTGTAATGCCCCAATAGAATGAGATAAAATTGCCGATGGCTATAAAAACACTTCCGCCGATCAGCTTATTCAGCCAGATCAGCAAAATAGTAACATAGACTGGCGAAAGCGAGACCACTATTTTCAATAGTGCGCTACTGCGATAATAAACCAGGTTAATCAGCCAGCCAAGTAATGAGACACAAAAGAACAGGGCAAAAGTCCATGCAACGACAGCAATTATGCTATTGCTTTCATAGAGCATATTGTACAGCATCTCATGTCTTGTGAATACTTGGGATATTAGTCGCAGTCCTGTTTCAACCAGGGTAGCTAAGGCAGCTATGCCAGCCATAGCTATTAAGCTTTCACGGAAGTAGCGCTTGCGGGATACACCATTAGCTGAAGTAAACTTGAAACTCTCTTTAAAGCTATTTAGACCACATACAAATAGGAAAATCAATGCGGCGCTCTCATTGTTGTAACCACCGCCGCGTTCTTTGACAGACAAAAACCAGGTCAAAATCATTAATAATAGTGAGATTGAATAGAAAATGCCCATGGCTTTTAGACAATCCATGAACTTCAGTTTTGCTACGCTAAGAGAATTCTTCATTATGACAACCTCCTTCACTTCAATTGGTGAGATAGATAAAGAGCTTTTGGAGCGGCGCGCCTGAGATATCCAAGCCTAATGCTTCAGCGTCTCTGCGTATCTGGGAGTTAAGTTGCTCATAAACGGCGGCCGACTTTAAGCGCCCCAAGGTTTCTTGATGAATGACTTTACGATTTTTGATAAATTGGTCTACTTTGGCGTCTGCGCCCGAAACAGTATAAGCCGACTGGAGCAATTGCTCGACTGGTTGATGCAAGACCAGGCGGCCGTCTTTGATGATGATCGCCTCTTCCAGCACATCCGCAATTTCATCAATTAAGTGCGTAGAAATGATAATGGTCTGCGGATGCTCATTATAGCGCGCCATTAATTCGTGGTAAAACAAATCGCGGTGATTGGCGTCCAGACCGAGCACTGGCTCATCAAAGATTATCACCGGCGCATTGGAGGCCATCGCCAAAATCAGCTTCATAATCGAGCTATAACCAGTCGACAATGTCTTGACCTGTTTGCGTAAATTTAGCGCGAATTTATGGGCTAAAGCCTGTGCGTATTCCATATCAAATTGGGGGTAAAACTCGCGTGTCCACCGAAACACCTGGCTAATGCGCATGCCTGAGGGGTAGAGTTTCATTTCAGTCATGTAGAACATTTGCGATTGAACACGGTCGTTTTCAATGACACTCTCATTATTGAAAAGTATCTCTCCGGAGGTGGGGAAGATTTTGTTGGTCAGAATGTTAAGCATGGTTGTCTTACCAGCACCATTGCGTCCCAGCAGACCGTAAATCTTCAAAGGTTCCAGCACTAGTGAGGCATTGTCCAATGCCTTCACTGGGCCGTATTCTTTAGTAACCTGCCTGAACTCGATTAGTCCCATTTAGATACCCCTTTCGATCATGGTAATAATTTCATTTTTACTGATATTCAACTTTTTGGCTTCTTCCAGGAGCGTGCGAATAAAATTTTCGTAGAATACGTCACGCCGTTTTTCCATAATTTTTTCCTTGGCACCAGTGCACACAAACATTCCGACACCTCGCTTTTTATAGAGAATTCCATCGTCGACCAGCAGATTAACACCCTTGCCTGCGGTGGCGGGGTTGATCTTAAAATTGACGGAGATTTCGGTCGTAGAAGGCACTTGGGTTTCTTCTTCAAAGACACCCCGCAAGATGTTATCCTCAATCGCTGACGCCAGTTGTAGATATAAAGGCGTTTCGCTGTTAAAATCAAGTAGCAGCATACAGTCACCTCCTTCTGCGTCACTACGTCGCGTGGTCCAGGAGACAGTTAAATGGTTAAACAGTTAGATGGTTGGATGGTTAATTACCGCTGTAACTAACAATATAAGAACCACTGACATTAGTCAAGAGGGTTTTGCCAAAAAAGGGCGTAAAGACTAAATAGAAAAAACCCGCCTTGCCGGGCGGGTAATTACTCGTGCGTTGCCGTGTATGTCTTTGCTTATGAATGGTTCACAGCCTACTGCAGATCATTGGTAATTGCTTCAGCAATATTGTTCATGTGATCCGCCACACGCTCAATATTAGAGATAATATCAAGGAAAATAACACCAGACTGCAACAGACAGAAACCTCTCTCGAGGCGATCAATATGACTGGCACGTAAATCATCCGTAAAATTATCAATACGTTCTTCGCGCTTCATGATTAAAACTGCCTGCTCCGGGTCATTATGGTCCAGAGCGGCCATTGTTTCGAAGAACATCAGCTCAATTTCATTGTTCAACTCGTTGAGTTCCGCAATAGCTTGATCGGAAAAAACCAAATGTTTGCTCATTTTTTCGCGAGCTAACTCTACCAGGTTTTCGGCATGGTCGCCGATGCGTTCGATATCGTTGATACTATGAACCAAGGCCGGAATCTTGGAGGAGACATCTGCTCCGATATCTTTTTTAGAAAGATCAATCAAATACTTGGTAACTTGCTCTTGTAATGCATTGATTTGGTCTTCATCTTTGGTGACTTGATCCAGAATGTCAGGATCTTCATTGATGAATCCCTTAAAAGCCTTTTGAATCATGCCCCGGGTAATATCGGCTGCTTCTTTAATTTCGCGGATCGTCGCATCAATTGCAACGACAGGCGTTTCCAGAAAACGAGGGTCTAGATGCTTGGTCTTTCCGGTCGCTTTTTCTTTGCCTCTGTCGGGGACGATCCATTCCAGGAAACGGACATATAAACCGGTGAACGGCAGGAAAACAACAGCGCTGAGAACATTGAAAATGGTGTGAGAGTTGGCGATTTGCTGGCCAATATCTGTGGAGGTCATCTGGATTAGGCCGCGGAAGATTGCAAAGATTGCCATGGCCAGGAGCACACCGATCACGTTATAAATGGTATGGGCCCAGGCTGTGCGACGGGCAGAAATGTTTGCTCCAATGCTAGCCATTTGTGCAGTAATACAAGTACCAATATTGTCACCAAGCATTAGACCAATAGCGCCATTCAAGTCAATCAGACCAGCCTGCGCCAGAACCATGGATATTCCTATGGTAGCGCTGGACGAATGCACCAGCATCGTGGCGAGCATCCCCAGGATTACGGCAATAAAGGGCTGATTGGCATAGTGCTCAAAAAAGTAGCGCACAGAAGCATTGTCTTTAATGAAAGGTACGCCTTCGTTGAGAATCTTTAGGCCTAAAAACATCAGGCCGAAGCCCATCAGAGCCGATCCGATATCTTTTGCGCGTCTGCGCTTTGCCAGGAATTGCACGGCAAAACCCAAGCCAACCACCAGCAGGGCAATGTCAGTTAGCTTAAATGTGTAGTACTGCGCCATAAACTGGGCGGTAATAGTGGTTCCGATATTCGCACCATAGATGATGCCGACGGCGTTTTTCAAATTAATCAGACCAGCATTGACAAATCCAACTGCGAGGACAGTTATTGCTGTACTGCTCTGAACCAGCGCGGTTAGAACGCCACCGGCGACAGTCGCCTTCCAGACACGACCGGTCAGGGCGGAAAGTACCTTTTTCATGACCGGGCCAGAGACCCTTTCGAGGCTGTCACCCATCATTTCTACGCCGTACATAAGCAAGGCTGTACCACCAATAAGGCCGATAATAAGCTGCATCATAGTCTTTTACTACCTCCGTAAGGAATCGTGATGATGATTAATCGATACTTGTCCGTATATAGTATACACTTTCAATTGCAGGCGGTACAGAGCAAAACTGGATGAACAGTGATGAAAAAACCTAAAATCGATAAGCTAAAACCTAAAAATTCAAAAATGTGCGTTTTTATTGGGGCGAACACCTGTTTCCGACCACAAATGACGGACTAATCTTATATTATTAAATTATACCAAGAAAACCATGGATGGAGTTGCGAAGGAAGGTTGATTTGCGTGACGGAGCTACAGAAGCTTAATGTTATTTGTCCATCCTGTGATCATGAGTTCAGGACCTATCTTTGCAGCCATCAGTCTGCGGAAAACGTGTCTGGAGAACCCAAGCCGGCGAGATTGGCTGAACCGACCAGAAGGGATCTCATCTCCACAGAATTTAGGCCGTATTTGGTTGGTGTAAAACCCCTTCATTTTCAGGTTCATACCTGTCCATTTTGCGGTCTAACCGGTAACATCGCCAGATTTACCGGTAGTATGGTTCTACCAGTGGAGGAAGGGCTGCGGGCATTTCTGCGGGAACATATTGTTCCCTTGCTCAGGCAAGATCTTTCCTGGATGAGCTTTTCCGGTGAGCGCTATGAGTTTTCGGCCATGATTATGGAGTACGAAAACGCGGAGCCTCAGAAAATCGGACTGCAGTATTTAAAAGCAGCTTGGTGCGCCAGTGATTTGTTCCATAAAAAAGAGCGGCAATACAGGATGCGGGCGGCCGATTTTTTCCGGAAAGCTTTGCCTGATGGGATTGGTGGAACTGACGACCCTGACGGCAACATAGCACTTCCGCCAGAACGGGAAGCACTTTTGAAGTATATGATTGGTGAACAGTATCGACGGGTCGGCCATTCCGCACATGCGGCAGAGTGGTATGACCATGCTCAAAGTCTGGCAGGCACAGATTCACTACTGGCGGCCTTGGCTGAGCAACAGAAAACAAATCCGCAAGAGTATCTGAGTGAGGAGCAGCGGGTGATCGAGTATCAGCTACCGGGGTTAGTCGGTTGTGTGATCCTAAGAAATAATTAATCCTGGATGACAGATAACACGCTAATCATGTTGAGCTTGCATGGCGAAGAATATGACATAAGACTGCGGCCCGGGATCGCATCTATTCAATGATACAAAGAAGGCTGCCCGTGGGGCAGCCTTCTTGATCCAATTTGTGTTTAGGCTCTGTGGCAGGCGACTTGGTGTTTGCCTCCGACGTCTTTCAGTAGGGGCTCCTGCGCATGGCAGATGTCCATCACTTCGCTGCAGCGGGTCTTAAACCGGCAGCCGGGCGGAGGGTTGATGGGACTAGGAACGTCGCCTTCCAGAATAATGCGCGTGCGCTGACGCTCAACAGCGGGATCCGGAATCGGAATTGCTGAAAGCAGCGCTTTTGTGTATGGATGCATCGGATGATCATAGAGCTCATTCGAAAAGGCGGTTTCGACGATTTTGCCGAGATACATAACCGCCACGCGATTGGAAATGTGCTTGACCATCGATAAGTCATGGGCAATAAACAGATAGGTCAAGCCAAACCTATTCTGCAGATCTTCCAACATGTTGACGACCTGCGCCTGAATCGAGACGTCCAGGGCGGAGATCGGTTCGTCGCAGATAATGAAGCTCGGACTCACGGCCAGAGCACGTGCCACGCCGATTCTTTGGCGCTGTCCGCCCGAAAATTCATGCGGATAGCGGTTGGCATGTTCCCTATTCAGGCCGACCAGGTCAAGCAGCTCAAAGATGCGATCGGTGCGTTCCTGGCCACGAGCCAGTTTGTGAATGTCAAGGGGCTCGCCAATGATATCTCCGACAGTCATGCGGGGGTTCAGCGACGCATAAGGGTCCTGGAAGATCATTTGCGCTTTGCTGCGGAAAGGTTTTAAATCGGATTCGTGCGTTTTGAAGATATCCACGCCGTCAAAGAACATCGCGCCGCCAGTGGGCTCGTATAAACGTGTAATGGTGCGTCCCACGGTTGTTTTACCGCAACCGCTTTCACCAACCAGGCCCAGCGTCTCGCCACGCTCAATATGAAAGCTGACGTCGTCAACGGCTTTGAGAATACCATTCTCGGTATCGAAGTATTTCTTTAGGTTCGAAACCTTTACCAGAGTGTCAGTGGCGCTTTCAGGTTTTACAGCATTAACCGCACTCATCATTGGGCGGGACCTCCTTTCGCAGCCAGATGCGTCGCAGCAGCCGGATGCGTCAGCCAGCACGCTGTTTCATGCTCGCCTTCAATGTTGGCAAGCTCCGGTTTTTGACGCTGGCAGATTTCCATGGCATAGTCGCAGCGGGGCCAGAATTCGCATCCCTCCGGAGGTGCCAACAGATCGGGCGGCTGTCCCAGAATTGAGTGCAGGCGTCTGCGCTCTCTGGCATCAACGCGCGGAACCGATTTGAGCAAACCCCAGGTATACGGATGTTTCGGATTATAGTAAATGTCGTCCGGAGTTCCTCGTTCAATGATGCGCCCGGCATACATGACCTGAATGCGGGTACACATGCCGGCAACCACGCCTAAGTCATGCGTAATCAGGATAATGGCAGTATTGAGTTTTTGCCTCAGTTCGCGCATCAGATCCATGATCTGAGCTTGAATGGTTACATCAAGTGCGGTGGTCGGTTCGTCGGCAATCAGCATTTTCGGGTTACATGATAAAGCCATGGCAATCATGACACGCTGCCTCATACCGCCGCTAAATTCGTGAGGATATTGCTTTACACGCATGGCCGGCGAAGGAATGCCGACCAACTCAAGTAGTTCGACCGAGCGCTTGGCTGCCTGGGCTTTGGTCATATTTTGATGCAGCTGCAACGATTCGGAGATCTGCGTCCGGATCTTCAGGACCGGATTAAGCGAAGTCATGGGATCCTGGAAGATCATGCTGATTTCGTTGCCCCGGATATGCTGCATTTCGCGTTCGCTAAGGCTGGCTAAGTCCCGGCCGTCGAAATCAATTTCTCCTTCGACAATTTTGCCATTCGGCGGCAGCAGCCGCATGATCGATGTGGCTGTTACGCTTTTGCCGCATCCAGATTCACCGACAATACCCAGCGCCTCGCCGGGGGCAACGGAGAAGCTGATACCATTGACTGCCTGAACGGTACCGGCATAAGTTTGGAAATGAGTACGTAAATTACGGACTTCAAGTAAATTAGCCATATACAGTCCTCCTTAGCGGCGCATCCTGGGATCAAGCGCATCACGCAAGCCATCACCCAGGAAGTTAAACGCAAGCATTGTAATACAGATGGCAGCCGCGGGGAAAAACAGTAAATGGGGGTACGACTGGATTGCCTGTGCACCTTCATCAGCCAAAACGCCCCAACTGGCCATAGGTGCGGCGACTCCCAGGCCGATGAAGCTCAGAAAGGCTTCCTGAAAAATGGCCTGGGGAATATTAAGAGTGGCGCTGACGATAATTGGGCCCATCGAGTTGGGTATCAAATGCTTCAACATGATGCGCCACTTGTTGGCACCGACCATACGGGCGGCCAAAACATACTCTTGTTCTTTAATGGCGAGTACCTGGCCTCTGACAATGCGGGCCATACCGATCCAGTAAACCAGTCCAAGTGCAATCAGGATATTCTTTAAGCCGGGTTGGAACAGCACCATCAACAGGATTACTACCATCGTCAGCGGCACGGTGTAAATGACATCGACAATGCGCATCATGACATTGTCGACACGTCCGCCGAAGTATCCGGAGATGCTGCCATATAATACACCGATCGTAAGGTTGATCAAACTGGCAAAGAAACCGATGGCCAAGCTGATCCTGGCCCCATAAAGTACCCTGACAAAGAGATCACGTCCCAGATTGTCTGTACCGAACCAGTGTTCCTTGGAAGGTGACGCTAACCGATTATCGTAATCCTGATCCGAATAATTGTACTTGCAGAAAAACGGACCAATAATAGCCCCAAGAACCATGATGATGATTACGAATAGGCCAATCATTGCCAGGGGGTTCTTTTTGAGACGCCGCCTGGCGTCTTGCCAGTAGGTTGTGCTCGGACGGGCAATTGTTTGTGCCATTTGGATGTCTTTGGCTACCGGACGAAACTGATTAACATTAACTGGTGTTTCCATTCGCGTCACTTCCTCCCGTCCATCAGGCGGATCCGCGGGTCGACCAGCGTATAAGCAAGATCAACCAAAAAGTTCAGACCTACCAGAAGTAGTGAATCGAAAAAGGTGATTCCCATAATCACAGTATAGTCACGGTTATTAATACTCTGGACAAAGTAGCGTCCGAGTCCCGGGATGGCAAAGATTTTTTCAACAACAAAGCTGCCGGTCAGAATCCCAGCAACCAACGGGCCGAGGTAGGTAATGACAGGAATCAATGAATTCTTGAGAGCGTGGCGGTAAATAATGACCCGCTGACTGAGTCCTTTGGATTTTGCAGTGCGGATGTAATCCTGCTGCAGCACTTCGAGCATGCTCGAGCGGGTTAATCTGGCCACAAATGCCATCGGAAAACCTGCCAGAGAAATTGTGGGCAGAACCATGTGTTTGAGTTCCCCCCACATAGCTGCGGGAAGCCAGCCCAGCTTCAGGGCAAAGACGTACATGAGCAGTGTGGCCATAACAAAGCTTGGCACTGATACTCCTATTACAGATAAAAACATTGCCAGCTGATCCTGCCATTTATTTTGGCGTAAGGCCGAAATGATGCCAGCCGGTATTCCGATTAATAATGACAGAAATACTGCTGATAGACCCAACTGCGCAGAAACGGGGAAGTGGTCGGTTATGATTTCATTAACATCGCGGCCTTTCTGTTTGAATGAAGGGCCGAGGTCCCATTTGACTAGACGTACCATATAGTCCGCATACTGTGTAAGCAGCGGATCATTCAAGTGATAGCGTTCTTCAATGTTTGCAAGGATTGAAGGTGGCAAAGCCTTTTCCCTTGCAAACGGACCGCCCGGCAGGGCTTTCATTATAAAGAAGGTAAGTGTCGCTACCACCCAAATTGCCAAAATCATGGAAATGAAGCGTCTGAGTAAGTAACGCGCCATTGATTCATCTCCTCAGGTGTTGCGATATTAAAATATAAGAGGTACGCGCCCGGAGGCGCGTACCTCAGAGAATGTGATTTAGTGAGCTTCGATATAAGAGTATTTAAGGTCAATATGACCGGTGACGAGACGGATCATGTCCTTCACCCAAGGCTTCATTAGGTACGGGCGGGTGTAGAAGTAGATTGGGATAATCGGCATTTCTTTCATCAGGATGTCTTCAGCCGCATGCATCGCTTTGACGCGCTCAGCCTGAACGCCTGAATTCATAACGGTTTTGATCAGTTCGTCATATTTGGGGCTGCCCCAGTTGGTATCGTTGTTGCCACCGCCGGTAACCCACATATCAAGGAAGGTCATCGGGTCGACGTAGTCACCAATCCAGCCAGCGCGGGCGACGGAATAATCGCCGGTGTTACGGCTTTCCAGATACACACCCCACTCCTGATTGGTAAGGGTTACATTGATACCAAGGTTCTTTTTCCACATTTCCTGAATTGCTTCCGCAATGGTCTTGTGCATTTCATTCGTGTTATACAGGATTGAAAGGGTCGGGAAGCCTTTACCGTCGGCATACCCAGCATCGGCCAAAAGCTTCTTGGCTTCGGCAACTTGTGCGGTCTCTTTAAGGTAGGCTCCGCCAGCTGTGCGGAAGTCAGTGCCTGATTTGAGATCCGGAATGCCAAACGGGACATAAGCAGTGGCCGGTTTTTGACCGCCGGCTGTGATCTGAGTAATAGTGGTACGGTCGATTGCCATGGACAGGGCATGACGAACACGCACATCGCTTAGCGGTTTCACGTTAACGTTAAGCAAGTAATAATAGCAACCGAGGTACGGGCTGATGGCCAGCTTCTTCTCTTTCTGCAGGCGTGGGAATTCTGCTGGTGGCGGGTTATCGCCGTAATCAAGCTCACCGGTTTCAAACATAGTAAGCTCGGTGATCTGTGAGTCAATCAAAGTAATGACTACTTTATTGAGCTTGACGTTCTTGGCATCCCAATAGAGCGGATTCTTCTCAAGTACGAGCTGAGAGTTATGCTTCCATTCAGTCATCTTAAAGGGACCAGCCGAGATATAGGTTTTGGGACTCATGAACCATTTATCAGGATTAGCTTCGACAGTCTTGGGATGGACCGGCAGCAAGGTCGGGAAGGCGCAAAGTGACAACCAGTAACCAGTCGGAGCATTTAACTCGACTTGCAGGGTGCGGTCGTTAATAGCTTTAACGGCCACATCGGCAGCTTTGCCTGTGCCTTCAGTATAGGCTTGAGCGCCTTTAATGTACCAGAGTTGGTAGGCGTACTCTGCCATGGTTTCGGGAGCGAGGGCCCGCTTCCAGGACCATTCAAAATCTTGGGCAGTGATGGGGTCGCCATTGTTCCATTTGGCATTGCGCAGATGGAAGGTGTAGGTTTTGCCATCCTTTGAGATGTCCCACTTTTCAGCAATACCAGGTGCCGGGTTGCCGTCTTTGTCGAGGCGGGTTAAACCTTCATGCAGGTTCAACAAAATGGTCGATTCAGCAACGCCAGTTGATTTCGCCGGATCAAGAGTTTCCGGCTCAGCAACGCCAAGATTCATGGTCAAAGTCTGGTCCTTGGCGGGTGCTGCAAAAACGCTGGCAGCCAAGGCAGTGGCTACCATGAGGCAGACGAGAACTAATGTGGTTCTTCTCATCAAATTTCCCCCTATCTTCATATTCAAAAATGGCAAAGACCGAAAACTGCCTCCGACCCTAAAAGCATTTTCCAGTTTCACCTTGTCATGGTACATTTGACATCCGATTCAAGAATCCTCTGACATAATACTGGTAATTTGCATTAAAGGATTAAAACATTCTTTATTACTAGAGCCACCTGTTTTGGAAGATATACAGCTAATAATTCAGCGCAGTAAATTATTATGATCAGTTATGCTGCGGCATGTGTTTTTTTGAACGGCAGTAAAGCAATCAATGGAAACTGGCCTGCCTTGGATGAAGCAGTCGCCGCCAAAAATGGTTTTGCCAAAAGTAAAGGTTCTAGTTGCCCTGGAAAGAATGTATAATCAGGGAAGAATGAATGGAGAACTTCGGGGACGTTCATTTATAGAAGGTGCTAAAATGCTTATCTCAAGTAAACAAAACAGGCAAGTAAAGGAATGGCGGAGCCTGAAGCGTTCTGAAGAAGCACGCCGGTCGGGAAAAGTGCTGTTTGAAGGAGCACACCCGGTCCTCCAGGCGCTTGATCATCAGGGAATGGTGGAAAAGATCATTGTCTGCCCCGAACTCGCCAGGCCTGAAACGGCGTTGCTGGTCAGAAAACGTGCATCTACCAGCGGTGCTGACTTGGTTGAGGTTTCCCAGGAGGTTTTTGATTCAATTACGGACCGCGACGGACCATCAGGGATCGCGGCTGTAGCCCGCCTTAAAATAGGCACCCTCAATGACTTCATTCCTATTCCTGCTTCCGACAGGACGCGTGAATTGTATATCGCATTGTGGCAAATAGAAAGCCCTGGCAATCTTGGAACAATCATACGTACCGCTAATGCGTTTGCCGCGAGGGGAGTCATTTTGGGTGGTGATTGTGTTGACCCATACAATTCCAAAACGGTGAAAGCTAGCATGGGTGCCATTTTTCACACCCAACTGGCGCACGTGCAGGATTTGGATGCACTGACAAACTGGAGCCGAAAATTCGGTTGTCATTTAATAGGTACATCTGCGCACGGAGAGCAAATTGTGCCAAATGAGTGGGAACCCGGGTTTCCTTTAATGTTACTGTTTGGGAGTGAAGGCAGCGGATTGCCGGCAGAGGCGGCGTCGCTGGTGGACGGCATGGTACGCATTCCCATGTATGGAGTTAATACCTCGCTGAACCTGTCATCGGCAGTCGCCATTCTGGCTTATCTGGCATTTTGCAGCGGTTGAACAGGGAGCTGGGAACCCCGGGGACGGTTCTAAAAGTGCAAAATGACAATTAGTCCCAAAATGCACTTTTAGAACCGTCCCCAGAGTTCCGTTATTATGGAGGATTTACGGTGAAAAAACCGAAGCGCTTGTGGTCGCTGCTTTTCAAAATGGTCTTGGTAACGGCCTTATTAGGATGTTTTCTTTACCGTGAAAACAACGCCCTTAAATTGAGTGTTGATGAGGTGCACCTGCTGGAATTACCGGACGCTCTGGACGGAATCCGGATTATCCATCTATCTGATCTGCACAGCAAGTGGTTCGGTTCGGAACAGCAAAAATTGGTGGCATTGATCGAAAAGCAGGAACCGCATGCCATTGCTATTACCGGTGATGCTATTGACGCGCGCTCCAAAGATGAGCAGCCGGTGTTGACGTTGATAAGACGGTTAAGCCCGATTGCGCCTTTGCTGTATATCAACGGAAACCATGAAACAAAGCTGCGCGATTTGGAGGGGTTTCTGGAACGCGCCAGAGGGGCGGGCGCACTGGTATTGGAAAGCGACAGTGTTACCGTTCCGTTTGGTGATGGCGAGATTATTTTTGTTGGCATGGCTGATCGGGGTCAGAGTTCAATCACTCCGCAATGGCTTGAGACAGAAGCACAAAAAGCATTTGCAGAGGTCATGCCGGGAAGTTTTGTTGTCTTGCTGGTGCATCGTCCTGAAGTGTTTACCCATTATGCACTATTGCCTGCGAATTTGATTCTGGCAGGGCACGCCCACGGCGGGCAATTCCGGTTGCCTTTGATTGGCGGGCTGTATGCTCCGGGACAAGGATTTTTTCCCCGATTCGATAGCGGTTTGTACCGCAGTGAAGCGTCGGGCGAAGCGGCCGGTCCGGTTATAATTGTTAGCCGAGGTCTTGGCAATAGCATCTTCCCGCAAAGACTATTTAATCGTCCGGATGTGCGCCTGGTGATATTGAGAAAGAAATAGCGGTGCAAGCTGCGGCGAAAGCAGGCTGCAACTGGAAAAAAGGTTGCTAATCGGCTTAACCGTGGAATCTTATTATTTTGGATATTTTTATCGCTGGAGGAAGGATTCCGCAGTGATAGAAAGAATAGTGTTTACGGACGTGTATCTTGTATACAAGAGTTACGTTTTGAATCTGATTGCGGTCCCCAAGTGGCAGTATACAATGATACAAAAGACCCGGCGGATTAAAGCCGCCCGGGCGTTTTGTGCGCCCGAACTCGTGGGGAGGAGTTGGAGTTCGAAAGTCCGCAGATCTGCGGTATTATAGAAAATACGGAGGGGAGTTAGTAATGAATCAGTATGTTTCCGGCATTATTGAGGACCTGCGTAAAAAGAACCCCGGGGAACCAGAATTTATCCAGGCGGCTACCGAAGTTCTCGAATCGTTATCAGTAGTTGTGGATAAGGATCCCAAATACCAAAAATACGGTATCCTCGAGAGAATCGTGGAACCGGAGCGCTCCATTATCTTCCGCGTGCCCTGGCAGGATGATAAAGGCCAGATCCATGTCAACCGCGGCTATCGGGTACAGTTTAACAGTGCGATCGGACCCTACAAAGGCGGCATCCGTTTCGCTCCCAGTGTCAACCTTAGTGTTATGAAATTCCTGGGTTTTGAGCAAACCTTTAAGAACAGCCTGACCAGCCTCCCGATGGGCGGCGGCAAGGGCGGCAGCGATTTCGATCCGCGCGGCAAGTCAGAAGCGGAAGTCATGCGTTTTTGCCAGAGCTTCATGAACGAGCTGTTCCGCCATATCGGTCCTGATACTGACGTCCCGGCTGGTGACCTTGGTGTTGGTGCCCGCGAAATCGGTTTCATGTTTGGACAGTATAAGCGCCTGATCAATCGTTTTGAAGGCGTATTCACCGGTAAGGGCTTTAACTGGGGCGGCAGCCGGATGCGTCCGGAAGCCACCGGTTTTGGTGCCACCTACTTCTTGCAGGAAATGCTTAAGACCAAGAACCAAAGCTTGGAAGGCAAAACGGTTGCTGTTTCCGGGTTTGGTAACGTAGCTTGGGGCGTAGTCCAGAAAGTCGGCCAACTAGGCGGTAAAGTAGTCACGATCAGCGGACCGGACGGATTCATCTATGATAAAGACGGTGTCGTTGGAGCCGAGAAGGTCGAGTACATGCGTGAAATGCGTGCCAGCGGCCGCGACCGTGCACAGGATTATGCTGATAAATTCGGGGTTGAGTTCCATGCCGGTAAACGGCCGTGGGGCGTCAAGTGCGATATCGCAATGCCTTGTGCTACTCAGAACGAGGTGGACGAAAACGACGCCAAAGCGCTGGTCAAGAGCGGCTGTAAGTGTCTCTGCGAAGTTGCCAACATGCCGCTGACCTTGGAAGCCATGAAAGTAATTATCGAGAGCGGTATCCTTTACGCTCCCGGCAAAGCAGCGAACGCTGGCGGCGTAGGTTGCTCCGGTCTCGAGATGACCCAGAACAGCATGCGTATGCACTGGGCTAGTGAAGAAGTTGACCAGAAATTGCACGGCATTATGGTTAGCATCCATGACCTCTGCCGTCAGGCTTCGGAAGAGTACTATGGCAAGTCGGATAATTACGTTGGCGGCGCCAACATTGCCGGCTTCAAGAAAGTCGCTGATGCCATGATCGATCAAGGCGTCATCTAATAATAAATCGAACACATGTAATTACAACAAATATTGCAGTTGTTTCGTAGCAGCATCAATAGGAGTTAACAGACAACCCGCCGTTTTCATTCGGCGGGTTGTTTTGTTGTGCGCCCGACATGGGCGATAGCTTGGTGGCGAAAGTCCACTACACGCTTGGTAGTAGGAAGTGTTAGCCAAAGGACAGGGTGTCCACCGTGAGGTGGAATCTGAAGGGAGCCGGAGGCAAAGTCTCTCAACAAAGAAAAGACGCATGTTACAAACGTGAAGCAGGGAGTGGCCTACCTGGGATTCGTGATTTATCCCAAGTGCGTAAGCATTCATCCCAAGAAGATAAAGGCTTTCAAAGATACCATCCGTATGCTGACACCCCGGAATCATGGCATGAACGTGGAAGAAATGGTCGAGAGGCTTAAACCATCCTGAGAGGGTGGATAAACTACTTCCGTATTGCTAACTGCAAGGGGGTACTCCGTGAACTCATGGGATGGAGCGTCGGCGGCTACGAATGAAGCAGATGCGTGAATGGAAGAGCTGGAAGGCACTGCATAAGGCACTGCGACAGCGGGGCTACAGGGGAGAATTCGAGAGAATGTCCATGTCCAGATGGCGGAACTCTGCCAGTCCTCTCATCTCTATGGCTCTTCCCAATTCTTGGTTTGACGAAATTGGGCTTATCAATCTCGAAAGATACGAGGTTGGCATCTTGCATCGTTACTATGAGTGTTAACGACTGAGGTTTATCAGGAGCCGTGTACGTGGCACGTACGCACGGTTCTGTGAGAGGGACAACGCTAAGTTGATCACTTAGCGTTGCCCTACTCGATTTGCATGCTTATGGGTTTAAGCGTTTAAGCGAGTCTGTACTCTCATTCACTATTCAGGTAGTGGTTCGGGATCGGTTTCTGGCGGATATAAGTCTCCGCCAATCATCAATACGGGCAGAGACACCATCAGTTTTCCGTCTACCAGTTCCAGAATTGCTAAGAACTCGGGTGGGTTCATGTATCCTTCATCATCATAGAAGTCGTCCGACCATTTCACGAGCAGAAGAAGGTTGGCTATCAACTTGTTATTGTTATACTGAGTGATCCACAATGCTCCGTCGGTGATGTCTTTGTCGTCTTCTGCAATCGGTAGTTGTATGGGGAAATGACGGGTTTGTCTTAATGCACGTGCCCCCCCAAAGACTTCATCCAATTCGTCAACTAACTCAGCGGGCAGTTTGATGTTGTTCGGATCGACAGAGGGAAATTCATAATCTTTGCCATCTACCGATATTTTGACATTAAGGCTGTGTAATTGGCTACCATTCAGGAAGGGTGGTGAACTGAATCCATTTGCGATAGTGATGTTCGCATACAAGTGCTCAATCGGGTCTGGGTCCGGGTCTGGATCCGGGTCTGGATCCTCGGGGTACCAAGTTTCCACATGAGTCCAGTCAAGTAGGTCGACATTAGCATAATTGCCCACGATCAGGGAAACGGGTGGTTGTAATGTCGAGACGGGTGGTTGTATTGGGTCGTCCTCTTTCGCACAACCTCCAATTACCAGAATCATCGTTAGTAAAAGCAACGGCAGTACAAGTTTTGTCAGTTTCATAATAACCCTCCTCCAAATTGCTATTTTGTAGCAATAATAAAGTTATACAGGAATATAGAAACTACTGCTAATTAGATAAATATTTAAAATGAAATTGGATAATATGAAATAATTCAATAAACATTCCGTGGATAAATTCAACAGGCGCTCTACTTCGGGTTCCAATAGTTCCCACCACGCCTGCCCACCAAAAATGCCATACTAACCATGCAACAACCAAATAGAGGAGGTAGAGTCGTGACGACAGCGGAAGACCTGCAAAAAGCCATCGCCTTGGCGCAACAAGCGCTGGGCAACTATTCAGCATTTGCGTCTTCGACGCAGGATTCTGGGGCGCAAAATATGTTTGCCGGTATGGCACATGATATGGAAAGACATCTAAAGCAGCTCAATGACAGGCACAAAACTGTCGAACAGTTTCGGCACTGAGGAACGAAGCAGGGGGGCGGGGGCGGCACAATGGCGCGGGATCCTAAGAAAAAACCGCTGAGTGTGGACCAAAAGAGATATACAGAAATGGTGGAGGCGCTGGCACCCAAGCCAACATATTTGAGAAACGCTATGCTGGCCTATTTATTTGGCGGTTTGGTGTCGGTTGTCGGCCAACTGCTAACCGATTTCTACCGGCTGGCTTTTGACATGTCGCCGCAAGAAGCCGGTAATCCGGCGTCAGCCACGGTCATTTTCATTGCCTCGCTCCTAACCGGGCTGGGGGTTTTCGACAAAATTGCACGTTATGCAGGTGCGGGGCTTTCTGTACCAGTCACCGGCTTCGCGAATTCAATGGTATCTTCGGCGCTGGAATTCAAGCGTGAAGGGCTCGTTTTGGGAGTAGGCAGCAAAATGTTTATCCTGGCTGGGTCGGTTATTACCTTTGGAGTGGTGACAGCATTCATCATTGGCCTGATTTATGCAATCTTCGTGTATTGAGTCTTTAATGGAGGAAGCTTTTGCGGATGGCAGTCAAAGTCGGTAATCAAACATGGCAGCTGATGCGGGCACCCGTTGTTATTGAAACAGCCACTGTCGCCGGGCCACTGGAAGGAGAAGGGCCGCTGTTTGCAGATTATGATGGCGTTTATGCCGAACCGGTCGCCGGGGAACGTAGTTTTGAAGCTGCTGAAAAAGAGATGATGCTGAATGCCTGTTTCACAGCATTGCAGAAAGCGGGAAAGACGCCTTCCGATGTAGACATCTTTTTGGCTGGGGATTTGCTGAACCAGACGATCACTTCCGGCTTCTCAGCCTTGGAGCTTAAAATACCGTATCTGGGTCTTTATGGAGCGTGTTCGTCCTCAGCGGAGTCATTGATTGTCGCTTCGGCACTTGTCGAGGCTGGCTTCGCCCAAGTGGTGCTGGCGGCTGTCTCCAGTCATAACTCTGCTTCTGAAAGACAATACCGCTATCCGACTGAATATGGGGTGCATCGTAAGCCGACTGCACAGTGGACCGTTACCGGCGCAGGCGCGGCTTTGGTGGCAGCACCGGATGGGCCAGCCGCCAGGAAAGCCTCAGAGCAAGCCGCCAGGAAGACATCAGAGCAGACGACTGCGCCAAAAGATGGTGCTCTTCCGCACATTACCTATGTGACCATAGGGAAGGTTAATGACCTTGGAATTAAAGACCCGCTTAATATGGGGGCCGCGATGGCACCGGGCGCTGTGGATACACTAACCAGTCATTTCGCCGATACCGGGCGCGGGCCGGAGTTTTACGACTTAATTGTAACCGGGGATCTAGGTCGCTTTGGACATCAGCTGGCCGTGCGGTTGGCGGCTGAGCGGGGCGGCTTTACGTTGTCAGACAACTATCAGGATTGTGGAGTGATGATCTACGACTTTGATAAACAGGATGTCCATTCAGGTGGTAGCGGCTGTGCCTGTTCGGCCCTGGTGACTTACGGTCATCTTTATCATCGGATGTTGCGCGGTGACCTCAAACGACTCCTGCTTTGCGCGACAGGTTCGCTGCACAGTCCCACTTCTGTACAACAAGGCAATAATATTCCGGTGATCGCGCATGCCGTGAGCTTTGAGATGACACCCTAGGCGACAAAGCGTTGTGCGCTGCGACGTGCTGTTATGCGCGCCGAAGCGTCGCGATCGACCTTGATAATGAGGAGCAATTATAGTGGACTGGAAATTGTATGTAATGGCTTTTCTGGTGGGCGGCGGCATCTGCATGCTGGCGCAACTGGTGTTGGATTTCACCAAGCTGACTCCGGGCCATGTTCTGACAGGCCTTACTGTAATCGGGGGAATTCTGGGCGGACTGGGACTCTATGAGCCATTTAAAAAAATAGCTGGTGGCGGCGCTACCATGCCTATTTCCAGTTTTGGTAATGCGCTGGTGCAGGGTGCAATTTCAGAAGCCAAACGCACCGGCGTCATTGGGGTACTCACCGGCATGTTTGAGTTGACTAGTACCGGCATTACGGCTGCTATTGTATTCGGGTTTTTCACGGCTCTGATTTTTGATCCAAAAGATTGAAAGCAATAATGGCATTGCTTGGCGACGACTGGCGACGACTGGGGACGACTGTGACGTCTGGTAACGCCGAAAGGAGGCGAGACTGCATGACCGTACAGCAGGATTTGGAACAAGCTGTGGCAGCAGTGAAAATGCAACTGGGCATGTATGCCAAATTTGAGTCGGACGCTCAAGATCAAAGCACTAAGAGCATGTACAATGAGATGTCTCAGGACGTCCAACGGCACCTGGACTCTTTGAATACCAGGCTTAGTTATCTCGAAAAAAACAATCTACTTAATCAACAGGATCAGCAAAAGCCATAGGTGCGCGCATTGTCTTATGCCGGGTGACAACCCGGCTTTTTTTGTTCTGAGGAACTGCTATTTGGCAAGTTTATGGAAATAATTAAAGGTATTTCAAGTGTTAGAGAGAAATAAAAAACTTCAGGACTTTTTGACCGGACAACCGGAGGTAGCACCGGACACCGGACCGGACATCGGGCAACCGGACAGCCGGAGGAAAATTGTAGTCTGACAGCGGCCGATCGCTGCCACAGAAGGGATGATAAAATTGGCTTTAAAGCGAAAAGCAGCCAAGGCACCAAACACACCAAAAACACCGGAAGAGAACGGCGTACCCAGAGGGTTGAGGCTGGTTGGTAAAACCCTTTCCAGCCAAGTCCGGGTATCCTTTGGTATGTTGATCGTTCTTTCGCTGGTGTCTTTGTTAGTGATTATTGTTTTAGGACTGATGATCAGCGCACTGGCCAACACGATGGAAGTAGAGCGTATTCCCTTTGCACAGGAAATGGTGCGTATCGACCAATCCCTGGATGACTTCTATTCTAATGTTACTGACTATGGCTTGGGCATTTCCAGTGGATATTTCTCTGCTCAAACCACATATCAAACACTGCACTATGCCGTAGCAAGAGCATTGGAGATTACCACCAACGAAGGATTCAAGAGCATTTTGAACATCTCATTGCAGAATTTGGAACAGCTGAATGAGTTGTTGGTTACTGTGGACCTCAGTGCGCCAGATGCCGGAGCGTTGCAGATCGCTGAAATGGACGGAATTTTCGTTGAAATGACAGCTGACATTCTTCCGATTGTTGAAATGGCGTGGACCACTCTGCAAGATGATTCAAAGACTACAGTGCAGTTGACCAGATGGCTGCGTTATTCTTCATACGGCTTGGCTGCGCTAGTGTTTATTGTTGGAGTAATCGCGTCAACCTGGACCAGCAAGGCGCTGTCCTTTGTCAGTAAACAGGTTAATAGCTCTAATGAGCAAATCCGTAAGAGAGCGTTTGATGCGGCTGCTTCTGCGGAAGAAGTAGCTTCTTCGGCGGATCAAATCACGCATGCCATGGAGGAAGTAGCCGCTTCAGTGGAGCAGGTAACTGTCGGCAGCGGGCAGTCGGCTTCCGCCACTCAGGAAATCTCCAATATGATGTCGCGCATTCACCAAATGGTTCAGCAGATCGCGTCTGGCGCCGACCGGACCCTGCGTGAGTTTAGCGTTTTTTCGGAACGTGTTGCCAAAACTGAAGAAGTGGCTTCTCGCGGTCAGGTTATGGCGGAAGCAACAGACGTCGCCATTAAGGCGGCCTTTGAATCCGAACAGGGTGCCAGCGCCGGTTTGCAGCGACTTAACGAAGAAGTACTCCGTATCAACGAAATCCTGACATTCATCAAGAATATCAGTACGCAAACCGAGTTGTTGGCGCTAAATGCTTCTATCGAAGCCGCCCGTGCCAAAGAACATGGACGGGGATTCGCGGTTGTTGCGGACGAGATTAAAAAGCTCTCTAACCAAAGCAGTCAGTATACGCAACAAATCTCTGAAATCATTGATCATATCAACCAAGTTCATGAGCAGATTGTGGCTGAATTTGGTCAAAACCTCGCCTCATCGCAAGTGGTTGTGCAGCAGGCCTCTTCACTGAAGGATGGTTTCATTGAATTTGCCAATGGCCTCAGAAAGATGAAAGCCAATATGATTCAGTTGGTTGAAATCGCGAAGGGGCAATACGATACGACGAAGGATTCCTCCCTCTTGGCCGACCGCGTGCTGGCTTCTACCGAGCAAATCGCAGCCCAGGTTGAGCAAGTGAGCGCGGCCATGGAAGAACTGGGTGCTACAGTTCAAGAGGTTCTGGCGGCTTCTGAGGAAATGCGCGCCAACGCGGTGACACAGGTGGAATCAGCTACCGAACTGAATACCATCACTGACAGCGTGGCAGAAGAAATCAAGCGGTTAGTCTGATAATCTAAACCAGGCGATAAAGCATCCATAAGGTACCACACGCAAAAATCAGCAAAAAAAGAATTAATCCTGAAACTTATTAGTAAGCAGCCCGGTCTTAGAGGATAATGAAGACCGGGTTGTTTTTATGAACACGAACTGTTGTTTTGTCAGGAGCTTTTTTCGCAGCATTAAAAAGGATTTTCTCCGCAGATCAAGAACTTAAACATGCAGATTTTGATCCGCGGAGCGCAATGGAGCGCATCGCAATGGAGCGCAATGGAGCGCAATCCACAAATTGTAAAGAAGGAAGAAGGTACGCATCATGAGAGCATTTGTCACTGGCATGATGACTCCATATGGCCTTTTTACAGTCAGGCGCCTGGCGGAGCTGGGCTATGAAGTCACAGCCGCCGGGTGCAGTGGCTGGGATTATGCCATGTATTCCAAGGGCGTCAAAAAACGTTTGAAGTTTCCTTCAGCGCGTTATGAGCCGATTCGTTATGCTGATGCCGTTATTAATGAGTTAAAAAATGGTAATTATGATATCTATGTGCCTACTTTCGAGGATGGCTTTGTCATGTCATATTTTCGCGATGAAATTGCCAAATACACCAAGACATTACTGATGCCATTCAAAGACATTATGACGGCGCACGACAAAGGTGTTATGCGGGACATTGCCACGAAAATCGGTGTCAGCGTACCGAATCCGACCTATGTTCCTAAGACCATGGAAGAAGCGCTCGCGATCCTGGCGAAGATTGACTATCCCGTTGTTTTGAAACAACGGCGTGCCTGTGGAGCTCATGGGCAGCAGATCGTGCAGGATCCTCAAAAACTAATCCCACTTTATCGTAGTATTGTCGAGGAGTACCATTTAACCGATCAGGAGTTACCGATTATCCAGCGTTTCGTCAATGGGCCGCAGATTTGCACAGTCGGTTTGGCCTATAAGGGGGAACTGGTGGGACAAGTGGCTTTTAAATCGCTCAGGACACAGCCCCGCGACGGCGGCACTACCGCACTCAAAGAGATTGTCGACAGTCCACTGGCATTTCGTTACGATGCCGCTTTGGTAAAGAAGCTGAACTGGTCTGGCTTTTTCTGCAGCGATTATTTGACCGATGAGACGGGGGACCTGAACTTTATTGACTGCAATCCCAGAATGGCCCCGGGGATTATTCTCGGCTATAACGGCGGGATTGACATGCTGTCCGCTTATGTGGATCTGGCGCTAGGGAAAGAAGTCGGACCACTCACGCCGCCGAAAGCGGGCACGCTGGGACGGATGCAATTCCTTGATTTGGGTTGGCTGCTCGATTCATTGATGGATAAGAGTTATACTTTCTCCATGAAGGTTAATGCCTGGAAAGAGTGGCGAGACCACCGCGGTCAAAAAATTAAGGATGACGTGCTTTCTTGGAGCGATGTCAAACCGGGTTTGATGCTCTACTGGTTCATCATTACCAGGCTTGGCCCCTTGCTTTCTCCGCACCAGGGTGAAGTCTTTCTTGAGAATTCACTGTTTGACGAAGCCCGCTTTTACGCTCAATTAGCCGAAATTCCCGTGAAACAAGCTGCAGCGGCTTCGGTATAGTCAAAGTTAGAGACGAAAGTATTTTGGATGGCAGAATCCGGTTTTTGCTGTTGGCAGAAACCGGATTACCTTTGCCAAAATGGTTTGAAAGACAAAGTAATAATCGAATGGATAGCATAATGCGCGCATTAGCATAGCTCAATACTTTTCACAGATGTGATGGTCGCTCGTTCTATCCTCGTAACACTCATAATAATAATGAGCAAACGGCGCAAAGTAATATGGCATTAGAGAGATATGAGACGAATAGATGAAGGATGTGTTGTCAGTGCAGGAGGCACCTGCAACGAAGGCGAAAGACGACAAAATGAGGGACTTGTTCGAACAGGTTGCTCCCTCCTATGATTCGGTTACCGCGATAGTCAGCTTGGGCATGGACCGGCGCTGGAGAAAAAAGGCGGTCGGCTACTTGGCTAAGATGATGGGGCAACCGCGACAGGGACCGCGATCGAAACCGCAACAGGAACCGCGCGAAATTCTGGATGCCTGTTGTGGCACAGGTGAACTGACTTTTCTGTTGGCGGGCGCATTCCCAGAGGCAGCGCTGACCGGGATTGACTTTTCGGACGCCATGATTATGAGGGCCAAACACAAAATGCTACGCGCTGGGGAAAAGAGGGGAGTGCAACCCGCGCGTATTAAGTTTCTACAGGCAGACATGAATGGCCTGCCATTTGCCGATCGGCGCTTTGATCTAGTTACGGTGGCATTCGGATTGCGCAATAGTGTTTGTTGTCAGCAGAGTCTGGCGGAGCTCAGACGTGTTTTAAGACCAGGTGGCGTATTATCCGTATTGGATTGCGTAACTCCCCGACGCAGTTTGGCCAACAGCATTTGTCGCTGCTATTATCACAACTGGGTGCCGTTTGTCGGGAGCCTGGTGCGTAGCCGGCATCAATATGCCCATTTGCCCGATTCTATCGAAAAGTTTGGCGATCCGGACGACGTCACGAGATTGCTGCGCGAAACCGGGTTCGCAGACGTAGCCCTGCAGCCAATTTTCCGTGACATCATCTGCCATTTCATCGCTACCTGAGCTATCCATGGGGGACAGTCCTATTCGGATCAAAATGACCCCATTGGGAACTGCCCCCAAAGGATCGCACCAGGCTCAAATAAAAAAACTGTCCGATGAAGGACAGTTTTTGTGCTTGATCGGATGGGTTGGTTTTAGCGGCGGTTGCGATCAAAGCAGTCGCGGCAGTAAACCGGACGGTCTGAACTCGGGCGGAACGGGACTTCGGTCTCTACGCCACAAGCGGCGCAGGTTGCCGGGAACATTTCACGGCGACCACCGCTGTTGCGGTTACCCATTCTCGAGTTCCCCTGTGCTTTACGAGCGGCTCTGCAAGCCGGGCAGCGACCGGGTTCGTTGGTGAAGCCCTTTTGTGCGTAGAAATCTTGCTCGGAAGCAGTGAATACGAACTCGGCACCACAATCGCGACAGGTAAGGGTTTTGTCAGAATACATCGTTCGACCTCCTCAACTTTGCTCATTTGTAGGCAGTTTAGCTCCAACCCGCATCCTTTTTGAGAGGGCCAAACGATCCTATTTGAGCTCCATCCCTATTTTACTACTATTGGTTGCGGAACAATAGACATTTTTGCACATTTTAAAAAAGAAATTTTCGTGACCAGCTACCTCCTATTGCAAAATACCAGATAAACCCTTAAAATAGGGATGTAAAGCTAAAATTCCCTTAGGAGCAAGAATCAATTTTAGCCTATTCTTTCTCCACAGGGTCAACTTTATTCAGACCTGAGGCCAAGGCACTGCCTGAAGCAAAGGTATTCAGCGCAATCTGTCCGCCAAGGCCTATCTATTAAGATAGGTCTTTTTTTTGGAGGTGATTCTTGATATGGCAGAGAGCCGGATTGGGGTAATTGCAGTCGTAATCGAAAACCCCGGGGCAGTGCAGGAACAACTCAATCACTACATCAGCGCAGCTGGGCATTTCATCATTGGCCGCATGGGGGTTCCCCACCGTGAAAACAACGCGTCCGTTTTGGCATTGCTCGTTGATGGAACAACCGATGCCATTAACTCGCTCACCGGGCAGCTAGGTTCATTGCCCGGAGTAAGCGTTAGATCGGCTTTGACTAAAGAAAGATAAAATGATAAATAGGGAGGTAATTATTATGCGCAAAAACTCATCTCTTATTGCCGTGCTCATGCTTGTATTAATGATAGCTGTAATCGCAGCAGGTTCCGGTAATTTCGGCCAAGCTGCCGAGCCAATTAACATCAATATCATGGCCTTGTCCGGCACAACTGGTTTATCAATGGTGAAAATGTTCGAGGACAATCCAGTGCTAAGCACTGGCGTAAATGTTACTTATTCAATTGTCAGCAATCCGCAACAGATGACCGCCAAAATCATCTCAGGAGAAGCTGACATCGCTGCCGTACCTACCAATACTGCTGCTTTATTGTATAATAAGGGTATTGCCATTAAAATTGGTGCGATCACAAACTGGGGCGTTACTTATCTGGCCGGCCGGGATTTATCAGTGAAGAAATGGACGGACTTGAAAGGGAAAACCATTGCCGTTACTGGAAAAGGTGCAACTCCCGATATCCTGTTTCGTCGTTTCCTGAAGGCCAACGGGCTGGATCCTGAACGTGACGTTAAGCTGGAATACTACCCGACACCAGCTGAGCTCGCCCAGCTGGTCATTGCGGAAAAAACCGATTTGGCTGTTATTCCTGAACCCTGGGTTACTGAAGTGATGTTGCGGTCTCCCTCCGCACGCGTGTTGCTCGATTTCCAAGAGGAGTGGAAACGTCTCGAAAATAGAAAGGAATCCTATCCCCAGAGTTGCCTGGTAGTCAGCACCAAATTGTATCAAGAGCACCCCGAGGCAGTCAAAACTTTCTTGCAGCAAGCTGGATTGGCCAGCGACTGGGTTAACGACAACCGGGCACAGGCCGGCATCCTGGCCGAAAAATTCGTTAAGATTTCAGCCAATGCCGCCACCGATGCCATCCCGCGCTGCAATTTCCGTTTCGCGATTGCCAGCTCGGTCAAAAACGAGGTAGACTATTTTCTAAATAGCCTGTTCGAGTTTGATCCGGAGTTTTTGGGAGGAAAGCTGCCTGATGCCGCGTTCTATTTGCCGCAATAAGCATAACAAGAATAATAAGCGCAACAAGTTTATTACTGTCGCATTTTCCCTTGCATTAGTGTTTGCTGTTTGGGCTATCGCAGCCCGCCTGGTCGGGAAGGATATCCTTCTTCCCGGCCCGGTGACGTCATTCCGCGCTTTGGCCGGCATGATGCGCCAGCCGCAGTTTTGGTCCAATTATTGGACCTCTTTTCTGCGGGGACTGACCGGCTTTGGCATAGCTTTCGTTTCTGGCACCTTTATGGGGATGTTAACCGGCTTGAACGCTTCTGTGGGAGCGCTTTTCAGGCCGGTTCTTGCTGCTATCAGGAGCACTCCTTCGATGTCTTTTATTCTGCTGGCACTAATCTGGTTTCGATCTGAAACGGTGGTGCTGTTCGTTACATTTATGGTTGTTTTTCCGATCGTTGCGCAAAATGTGGCGGAAGGAACCGCCCAGATCGACCGCGACTTAATCGATATGGCTGGTGTTTATAAGGTTTCTTCCTGGCGGGTCTTGTGGGAAATCCGCGTCCCGGCGATGCTGCCCTACTTAGCTGCCGCTGCCGCCACTGGCATCGGATTGACCTGGAAAGTACTGATTTCTGCAGAAGTGCTGGCCAGCCCTGTCTTGGGCATTGGAGCACAAATGGATCGCGCGCGTGTGTTTCTGAATACTCCGGAAGTATTTGCCTGGACCGCGGTTGTTGTGATCACAGGCTTTCTGTTTGACTGGGTACTTGATACGGTAGTCCGCAAAAAACTGTTTTTCTGGAAATGAGGGTCCACCTTTGGAATTTACCATTGATCATCTTAAAAAAGCTTTCGGTGCCGTGCGCGTGTTCGATGATTTCTCGCTGGCAGTGCCCAGTAACGAAATCACGGCCATCCTTGGTCCCTCCGGATGTGGGAAAACCACTCTGTTGTCGCTGATTGCCGGCGTGCTCAGCCCTGATTCGGGAACGCTGCAAGGGATCCAAGGTAAGGAACTGAGCTATCTTTTTCAGGATGCACGCCTGATCCCATGGAAGACAGTTGCGCAAAATATCGCCTTTGTTTTGCAGGAACGCCTGCCATCCGCCCAAATCGACGCTCACGTCGCCTATTATCTTGATCAAATGGGACTATCCGAATTAGGTTCACAATACCCGCATCGCATCAGCGGTGGGCAGCGCCAGAGAGCCGCGATGGCGCGAGCACTGGCCTTTCCCTCGCGCATTCTGCTGATGGATGAACCGTTTAAATCCCTTGATTTGGGTTTGAAGCTGGATCTGCTTGCTTCATTTGTTAACAGCTGGGAAAAGGAACCGCGGACTGTCCTTTTGGTGACGCACGATGTCAAAGAGGCTATTATGCTGGCAGATACAATTCATGTTTTTACGAACAAGCCAGCCGTTATCAAAGCCAGCCATCGCATTGCCGTGCCACGCCATCAACGACAGGATGATCTTAATCTGTTGGTAGCGGAGAAGCAAATCATTGATGAACTCACCGGCGGGTGAGGCGGATTGGGGCAGGGATCAATCATCTTTTCGAGAATTTGACACAAAGAACAACAGCGCGAAGGAGAAGGGGGTAAGGGGTTGGTTATGCATTCTCGGCCAAAATGGTTCTTTTACATTATCAAGCCGATGCTGAATGCTGTACTCCGGATTTTGTTCAACATCAGGGTTGAGGGTTGGGAAAACCTGCCTAAAAAACCCTATATTATGGTATCGAATCACTTGAGTTGGATCGATCCGATCGTGTATCTTGGGCTATGGTCGATCGCCCCGAAGCTGGTTTTTATTGCTAATGCGGCTACCTCGGTTAAGAATCCCATGGCCCGTTTTTTTATTGGTTTGGCAGACCATCCGTTAGTACCATTTGACAAACGGGATCGCCGGTCACGTCTGAATGCCTTACGTAGTATGCTCCGTCAGGCCCAAGCGGGACGGAACGTCTGCTTCTTTCCAGAAGGACGTATTGGAATGGAAGGCAAGATGTGTCCCTTTCATTCTGGCGCTTTCGCCTTATCCAAAAAACTAGAGCGCATGGTTGTTCCGGTTGGTCTCGCTGGTACGAATAGCCTATACTGGCGTAAACCGATTAGGATCAGCATTGGTAGTCCAATAACGCCGCAAGCCGATGAGACGATCGACCAAATGACGATTAGAGCGCACGCAGTGATGCGCAGTCTCATTCCGCCTTATCCTGGAGATTTGCCAGAACCGCGTCGGCTGCAATCACTTGCCACATTGTTTGGTGTCGAGCATCATCCCTTTGTCTTTGACGGCAAACAGGCTTTATACAAAGAAGGCGATCCGGACGGCTACGACCCACTCAGAGAGGAAAGCGGTTTGAACTAACAGCAGTTTGGCCGCAGAAATGGTGGGGAATTTTTGTGGAACTTTTTTCTACCTTGGACGGTCAAAAAGAAAAGGGTCTCATGTCGGCGATTAATGTGATCGTCGCGCCGGATTCGTTTAAAGGCAGCCTGCGCTCAACGGAGGCAGCCCGCGCTATTAAAGAAGGGATTCTGGCAGCCGCCGAACGCCGCGGGGTTGAGGCACATATCCGTACAGTGCCAATGGCTGACGGTGGGGAAGGTACGGTTGACGCAATCTTGTCCGCGTTCGGGGGTCGCCGCTTGTCCCTTAAAGTCATGGATCCATTGGGTCGCAAAATTGATTCTTTTTTCGGATTATTGGCGGATCAGGATCGGACGGCAGTCATTGAACTGGCTGCTGCTTCCGGGTTAAATCTGATCCGAGCCGAGGAAAGAAATCCTTTGCTGACTACTACTTATGGAACCGGCGAGTTAATTCGTGCGGCGCTGGACGAAGGCAGTCGCAAGATCATTATTGGAATTGGTGGTAGCGCTACCAGTGACGGTGGAGCCGGTATGGCTCAGGCTTTAGGTGCGCGGCTACTTGATTCTGGCGGACAGGAGATCCGCCTGGGGGGAGGTGCGCTAGGCCGCCTGGCAAGAATTGATCTCACGGGGTTGGATCCTGGAATTAAACTCGCCAGAGTAATTGTGGCATCCGACGTCCGCAACGTGTTGTATGGTCCGGATGGGGCTGCGGCGGTTTATGGGCCGCAAAAGGGTGCCAGTCCGGAAATGGTGGCTACTCTCGACCGCAACTTAAAGCACTTCGCCGATGTCGTTGAGCATGATTTGGGCACCAAGGTCGCCGATCTCCCGGGTGCGGGAGCAGCCGGTGGTGCTGGTGCCGGATTGGTGGCGCTCCTAGGCGCTGAACTGCAGTCCGGAATCGACATCATCATGGACCTCGCACAACTAGACGCAATGCTACCAGATGCGGATTTACTGATTACCGGCGAAGGGGCCACCGACTTTCAGACTGCTTACGGCAAAGTGCCTTTTGGTTTGGCGCAGGCTGCCAAGCCTTATGGCGTACCAGTCTTTTGTATTTCCGGCAGTCTGGGAAAAGAATATCAGACTCTATACGATCATGGCATTACGGCGTTTTTTAGTATTATCAACCGTCCGATGACGCTAGAAGAAGCTATGCAACACGCCTCTGCCCTGCTCACAGCTGCGGCTGAGAATGCCTGCGGAGCTTTTCTGGCGCGGAAGTACGCGAAGAAATAAACCATGGATCACGATTATGGAGGGATTATTGATGAAAAGGTTTCTGATGCTGTTAATTTTGGTCATCGCGGTGGCAATGCCGTTTGTTTCCGGATGCTCAGCCAAGCGCGAAGTAACGATGACGATGACTCCCGAAGCCGGAAAAGCCCTAGTGGCAGGCACGAGAGAACCAATTGATCATTTCAACCTGGTGCTTGGTAATATCCATGTTTATCCCGAAGACGGCGGGACAACCGGTGCGATAGTCCTGGCCAATAGCGCGACTGTCGATCTTAAAGCAGTATATAGTGGATCAGATACACCTGTTCTGACCAGCGAATTACCGGAAGGAACATACTATGATCTGACGTTGACCTTCTCAGCAGTAGATGTGGATGGTAGCTTCGGTGGCTTGACCTATCAGTTCAACCATCAACTTAATAACGGCAATGGCATCACTGTGAAATATGACAACACCAAACTGGTAGTTGATGAGGACGGTGCCGAACTGGTGTGGGAGTATAATGCAGCGCTCTTGTTAGTAGTAGACGGAAGCACCACTGTTGTTGCAGAGGGCTCGATTACGATCAAATAGTAGTTTGTAAAAACGAACACAAGGGGACGGTTCTTCTGTGCTAACTCCCAGACGAATGACACAGAAGAACCGTCCCCTTGTGTTCTGAATGGGCGTGAAAATGTGGTCTATCTCGTAGCATTTATTTCGGCATTTATCTTTGGATTATCCTTTTTGTTTACCAAGAGTGCATTGGAGTATCTGAGCAATTACCAGCTTTTAGCCGCGCGCTTCATCATTGCGGCGCTCCTGATGTGGCTGCTGCGACGCCTGCGTGTTCTGAAAGTCAATTTAAAGGGGCGCTCGCTCTGGGGAATTATATTAATGGCCTTTTTTGAGCCGATTATCTACTTTATTTGCGAAACGCAGGGCATCCGGCTGACCACCTCATCGGAGGCCGGCCTGATGATCTCCATGATCCCGGTAGTCGTCGCGATCCTGGCGGCCTTGGTTCTGAAAGAAATACCAACCTTCCTGCAGGTGATCTCCATCGCCATGTCAGTCGGCGGGGTGGCACTCGTCGCTCTGGGTGGCGGAGCACTGTCATTTTCCGGGCATGCGTTGGGTCTACTGGCTTTGGGCGGAGCAGTCTTAGCCGCCAGTTGCTTTACAATCTTGTCACGCCGTCTCTCCGGGCAGTTTACCCCGACTGAGCTGACCTATGTAATGTGTTGGACGGCGGCGGCGGTTTTTAGTGTCATGGCAGTGATCGAAGTACTCTTTTCCGCTGCCGGCGCAGGTCGCAGCTTGGCCGCAATTGCAGAAGGGCTGCGACAGCCGCAGGCTTGGGGCGCAGTACTCTATTTGGGCGTTTTTTCGTCGATTGTCGCCTATTTTGGCGTGAATTATGTATTGTCTAAGGTTGAAGCCAACCGCAGCGCGGTACTTTCCAATCTGGTGACCATTGTCTCAGTAGGTGCCGGCGTGCTGTTTCTCAATGAACCGTTTTACTGGTATCACTTAATCGGCGGAATTCTGATCATTGCCGGCGTTTATGGGATTAATAAGTTTGCCCGGGCGGCGAACCACCCGGGCATAGATCAGGGCGAAGGACAACATGGCCAAGGACAAGGCCAAGGTCAAGGTCAAGGCCATGGCCAAGGCCGGTCTGTCAGTGGTCAGTCTATCAGCTCACAAACTGTTTTAGATAATGGGCGGGATTAAGCTTTTCTCCGGTAGCCTTCTGGAGCATTTCATTCCAGTGATAGCGCGCTCCGGGACGGAAAACCTGCTCAATCAAAAATTTCCCGGCAGCCGGTTGACCAACGATGGAGGGCGCCTGCATGACTTTCGTGGTTAAGTGCGCCCAAAGCTGGGAGGCAGTCATTTCGCCCAGCACATAGTTTTGATAATAGGCTGGGAAGTTGGCGAGGTGGATCTTGGCTGCCCAATCCGGCTGATGCCGACCTTCCGGTCGTGTCAGCAATTGTATTTCCTCAACCAGATCCCACCAGAGCCTATTGAGGTCTTGGTCGGGGTTGCTGTACATGGACCTTTCGAAATAGGCGACTGTCATGCCCCAGCGGGCAAAAATCAGTTGCGAGAGCTGTAAGTTCTGCTGTAATTTCTCGGCCAAGGCCTGCGCCTCATCGCGCTCCAGGCCGACAATCTCATGTAGGAAAACGGCATCCTGCGACATTCTGCCATTGAGTTGGGCCACCGCTTCGGTCGTGAGGGTGTGTGCCGCTGTCCGCAGTCGGTGTGGCAGATTGGAGTCCACATATTTATCATAGACCGCATGCCCTAATTCATGCAACAGGGTTGTCATCCATTTGGCATCCGGGCGCAGGTTCGCTAGGATGCGGATATCACCCTGGCGATCCACATCCGTACAGAAGGCGTGCTGGCATTTGCCTTCCCGCTCATAAAGGTCGCTGCGCTTCAGGATATCGCGCACTTCCAGACCGATGCCGTCGTAATATCTGACCGCCAGCTCCTCCAGGTTGTGGCCGCGGTAGTAAGAATCCAGATCGACACCGCCCGTCTTCGGGGCTTCCTGGAAAAACGGATCACTGTAATGCCAAGGGCGTAGCTGAGTCATATCGATACCAAACCTTTGCGCCAATTGTCGATCAAGATTCTTTTTTGCATCCGCAAAAGGCTGGTCGGATAGCTTCTTAAATTCATCGAAAATGCCAAACACCTCTGGCACATCCAGTTCTGAGAGCGTCAGCGACATACAGTAAAAATCAGAAAAGCCAAGCTGGCGCGCAATGCGGTTACGCAGTTTGACCAGCGTGATCACTTTCTCAGCTACCAGCTCGCCAATCTTCTTGCTGGCTTCCCAAGCTTGCTGCCGCACCGCACTATCAGTTTCCTCGTCTAAGATGTCGCGAATCACATTGTCGGAGACCTTTTCGCCATTTAACTCTGTCCGGAAGTTGACAAAGTCACCGGAAATCTCGGTCTGGCGCTGAACCAGTTCCGCAATAGTCTGATCATCGACCTGATTACGCAGGAAATTACGGTAAAGCATATCAAGTTGCCGGGCAGCTAAAGGCTCTTGAACGGCACCAGTCTCCCGAAACTGGACAAGTTTCTGAAAAGCCGCGCGATCGGACATCATTTTCATATGCTTAGCACTCAACGCACCGGATTTCTGGAAGTCCTCCGGGCGGCCGGTCGTTTGCGACAGCCAGCGCGCGTTAGCCATTTCAATCTGCAGGGGAATTGCTTGTGCCTCAAACTCCTGCAAGAATGCGGCAAACTCTTTCTCCGTAACCCCTTTTTCCATTTATGCAGCCCCGCCTTCGTTTCAAATGATCTCCTATCAAAAGGATCTCCTATTGAAAAATATTATTCGATTAGCGAAGCAGTTTTCCTCTTTCGGGGCGACTTCACAAGTTCTTCATATTGATCAGGTATCATTAAACTAGATATGCAGTAAAGTGCATCTGCGGGCGTACATGGATTTCCAGACAATACGTGGAACAAACGGAGCCAAAAGGCGTTTATCCAAAGTGTGAACACATACGCTGCAGAGGATGCGCAAGGAACGCACACAGGCGCGCAGCACGTAGACGCGCCGAGGATGTTAATGTTTGACTAGACACGTGTTATAGGAGGGCAAAATATGAAACGCCGCAATAAATGGGTGATTATCTTACTGATTGCCGCAGTCGCCTTTTTTTTGGTGGTGCGCGGCATCATGAAAGGCCGCCAAGCTGCCAATGAGGCTGCCACGGAAGTTTTTAGCGAAGTTCCGGCAACCCGCCAGCGTTTGGCGGTTATTATTGATACGGCCGGCACCATTAATCCGGCTGGATCAATCGAGATTGTCTCCCCGCTGAACGGGAAAATCAAGAAATTGCTGGTGGAGGCCGGTGCGCCTGTTGCCAAAGGGCAGGTTGTCGCCAAAATCGATGCCTATGACGCAGAGCAGTTGGTTAATAAGGCGCGCAATGATCTAAAGATTGCCGAATCCAAGCTGCGGGCAGCCAAACTGGAAGCATCCCAGGCACCAGCTAAAGCGGACATGCAGGTTGACCGTGCCAAGTCCACCTTGGCTTCCGCGCAACTCAAACATGATCAATTGATTGCTGGGCCAACTAAAGAGGCGGTAGCTCAGATTGAGTCAGCTTTGAAGCAGGCGCAGTTGTCACTGGATTCGGCTCAGACAGAGTATGAGCGCATGGCGCGCCTGTATGATGCTCAGGCCGTAACCAAGCAGCAGCTCGACTCAGCGCTGAACAAGTATGAGTCGGCCAAGGAATCATATAAGTCGTCACAGGCCAAGCTGGACGATTTGCAGGCCCCGCCTTCGGCCGAGGAGCTTGCGGCCGCAGAGCATTCACTGGCGCAGGCACAGATCGATCTGCAGATTGCAGAGGAAAATGCGCAGGCCAGCGATCAAAATGACGCCTTGCTGCAGGTGGAAATTGCCTACAAAGATGCCCAGAACGCCTATCAGTCCGCTGAAAGGGATTTGCAGGCCACTGAGATTAAGGCACCCATTGCCGGACTGGTTACACAGGTTGCAATCAAGGAAGGCGCTTATGTAACTGACAAGACCGTAATGATGGCCATCGCCGACACCTCCGGACTGATTGTGGAGGCTTCCGTTGATGAATATGACATTGTGAAAATGGAGCCCGGGCTGCAGTGCAGAGTGATCATCGAGCCGCTGGGCAACGCCGTTTTCCCGGCGGAACTCGTATTTGCTGGCGCAGTCGGTAGTGCGCAGGGCGGAGTGGTGCTTTATCCGGTGAAAGTAGCGCTGCTCAATCCAGCAATGGATGTCAAAATCGGCATGAATGCAGATATCGAAATTATAGTGGCTGAACAGTCCAATGCGCTCTGCATCCCGAACGCTGCCTTGGAAAACAGGGGCGGACAATCCGTCGTACGATTGCTGGAAGCAGACGGTAAACTCTCATTCCGGGAGGTTACGATTGGTTTGCAGACCGACGCGATGACTGAAATTATCGACGGGTTACAGGAAGGCGAAAAAGTAGCCGTGCCTGGTGCGACAAGAATCCCGGGTCAGCGCAACCCGGCAGGCATGTTTCAAATGGGCGTCGGTGGTGGTCAGCAGGGCGGGAGGATGCGCCCGTGAAACATGTAGTTGAGCTCAGAAATATTACGAAGACTTATGTGATTGGCGAAATCCAGGTTAAAGCGTTGCGCGGCATAAGCTTTGGTATCGCGCCCGGTGAATTTGTGGCGATTATGGGTGCTTCCGGATCTGGCAAATCCACGCTCATGAACATCTTGGGCTGTCTTGATCAACCAACCGCCGGAGAATACTATCTCAACAATCGGGAGGTCAGCAATCTGTCAGCGGCTGAGCTAGCCCGCCTGCGTAACAGAGAACTCGGTTTCGTCTTTCAATCCTATAACTTATTGCCGCGACTGGACGCGATTCACAATGTTGAACTGCCCCTGATTTATGCGGGGGTGGGATTGGCAGAACGCAAAGAGCGGGCGCTGGCGGCTTTGGAACGCGTAGGTTTGACTGAACGCGCCAAGCACCGTCCGGTGGAACTCTCCGGAGGACAGCAGCAGCGCGTCGCCATTGCGCGGGCGTTGATCAATGAACCCAAGTTGATCCTGGCGGATGAGCCAACCGGCAACCTCGATACCGCCTCCAGCCTTGAGATCATGCAGATCTTTCAGGAACTTAACGAGCGGCGCGGTATTACTGTAATTATCGTCACACACGAAGAAGATATTGCCGCTTTTTCCAAGCGGATCTTACGATTCCGCGATGGTCTGCTGATTGAGGATGCGCCTGTCGTGGGAAAGGGGGCCGCCACACATGAAATTTCTCGATAACCTCTGGCTGGCGCTGGATGCTCTACGCAGCAACCTGATGCGTTCCATTTTGACCACATTGGGCATTGTAATTGGCATCTTTGCCGTCATTGCTATGGTTTCTATTGGTGAAGGGGCCAAATCCGAGATCACGGGGCAAATTGAAGCGCTGGGTTCCAACCTGTTAACGGTGACGCCCGGTCGAGTCAGCAGCGGTTCAAGCATTGGTGCTTTCGGCAGCGGGACGTCCCTGACCCAAGATCATCTGGCACTCATCGAGGCTTGCCCTTCAGTGGCGCTGGCGGCCCCGGAAGTCGGTTCTAATATGAGTGTCAGTGTCGGAAAGACCAGCATGATCACAAACATCATCGGAACCACTGGGCCTTATGCGCAGATTAGGAATTTGGGAATCGAGCGCGGATTGTTTTTCGGAACCCGGGAAGAGGACGCCGCCAGTCGTGTAGCCGTAATCGGGGCGGGTGTTGCCGAGGAACTTTTTCCGAATCAGGATCCCATCGGGCTTTCGATGAAAATTGGGAACGTTAAGTTCACGATTACGGGATTATTAGCGTCCAAAGGCCAGTCCGGAATCCTCAGCAATGATGATGTAGTCTATATCCCGATTACCACAGCTCAGCGCCGATTGCTTGGTGCACGCCGCGGACAGCTCAGGGCGATTTATGTCACTTCCAAGAGTGAGGATGTGACCGATCTGGCTGTGGCCGAGATTGAACAAGCGTTACTCCGAGATCTGAAAGACCCCGAAGCATTCAACGTGAGTAATCAGGCGGACCTCATTAGTGTGGTCGAAGACATGACTACGACGATGACTTTGCTATTGGCTTGTATTGCCGGAATATCCTTGCTGGTAGGCGGGATCGGTATTATGAACATTATGTTAGTGTCCGTTACGGAACGCATTCGGGAGATCGGCATCCGCAAGGCGATTGGCGCCCAGGAAAAAGAGATTTTGCTGCAATTCTTGCTGGAAGCCGCCACGCTCAGTCTGTTGGGTGGATTGATCGGGATCGCTCTGGGTGCGACAGGCGCAGTTCTCCTTTCCCGGGCTTTAGGGTGGCAGGCGGTCGTCAGCATAGAAGCGATTTTGATGGCTTCGGGTATCTCGTTGATGATTGGTCTGTTTTTTGGGGTCTACCCCGCCCGCAAAGCCGCTCGCCTGGATCCGATTGTGGCGCTGCGGCATGAGTAATCGATCTGAGGCGTGTTCCATTTTTGGAGGTGCTATCTATCATGCGAACTCGAACCGGTCTGGTGCTATTATTAATGATTATCTTGGCTGGCATTGCCGGGGCAGGGAGTGTTGCTGCCGGGAGCGGCAGTAATGAGACTATGACGGACGCAGCCGGGCCTGGCGCTGCGGCACAAGAAGGAGCTGCGGCACAAGAAGCAGTACGGTCGGTGCCGCCCGAGGCACCAGCCCTGCAGCTAACCTTGGATGATGCGATTGCACTGGGTCTGAAATGCGATCCGAGTGTCTTGTCAGCCAGGAATTCGGTTTATGCCAGCGAAGCGGCTCTTAAGAGGGAGCTGGTCGCCTTTATCCCGAGCGCTACTATTTCAGTAAATTATGGTAGTGCGCCTATCAGAGTGCCAGCCGGGGAAGAGAGTAAGAATCAGCCGGATGGCAGTCTTTCGATTCGTATTGCTCAGGATATTACGGGTATCATACCCCGGTTTATCGGGTGGCAAACCGTTAGTGCGGTTGAAACAGCCACCTGGAATCTTGCAGATGCCAATGCCTCACTAATCCAGGCGCAGAACAGCGCCGTCATTGCCGTCATGCAAAAGTATCTGGCCGTTCTCAAAGCTGAAAGAGTCGTGGGGCTCAACGAAAGCGCCTACAAAATGGCGGAAGATGACGAGCGTGTGGTGCGTATTAATCTTGAGGAAGGGGCAGCTACCCGCATGGATCTGATGCGGGCGCAAAGCGCCCTGGAAAAGGCGCGCATCGATCGCCTCAACGCCGAAGCCAATCTGCAAATAGCGGTCGACTCCCTGCTCATGCAGATCGGTTATGATTTTGGTACCACCGTAGTCCTAACCCCGGTGACAGACATCGCCGTTGAAGTGCCGGGCACTGGCACGATTTCCGAAATGACTGAGCAGGCTCTGCTAAACAGATCCGATATCCTGTCTGCCAAGACGCGGGTGAAAAAAGCGGAAAGCGATCTGGCCCAGGCTAAGAATGGCTTCTTGCCGTCTTTGAAGCTTACGGCCTCCCAGCGCTGGGGTGATTTTGTGCTCGGGATTGGCTTGGATCCGGTGAACGCCAATATCCAATGGAATGTTGACGGCCTAATATGGCAGAAGAACGAGCCAGCGGTCAGCCCCACTGAAGGGTTAACCTTGAAGCTGGATTTCGTTTGGAACCCGCTTGATGCCTTTGAGCGGTCGGCCATGCTGAAATCGTCGCAGGCTAGTCTGGACAGTGCCCGTATTGCACTAAAGCGTGCCGAAGACAATCTGAGGCTGGAAATTCGGCAAAAGTTGAATGACTTTGAGACGGCGGGCCGGCGTCTGGATCAAGTGCGCCGTGATTATGCCATCGCCCAAGAGTCCCGTTCTTTGGCCGCCTTAAGGTATCAGGAAGGCGTAGCGCTTTTCTCAGAACTGGCTCAGGCGACGCAGTCATTGTCCCAGTCCGACTATAGTGTAGTACAAGCGGAGTATGATTTGCTAATGGCGGCCATCAACCTATACAATGCCTACGGAATCTCCCCGCGCGCCCACTGAGTGCCGTTCGCCGTCGGGAAGCTGATCGGCGATCAGGCGATCGGGAAGCCGCCTTCCTCTGGACAAGTAACCGCCGCAAAACGCGCTTACTTGTCTTTATTTTTAGCAAGGAAATTCTCCTTCTGCAGAGAAGAAAAGAAAGAGCAAACGTACCGATCAGGGGGTATTTTATGCGCAGGGACCGAAAAAGGTTGGCAGCACTGGTCTTAATAGTAGCATTCATGATCAGCTTTTCCGCGGTGAATGTCCGTGTCTGCGCTCAGCAAGAAATGCTGCTTGCAGATGCCATTACGAACGGCCTTGTGCGGGCAGAGATCAAGGGTGCCGGATTGGCGGAAATTGAAGCCCGTTTGGAGCGGCAAACCGAACAGCCCATTACGATTGCAATTCCAGCCGGAACCTTTTTTGTGAACCGGGGTGCCGCCTTGAACATGGTGGCTGTGAAAAACATCTGGATTGATCTGTCTGCCAAGACGGAAACACGTGTGATGATCCCTTCCGCAGGTACTAATATGTATAAGCGCGTGCCGGACAGTAGCTTTAGTTTTGATGTCAGGCAGACACCGGAGCCCAAAGAATTAGCGCGTCTGTGCATTCGGCTGGCAATAGCGCAGATCAGTATTCCGGCCCGGCAAATTGCGGTCTGGATTGTGACCGATGATCCCGCGCGCCATGATATTGATAAGACCTATATCATTCGCTGGCAGAATGGTTCCACCACACCTGCCGCCTCAAACGAGGATATTTTGCAGGCCATGAAAGCCGTGGAGCAGGCGGGGATCAATACGGCCAATAAAAAGCTTTTTAAGGAGAAGATATCGGCTATACGCGGAATAGTGAGCGCTGATCAAGAGATCGCCGACTATGCCGTCAAACTGCTCGGTTTTACAGGGCGTGAACCGATCAGTGCTTTAGTATCCCTTTTGGGAGATAATGTGCTCGCCATTCGGGCAGAAGCCGCCAATAGTCTCAAAAAGGCGGGCCCATTAGCGCTGGAGTATCTTCTGCTAGCTGCAAACGGGATGGACCCAACCGTAGCCCTGGAGGCCATTCGATTATTGGCGGGATTTGAAGGCACGCATGTGGTTCAGGTATTACGGAATGCCACCGCCAGTACTAATCCGGCGATCCGCGCCGAGGCCGTACGCAGCCTTTCAGGTAGAACAGGGGTAGAATGCCTCAGTATCCTTAAGCCGTTACTACAAGATAGTGATGCGACTGTCCGCAAAAATGCGGCGGAAGCATTGCAGAGGCTTCGCTGGCGGCCGACCAACAAAACTGAAGAAGTCTGGTTTCTAATCGCCTTGCGGCGTGCGGAAGAATGTGTGGCGCTGGGTTCTGTCGCCGTGGAGCCGTTAATAACAGTGTTGCAGGATCCGGAAGCACCGGTGCGGCTGATGGCTGTTAAGGCACTGGGGCTGCTAGCCGATGAACGCGCCGTGGAGCCGTTGATTGCCATGGTAGCGGATCGCGATGCGGAGATCAGAAGCGCCACAGCGGTCGCTCTGGGCAAACTGGGCGATTATCGGGCGGTGGAGTCTTTGATTGAGCTGTTGGCCGACGCTGACGAGCAAGTCACTGAAGACGCCTGGCAGGCACTTAAAGCTATTACGGGTAAGGATTTCCGCAAGACTAAATTGACCTAGAAAAGCTGGTGGATCTTGAATAAGCATAAGTTCTAAGACAAGGGAAGACGAGGGGACGGTTCATCTGTCTCGCCCCCAACTGGGTGCGCAAGTTATGGCGAGACAGATGAACCGTCCCCTCGTCTTCTGAACCGCGCCTGCGCCCGTCGCGCTCGCCTTAGTTCCGAGTCCCGACTGCAATACGCACCAGTACCAAATGATAAGCGCAGGGAGCCACTAAAGGCTCCCTGCGCTTACTTTTCATTTCATTTACGTTTCATGCGGTTATGTTTCGCCAGCCTCTTGGCTAATAAGTGACCGTAAATGAATTGATATCCAGATTACATGTCAGGATCGGCTGTTCATCAGGATCCCAAGTCTCGACCACTACTGTGTAAGTACCGACAGGCAACTTCTTAATAATCCTGGAGAAATTGTGGCCGCCCTCATGATCGTCATTGTAGGCAAGTTCATTGCCGACAGCGTCGTATAGCGTGATAGCAGTGTCGAGCGCTGTGCCGCTGGAAGAGGTGATGAAGTCATAGCACCCTTCTGTAGCGACCGTGAAGTCAACTTGATAATGGTAGGTGTATTCTGCGGCGGTTTGATCAATAGTATAGTGCTCAAGCGGGGTTGTGGTTACTGATACCGGAATTGCAAAGTCAAAGTCTACAGCAGTTGTTGTTTCTCTTGCAACTGTAGCGGATTTACTCTGAATTCTATATAGATCATCGAATACGTCATAATAAACGACCTGCACTCTGTAAGTACCCGGCTTCAGGGCATGGAAGAGGTAATTGGCGTTCTCGCCGGTGGTACCAAAGCCCGCCAGTAGGCCGTTGCTGTCATAGATGGAGATTACGCCGACACCGAGCCAACCTGTAGCGTCTGTTGAAATAATGTTGGTAGTCACGTCGAGGGAACCATAGATCATCGGCTCCAACGCACCGACAGCAGCCGCAATGTCCATTACGCCGTAACCTAGTTCTTCATTAAACGACGGAGCACCCTGAGCGGTTTGTTCCAGCTGGTTTTTAATCTGGAGCGGAGTAAGTCCGGGGTGCGCCGACAGAACCAGCGCTGCGGCACCGCAGGCGAACGGGGAAGCCATCGAGGTGCCGTCCCAGGACTCATAAGCGCCGCCGGGAACTGTCGAATAAATCATAGTACCCGGGGCAGCCAGCGATGTCCAGGGCCCGATTGTTGAGAAGTCAGTGCGCCTATCATATGGGTCCGAAGCGGCCACATCAACAACACCATTAAAGCAGCTCGGATAGCCGATAATGCGTTTGTAATCGTTGCCAGCCGAGGTGACCAACAGAACGCCTTTTTCCGCCGCGGCGTCGATGGCATCTTTGAAAGCGTAGCTGTAGCCACGGCCACCGATGCTCATATTGGCCACAATCCTCACGCCAGGGTTGGCGTTGGCATAGTCCGCCAGATAAAGCATCGCTTCGATCAAATAGCTGTTGTATATTTCTCCAGCGTTATTCATAACCCTGACCGGCATGATCGGGCATTGCCATGCGACACCGGCAATTTCTCCCGTAAGGCCGTCATCGGCGGCAATACCGGCAACGTGCGTGCCATGTCCATTATTATCGGTAACATCCGTTGAACCATCAATGGCATTATAATCGCCAACGAATGTCTTACCGACAAATTCCGGATGCCCTTTGTCCACGCCGGTATCAACTATGGCTACAATTACACTCGGGTCACCAGTGGTGATCTCCCATGCAGCTTCGGAGTTGATATTTTGATGACCCCATTGCATACCATATTGCGGTCTATCGGGTACAACGGCAACTTCGTACTTCTGCCCGGGTTTGGCCGAGGAACCGCCTGAAAGCATAACTGAATTCTTACTGACGGGAGTTGGGATTTCGTACTCCATTTCGGGCTCGGCCCAGGAAACGCCTATGACCTTACGCAGTTTTGAGATATAGGAAAGGGGTGTCTCGTTTGTCGGAACTGATACCATGAACCAGCCAATTTCGGACCATTCATTAAGAATGTGAGAATCTGATTTGGCTAAAAATGCATCCAGATGCTCTCTGTAAGTGTGATCGATCCGAACGAGTACCCGATTAATATTGTGCGGAACATCGTCATATTTGATCGGAGTAGGATCTGTTGTGCTATGTGTATTCATCGGTGTGGGATTGAGCTGATCCTTAATCTCTGAAAGGCTGAGCGGGGAAAAACAGCCTGACAGCAAGGTTATTCCAAGCAAGATGGTTAACAGGATGGAATATCGTTTCACACTACTTCACCTCTTTCTGGTTTATTGCACGGGAACGGCAGTGGTAAAATAGAACTCGCCATTGACTGAGCCGGGTTGGCCGTACTTAAGCTTATTCCAGAAATCATAACCGCCGCCGAAGCTGCACGCATATGAATAGCCAACTGAATCTGGGAAATAGAGCTCTGCCTTGGAAGCATAGATATCCCACGAATATACATAACCGGGGGATAATTGACCGGGGTATACATAATAATTAGCACCCGCCAGAGCCTCCAAAACCTTATAGTCAGTTGCGTCATGGACTGTAATAATATGGGAAAAATCTGCACCGGCAGGGAATGTGCCAGTCGCCTGCATTTCCCATGTAAAGGTAGGAGTCAGACTGACATTGTTCGCCTCGTTCTGAGGAGTCTTGAGGTAGATTTTGTAGGACGGCAAAGTTTCGATGCTGCGGATAGTCGCCTCACCTTTGCCAAAGCTGTTATAAGGTTCTATTTTGTACCATACTTTTTGTCCTGGGGTCAATAGCGGACTATAGTCAAAGTAACTGGTTGTGAGCATATTACCGATCCAGGTATAGTTTCTATTGTCGAAGCTACGGTACAATGAATAGCCGTCGGCTCCGCTAGATGCACCCCATGCTATGATGTTATAGAATGTGGTGTCTGCGGGTACGGCATTGAGGTCGACCGGGGCGCCATCCGGACGCTTTAACATTTTGGTAGATAACGGGCTGTTCTCCCGGAGATAATCTTGTTGTTTCGAATAATAGCCAACTTCTACGCCAAATGTATATGACTCAATCAAAGTATATGGCATCGCATCTGGCAGTGTTGTATCATTGACTGCGTTGTCGATTAAAAACGGAACAAAAAGAATAGTGGCATTACCGCTGTAATCGTACGCTAAGATACGTAAGTAATTGTCGCCATTTTCATAGAGTGTTGTGTCTACAGAAAATGTGGCCGTATCGCTATCGTAAGTGACGTTAGCACGCGGTGAACGTGCGAGACTGGAAACGTAGGAATAGATAGCGAACGGGGCCGCATCGCTGGTCATATTAACTGTAATTGTAAAGTCACCGGAAACGGCTGCTCCGGCGTCCAAACCGGTCACTGTAACTGTCGGCGGGGTTTTCGATTGATCAGGGTTGAATAATGGCCTGACAGGAATCTCAAATTGAGAAGCTTTGCCACTGACAACTGTGAAGTTTTGCACCTTTGTTGTGGCGTATCCTTCTTTTGTTACAGTCAAAGCTGATTCTACGCCATCTTCAATCAGCATATAAAAATAGCCGTTTTCATCGGTTACTGCTGTTTGAGTGCCATATGTTACTGTGGCACCAGCCAATGCCGGGCCTCCCTGACATTCAGAGACGAATGCGGAAATCATACCATATTTGTTAGTGGCCGCGGGGATCATTGCAATATCAAAAACCACTGTCTCGTTCTTTTCGACGAGGACAGTGTTTGTGTAAGTGCTAAATCCTGTTAAGTTTGCAGTGATTGTCTGTGATTTAGCTCCAACGTCTGCAATACTATATTTGCCCTCGGCATTAGTCTTTACTGTTACTTTTCCAACGGTCACAGAAACATCAGCAAGAGGAGTTCCAAAGACAGAATCTGTAACAGTTCCGGTGATTGAACCCTTACCGCAACCGGTAAGTGACAGAATCGCCGCTACTAATACAAGCAAAACGACAAGTCTCTTCATAATCGATCCTCCTTTAGATTGTTAAGAACAACTGAGAACCGGACTGACATGATGCCCGTAACAGTATCACCTCCCTAAGGTTAAATCTTAGGTACACTGGATTTATAGCCGCAAAACACCTAGTGCACCTGACAAATTGTACTCGATGTCATTTCGATTTCGTTCCAAAGTTTACCTGCCAATAAAAAAGTCGTTTTGTTACGAAGAATAGCAGAAAATGTTGAATACTGTGGAATAAGATGAGGTGAGCGTTATAGAAGGGCGACATACAGACATAGGCAGGAATGAAACATGCCGAACAGATTAATCCGTTGTCTAAGCGGGTAATGAACGATATAATAGAGTCATACGAATCAGCTAAGAGGGATCCTAAGGTATAAGCGAACCAGATCCCAAATCAAGCCGCACGCAGATAGGAGCAGACCATGTGGAACGATCGGCAAAACGCAACTGAATAAATTATGATTTGGATACGCTTTGCCCAGGGGCTTTTTGCTCATACACGGGTTTGGGTACCCGTGTTTTTTATTGCCCCGATGATTTGACTGCATGATGATAATAACGATTTGCGTGGTGATTTGAGTGGCTTTATTAAGATGCCGGGCTATTAAGAAGAATTTCGGCGAACACGCCGTTCTGCAGGGTGCCGCTTTTGATCTAGCCGGCGATGAAAAGGTTGGCCTGGTAGGGCATAACGGGTGCGGAAAAACGACATTGGCCAATATTATCTTTGGGAGTATAGAGCCAGACGGCGGTGCGGTGGAGTACGGCGGAGAAAATCTGCGCATTGGCTACTTGTTGCAGAATGGCGGCTATAAAGTGCATGTGCGAGGGGTCGCTGTGGAAACCGGGTTCGCGGCGGAAGCTGATCAAAGTACTCATGAAAGGGCTTATGGCGAAAACCATATCTTTCGAAAAACCGCCTCCGGCATAGGCCTGGACAGAGTCTGGGAGTGGTCTGGCGAGCGGTACGCCAACCTCAGCGGGGGCGAAAGGACTAAACTGGCGCTGGCCGGTGTGTGGTCCAGCAAGCCGGACTTGTTGATTTTAGATGAACCTACCAACCATCTCGATTTTGCCGGTATTGATTGGTTGGTTGGAGAAGTGGCGCGCTTTGGCGGGGCGGTGATTATCATTTCACACGACCGCTATTTTCTGGATCAGTCTGTGAACCGTATTTCGGAGCTGGATGACGGCAGGATCAGTGAATACTCCGGAAACTACACTCGCTACAAAGAAGAAAAACTGCGGCGTTATGAAAGCCAGCTGCGCCAACATCTGAACGATGTGAAGCAGCAGGAAAAGCTGGCCGCAGAAATAGCTAACCTGAAGAACTGGTCTGAAAAAGCGCATCGCACTTCCCGGGACGCTGCCAGGCAAAGCGGCAACGGGAAGAAAGAGTACTTCCGTGTCAAGGCTAAGAAGATGGATCGCCAAGTTAAGTCGCGAATTAAGCGGCTCGAAAACATGCAGCGCGATGGGGTTGGTAAGCCAAAGGAAGAAGCAGGCGTTTTTTTTGAGTTTGAAAGTCCCGACAAGAGGGGCATGCGCCTAATCGCAGGCACAGCAGTCTCAAAAAGCTTTGGCGAATTGCGATTATTAAGTGATTGCACATTCTTTGTAAAGAGGGGCGAGTGCATCGGGCTAGTGGGGCCGAATGGCTGTGGCAAGACAACGCTTATTCGCATGATCATCGGCGAGCAGCAGCCAGATCAGGGGGAGATTTGGATCAGTCCTTCTGCGCGCGCCGGTTATCTGAGCCAAAACGGATCTGAGACCGATTTGACCAAAAGGGTAATTGATATCGTCGGCGATCTGCCTGTGGCATTGCGCACGAAGGCCCGTACCGTTTTAGCCAACATGGGCTTCAAAGAGGACGTTATCGAAAAGCAGCTGAGTCAATTCAGCATGGGTGAAGTCACGCGGATTAGGCTTGCCGAACTAATTTTTAAAGGGTGCAACCTGTTGATTTTGGATGAGCCGACCAACCATCTTGATTTAGCCAGCCGAGAACAGTTGGAGGCGACTTTAGTTGAATATGGCGGGGCGGTGCTACTCGTTTCCCATGATCGCTATATGTTGGAGAAACTTTGTGATAGATACCTTGTTTTTACGGGTGTGGAAGCGGAGACGGGAACGACAGAGAAAACTCAGGGTAGCGGCGATGGTGTGAGCCGCGGGAACGGTGCGGGTGGTGGTCTGAGCGGCGGTGCAGGTGGCGGTCTGATCAGAGTGGATGGCAGTCTGCAGGAATGGCTGGCGGCGCAGGCGGCGGCGGGTGCGGCCATCAGACGAAACCAAGGGCCGAGTCAGGCTCAGATTCAGGCTCAGGCTAACGGCGGATCAGATGATGACCGGGGGCAGGGGGAGAGGGGTAGCTTTGGCGATGGTGGTGAAGGTGCCGATGGTGCCCCTGATGCTGCAGGGCCAGAGCAACTAATGGCCATAGAAAACCGAATCGCGTATCTGCTGGGGCAGCTCAGCCGCTACAAACCGACTGACAGCGAGTATCATGTTATTGATAGAGAGCTGAACGAGTTGATGGCAGCTAAGAAGCGGCATGTTTGAGAAGGAGCGGTGAACGCAAACCCCACAAAATGGCTCCAAATGGAGAACGATACCAGAACGACACAAGGAAGCGAAAACTGTTGCGCAGGGTTTGGACAATGTGATATAATAAGCCTTGCGATTCCCCTCAGTGTTCTTATACCATTGCCGAAGTGGCGGAATTGGCAGACGCAGTAGACTCAAAATCTACCGCCCTTAAAGCGTGCCGGTTCGAGTCCGGCCTTCGGCACCAGATTGTCTACTCCGACCCAATGGGTCGGAGTGTTTTATTATGCCGAAGGCTGACTCAGAACCGATGTTGCGAGCCAGGAAGGCGAGCACGCCGGGTCGGATCACGATGATGATGGCGAGAGCGGCGAGCCTTGACCGGCCTTCGGCACCAATCAACTCAGCCTCAAAGGGAAACCTTCGGGCTACGGCTGCATTTGCGATATAAGCTTTTTTAGCTTTGCCTTTAATTCTTTCTCTGTAAACGAGTAAGAATTCGTGTTTTCTACTGCACCAGACTGATTATCCCTTGGATTGTAGATTCTGATTTCAGCATATGCTTTTTTGCTTGTTCTGGTTGTCTGCCCGGACTTAACGCCGTTGATATACACATCATAGGTATTTGAAACGTCGCGATAATTATAATAAATAATGCATTCCGGGCCATATGGATTTCTAAAAAAATCCATTGCGAGTGTTATCGCGCCGGAATCGCCGTCCAATAAACGATCTAAAAAATCCTGCTCAAAGCTATAATCAAAGCTGTTGGTACTCTTAATAAACAAGGTATGGCTTTGAGAAAAACTGTCCATTTTTTCAACAAGTCGTGCGCCATCCCAGCCTACTGTGCCGAAGAATGTGTCGCTTCCAGTAGGGTTTTTAGCGTATGCGCGGGCGGTCAAGTTTACCAGAGCGTTCCAGTCGTTTCTCTGCCATTCTTTCGAGTCTGTAGTATTTAGGAAATCTGAGTTCCTGCGTTCTCCTATGCCGGTCCTATCAAGCTGCAGATCACTTTTAATTTGCACTTTATTGTTGGCCATTTCAATTCCCATATCATGATCGGCATACTTTTCAGGCAGCATGTAGAACCAGTAATCTTGAAAATACCCTACTGGAGTAATTTGCCGCCACCACCAATCGTCCTGTGGAATATCTGAGACTACAACATGCACACTTCCGAAATAGGAGGCGTCGTATTGTGCGGCTATGACAATATAACCGTCCCGCCCGATCTTAATATCGCCTGGCAAGCTATATTCACTGGCCGCCGCAAAATACGTCACTTCAAAATGAGGCTTTGCGCAGCCGCTCCTCAATAGAAAGAACGCCGCCAGCACGAGCATAATGCCTGCGATCGCTTTAATGATTTTGCGCATAAAGTTTACCTCCCATTTTCCCGCGCCGCAGTTCTTTGGCAACCAAATCCCCGACCACATGGACATACGGAGGGTTCAGCAAGTTAAGAACAGCTTGGTCATAGATACCGCAAACGCTGCACCTGCGCTTGCGGCAGTATCCGCTTCGCCAGGCATGACCAGCTATTTTGCAGAGCAATCGCATGTGCACACCTTCATTCTTTGCAGTTCTTACACACCGTCACTAAGCAGATGCAAATTAGGAAATTCGCCCTTGATATAATTCGGGGAAATTTTGGGGATACCTCCAGTACATTGGCAAGAGCATTCATTGCGTCTTTTTTGGCCGGGCGTATTTAAAGGTGGGCCGAGGCATCCAGGGGTGACGAATTCCGATCATGCAAAAGCGACTATTTGAGTGACTTTTTGAATAAGGTTGTCCTAACAGAGTTTAATATGGGTTTCAGTTGGGGAGGGAAAAGCAGTTGCTGAATGCAGACACTGTTTATTTTGTCCTTTCGTTCATTCTTTCTTTGATTATAGACTTGATTATGAGAAACAGAAGGTCGCTGGGGTTCAAAGTGAAAATACATTCTGAGCGAAGACCCAGGCGAAACGTTAAGAGCGGACTGAATACAAATGATGAAGAACGGCCAATTAATGATACAATGCAGGTTGAAGTTAGCATTGTAAATACGGGAAATGAGCCCATTCAAACTCACGAATTCGATAGAAATCTCGAGATCGTTTTCAACAGCAATGCCCGAATTCTGGATTGCCAACCTGCGTGCGCGGACATTAAGTTCATAATGGTTGAGTCTGAAGATGATCCAAACCGAACCGCAATTAGTCCCACGCTATTAAATCCTGGCGATGTGATCCATGTAATGCTACTAGTGGAAAAGTATCGTGACGTAGTGGCGATCGATGGCCGAATTGCAGGGATAAAACGTATCAAGTATTTGGGGGATCGGGCTCTTAAAGCTCTGGCCTTAGGATCCATTTTGCTTTTATTAATGTCAGTTATTATTCCTGTCTTAGTTCGTTTACCCAGCGACATAAATGCAATTTTTAGAGGTAGCGGTATCGCAATATTAGTCTCTTTGATGGGTAAGGCGTTGCGTCAGGCAGGTAGGATTAACCAAGCTCGCATAGTAACATTGATCGGTTCTGTAGTTTTGATTATGCTCGCGATCCAAGTGGCTAACCGATTTCTGATTCCGTGGATCTGCATTCGGGGTATTTGATCGGAAAATGGCTTCCGAAAATTAAGGTGAGTAGTGAGTCCTCGCCATAAAAACAGCCTGCTAGTTGCAGGTTGTTTCCGTTTCAAGAGAAGAACATACGTTCCCGTCTCTGGTTGTCGTTCCGCCAGTCTATAATAGAACGGGGTAACAAGTGCAGGAAATCACTGGCAAATATCGCGCGGAATGGTTCTTAATTCCTGCTAGCACAAATAACAGTTTCGCTGAAGGCATACAGAAGATTCGCCAATCGCATAATGAGTCATTTCAATGGGAGATACTCGCCGATGTTACTGCCGCTGATTTCATAATGTTGACAAGAATGGTATTATTGTATAACATAAAAATCGGCAGTTATAGAGACGGAGAGGTGGATATTAGATGAAAAAAGTAATGATAGGACTCGTCTTGGTAATGCTCTTTGTAGTGTTATCGGGTTGTGGAGAGACAGCTACAGTGACCGGCTACATTATGGCACCCAATGGTGAGGATCCGGTAGTGGGGGCAACTGTATCAGTGAAAGGTAAAGGAATTAGCACTACTACTAACGGGACCGGCAGGTATACCCTTGCCAATGTGCCTACTGGTAAACAGACCTTGCAGGCAGTCAAGGGCAATTTCAGGGTTGAGTTTACAGTTAGTGTGCACAATTCCGGTACACCCATAGAGGCTCCGATCGCAAAAATGACCACTAAGAAAATTGCCGTTGTGAAAGGCGATTACGACAACATTGGTGCAGTTTTGACAAACCTTGGCCTCAGTTACACAGAATTCGACAGTATTTATGACTTAAGCGCTTCAAGTGTTTTAGACGACTATTCCGTGATCTTCTTGGCTTGCGGCGGAAGTAGCGAACTTTACCCGGATGAATTCCCCGATGATGAAGTTGTGTACAACAATTTGCGTTTATTTGTGGCGGAGGGCGGCGGTATTTACGGTTCAGACTGGTCGGCCGCAACCATCGTCTCTCTGTTCTCTGAGTACGTTTCAATAGTCGGTTATACTGGTCTGGATCAAGATGTAACCGCCACCGTGCTCGATAATGATATCAGGGCTCTACTCGGAAAAAACAACTGTGCCATACGCTATGATTTGGGTTCGTGGGCACTGATCGCAGTACAAGATTCAACTAAGGTCAGTGTGGATATGATCGGTGATGTTTCCACTTCCGGTGGAGATGTGGGGGACAGCCCACTGTTGGTGGAATTCTCCCACGGTTCAGGAACCGTCATACTTACTACTTTCCATAATGAAGAACAAGTCACAGCGGACGGCCTGAAAGTTATTAAGCACTTGGTATTTAGCCTGTAAACATATTCGCTGATATAAGGAATAAAAAAGCGCCTCTAATACGGGGGGCGCTTTTATGATCCGTTTTTCTGAGCTTGAGTAGATATAGAATGGGCTTTTCATAAAACATGCGCTTTTTGCAGGAGGTACCTTTTAATTAAAGAAATAACCAAAAGCAAAAACTATGAATTTCCAGATTTCATATTACAACAGATAGCGGCTTTTCAAAGAGAGACGGAGGCAGAAAAATGAACAACAGACGATTAACTGGATTGTTGACAGTCATCCTTATTGCGTGTCTGTTAAGCATCTCCGGGTGCAAGCGGACCTATGATCTGGCAATTGGAGTTGAGGGTATAGGCACTGTCGCCCCAACACGCGGCATTCACCAATACGAGCGGGGTATACCCATCACCATGAAAGTCGTTCCCGCGCAAGGCTGGGGCTTTGCCGGGTGGGGCGGGCCGCATGGTAAAACAGTAGTGCGCAACACCATCATTATGGATCAAAACAAGTACGTTACAGCTGTTTTCCAAAAGTTGCAGCATCAGCTCGACATCAGCGTTACACCGAAAGGCGCAGGCACAGTGGACGTGGTGATCGTCCCCGCACCTAAGGTTGCCGCCATCGAGGATGGCCAGACAGTCAGGTTGATAGCTGTCCCGAACGCCGGTTATGCATTTGATTGTTGGGATGATGATCCGGAATGCAGTAGCCCAACACTTGAATTTATGATGGATGCCCCCAAATCCGTTAGAGCCACCTTTGTAGCTCAAGTGGCTGCTCCGGAATTTACCAAGGCTCAAGGTACCTATGGCTATGGGCTGGAGGTTGGGCTATCCTGTGCCACGCCGGATGCTCAGATTTACTATACTACTGACGGCATTACCACTCCTTCTACTACGGAAGGGACTTTATATGACGGAACGCCGCTGCAGCTGACTCAATCCACAGTGATCAAGGCGGTCGCTCATAAGGCCGGGCTGGTTGACAGTGCCGTAGTAACCAGAGTATATACCATCAAAGCGCTAACGCTGGTGGCTGATCTGGCGAGTGGAACTTATGATTGCTCCGTGAGCGTATCGCTTTCAACAGCTGCCGATAATATGACAATCCGTTATACGTTGGACGGTTCTGCACCAACAGCAACCCACGGAACGCTATATAACGGACCGGTTGCCATTGATCAAACCCTTACACTAAAAGCAGTTGCTTACTCCGAAAATGTTGCCTCAAGTGATGTACTGATACGGGATTATGTTCTCCTTGTTTCCAAAAAGGCACCAATGCCGACCCCCAGAAAAGGATTGGCTGCCGTGGCGGTCGGTGGGAAAGTGTATGCGATCGGTGGTATGAATCATACCGGCATTTTGGATACAGTTGAAGCCTATGATCCAAGCACTAATACGTGGGAAACAAAGGCCTCCATGCCAACCGCTCGGACTTATCTGGCTGCTGTGGCCGTGGACGGCTATATTTATGCGTTTGGAGGAAGAACCGCCAGTGCTGATCGGACCAAAACCGTGCAAAGATATGATCCTCAGACCGATACTTGGGATGTAAAGCCAGACGGCCCACAGGGCATGGTTCTATGCACAGCGGTGGCTGTCAATGGTAAGGTCCATATCGCTGTAGGCGGATACTCAAATCCCGGAAATGCCCCATTCTATACCGGGCATTTGATATATGACCCAATGACTGATACATGGGAGGAGAGGCTGATCTCAACGCATGCAGTTGGCGAGTACTTCTATGGTGCTGCTGCCGCAGTTGTGGATCAAGACATTTATTATTTTGGCGGAATATATTTTGCTGCGTATTCGAGCGACTATATGCGCAAGTACAATGTACTCTCCCAGATCTGGTCCTATGAAACAAGCCTTCCCTATTTCTGTCAGTATGCGGCTGCTGCTGACATTGATAACAATATTTTCTTGATTGGCGGAGCAAGATATTCCTCTGATTATCTCGAGCAGCGCTATAACACTATCAGTTGCTATGATACACAAACTGATACTTGGGGGGCCACAGTTACGATGCCGACTGCCCGCTATCTGCATGCCGCAGCCGTGATCGGCGATAGGATATACATTGTTGGGGGCGAGACGGCAGATGGCGTTCTGGCGGTCGATGTATTGGAGTATAAACCCGAATAGACATTCGCACATGGTCTCAGCAACCAGGTGCTTTATAAAAAAGAATAGCCGCCCCCAAGGTGGGGCGGCTATTTCACCACCGCATCACTTCGAGACAAAAGTAACTTCTTTAGCGTTGGCGCAGCATTTCAGGTCCTTTGCGCTCTGCCGGAACCATTCAGAAAATTGCGGGCTGTGTTCAACGAGTAGCGTGTCAATTTCGGCGCGCATTGAGAGGTTATTTTCGGACTTATACTTCCTCATACCGGAAATCGCATTTTTCATTTCCGCGCCAAACTGTAGAATTGCGGAGTTCAGATCGTCATCGCCGTCATTGCCGCTGCCATCGCGGCCGCCGTCCTCGCCGTCATCGTCTCCGTCGCGTTTTTGCCACCACTGCAAAAGGTGAATGGAAATCGCCTGTTCATGTTTCCGGAAAAACTCACCGTAAATGTAATCGGTGATATGCGGAACATAAATCGCGTACATTTTCAGGATACCAAGCAAGGCGTAGTAAAGTGCGTATTGGCCTGAGCGCCGTCCCTCATAACCGTGGATCTCGGGCTCGTACAGCCGGGGCTTAATGATCTCAATATAGTCATCGCAAAAATCGTGCCAAAACAGAGCGTCAATCTCATGCCTGGCCGAACCAATTTCATACTCATTAAGTAATGCGGCGGCCTTGCGAAAGGTTTCGTTGGTGCGCTCAATAATCCATCTGTCAATCGGCAGCAGCGTAGCAGGAACGCGTGACAGGGCGATGTCCTCGATGCCCTCCAGGTGTGAGATTGCGAATTTGGAGGCATTCCACAGCTTGGTCAGGAACCGCTTGGAGGCCAAGAGTTCCTCGGAATCAAAGAAGGTGTCGGTCCCCAGCCGTGCATTTGCCGACCAGTAACGGAGCGCGTCCGCCGAATGAGTAGCGATCAGCGTCGCAGGGTCGAGTGGGGCATTGCCTTTTGACTTACTGAGCTTTTCGCCTTTCTTAGCCAGCACAAAACCGTTTATCATTAAATCCTTCCACGGAATATCCCCAGTATGATAAAGGCTTCTGACAATCGAATAAAAGGTCCAAGTGCGGATGATTTCATGGGCATGTGTCCTCATGCTCATGGGCGTGAGCTTTTGGCCGAATCGCTCGTTTATTTGCGGAGTGATCGACGAGGTCGCCCATGTATCAAATACGGCGCTCTCAGGGATAAATTCACTGCACCCGCAGCCGCCGCACTTGCCGATGTATTCTGCTTCGAGCGGGTTGACCGGCAATTGCTCTTGGCTGGCAAAGGCGGGGCTGCCACAGGTTTTGCAGTACCAAACGGGAAAAGGAACACCAAAGTACCGCTGACGCGAGATGCACCAGTCCCATTTCAGATTTTCAACCCATGCGATGTAACGGCTTTTCATCTGCGTCGGATACCAGTTGATGCGATCGGCAGCCTCAAGAAAACGATCCCGTTCGGATAGAATGTCGATATACCATTGCCGTGAGGGGATAATCTCAATTTCTCTGCCGCATCTTTCATGCGTGGCGACGGTATGTGTCAGCTGTTCGGACTTGATGAGGAGCCCCTTATCCGCCATGATCCTGATAATCTTCTTGCGTGCATCCTGGATTTGCATCGCGCCGATCAGTGGAACTTCCTCGGCGATTTTACCGTCGGGCAGGATCACCCTGCGATATGGCAGATGGTGTTCGCTGAACCATTCCGCGTCCGTACTGTCGCCAAAGGTCGCACACATCACAACACCGGTCCCTTTTGCGATATCGACCTTCTCATCCGCGAGGATTGGGATTGCGTAACTATACAAAGGAACGACAGCAGTTCTGCCAATCATGCCCTGATAACGTTCATCGGCGGGGTTGACAAATAAACAGACACAGCCGTAAAGCAGCTCCGGCCGCGTTGTGGCGACTGCGACAGCCTTGCCATCCACCATGAAGGGGATATAGTTAAAGGTACTGTCAATATCGGCCGTATTAAGCTCTGCCTGCGCGATGGAGGTCTGACATTCAACACACCATAGCACAGGCGATTCTTTCGTATATGCCCGACCTGCTTTGGCAAGCTCCAAAAACAAAGCCTGCGATATTTTTGTGATCTCTGGGCTGATCGTCTGATACTGCAGCGACCAATCCACTGAGAAGCCAAGCGACTTCCAGAGCTCCTCAAACTCGGATTCGTATTTTGCGGTCGTCAACGTGCATTTTTTGATGAACTCGCTGCGCGGCAGTTCTTTGGCCAGTATGCCTGCCTCACGCTCGACGAGGCGTTCAGTTGGCAGCCCATTATCATCATAGCCGAAGGGATAAAAGACATTGTACCCTTGCATTCTGCGAAACCGCGCGATTATCTCAGCCTGCGTGTAGGAAAACAGATGACCGATATGCAGGCTACCGCTGACAGTTGGCGGCGGGGTATCAATCGAATAGACCGCGCCTGGATTAGCAGCATCGAACTTATAAATCTGTTCGGCCTGCCATAGCTGCTGCATTTGCTTTTCAACCTGCCCAAAAATGTAGTTCTTTTCCATATCGAATACCTCCCCAAGTAGGTGATTGAACACAATAAAAACGCCCCAAAGCAGTTTGCTCTAGGGCGAACATTGCGATTGTGTCCGCGGTACCACCTAAATTCGGAGATCACGCTCCGCGCTCAGCCGATGCAGGATATGCAAGCATATCCGATATCGTTTTCCTATGACGGCGGAAATCCCGTTGAAGTCTACTTGGAATATATAATTCCGTTCGGTTCACAGCTCAGAGGCTACTTCCAAGGGCTATTCACCCTGAGTCAGACGACTCTGCTTTCCTCACGAAGGCTTACACCAGCCGCCTTCTCTCTGCGCTTAGGAAAAGCATGTACTCCTCCTCGTCAATGCCTTTTATTGTATTCAATTTAGAAATAGTATAGCTGAAGTGCGTGGATTAATCAAGTAAGTTTATGGATCTCATCTGTAGTAATTTGGAAAGGCATAGAATACTTCCAGTCATAGGCCCTTACCTTGGCAGGACGCATGAACCGTCCCTTCGTCTGCCTTCGTCTGATCTCCAAAGAAAAGAGGCTATTGGATTGCTCCAATAGCCTCTTTCTGCAAGCGCTATTGACTACGATGACACAGGAGAACCGTCCCCTTGTGTCACTTCCGTTTGAGATCGTTCCAGTGCCGGCAGGCGACCAGGTGTCCGTTGGCATCGCTCTGCAACTCTGGCTCTGGCTCGGTGGCGCAATCCGGCTGCGCATAGATGCAGCGCGGATGGAACCGGCATCCGGAAGGAATGTGAGCCGCAGAAGGAATTTCTCCTTCGATGGGCACTTCTTTGATGTGGTTTACTTTGCCGGAGACCGGCTCGCAAACCGCAGCAATCAGTGCCTTCGTGTAGGGATGCTTGGCGTGGTCGATCAAATCATCCGCATTAGCCAGTTCTACGATCCGTCCCAAATACATAACCGCAATGCGGTCTGTGAAATAACGGGCGGTAGAAAGGTCATGTGTGATGTAGATGTAGGTGAGTCCCATTTCCTGCTGTACATCTTTCATCATCTGAAGTAATTCAGCGCGGGTTGACAAGTCAACCATTGAAACGGGTTCATCAGCTACAACGATTTTAGGATTCAAAATCAGTGTGCGGGCGGTGGCAACGCGCTGCCGCTGTCCGCCACTAAGCATATGCGGGTAACGATCCAGAAATTCCTCGGCCGGAGTCAGTTTAACTGATTCCAGTGCCTTCACGATCATCGCTTCACGTTCTTCCTGAGTGGCACCGACATTATGAATCTCAAGCGGTTCCAGCAATACTCTGCGGATTGTGAAGCGTGGATTCATAGAAGCGTACGGATCCTGGAAGATCATCTGGACGTTTCTGCGATAAACACCGAGTGCTTTCTTGTCCAGCTTGGTTACGTCATCACCGTTCAGAATAAGCTGGCCCTCAGTGGATTCCAGCAAATGCATCACGACTTTGCCAGTAGTGGTCTTGCCACATCCAGATTCGCCAATGAGACCGAAAATCTCGCCGCGCTTAACGTTGAAGGAAACCCCATCAATTGCGTGAACAAAGTTGCGTTCTTTTTTTATCATCTGTTTCATGCTGCGCCTGACCGGAAATAGCTTCCGCAGGTTTTTTACATCAAGAATGTAGTCACTCATCAGGCACACCTCCAGCAGGCAACTTTATGTCCAGGGGAGACTTCCTTAAGCGGCGGTTCTTCCAGCGAACACTTTGGCATGACTTCAGTACATCTCGGATGGAACCGGCACCCGGTAGGCGGTTCGAGAAGATCTGGCGGGACTCCAGGAATGAATGCCAGTTTGTCGACCTTTTCGTGCAACCGTGGTGTCGCGATTAGAAGTTTCTTGGTATATGGATGCATCGGACCGGCCGAACCGAAAATCTCTTCATTGCTGCCGATTTCAGCGACCTTACCGGCGTACATTACCAGAATACGATCGGCGACTTCAGCTTCGGTGGCCAGATCGTGAGTAATGAAAATAAAGGAAACACCCAGCTCTTGTTTGAGCTCTTTTAGGAGATTAATGATCTGGGCTTGCACCACAACGTCCAGCGCAGTGGTCGGCTCATCGCAAATGACTACACTGGGTTCCAGGAAGAGCCCGGTAGCAATAACGATACGCTGTTTCATACCACCTGAAAGTTCATGTGGATAACGACGTAAGACATCGTCTGAAAGGCCGACCAGATTGATGTACTTGCGGATACGTGCATCAGCATCTTCTTTATCCATGTCACGGTGGTACTGAATCGTCTCCATCATTTGCTTATAAATGGTGTAAACCGGAGTCAGACAGTTCATAGCGCCTTGGAAAACCATGGAGATCTTTTCCCAGCGAACATCGCGGCGGTATTGGTTCTCAGTGAGTGTCAACACGTCTTGGCCATCAATGATGATATTGCCGCCAATAATTTTACCCGGCGGGGTAGGCATATTGAGCAATGCTGTGCCAAGAGTGGTTTTGCCGCAGCCGGATTCTCCCACGACGCCTAAGGTTTCACCTTTATAAAGCTCAAACGAGATATCATCAAGAGCCTTGACTGCGCCTCTTGAAGTGAAATAGTGTAGTTTCAGATTGCGAACGTCTAAAGTTTTTTCCATTTTCATTTACCTCGTTCTCAGTTTGGGATTCAGAATAGTGTCCATGGCGAACCCAATGAACGCAAACGTCATGCCCATGAGACCCATCAAGATTCCTGGCGGGACAACCCACCACCACAAACCCTGTAGAACCGCTGAGCCGTTCGAGGCGTCTTGCAGGATTTGACCCCAGGTGACGATTGTGGCATCACCGAGCCCGAGCAGGCTGATGGTTGATTCATAAAGGATTGCTCCGGGCACTGCCAAGGCCATGGAAGCGAAGGAATAGGGAATCAGCTGCGGCAGCATGTGCTTGAAAATAATACGGCTATTGGAAGCGTTTAAAGCACGGGCAGCCTCAATGTAAGTCTCTTCTTTGATTTGCAGACCCATGCTACGTACGGTACGTACTGAGCCAGTCCAGAAGAACAGGCACATTAGGATGATCATGGTCCACAAATTGGGCTTGAAGACAGCACTCATCACAATGATGATCGGCAGAAGCGGCATATTGTAAACAACTTCGTGAATGCGCATCATGACCGTGTCAACAATGCCTCCAAAGAAAGAGCTGACTACGCCGTAGGTTACGCCGATAACCACGGAAACGAGCGAAGTAGTGATACCGATCAGCAATGCCCACTTAGTTCCACAAACAAGTCCGCTCCAGATATCACGTTTCGCGCTATCGGTGCCCATAATGCCGAAGACCTTGCCGGCTACTTCCATACGCGCATCTGTAATTTCGCCAGCACCAATTGTTACAGAAGTAACTTTGAAGGTATATTGACCCTTCATTGGCTCCGGATTATAAAGCATGCCGGGTTGAGCCTTGGCGAACAGCACATTCATAACGTTCATCGTTCTTCTGTTATAAACTGCCGTTACGCTAGGATCTTCGTATCCTCTGACAAACTCAAAAACATTGTCAATGGTAGCCGAATTAAGTGAGACACGAAAATCCGAGGGTACACTGGAAGCTGTGTGCGTGTCAAAAAGCGGTAATTCAGTGCCATCAGGCCTGACCAGCGATACAATGAAAGAGACGTCCCCCTGTACCATAGCGCGAAAAGCGATGTCAGTAGGAGGATCGTCGTATTGATAATTATAGGGAATTTCGCCGTCAACAAACGACAATCCAGGCTCGTTCTGCTCTACTAAATTGACAGGTTTTAAGGTCTGCTGAGGAGTCTTGTCTTTGGCAGTAAACCAATTTGTCCAGGCAGGCGCGGCGTTATCCGGGTTATCCTGCCAGTAAGTGATATCTCTCCATCTGGAACCGGCTTCAGGGAAAGGAAGAATCAGCGGTTCAAGAATGACAACCAGAATAAACATTAAAAGCAATACTACTCCGACCATACCATACTTATAGCGCTTAAATTCATTCCAAAAGGAGGTAAATAGCCCCTTAGCACGCTTTCCGTTGGTACCAGTCGATGTTTTTTTGACAAGCGCGGTTTTCATGCTTTACCACCTACCTTAATGCGGGGATCCAAGAACCCGTAAATCAGGTCGAGAATGACCAATCCCATCAAATAAAGGGCGGTGGTCAATGCCAGGTTGCCCATCAGCACAGGGATATCATTTTGTTGCACTGCAATCCAGTAAAGGTTACCCATCCCAGGCCAGCTGAAAATGCCCTCATAAATGAGTCCACCACTAATCGAAAGTAGCATTGACGTCAATGCCATTGTTACGATGGGCGGGGCAGCTGTGCGAAGGGTATGCCCGAAAAGCACCCTGCGTTCAGACAGTCCCCGGGCTCGCGCAGACATAATAAAATCCTCCTGCAAGGTGCCCAAGACGATATTGCGGATCAAATATGCCCTGCCCCAGAAACCCACTATGACTAGTACCAAAACCGGTAGGGCTAAATGGTAAAGCGTATCGAGAAAATAGGCCAATCCTCCTTCTGGCGGAGGTATTGAGTGAATACCACCCGAAGGAAAGATCGGGATTACATAAGAGAAAAACATAATAAAAACCATTCCCAACCACCAAGTAGGCAAACCATAAACAATCATTGTTATGATCGAGGTCCAGCGATCCATGCGCCCGTTCGGTTTTTGCGCCTTTTTCAGGCCTAAAGCAATACCTATAATGACATCGATCACAGAAGCTGTTAAAAACAGCAATAGAGTATTGGGTATTTTTTCGGTAATGATTTCCATAACATCGGAGCTTCCAGAAGAGGACTTGATAGTGGAGGCTTTACCGAAGTTAAGGGTTAGAGTATCAATGGCTCTCCAAAAAATGCGGCTAGGTAGCGAGTCATTCAAATGATACTGCTCATAGAGCCGCTCTTTTCTGTTTTCGAAGTGTTGTTTAAGCTCTTCGGCTGTTAAGCCACTTGTGGCAAATTGCATCATTTCGCCTTGAATCTGTTCGTTAATTTGGGACCTGAGGGTGGTCTCCATAACAGTGTTAAAGAGCGCGGAATAGATAAATATGATTACGACAAAAGTAAGAACAGATTGCAAAAGGCGCCGGAGGACGTATTTCCAGTACATGGCGTAAATCGCTCCTGCTTTTCAAATTCCGAATCAAGCATGGTGGTGCCCCGAAGGGCACCACCACACCTAAGTCGTTTTGACTCAGAGATTACCGAAGGACAATTGTTCTGGTGAGGTTAGCGCCGACAACGCTCTTATCACCGGTGAACTGCAGCACTAAAGTGTAGCTGCCAGCAGGCAGATCTTTGGTTGCTGTGCCCGGAACCGTGGCTTCGAAGACGCCAGCGGCAGTCCGGTTAGCCTTGAACACTACTTCACCCTTATTGGTGATGAGAGTAACTGTACCTTCACCGACTGTTGCCGGTTTGGTCAGAACCTCTGGGTAGATGGACTGGCCTACACGCACTTTGACTTTAATGTCGCGGCCGCGCATATTCAGCACCGGCACCTCGACGTTTTGCACAGACAAGATGGTTCTCTTCAGCTTGTTGAGCCAGCCCTGGCTGGTATGCGGGTAGGACGGATCACGGAATGCTCTTACTTCAGCATAGTTGGCGTTGGCATCGTACTTGGCCAAATAGAACGGTCCGTTGGAGATGTAGGCATGGCCATAGGTATCGATCCATTTTAGAGCTGCCTGATAGCGCTTGATAGCTTTATCAGCAGTGGTAATGCCTCTGAGACCTTCCGGAATCCACTTCTCAGCAATCATCTTATTGAGTTCGGCTTTGATGTCGGCTACACACTTCGCGTTGAGCACGTCAACCTCGGTGGTGCCTTTCTTGGAACCGGAGAAGCTCCAGATTTCGCCCGAAGCGCTCTTGCCTAATGCGACCATACGGGCCAGGGCTTCGGAAATTTCCCAAGTTACGCCGATACCGGCATTCGCCGAGGTGCTCCAGCCGGGGGCCAGGTTGGCGGCGGCGTATTCTTTGTTGATCGGGAAGTTATAGTTGCCGTATACAGTAAAGGTATTGGTTTTCTCATCGAATACGGAGCAAATTGCGACATCAGAAACAGCGGTCATCTGAGAGTCGTACTCAGCATCATACCACGGATCGCCGGGTTCGTTCTCGGTGCGCCATTCTTCAATAAAAGCGTCACCATAGAGGAAGTCTTCGAGCGACATCGGAATACCATGGTGGAAATTACTGAAGGTCATCTTGTATTTACCGACGCTCTGGGCTTTTACGCCAGCACCGATTGCTTCCCACTTGTTCGTCTTGGGGTTGTAAATCTGTGCGTTTGCGGGGACATCAAATTCGCCAACGAGGTTGCCCTCTTTATCGCGGTGCACTTTGGTATCCCACGAAACGACCTCAGCACGGTTGGCCATCGGAATTCCGTCGACCGGGCTTTCCGGCATGGACGGATCATACAAGACGTCCGAAATGGAACGTGAGTAAGTGTCACTGAAACCATCTACACCGATCGGATCCCAACTGGACATAAAGAGGGAGCCTTTGGCGGAGAACTGGGTAACTCTAAGGGTCTTGCCTTTCGGTTTGGCGGTGATAATGGACCACTGGTTGATTCCGTCGCCAAGACCGTAAGCCATACGCTGGGTCATGTTAGCTTTGTTAACTGCAAAATAGTCGCTCTGGTATGCAATCTGAATACGGACGGCATCCTTCAAAGCAAGAGCCTGAGCTTCAAGGATTGTATCCCAGTACTCTTCACCGGTCAGAATGTCGCCAGTGTAAGCTTTGATGGTGAGCTCGTCGATTTTGTCGTTGGTGTAGTTCCAGAATTCAGGAACTGCGCCACCAGGCATATAGCCATACCACGGGGCGTGCATCTGAGCAACGATGTGGGCCCAGAAAGCACGGGTCGCACCAGCGCCCCAGCCTTCAGTATACATGGTCCACAGATAGTCGGCGGGATCGCCACCATAGACCGCATTGTTACACTTAGAGCGGTCCCACATAAGTCTTTCAACCTGGATACCGGCTTTTTCAAGCTGCAATGCGATGTATTCGCCTTCTCTGACGCGGACGGTAGGATCGTCAACGCGAATGGCGAACTTGACAGAAATCGGCTGACCATTGAATTCCCAGAATTTGCCACCCTTCTTGAGCTTGCCTTTGTTGGCTGCCAGCTGAGAAGCTTTGGTCAGAGCTGCGTTGATTTCAGCAATAGCTTTTGCTTCGTCGCCTGTGGCGGAGAAGCCCATTTTGGCTGCATTCAGCTCGTACGGAACTGTACCGGGCTGACCGGGGGTGGTCATGGTGAACATCGGGCCACCAGCGCCGCCAAGAATTTCGTCAACAATATATTGACGGTTGATCAGAATATTCAGGGCAAAGCGGATTTCGCGAATTGCCAAGGGGTTAAAGTATTCCTTATTTTCCACTTTGACAGTGTAAGGAGCTGCGTTCGGGATGGGGTTCATGAGAATACTCAAAGAACCGGATGGAATGTTGTATAAGTCGAGTTTGCCAAGGGTTGCCTGGTCCAAACCCTGAACTGTCGGACCAGCAAGGCCCCACATGAAGACGTCGGTTCTGCCTTCGGCAGTGTCTTTGAGGCCGATGTCTTCTTGCATACGGACATCATAATAAACGGAGTCTACAAACGGACCCTTGACCTCGGCGGCAACAACCGAGAGTGTCAGCAGAAACGCTAAAACTGTGACGAAAAATACCACTCGTTTCTTCATTGACTTGATCTCCTGCCTTTCCAGTATTTAGTATTGATTAAGCATAGACCACGATAAACCTCCAGACCACCTCCTTTAAATAGGTTTGCACTAAGACTAATTGGTTTGTGTACTGTCTTAAGAGATACAATTAGTTCTTAGTTGACAGCTTCTTTCCAGAAAGGCATTTTCCTGCCTCTCATTTAGATGGAAAATCTTATTATTTTGAAAAACACTTACATAGAAATAAAACATTCGCCATTTATGGCAAAGATCCTCTTATCGAATGCCATTTCGGGTCAAATTTGTGCTTCAAACGGTTGCAGTGCTTTTATGCAACAAGGCTGAGGTGTTTTTCTCAGCCATTGCCGGTGAATGATGGACACAGGGGACGGTTCTCATGTGTCGTCTCGTGTGCGACTTCTCCGAAGAGTGACACAGAAGAACCGTCCCCCTGTGTCCCCGTGTGTCAAACGGCAGTTCCACTCATATTGATGTGCTTTTTTCCAAACCTGCGCCCCAGTTTTCGTAATGCCAGCCATATCCCACGGCAGACGCCCTTGATTCCGCTGTAGATAAGCAGTCCTACCAAAGCGCCAACTGCCAGATAGCAGAGCTCTTCCGCGGTAAATGTCATGCCGGGTGTATGGTTTTCATAAGCTTTGCGGGCAATATCCCAGCGGCCATTAGCGATGAATACAGGTAAGCGCAAAAATGGGGAAGCTTTGTTGATCGCATCCAGGCCGGCAGCTAGTGTCGCGGCCCTTTCGGCCAGCGCTGGCAGTGCAAATTCTTCAGCCGCCAGACGGGATTCGTCAATGTGACCGCCTAAACGTTGCAGGTATTGGGCCAGATACTGCGGAAATTGGGCCGTAAGTAATCCCGCGGAAAGTGAAAAAAAGATGCCTAATATTTTGTCAATTAGCTTAAGCAGGCTGGCTGAAACTCGTTTAAAAAACAAGGCAACTCACCGCCTGTCAGTGTTTTTCCTTTTATTCTTGTATGCTGAACCGACTGGCGATAGACCGAAGAAAATGGCGGTGCGATTCACTGCAGACACAATCGGACACTCAGAAGTATGTGGCTAGAGATGAAACGCCTCGGAAGAATCCTTCCAAGGCGTTTCTTTATCTTTTTGGTTGAGGCCAAGCAAAATGGCTCAGGCGTTGGCGGGCAGGATACACACTCTGACATCCTGCCGGATGAATTCCGAGCCGTTCCAACGGAGCAGCGTGTTCACAAAACCGAGAGTATCAGCGTTAAAACGCCCAATAATGCGCTGGATGGCCAATAACTGTAAAACGTCGGAAGGCGGGGTTGCGATCAACTGGTTTCCGGCTATCACTAATAAATCTCCAAGTGGCAGCACTGTGCCTTCAACCGGAGCCAGCAGGTTACCTTCGGTGTCATAGATTTCATTCAGGTATTCAGGATCCCGGCGGCTAATATCGATGGTGAAGACGTTGCCAGTTTCTTCATCGATAACATCCACGCGGTAATCGTCCCGGTATATTACCTCGAAAAGGCTTCTGCTGCTAAATGATTCTGCGTCAAAAAGCAGCCTGGGTTCGTTATTCAGAAAGGAGTAGAGATAAGCAAAAATTAGACCTGCACTTCCACCGGAGTTTATTTTGACCAGTGCTTCCAGCACGGCATCACCGGTAAAGTCGCCCAGAAACAAGGTTGGATCATATCCAACCGCGGCCAAGGGAACTTGAATAGTGCCTTCGCCGGTACCGCTTTCCACGCCCAGTACGAAATTATCCAGAAACGGAGAATCTGGATCCGGTCGGCTGGCCAGCAGAAATACCAGATCTGAGATGCCATCGCCGGTAACATCACCTTCCCGGGTTATGATAAAGTAACCTGGTTGAGGGTTTTCATCAATTTGCGAGTAGTTTCCCAATAAAATCATCTCCTCTTGATTCATTATTGGCTCTACCTGGCAGTGTTGAACAGCAATCAGTCCTTCGCATGAGGATCATCAACCACTTGCAGGATTTCCAGGCGGGGTTCGAATGGGTCCTCGCCATTAAGCAGGCCGATTGCATATAAAGTAATCTGGTTCAGCGAAAGCGCCCATACATCCGGTACATTGAGCAGGATTTGATCCGTTCCCGCTCTGCGCAGCTGGAGTTCATATGTTTCAGGGTCGACAGCCCGATACTCTGTATATTCACCATAACCAACATTCCTGAAGAGAGGCGTGCCGTTGGTAAAGGTTACATCCACATTGGGCATATCAGGAGAAAAATGCGCAAACCTTAAAAAAGACAGCCAGCGTTCACGATCTTGTGCCGGTTCAGGAATCAGCTGAAAATCAAGGGCCGGATCCTCGCCACTGCCGATAATTACCCCTGTGAACTGCTCATTCATATCCAAAATAATAAATCCGTCAAAAAGCGGTTCGCCTCCGCTATGCGGTCTGATGGTAATAGGTACACTGCCGGGGCGAATGGTGACATATTGGGAAATTTCGCCAAAGCTGAGGTCGCGCGCGATAAATTCAACGTCCAAAGGAGGGGTACCAGGGGCGGCATTAAGAATGCGCAGCCTGGGCAAAATCTGGTTCTCCAATTGCAGTGCTCCTTTCCACATTCATTGCTTGTTCCAGTTTATTCACTTGTCTGACGTGAGGGAATTGGCGTTTTTCACATTATTTCGGGTTTCATGACATATGACATCTAATGTGACCACGGCATAAAAAGACATAAAAATCATCCTGAGGTAGAACGTGGAGTGATATTTAGCGCGTATTAGTATTATCTATTTAGGACATCTCACTATATATGTATGGCTAAGGAGTCAGGCAGTCAGTCTCAAACGGTATATTTTTATTGGAGACGGCCTGACTTATCGACAATACGCTGGGAGGTAGTCTGGTGAAAAAAGCATGTTTATTGGTGATGCTCATATTGACGCTCCTGACTTTTGCGGGCGGTTGTAAACCGGGAGGAGGGCCATCCGATCCTGATTCTGTTCCGTTGGCACCCTCGCAATTGGTTGTCGGGGCGGTCAGTGTCTCGACTGTCAACTTGCAGTGGAAGGACAACTCCAATAATGAAACCGGGTTCCGGGTTGAGCGCAGCATAACCACAGACAGCAATTTTCAAGCGTTGGGTAACACATCAGCTAATACAACGTTTTTTACAGATAATACGATCGAAGTCGGCAAGACGTACTATTACCGCGTGCGAGCGGTTAATTCGGCAGGAACATCAAATCCATCCAATGTAGTCAGTCATACAGCCTCATCAGATCCCTTTACTGTGCCGCTGGCACCATCGCTGCTGGCAGTCACCTCGGCTAATGCGAGTGCGGTCAGTCTCCAATGGAAAGACAACTCCAATAATGAAACCAGTTTTCGGATTGAACGAAGTGTAACCACAAACACCAATTTCCAGACCCTGGCTAACCTATCCGCCAATACAACGGTGTATTCGGATAACACAGTTGAATCCGGCAAGACATACTACTACCGGGTGCGGGCAGTCAATTCGGCGGGAGCATCAAATCCTTCCAACAGTGTTTCAGCGACTATTCCTCAGGCGGAAAAGACCGCTACTTTGCGGCTTAACAATTATACACCGTACGCCGTGATCAGTTTCCGATACAATGGCGGATACGGGTGGTATGAGCTTGTTAATACGCCCAGTCAAATGGTAGGGGCCAGCAGCTATACGGATTACACTTTTTGGCTGGATACAAATGTGGAAACCATCCAAGTATCAATAAGCGTTGGCTTCTGGGCAAGTTCTAATCCAGCCGATAAAAATCCTCGCTTCACCTTTACAGGATCTGTAACGCTGACGGCGAATCAGATCAGCCAATATAACATTGACGTTTCGGTTCAGAATGTCTTGTCGAATTTTAAGAGCTATTCGGACTGGACCGGCCAATTCTGGACTTATAACCCCACCACTCCCCATAGTGCAGTTTTGCGCTTTTATAGTGACGGTCGCTGGTATCTCTATAAAGACAATAGTTACATAGAGTCTGGGAATGTCATCTTTGTCAGGTGGGATGACTATTCTGATTTCATCTATTTCAAGCTAAAGCCGACCGGTGATACTATCCAATACTATTACCCGAATTTCAAGTTCTTTTATAAAAACGGTCCGCCTGATTGGCCGCAGATTGAATATGTTCTGCAGCCCTAAGAAAGGCCGCCATTATGTTCTGCAGCCCTAAGAAAGGGCAGCTATTACAAATTGACCCATTGTTATAGTCTGGTTTTCGGTTAATAACTTAATAAAAAATGCCGGTTGGTCAGGCCAATCGGCATTTTGCATTGGGGGCATCACTATAGATACAAAAATGGCATTGTGCGGGTCGGCGAACGCAGGCAGGCGATGCCTGGTAACCCTGATGGTGCTGTTCTTTGGGGATCAGAAAGTTTCCGAGGTTGTGACAGATTCAATAACAATTCTTTCGGTATTGTTATCCAGGCCTTCAACAATAAATTCCATTTTGTCATTACTGATGCTATACATAGTCCACCCGGTACGGTCACTTAAGCGTACGAATCCATACGACTCACCATCAGTAATATTGAACGTTATCCCTTCGGAGGGACTTCCCGGATTGGAACTTACGACGCTCCGGAAATCGATAATCCAGCCGTTATCGTTACCCCGGTAGCTGTATGTTGTCTTGAAATTGAGACTGATTAGGCTGAACATATTTAGAGAAGAATTAATCTCCCATTCATCACCTGGTACCACAGGGTGATCCGGGAATGGACCAGAGCTTATCATTCCAGCCATGGTTTCGTTGTTGATCATGGATTTGATCATCGGCTCCAGTATGTCGCGAAAAGACGAATCCAGTTCACCCATTGTCTGTTCCAACTCATCCAACATGGCGTTAATCATGCTATCCACATCTACAGAGATGATTTTGCCATAAGGATCCATAACAGTGGAAAGGGTTTTGCCCAATATTAGCTGATGCCCCAAAGCCGCCGTAGGGACTTCCCCTGATGGATTACGGGAGTCGTAATTAACCTGGGAGTCAGCGGATTCGGTATTGGACTGCACTTCATCAACCAGGCAATTAAGGGAGATATTTCCCTCTGCGTCAATGCCGGTGACTTCATAGACATAAACTACTGATGTGTACTGCCTGGCTTTGTCCTCTTGGCCTCCTTTATACGAGCGGATTGTCTGATCGCTTGTTGCACGCACACGAAATACCTCTCCAGGTGTCAGGTTCAGCCTCATAGTTACGGGGACGCTTGCCGGATTTTCTGTTTGCGCCAGACAATTTGGTGCCGCAAAGAGAATAGCAAGCGCGATTAATAGCATGAAAGATAAAGGCTTTTTCGTTAAGTATAGGGTTTGAAACTTTTCCACTTTCGACACAATGTACCCTCCTCGTAAACCTCAGATAAACGCCTTTTTTGCTCAAACAAACGCTTTTTTTGATAACAGGCATTCGCCAAGGTAATATTTATTCGCCGATTAATGGAATTATCCTCCACTATGGCGAATGGATGCATATATTAATTTATTTAACCCGTAAATTAATATTATTAATCAATTATGGTTGACTTCTAATTCCGATTATGTATAATTTAAATATGCATTTCAAATGTGCCGCCCCTGCGTTTCGTTCTGGACGATGCACATGCGCATCAGCAACTAAAAACAAGGAGGCGCGTCATGAAGGATCAACACACGGATAAGCGCAAAGATAAGAGTCTGGCGGTTTTCCCGCTACTTAGACGCCTAATAAAGGCCTCAAGGCAAGCCAATCTCTGGCTGCTGCTGGCATGTCTGATCGTAATTGTCTCTTCGCCGGTTAGTGTTTATTTGGCCCATATTTTAGGTCGGACGATGGATACCGCCACGGCGGCAGGGAATGATATCGCTGATTTTTGGCCGATGATGCTGCTATTGGGAGCGCTGGCGCTTTCATTCGCACCTTTTGCTTTTGCGGCCACATGGTTTTCGGGAAGATACGCCGAGAATGTGCTTGCTCATTTGCGATCGTTAATCGCCACCAAAACAGCTAATCTACCGGTGCGTTTTTTAGAAACGAACCATTCCGGTAAATTAATGACTATCATGAGTAATGATTTGGCAAAAATCAAAACGATGCTAACCACCGATTTCACTGGCGTCTTAGAGCAAGTTACACTAATGATTGCTTCATTAACATATATGATCAGCACTGACTGGCAACTGACCTTAGTAACTTTGACCTTTACGCCGCTGTTGTTTCTGCTGTTGTCGACCGCTACTAAACCTCTGACGCGCCAGACTGTCAAAATGCAAGAGGCGGTGGCAGAAGTGAACAGCCTGGCCCAGGATGGCCTGTCCGGACAGGTGCTTGCCAAATCGTTTAATTTGCAGGCCATTCTCGCCAAAGCCTTTGCTCATAAAACAGTTGGCGTTGTACATAAGGCTAACAAAATCGCTAAAACAAATGCGGCTGTGATGGGGGTATCCTTCGCCGTCCAAATGGCTCCTTTCCTGATTTTGTTTGGGTTTGGCGGCTATCAGGTGATCGGAGGGAGAATAAGCGTCGGTGAGTTTTTTGCCTTTATTCAGCTGATGAATCATTTTGCAAATTCTTTGGGGATCCTGCCAAATCATTTTGCCTCTATCAAAGAAGCAGCTGGCTCTACGGCCAGACTTTTTGAGCTGCTGGATCAGGACGAAGAGCCAAACGGCGGTAATGCAGTAGCGCCCGCTGAGGGATATCAGGTGGCGAAGACGATATCTTTTAATAACATATCCTTTCATTATGATGATGATCAAGATAAAGATGTGTTGCGCAATGTAAGTTTTGACGTAAAGCCAGGCGAAACCGTTGCCATCGTAGGACCAAGTGGCAGCGGCAAGTCAACGCTGCTGAAATTACTACTGGGCTTCTACCCGGTGACAGAGGGCGCAATCAGCGTCATGGGACATGATCTGCAAGATTGGAACATCGAGGCCTTGCGCGCTAATGTGGCTTTCGTGGCTCAGGATACCTGGCTGATTCCCGTTAGTATTGGCACTAACATTGCGTGCGGTCGCGTAGATTGGGATCAGGAGCAAATCGAACGGGCCGCAATGACGGCCAACATCCATACAGCTATTCAAGCATTTCCAGATGGCTACCAGACTGAGGTGGGCGAGCGTGGAACCAGACTTTCGGGGGGACAGCGCCAGCGTATTGCGATTGCCCGGGCAGTGCTCCGTAGCGCTCCGATCCTGTTACTGGATGAGGCTACCTCCGCTCTGGACAATGAATCTGAACTGCTGGTGCAGGAAGCACTGGAGCGCGCGATGACTGGTCGTACCACTTTGGTGGTAGCACACCGCCTTTCGACTATTAAAAACGCGGACCGCATCATCGTTATTGATGAAGGCCAGGTTGTTGAACAGGGCACGCATGAAGAACTGCTGGGCAATCACGGCCTCTATGAGACGCTATTCTTACGTCAGTTTCAGGATAATCAGGAACGCCAGGCGAATCGGGGAGGGGAACAGATTGCGTAACAGGGATAGATTGCGTAATGCGGTAAAATCGCACAATCAAGCCAAAATGTATCAGGCTGGGATCGGCTTGCGAAAACTGTTTTCATTTTTAGGGCCGTGGAAAAAACGCTACTTTATCGGTCTGTTTTCACAGAATGTCATCTGGGCAGTCGATCGTCTTGCGGTGGCAATGATATTAATGTATCTAACCAACGCCATTTTCGAAAAGAATGCTTCATTATTGATCAATACCTCCATTTTCGCAATTGTCTTTACTGCGGCGCTTGTCGCACTGGTATTATACCCCCGATACTTATGGATTAGTGCGGTCTATAGCGGTATGGCCCATTTGCGGGAGCGCGTCTTTAATCACATTTTACGCTTGCCAGCCGCTTACTTTGAATCGCATCATACCGGTAATGCCGTTTCGGTGTTGACTAACGATGTGGCAGCTACTGAAGAGGCTTATCGGCAGAACATGATGAATCTGACTAACTCGTTGTTTGAGGGTGTCGTCTGTAGCGTTGCCATGTTTCTGGTGGATTGGCGTATGGCCTCGCTTTCTTTCGGATGCGGTGTAGTGGCTTTCATTGTCACGACGTTATTCGCCAAGCGGCTGCGCAGAATTGGACAGACTGCCCAGGAAAAAATGGGTATCATGTCCGAACGCTACGCAGATCTGATTGCCGGATTCCAAGTCGTCCGTGCATTTAGTATGGGAAAATGGATTTTAGAGCGTTTTGAGCATAGTAACGCCGAAAGCAAAAAAGCAGCACTGCGGCGTGTCGATTTGGAATCAGGGATGGCATTTATTAATTCATTCTGGATGCTTTCGACGATTATTCAGATGGCCTTTGGTGTCTATTTAGTATCGATCGGTGAGACAGATATGGGCAGTTTGGTGGCAATAATTCAGTTTACTGGCACACTGCAATTTAGCGTTCAGCGGCTTGGCGGAACGATTAGCCGGATTCAAAGCGCTTTTGCTGGTGCGGATCGTATTCAGGCAGTCTTCGACACAGAGGCTGAGCCAGAACATTATGGGGAAGGTGCACTCGCAGTTAACGCAACGCAATTCCAATGTGCGCCTGCCGACGAAACTGCCGTTTCCTTTAATCAGGTTTGTTTTGCTTACGACGAAGCAGCAGGCGAGCCGATCCTGAAGGATTTATCCTTTGTAGTCAAGCCCGGCCAAGTGGTAGCGTTGGCCGGTCCTAGCGGCGGCGGTAAAAGCACAATTCTCAAACTGCTACAGGGCTTTTATCCGCCAGGATCTGGTGCGATTTGCGTGCTTGGCAAACCACTGACATCCTATCGTCTGGATGATTTGCGCCGTCAATTCGCTTTTGTGCCGCAAGAGGCCTGGCTGTTTGCCACAACTATTGAGGAAAACATTGCTTATGGGCGTCCGGGTGCCTCGCGCGAGGAGATCATTGAAGCGGCCAAAGCAGCCAATGCCCACGAGTTCATCATGGAAACGCCGGACGATTATCAGACTATGGTTGGTGAGCGGGGCGTACGGCTTTCCGGCGGGCAGAAGCAGCGCATCGCCATTGCCAGAGCTTTATTGAAAGATGCACCGATCTTATTGCTTGATGAAGCTACTTCCTCGCTGGATACAGAATCGGAATTACTGGTACAAAAGGCTTTGGAGCGTCTGATGGCAGGCCGCACGACCTTGGTGGTTGCCCATCGCTTGGCTACTATTCAAAAAGCTGATTCCATCATGACAATAGCAGATGGAACGGTAGCGGAGCAAGGAACACATGAGGAGCTGGTCGCACAGGGAGGCATTTACGCTGATCTGGTGGCGGCCGGGCGCGCCGCGCTGGCTTCTTAGAAGAGGGAACCTTGGGGACGGTTCTAAAAGTGCAATTTCCCATTATATGGTATTTGGCACTTTTAGAACCGTCCCCAAGGTTCGTCGGTGTTGTCCCGAAATTGGCTGCGAATTGGGCTATGTTGACCACGTCGATCTAAATATGGTATCATATTTGGTAGTATAAGGCGTTTCGAGGTAAGCCGGGTGGGTATAAAAGAAGAAATACGCTCAATCTCATACGTTAAAGCAAATGCCGCCGAGATAGTAGGCCAGGTAAATGAATCACAAAGACCGGTCTATATAACGCAAAATGGCGAAGCAAAGGCCGTCATGCTTGACATCGAGTCATACGAAAAGCTGAAGGCGGCGGTCGGTTTGCTCAAGCTTTTGTGTCAGGGAGAACATGATATTGCGGAGGGAAAGTATCTGACACAAGAAGAGTTCTTTGCGGCAATGGATCACAAACTGGGTATCAACAAATGAATTCGGAAAAAACCTATCTGGTTTTGTGGACACAATCCGCACAGCAGGATCTTGCCAGAATAATAGAGTTTATTGCCAGGGACAATGAGGCAAATTCTAAAAAACTATACAAGACAGTTGTGCGCAAAGCGGAAAATTTATGGCAACTTCCATCGCAAGGAAGAATTGCTCCGGAATTAATGGATTTCGGCGTAGAATTTTACCGTGAGTTAGTCATTTCTTCGTGGAGATTGGTCTATAAAGTGGAGACTGAAAGGGTTCTAATATTGGCCATCTTTGACGGAAGAAGAAATGTTGAAGATATTTTATTTGAAAGATTAATCAACGATAGAGGGCATTAAAAGCAACAGCCTCACACGGGTTATAAGAACCGGGAGGCTGTTGCTACGTTACCGGCCGACTTGAAGCGCGGCGAGTCTGGCTGCGCCTAAGTCTCCGCATAGATCGGACTTAGGCAGTTCATATCTCGCAAAGTTCTTGATCTTTATATTCTCGCCGCTTTTGGCGATGAACTCATTGACAAGCGTCATTCATCATAAGGTTGCTTGGGCCACTGGCGATTAGTGCAGTGTTCCTGTTAATCAGCATTCCAATGATCGAGCGCCGCACAGAAATTCCTCAGCGATTTTCTGCAAAGCCTCCAGACTGAGGCAGTCGCGGTAAATTCCCTGAACTGCGCTATCTTTTAGCACTACAATCGCAGGCGGAGCCGCTTGGGTTTTATCGCAGATGCGCTCCACCATATGAGCGGATTTATAGGCGTCGATTTTCACAATGCTAATGCGGTCCTTGTAAATTCGTCCGATTTCGTCAAGCGCCGGTAACAGTTCGCGGCAGGTAGTATCGGTCGGATTCCAGACATAAGCGATTACGGGCAATTTGTTCTGAAAGACCCGCGTATCAAGGTATTCGTTTTCAGCGATGTACTTTTCCGCAGAAACGCCTGCAATGGCACCATCGCCAACGCAGGTCGCCACCTGACGCAGGCCCTTCTCACGAACATCGCCTGCCGCAAAAAGCCCTTCAATATTGGTCTCCATGCGTTCATCAGTCAGGATATAACCCTGACGGGTCATATCCACCAGGCCTTTGAAGATCTCGGTGTTAGGAATATAGCCAATAAAGAGGAAGCAACCATCGACTGGTACTTCAATGAGTTCATTGGTTTTGGTATGCCTGAGCACTACGCAATTGAGACGCTCCTCACCGCGGAACTCAGCCACCATAGTATTCCAGATAAGGTGCAACTTCTCATTGGCCATAGCCCGTTCCTGAGCAACCTTATTGGCATCCATCACGCCTTCATCGTGGATGACCGAAACATGGACGCGACTGGCAAACTTGGTGAGAAACATGGCTTCTTCAATGGCGGCGTCACCGCTGCCGATCACCATGACTTCCTTGTCGGTATAGTAGGCAGCGTCACAGGTGGCGCAGAAAGAAATGCCCTTGTCGTAGAGGAAGTTCTCCTCATTGGCTGCGCCGGTAAGCCGCGGTTTTCCACCAGTAGCGATAATCACTGATTTGGCGTGATAGTCTACTCGAAAGGTCTCGACCATAAAGGTATGATCAGGCAATTGCTTGATGCCTTTAACATCCGTAAGCTTGATTTCTGTTCCAAACCGCTTGGCTTGCTGTTCAAAGAGTTTCATCAGGTCCAAACCGTTCAGCGGTTCGGGGAAACCGGGATAGTTTTCAATTTCGTTGGTATAGGTGGCCAAACCGCCGAGCAGAGACTTTTCGATCACCAATGTCTTCAGCCGGGCACGTCCGCAATAGATCGCGGCCGTTAATCCAGCGGCTCCACCACCAATTATGACGACATCGTAATCCATAATCTTTTTATCCATAGTAAGCTCCTATCGCATGTTTAGTAATCGATGCAGAAGACTTACATCAAATACTTGACCAGCAGCTTGCTTCCAATCCAGGCGCCGACAAAGATGAAAATCGTGTAAATCCAGCCATGCAGCGAAAAAGAAGCCACGCCGCTGAAGAAGGCCCCGACATTGCATCCAAAAGCAATACGTGCACCATAGCCCATAGCCAAGCCGCCCAGAACAGCAGCGATGACTTGACGGATATTTTTTATTTTCTTGATCTTAAACTGCGAGGCTGCCAGGGTGGCAAATAAAGCACCAATCACGATTCCGAGGTTCATGATTGAGCCGCCATTAGTCAGAAAGGTTTGCTGCATAAGGGCTTTCCCGTGGGCGGTACCTTCGGCAAAGTAACCCCAGCTTTCAGGATGACCGCCAATAGCTTTCCAGATCCAGGCGCCCCAATAGGAAAATGGAGTAGTAACACCCCAAGGGTTGCCGGTAGCGGTAAATAGGGCAATGTTGAGAATGGCAAGTAATACTGCTCCGGTAACATATGGCCAGGGGTCACGCACGATCTTTTGGTAGAAGTTTGTTTCCGTGAGTTTCATGCTTTATCCCTCACTTTGTCTTTTCAATATAGATTTCCCACTCGCCGTCGCCGGTCTCTTCGATGTCGACGTTATGACCCTCTTTACGAGCCCATTCCGGGACATTTTTCATAGCACAGCTATGATCAATTTCGACAATTAAAACGTCACCGATATTTAAACCGGATAGTTTTTTCTGAGTTTTCAGCAAAGGTACCGGACAGGCTTCGCCCATGCAATCCAAACGATAATCAGCCAATAAAGACACCTCCATGCAGGGTGTATTTGAAGAGTATATGCTAAACTTAAACTATTAGGAGTTCTGACTGGAACGGCGATTGCCGTACCAATCTGCAATAAGGTATAGCGCGCCAAGTAAAATGAGTTGTCCGAAAATAGCGGCGGGCCAACCAATCAGGCTTGGGAAGTGCACCGCGGGAGCGTTGGTCATGAAAGTAGCTTTCCACCAGCTGAAATCGTGCGCACCCCATAAAGATCCCACTACGAAAAAGATCAAAGAAAGCCACTGCATCATAAAACCTTCACCGACACGCATCAGCGTTCCCGAAGCACAGCCTCCGGCAATGACCATTCCGATACCAAACAGCAGGGCTCCAATGGCAGTATGCCATCCTGCGGGCGAAACAAAACCTGGTACCGGGTTTCCGGCCTGGACTGCTGAATACTGAATAGCGGCAAAACCAACTGAAGCAATCGCGAATGCAATTAGAACAGCCTTAGTCAGTGAAGTGCTGCCTGTAAGCACCGGGTCGCGCAAAGAAGCAGTAAAGCAGAAGCGTGATTTTTGCAGGACAATACCAAAAGAAATTCCGAAAATCCAATAGATAGGAAGTTTGACACCTATGCCGTTGAGTACGAAACCAAAGATGATAATCCCTATGAGAAGTAAAATCGCGAAGGGGAGCTGGTTGCGCCTTTTTTTTGCTGTAGCTCTGGCGCTTGCGGTACGGGTGTTGGCTTGATTAACTGTGTTGGCCAAGCGGTATTCCTCCTTTTGCAGTTTACTCCTGAACCTCCGCCTTGATTATAGCATCGCTTCAGCTGCACACGATCAAAAGAATTGCTTATGCAGCATAAGACTTTCTGGTGGAAAAGGGTGGTATACGAAACAGTTGCAATAGTTGTCAGGTGCTTTCGCCTTCCCGCGAGAGGTAATAGCTGTATAAATATCGAAATATGAGAAATGTGAAGTGTATGCTATTACTGGAGAATTGTCTTTCGGAAGGACGGCGAGATAGTGAATATTGAATGGCTGCAAACCTTCGTCGAAACCGTACGGACTTCCAGTATTACTAAGGCAGCAACCAACTTGCATTTGACACAGCCGGCCGTCAGTATGCAACTGCAAAACCTGGAGCGCGCATTAGACAGCGAGTTGCTGATCAGGAGCAATAAAGGGGTCCAGATGACCGATGCGGGTCGGGTCTTGTTTTCCTACGCGCAAAGTTTTATCACATTGGCCGACAATTTAAGGCAGGACCTGGATAACCTCAAAAATGATACCCGCGAGGTGCTGTCGATTGGCACATGTAGTCCCATTGGCCAATATGCGCTCCCGTGTGCGCTCTATATGTTTAAGCAAAAATATCCCCAAGTGGGCGTGCGTGTGCAGAATATGACGACTGCCGAGGTGGTGGAGCGGCTGCGCGATCATTCGATCGACCTGGGCTTTATTGAGGGTGGGATTGACAAGCCAGGCCTGCATGAGAAGGTCATCCTGCAAAGTGATCTGGTGGCGATCGTTCCGCCAGATGATGGCGACGGCGTTCAATCAGCGGGTGCCAAGGATTTGGCTGCCACTCCGCTGATTTTAGCTACGGATCATTGCGCGCTCGGTTCATTGGCAGACCTGAGCATGACGATGCAGCCCGCCATCGAAATGGACGGGTTGGAAGCGGTCAAGTCAGCAGTGGCATCGGGACATGGGTTTTCAGTTGTCCCGTATTTCACCGTTAAAAAGGAGTTATATAGTGGTATGCTCAAAAAGGCTGATGTAGCTGGTCTTGATCAGCAGTGTACTTATTCAGCTGTTTGGCGACAAGCGGAAACGAGTTCGCCAGCGCTGGATTATTTCATCCACTTTTTGCAGGAAAATGGGCACGAAGTGTTCTGCTAATGAGAGGGAGTCTGCCGGGATATGGATATTTCCCAGATACCATTCGCCGGTTCTTCGCAGGCAATGTTATAAAGCTGATCGTCTATCGAATCCCGGATGTTTTGCAGCGTGCAACTGTGATCAGTAATTACTTTGATAGTCTCCCCGGGGGCAATGCTATCCAAAGCGGCTTTGAGTTTGAGAACGGGAATGGGGCATAAATCACCAAGACAGTTCAAGATCATCAGCGCACCACCTTTGCCGGTGAATAAAACCCGGTGCAATAGTCACCGGGCTTGTCTCAAGTTCAGGGAACTTCGGGGACGGTTCTAAAAGTGCAATTTCCCATTTATTGGCATTCGGCACTTTTAGAACCGTCCCCGGAGGATTAAGATCAATAGATATAAGTAATTTTGGTAATGCGCCATTTAGAGTCGATCTTTTTTAAAGTGAATTTGATTTCTTCTTCCACCGGATTACTATCTTCCAGCCAGGATACCTGTGTCTCAACGATGATCAGCTTAGTCTCGCGATACTCAGTAGTTTTGGTGATGGCGAAATTTCTGTCCGTGCATCCTTCCCAATAAAAGGACTTATTTGTAAACATGTCTGCGATTGCTCCGGCACCCGCGGTAGTCGGTATTACATAATAATTGTGTTCAACTTGATCAGCTAGTGTATCCAAAATCGTGTCTTTTTCGAGGTCGCGCCAGCCGTTCCAGAATTTGGAGATTGTCGAATTGGCCGCCATTTTATCAGCGGCGCAGCCAACCAATAAAGACAGACAGATCACAGTCAGAAGTAGCAGAAATTTGCGGTTCATGAAATCTCCTCCCAAGGTTGTTTAATTCACTCTATTCAACACCAAAATCCGGTTACCTGCTTTTAAGGGAATAGCTTCGCTGCATTAGAATTAAGGCGCTCAAACAAAAAAGAGGGGCGAGCCCCTCTAGTTGAATTACTCGATATTTCATGCGAATACGGTACCCCGATAATTTATTCGAATATAGTACCCTCCAGAATGGTCGGACCGGTTAGATTGCTCGCCAGCGCGATCGGCCGGACAATTCCCGTCATTGGAAACAGTGTCCCGCCGAAAGTCAGGAAAGTAGCGCCTGCCCAGAGTCGTTGATCCGGGACGGGAGACAGCTGGAACTCGGTGACGACGCCCTGCTCGGGGTCCAGGATTACAGCTTCATAGGCATCGTAAGGCCCGAATACTTCCGGGTCTGGCAGATTGATTCCTACAATTGTAACTCTTTGGAGTGGGGGTTCAAAGTCGGTAATCTCAAAGCCAGAGATTCCGGCAATAAATAGCTGTTCAGCCGGGCCGGTCGCGATCAGTGCACCGGTTTCAATAAAAGAATGACCGTCTTCCTGTTGTTCGGGCGAAATGCCGACGTTTGGATTAATCACCTTTGTACCTCCTTTCCTTTGACGTACAACGTACATCCAACGTACATCCTATATTATTGAGTGGTAGCACTGCAGGTGCGTAGGCTATCTGTATAAAACCAGCTGATTGGGTAGAAGGCTGGTGATCTGGCAGGTAATCGCAGGGGATTATCAAATAGACAACGGATTATCAGGTAAATAGAAACGGGGGGAGCGGAACCTAATGGCTGACATAAGCAAGCGGTTTTGGGAGATCGACCTAATCCGCGGAGTGGCGATTGTCCTGATGGTGATATTCCACTTGTTATTCGATTTATGCGAGTACTATTACTTTCCGATTGACTATACCAGTGGCTTGCCGGCGTTTATTGGCAGAATGGCTGGAACCTTGTTTATTCTGACCGCCGGCATCAGCAGCTTGTTCAGCCGCAGCAACGTTAAGAGGGGTTTACGGGTTTTCGGCATTGGCATGCTTCTGACGGTTGCCACTTATGTGTTGGACCAGGGCCTGTTCATTAAATTTGGGATCCTGCATTTTTTGGGCCTGGTCATGATACTGCATCCATTACTTAATAAGCTCAAGACCGATTTGCTTGCCATAATGGGCACTATTATTCTGGTGGTCGGTCACTTTTTTAGCCAGGTGACCATACCAGTAGGTTTTTTATTCCCGCTTGGCCTGATGGAACTTGGATTTTGCTCGCTGGATTATTATCCACTCCTGCCTTGGTTGGGTGTTTTCATGTACGGCATGATCCTGGCACGCGTGTTTTATCAGGAGGGCCAGGACGGGCAGGGCGGCATCAAAAAACGCCCGGAAGCTGCGAGAGCGTACCGGGCGAATTTGCTGACATATATAGGAAGGCATTCGTTGATCATCTATTTGGCGCATCAGCCAATCTTAATCGGTCTTCTGTGGGTCTTGAATCAACTCCGGACTTTAGTGACGGGTTGAGTTGATGTAGTGCGCGCTTAAAACTCTTGATACTCTACACCCTCCAAAAATGAGACGGCTGCGCCGGCTGCAGTGGCAAATTCCGCGTTGGGGGGAATGATGAAATTCACACCAAAGAGCATGCTCAGATGTGCGAATATGTCAGGAGCCTGCGGAACATTCACGAGGTTTCCGGTAAGGATAATATCTTTGGTTTGATCAACACGTGCGGCAAAAATTGCTAACAATCCAATCGTCTGAAAGACGAGGTTGATGATACCGACTGCCAGATCGGCTTTGGATGCCAAATCGCTGAGCTTACCGAAATTGGAGGCTGTTGTATCAGGCGGCAGGCCAGTCAGCACATCCCGGCTGATATCGCCAATCGTCAGATCAACATGCGCCAGGCTACCGCCCTGCGCTGTTTCAATCAGATCGTCAAAATTGCGCACATTCAGCATCGTGTGGGACAACCCCAGCAAGGTTCCTCCGCCGACACCACTGCCCCCCAAATGGCGCACGCCTTTGCCATCGGCTTTGATGTATGCCGTGCCAGTACCCATGCTGACTATGATGGCATTGGTTAATCCGCTCAATAAACATCCGCCGCGTCCAATTGACTGGAATTCACTGACCTTGCCGGTCGGAATATTGTGCAGGCGGGAAGTAATGTATGATGAGCCGACACCGGTTACCATGACCCGGTCAACATCCGCCAGCTGTAGGTTATTAGCATTCAGAAACTTCCCGAAGGCGCCATAAACTGAGGCGATCGGGTCGTTTGCCTTAACCAGCAGCGGGCTGAAGATGACACCATCCTTATAACCGATAATCTTGGTGGTGCTGCCGCCAATGTCAATTCCGATGATATTGCCCAACACAAAACACTCCTTTACTATGCGCCGGCAATCATTTTTATGATCGCAATGGCGACTCCGGTGATTCCTTCGCCGCCCAGCGTTCCGGAAGCCACAATACTGCCGGAACCGACTGCTTTCGGGAAGAAACGATCTGAGATCAGACGCACCAGACCGCCAAGAAACACAATCGCGGAAAGCTCGAAAGGCAGGTACATGCCAATGCCAAGCGTCATAGAAGGTACTTTCAGCAAGTTCAGCAAGACGCCGATGCCCAAAGCTACCCAGAAGACCAGCGGCTCACCAATGCCACCGACCATCTGACTCACCGCAAAAGCCTGACCGGCGGGCAAGTCAAGTCCGGGGCCAACGCCGCCAAACTGACCAATTACGGCAAACATCGCCAAGGTAGCGATTACCGCTCCGACGATGCCGCCCGCAATTTGTGAGATGAGCTGCGCTTTTGGATTGGTTTTAAGCATGGCTCCAGTCTTATAGTCATTGAGCAGGTCTCCAGCGTAACCGCAGGCCACTGCGACAGCTGCTGCGATGAAAAAAGATCCTACCACGTTAACGTCGACGAATACGCGTACTGCCAGCAGCACGATGATCGCGAAAATTTCCATGGGGTTGATCCCCGTCTGACCCGTAATAATGGCTGACATGGCGGAGGCTGCCAGCACGCCGATCATCATTAGTATTGATGGTAACACGCCGAGCCCGCTGACTATGGAAAACACAAAGGCAATTGCGACGGCAATGACCGTCCAGATGCGTTCCCTTTTGGCGGCAGCAGGGGTCGCGGCGAAGTCCGCATGCGCGTTTTCGGCGGCGCGGCTTTGTTTTCTCTTCTTAATGCTGCCAATCATAAAAGCAATCAGTGTACCGACACCGGTGCCGACCATCAGTCCGATACCGGCCGTATTCTTGAAGTTAACTGCGGCGTCTACGGAGCTGAACAAGCCCAGAGCCGGCCCGGCGGGAATAATCAGGACGTAGGCGATCACCGCTCCCAGAAACCAGACTCCGGTGTAAAGTGTGCCGATCATATAGCCAATACTAACCGCCATTGGTGATACCGCGATGCCGATAAAGAAGTTGCGGGCATATAGCCATTGTGAGCTCAGCGCGCCAGGGATCCAGGCCAGATGATCCCTTAAAAAGGTGAAGACTGCTGATACGCCCATGGAGATGAAGAGCAGGGCGGATTTGCGGTTGCCAGCATCGCCAACGACAATCGTATCGGCGGCGGCGATGCCGATCGGATAAGGCAGCGGTTCCTTTTCCACGAAGCGGCGGCGCAAGTACCAGGTGAGCACAGACCCAAGCAAAACACCACAGATGCTAATGGCAAGTACTTGCCAAAAACGCGTTGGCGTAAATGCCTGACCGCTCCAGACCCCGGTAATCCACAAACCGGGCAGGGTGAAGGCGAGTCCGCCGGCGACCATTGCTCCGGCCGACATGGACGTCTGCGTTATGTTAATCTCATTATGAGTGGTTTTTCCCAGTAATTTTAGCAGGGCCATTGACAAGACCGCCACAAAAATAGTCGGCCACGGCAGCGCGCTGAGACGTAGGGCGACATACATTGAACTGGCGGTAATAACAGCCGATCCAATCATCCCGAGGATAATACTTCTCAAGGACAGTTGATCAATCCCGACGAAGCTGCGCTCCTTTTCCTGATTATGATGTGACATGGACGAACCCCTTTCTGAACTTCGATATATTTGGTTTTGCGCATCAAACAATAATTCCGCGCACCAATATCAATGCGACTATCACCAATTCGACCCCAAAGCGCTTGATCCTTTTTGAATTGTAAGTGGAACTTTGGGGACGGTTCTAAACAGCTCCAAAAGCACAGAATATGCAAAGGAAAGGGCACCTCCAATTGCGGAAATGCCCCTTTTCTTTTAATTAGGGGTTGGTTTGCATTGCTAGATCAGCTTTGCTAGACTAACAGATGACTTTGGTGCTACTACAAGAGCACTTGTGGTCTTTCCCAAGGACTAACATACGGGAGGGAATGACATCGGTCACTACATCAATTTGAGTCCATTCAGACACTTTGACAAGGACATGAGCGACTACTTTTTGGCGTAGAACTGCCAAATGGCCGTTATTGTTGTCATCATCAGGCACATTGGTGACAGGGATGAGTTGGAAGTCAGTCTCAACATCAATTAAATGGTTTTGAACTTCAATGTAATCACTGGGTCTAACTCCCGGAATTTCCACTGTGACCATAAATGGAATATCCTCTGCCATATGACGTACGAAATTATTGCTATCAACAAAGAAGATCTGTTTATGGATGGTGCCTTGTTTCACCACTTTGTTATGAAAAACATGATCTTCAGTCGGGCCAAGGGTGGCGTCGATTTTGTCAATTTTGATGGCATCAATGTATACTTCATTTTCTACGACAACCTGAGCTATGCCTTCGCCTACTACTTTCAAGGTTTTGAGGCGTTCGGTTTTCACCGTAAAATCATCGCGCATTAAGTTGCCCGTTATCAGCACCCCCTGATTTGAACTGCGGAAAGCTCAAAAGCTTATCCTTTCGCATCATATTATGTGGGACAACTAAATTTGATCCGTTCTTTCAGAACGATTTGCGTTGGAGGGGACAGTGGACTAAGAGGTAAAATCATATAATTGGTTGAAAAGTATAAAGGTGTGATAGAGGCGTACATCGGATGATGATTAATGCTTGAAGGGAGAAATGTTCAATGAGTATCCATATTGCAGCCAAACCGGGGGAAATTGCTGAAACCATCCTGCTTCCCGGCGATCCGCTGCGGGCTAAGATGATTGCGGAGACCTTCCTTGAGAACCCATTCTGTTATAATGAAGTCCGCGGAATGTACGGTTTTACCGGCACATACAAAGGTAAACGCGTTTCAGTGCAGGGGACAGGGATGGGAATGCCCTCAATCTCGATCTATGCGAACGAGCTGATTTCCAGCTATGGCGTGAAAAACCTGATTCGAGTGGGAACATGCGGTGCCATGCAGCCTGATTTGGGGCTGCGTGATGTAATTCTGGCGATGAGCGCTTCAACCGGCTCAAATATGAACCGGTTACGTTTTAAAGGTATGGATTATGCGCCAACTGCCAACTTCGAGCTGTTGCGCCGCGCCTATGAAGCAGCCGTGCGAAAAGGCATTCCGGTCAAGGTAGGCTCGATTCTGTCGCACGATGTGTTTTACGATGAAGATCCGGATGCCTGGAAAATGTGGGCCGCGTTCGGGACTCTGGCAGTCGAGATGGAAGCCGCTGAGCTTTACACCCTGGCAGCCAAGTTTGGCGTGCGTGCTTTGGCGGTCCTGACCGTCAGCGACAGCATGGTCACCAAACAACTCACCTCTGCTGAGGAACGGCAAAAGTCCTTCACCAACATGGTCGAGATCGCCCTGGAAGCAGCCGAATAAACGCTTGATCCTTTTGTCCGTTGTCCGTTGGGGACTGGTTTACTTAGGCCATTATGACCCAATTGGGGACAGTCCCAATTGGGTCATTTTCAATTGCATTTCAGGCGAACTTGGGCTATAATTTCCTTGGCTGTGGGCGAAAATCTGCTTTGATCCTTTGTGACAGAGACAGGTATATCCGGTTTAATTGTGAAATATGTCCTTTTCATCTGTCAAAGGGCCTTGCTGTGCCTTTGAGCAGCTACGCAGATGAAAGGGACTTTTGTTTTTATGCTGAGGTGATGCTTTTGGAAATAGGATTCATCGGCGCTGGGAAAGTCGGGAAAGCTCTCGGGCTTTATTTTGAGCGCCATGGCCTGAAAATTGCGGGTTATTACAGCAAGACGGCAAAGTCGGCACAGGAAGCAGCGCTGCTTACAGCGTCTACGAAATTTGCCAGTATTAGAGACATAGCCGATTCCAGCAGCATCATTTTTATTGCTGTGCCGGACCAGGTTTTGGAGATAATTGACTGCGAGGCTGTAGCCTTAATCAATGATCATAGCATCAGTAAAGAAAAGACGTGGATCCACGTCAGCGGTGCGCACCCGTCGGATATCCTTACAGGACTGAAGTCGGCAGGATGCGCGGTTGGCAGCGTACACCCGCTTCAGAGCTTTGGTGAACCGTCTAACAGTGCTGAACAGCTCGAAAAAGTATGGTTTACGATTGAAGGAACGGAAAAGGCAGTTCAGGCTGCCCAAACTATTCTGGATCAAACGGGCGGAAAATACAGCTTGATTGAGGCTGAAAACAAGCCCTTGTATCATACGGGAGCATGTGTGATTTCAAATTTCCTGGTAACGCTACTGGAAAGCGGTATCCAACTTTTCGCAGCGGCTGGCATGCAAAGAGAAGATATTATGCCAGCAATCGAGCCGCTCATTAAAACGACACTCTCCAACGTTCGAGAAAAGGGTACGATTGAGGCTCTTACTGGTCCAATCGTCCGCGGAGACTTCAATACAATAAATGATCATTTGCAGGCCCTTGCGGCGCAGCTCCCATGCGAGCTGGACTTATATAAATCGATGGCGCTTAAAACAGTCCGGATGCTTGAGAACAAAAGGCTGACACCCGAACAAGCTGCAAAAATTGTACAGATTCTGGAGGAAACATCGCATGCCGGATAAATTTACAACACAATCATTTTTAGCTGCCAAGAAAAACAACAGGAAAATCACGATGCTCACCGGCTATGATTACTCAATGGCACAAATCATGGACAGTTGCGGTGTTGATGCGATCCTTGTCGGGGACTCGCTCGGTATGGTGGTGCAGGGCAGGGACTCGACCGTAGAGGTCACTATTGACGAAATGCTTTATCATTGCAAATGCGTGGCCAGAGGTGCCAAAAACGCCATGCTTGTCGGAGATATGCCCTTTCTCACCTATCACATCAATGATGGTGAGGCAGTACGGAATGCCGGTCGTTTCATACAGGAAGCTGGAATGAACGCCGTAAAGCTCGAAGGCGGCAAAAGCATGGCGGATACAATTAAAGCCATTGTCAGAGCCCAAATTCCTGTGATGGGTCATATCGGCCTTACGCCGCAGTCTATCAATGTTTTCGGCGGCTTTAAGGTACAGGGCAAGGAGGAGCGCACGGCGAAAGCTCTGATCGAGGACGCGCTGGCTGTTGAGGATGCGGGCGCTTTTGCCGTTGTTCTTGAAGCTGTACCTGAAGCCTTGGCGCGCATTATCACAGAAAAGGTCAGCATACCGACAATTGGCATCGGGGCAGGCAGATACTGCGATGGTCAAGTGCTCGTCGTGAATGATCTTTTAGGATTGTATTCCGGCTTCACCCCGAAGTTCGTCAAGAAGTACGCCGACTTAAAGAGCACGATCACGGATGCGATCAACGGATATATCAGCGACGTCAGGACACAGCAGTTCCCGGAAAAACAGCACACCTACCCGATGAGTGACGCCGTCTTAGAAAAACTAGTTGATCCATTTGAGAAGGAGAAATAACGAGTGAGTATTGTTAAGACCGTTGCCGAAATAGAAGCTTGGTTCAGTAGTAAAGACCGTCGAAACAAAACACTGGGTTTTGTGCCGACCATGGGATTCCTGCATGGAGGCCATTTGTCGCTGATCAAAGCAGCCAAAGCTCAAAACGATCTGGTCGTGGTGAGCGTGTTTGTTAATCCGACACAATTTGCTCCTGGCGAAGATTATGAGAGTTATCCGAGAGATATTGACCGTGATTATCAGCTGGCACGTGAGGCCGGTGCTGATGTCGTTTTCAATCCTAACGTAGACGAAATCTATATCCCAGGCGCATCCACGGCGGTGGAAGTGACTGGGGATATCACGAAAAAGCTCTGCGGGGCATCACGGCCGACGCATTTTAAAGGCGTAACAACGGTGGTCAATATCTTGTTTAACATTGTCAAGCCGGACAGGGCGTACTTTGGTCAAAAAGATGCCCAGCAGGCGCTCGTTATCAAAAGAATGGTCCGGGACCTCCATATGCCAGTCGAGGTGGTGGTTTGCCCGATCGTCAGGGAGGTGGACGGTCTAGCCATGAGCTCCAGAAATGTATATCTGAGCTCTGATGAGCGGCAACAGGCGACATGCCTCAACGAGGCGCTTCAAAAGGCAGCGGATTATCTTGGATCAGGAGCGGATGACTGCGGCAGCGTTGCGCAATTGATCAAAATAATAGAAGGCCATATACAACGTCAGGACCTCGCCGCCATTGACTATGTCCTGATTCTGGATGGAGAAACACTTGATGACATCGAGCTTATTGAGCCCGGGAAGAGCGCACTGGCCGCTGTGGCTGTGAAATTCGGAAAAACAAGATTGATCGATAATAGAGTGTTAGCAATATGAACTGAATGAACTGAATGACTGAACGAACTGGGGTTTTTAAAATGCTATTAAGTATGTTCAAGAGCAAACTGCACCGCGCCACTATTACGCAGGCGGATCTCAATTATGTTGGCAGCGTAACGATCGATCGCGAGCTGCTTGAAAAATCCGGCATTCTGCCGGGCGAAAAGGTTCAGGTCCTCAATCTAAATAACGGTGAACGGTTTGAAACATATACGATTGAAGGCGCGGCTGGCAGCGGCATTATTTGTATCAACGGTGCCGCCGCAAGGCTTGTTCAGGTAGGCGATAAGGTGATCATCATCGCTTACGCATTGATGGATGAAAATGAGGCCAAGACATTTGCGCCGACAGTGGTCGTCCTGGATGAGAAAAACAGGATCGTCCGGATCAAGCATGAGGAGATTCATGGTACAACTGAATAGGACGTGATCACAATCATACATATCATGATTACAGCTGGTGGGACCGTTGAGGCGATCGACAGCGTCAGGCAAATCAGCAATACCAGCACGGGAAGGCTGGGTGCCTGTATCTACGAGGCTTTGACGGAACATTTAGTTGCAGGAAGGGACGCGTCAGGCAGAAGCGACAAGAGCGCCAAGGGCGACTGCGGATTTATGGTGCATTATGTGGTTTCTGAAACGGCTGTAAGGCCGGAAACAAACGAAAACCTGCCAATCGTGTTTTATCCGGTTTCGGATGTTAAGAGCGTTGAATCCGCGATTGAAACGCTTATGATCAATTGCAAAATCGATTATATGATTCACAGTATGGCGGTTTCGGACTTTACGAAAGGCTATCTCATTGAGCAGGAAGAACTGGTATGTGAGCTGGCGGAGACGCTGGGGAGAGCCTTGAATGAAAGCCCAACAGGCCTGTCAGGAGCAAAGCTGAAAGAGTATATCGGAGATGTCATTAAGAGTCCGGAACATATTCTGGACGCTTCGACCAAGGTCAGTTCGCAGGCTGAATTAATGCTTTTCTTAAAGAAGACGCCCAAGCTGATCGAAAAAATTAAAAAGCTCAGCCCGGAGTCGTTTCTGGTGGGCTTCAAGTTGCTCAAAGGCGTGTCTGAGGAGGAACTGATCCGCACCGCTGCGGAGCTGTCCGAAAAAAACGGCTGTAATCTGGTTCTGGCCAATGATATGAACAAGATCCGAAACGACCGGCATGAAGGCCTGCTGTTGAAGGGGCACCAAGTTGTCGGCAGATACCATACAAAGATGGAGATCGCCAGAGGCATTGTTCAGCACATGTTCGGGGGCGGGGGAAATTCTGCCGCGGTGGAAGCGAAATGATGGGAGATAGTGTTCATGAAATCTATTGTGATTGGCATTTCCGGCGGCATTGCGTGCTATAAAACAGCGGAGATCGTGAACGCGCTGGTCAAGAAGGGGCATCATGTGGACGTAATCATGACTGCAAACGCCCAAAAGTTCGTCACACCACTGACGTTTCAAACATTATCGCAAAACAAGGTGATCGCCGATATGTTCGCGCCAGTCGACACTTGGGATGTGCAGCATATCTCTATTGCAAAGAAGGCGGACGTTTTTGTTGTCGTACCGGCAACGGCCAATGTGATCGGGAAAATCGCTGGTGGTATCGCTGATGATATGCTGACCACAACAATTATGGCAGCAACATGCCGTAAAATAATAGCACCCGCCATGAATACCGCCATGTGGGAAAATCCGATTGTCCAGGATAATCTGAGGAAGCTCAGGAATTATGGCTACGAGGTTCTAGACACCGATTCCGGCCGCCTGGCCTGCGGGGATATCGGTGCGGGCAAGCTTCTGCAGTGGGAAAAAATCGTAGAAATCATATTGAAGGAAAAGGAAAACTGACGGGAACATGATACTGGTAGCAGATGCGGGCAACACACATATTAAGCTTGGCATTTATGATCAAGAGAGGCTGATTGCGAAAGCCCGCTTGCTGACGAAAATGCCCAAGTTGCCGGAAGAGTTCGAACAGGATATTGCGAGCATTTTACGTGACAATGAGATCAATGCCGGGGATATTGAAGCGATCGCTGTAGCGACAGTCGCGTCCGCAATCACCACGCAAGCGTTTCTGGAAGGTCTGAGCAAGCTCTTTGCGGTTGAGCCGCTTGTAGTAAACACTGAGATGAGAACCGGAATAGAGATCAGAACGGATGTCCCGGCCGAACTCGGCATCGATCGTCTGGTGAATGCGGCGGCAGCGTTCCATGAATACGGAGGCGGAGGTCCGCTTTTGGTGGTCGACTTCGGCACCGCTACTACCTACGACGTGATTACTCAAAAAGGAGAGTTTCTTGGAGGAGTCATCGCACCTGGAATAAGGAGCTGTGCCGAGGCTTTATGGGAGAAGACTGCTAAGCTGCCTATTGTGGAGATTGAAAAGCCGGACAGGGTCATGGGAACAAATACGGTAGACAGCATGAAATCCGGCATCTTTTACGGTTATCTGGGGCAGTTCGAGTATTTGGTCCGTCATCTGAAAGAAGAACTGGAGACTAGGACGGAAACGGAGACGAAGACGGAGATGGAGACGGGGACGGATTTTAAGGTTATCGCCACCGGAGGACTGGCAGGCATTTTTAGAGGGAACACCAACGCCATTGATATCTTTGATTCAGAGTTGACGCTGAAGGGATTAAGCTATATTTCTAAAATACACCAGTTGCCTCGTTGATCGAAAGTATGTTATTATAATAAGGTCGCCCCGGTGCGGACAGGTAATGTGAGCCGTAGCAGGCATTCAGAATCAGGTTCAGCAGTCCGTACCAGATATAGCAGATATAGCAGATTTTTACCGGAATGCACAGACTTTTGCTTGACGGCGGCGACGAGTTGTGGTAATCTAATAAAGCGGTTCACCAATGGAAATGCCATTGGGAAGCCGTCTCAGAAGACTCATGGACCTTGAAAACTGAACAGCGTGCGAATGTGGA
>ENA-UOOI01000081-UOOI01000081.1-fermentation-metagenome-genome-assembly--contig:-NODE-81-length-113715-cov-17.233811_pt1 | contig 113715 bp, 88 predicted proteins | sample MGYA00245779_ERZ724027 | MGnify/ENA primary metagenome ERZ724027 (study PRJEB28704, sample SAMN03018318) | fermentation metagenome | biome: anthropogenic terrestrial biome; feature: soil...
TTGCGTTCCATCTGGGGAGCAAAATTACTGAATTTATCGATTATATGCACCCTCTACAAGCAAATATTTTTTTAAAACTTATATTTATCATTATCAAAACCAAATAACTCCCTGGCATTGTTGGTGGTTATACCGGCCGCTTCTTCCGGGCTTATCTCCCAAACATCGGCCAAACTCGTCAGAATATGGGATAAATATGAGGTTTCATTCCTTTTTCCCCGGAAGGGTACGGGCGCAAGATAAGGTGCATCGGTCTCAAGAATTACCCTGTCGTGTGGACAATTTCTGAGTGTTTTTGCCAATCCGGAATTCTTAAAGGTTAGTACGCCGTTGATTCCAATGCAAAAATTTTTCAATTCCAGGATAGCTTCCAGCTCATCTACTGTACCTCCAAAACTATGAAATACTCCTCTCAACTTTTCTTGTCCCGTTCGCTTGATACTCCGGATCACCTCTTTCGTGGCATTCCGGAAATGAATGGATACCGGAAGGTCTTTTTCTATGCTCCATGTAAGCTGTTCTTCGAACACGTCGGTTTGAGCCGTTTGCAGTGAGGAGTCCCAATAAAGGTCTATGCCTATTTCCCCAACGGCAACGTAGTTACCGCGAAGGAGTGCTTCATAAATCGTATCGAGTTGTTGCTCCCAGCCGGATCTTACACTGGTGGGATGCAGCCCCATCATGGAATAGAAGAAGCCGGGATATTGTGCTTCGGTAGCCTTTGCCTTGTCAATGGTCGTTTCATCAATGTTGGGCAACAACACCTTTTCCACTCCTGCCTCTTTTGCCCGGGCAACCACAGAGGCCAGGTCGTACCGAAATTCCTCCGTATACAAATGAGCGTGCGTATCAATCAACTTCATCAGACCTGTTCTCCCTTGCGGTAATAATACACTACTCCATACTGCCGGTTTCTATCCAGCCGTTGATCTGTGGCAAGGTCCATATTATCTCTTTCCACCTCTTCCCAAATGTCAAGGATCAATTGATCTACCTTCTCCCTGTATGCGGCCACTTCGTCCTGCACCCGTGTGGTAGCCTTCTGGTGTAGCTTCTGTGTTTGGTATCCCTCCTTGAATAAGGTATACATCACTTTCACCTTGGCTATAGAGGGATTGTATATGGGTACGGCTCCGCGCGATATGCGGGCATTTTCACCTTCAATAATTTTTTGGCCCCACTCCAGCAGTTGCTCGTTCGTGGAGATGTCCGGCACAATCATGTTACACTCTTCCAACCCATAAAGGGAGAGATGTTCTTCTTTTATTTCCGTTCGCAGGATACTCATGTACAATACCTGTACAAAATGGGAAAGATACATGCGGGCATTCTTTGCTTTTACCATAAACAGCTTGTTGGCCTGTACCTGGGTGTCGTACATCTGCTGGTAGCGGCCACAAAGACGCTCAAAGTGCATCAATGTACTTTTTGCTTCCGTAATCAAATGGGGAGAAACCGACAACTCTCGAAAATCCGTGTCTGCAGCTTTTTCAACAGCTGTTCTCAAAGCTTTTAAACGAGCACTGTCCGTATTTGGCAAACGACGATATGGCATGTATTATTTAAGTGAAACTTACTTTTCTCTATTCATCAGATTTTCCGACAACTCAACCAGATCTCTTTTCCGTTCTTCCGGAACGCTGATCAACGAAAGGCAATCCAACGATGCAAGGTAATACTTTTCTATGAGATTCCCGGTAATGATCTTCAAATTTAATTCATCATATATTTTTTTAACAAATCGGATTTTTGCTTCCGGATCAACATCGGATACCGAGAGCCACATCTCCAGCTCCTCTCTTTGTGATTTCTCCGAATTTTTCAGTGCTTTAATTAACAGAAATGTTTTTTTGTTGCAGAGAATATCCCCTCCGATTTTTTTCCCGAATGTGTTGGGGTCGCCATAAACATCCAGCAGATCGTCTTTTAACTGAAAAGCAAGCCCGATGTTTATTCCGTATTCATACAGATGATCCGCATCTTGGGGATCAGCACCCGCAATCACGGCTCCGATTTTTAACGCACAGCCTATAAGCACTGCCGTTTTCAGGCGTATCATGTCGATATATTCCTGTTCCGACACGTCGAGTCTCTTCTCAAAATCCATATCATATTGCTGTCCTTTGCAAATTTGCATGGCAGCGGTCGAAAAAAGGTCAAGCACCTCGGGAAGCAGGTGAACAGGCACCCTGGTTATGTACCGGTACGCCTCAATAACCATAGCATCGCCCGATAGGATTGCACTGTTTGCATTCCATTTTTTGTGGACGGTGGGATTTCCCCGGCGCATATCCGCCTTATCCATGAGGTCGTCATGCAACAGAGAGAAGTTATGAAATATCTCAACGCCCAGTGCCGGGTTCATGGCTTTTTCGGCCTCGCAGCCGAACAGATCGGCCCCCATCAGGGTCAACAAGGGGCGAAGGCGCTTGCCTCCCAGCGAAAGCGTATACCTTGCCGGATCAAACAGGGTGCGAGGCTGATCATCGGCAAACAGCGTGTCGATGGCACTGCCAATCATTTCTTCGAATAGAGCTATTTTAGAGTTCATAAGATCGGTATGTAAGAAAAAAAACTGCTTTTGGTTTTCAAAAGCAGTTTTTATACGTTGTTCACTACGTTAATTTTGTAAGCGGAACACTACGGGCAACGTAAAGCGCACACGTACTGCCTGACCGCGCTGCTTACCTGGTGTCCAGCGGGGCATCTGCTGGATCACGCGTACAGCTTCTTTGTCGAGTGACGGGTCAACCCCGCGAACCACCTGCACATCGGTAATGCTTCCGTCTCTTTCTACCACGAAGTTACAAATCACACGACCCTGAATACCGTTCTCCTGAGCAATGACAGGGTATTTGATATTGTCGCTCAGGAACTTCATCATGGCTGCATTTCCTCCCGGGAATTCGGGCTGATTTTCTACCACCACAAAGATCTCCTCGGTTACTTCTTCCTGTTTGGGTTTTGGAGGTGGGGGCGGAACGTAGGTTTGCATCTGTCGTTGAGACTGGTCGTCCTCAACCTGAATCTTCAGCGTTGTTTCCACTTTTTCTTCCACCACTTCAATGATCTCTGGTGTTTCCGGCTCCGGTGGAGGGGGTGGAGGAGGCGGAGTTGCATCGCGACGAGTAATCTCAATTTCTTCCTCGGCCAAAACATCCTGGACAACAATACTCTCGTCCAGTTTTTTTGTTTCGGTCGACCATTCAAAAGCGAAGAAGAGAACGGATACCCCCAGCACCAATCCCATCAGGATAAAGGTGCCTCTATGCCCTTCCAAATTCGCTTTTGGCGACTTTTTCACTTCATCTCTGTTCATTTTGAATCATTTTTATCTACTTCTTGTTTTGCTACCAATATGCTCTGGATACAAAAATAGGTATTTTTTTTATATCCCATCGCTTTTTTAAAGAAAATTCCCCAAAAGGAATCTTTTTCAATCCGCACGGCCACTCACTTTATCTTATAGATATCTTTCAAATTCCGTCCATACCCGTCGTAATCGAGACCATACCCTACGATAAAATCGTTGGGTATCTCGAGTGCCACGTAATCGATATGGAGCTTCTTCTTCAGAGCTGTCGGCTTAAAGAGCAGAGTGGCGATCTTCACTTCTTTAGGTTGATACTGAGCCAGTTCTTCCAGCAGAGAAACCATGGTTGCCCCGCTATCCACAATATCCTCCACAATCACCACCACACGTCCTGTAATATTTTCGTTCAACCCAAGCACCTCCTTTACTTTCTGGGTAGAAGCAGTGCCCTGGTAAGAAGCCAGCCGAACAAAAGTGATCTCGGAGGGGATGGATACCTCCTTCATAAGCTCTCCGGCAAACATGAAAGCCCCGTTTAGTACTGCGAGAAAAATGGGGTTCCTGCCTTCCAGCTCAACATTTATCTGCTTTGCAACTCGTTTTATCTCATGTTCGATAACCTCTTGTTCAATGAACAGGTCAAACTTTTTGTCTTTTATGGTGATCACCTCTTTCACTTTTCCGGAATTTAAAACGCCAAAATTACTACTTTTTATGTTTCGGAGAAAATGTATTTGACTTTTTCACCTTCAGATCCTGCACGAAAGTTTTTTTTCGCGTTTCACTGCTTGATCAGGTCAGTCAGCTTCACTGCCTGAAACGTCATGTGCGCCACGCTGCTCTCGTACAATATACCAATCGTCTCCCTGTCGATCAGGGTGAGGCATGAGTAGCCCCAGCCAAACTCCTCGTCGAGCATTACCTGATATTCTTCGGGAAAAGTCAGTCCGCCGTCGAGGCTGGCCTTGATGGTGATGCGATGACGATGCTGGGTAGAGTTGGGATTTGAAAAAAGGAGGATATCTTTCCCCAGCAGGTTATCTTCTGCTCGCACGTTCAACAGGCTTGCCATGCACACCGGCTCCTGCAGGACGCTTCGTGAAGAGGGATGTTCCGTCCAGCTCTTCCCGAGGTCTGTCGTGACCGACACCGCACGGCTGCCACCACGATTATCACGCATGTTGAGCATCAGCACACCGGGCGACACCTCTGCCACCTGCGCTTCCGTGGTATTTGAACGGGCCGGATTGTGAATGGTCCAGTTTTCGCCCCTGTCCTTGCTATACATCACCCCTGCGTGGGGCACACGGACTGAGTCGATGAACTGAATGGGGAAGACCAACGTGCCGTCGTGCATGGTTATACCCCTTCCCGGGCCCTGCAAAAGAAATTTCCAGGAAGGATCCTTCACCTGTTCCGTAATGTTTATGGGTGCCGACCAGGTTTTGCCGTCGTCGGTGCTCTTTGTCAACACCAGCTGTGCGGTCGTTTCCATTCCGTTACCCTCCTGGGAGTTCACCCAGGCACGGCCGTTGCCCATGCCGTGCGTCCAGGCTGCCACAATCCAGATAGTTCCGGTTGCGTCGTCCACCAGGATGGAAGGGTCTCCTACCCCATTCTGAGCTTTTGGCAATCCGCCGTACTCTCCAAAGCTCAGCGGCAGCCGCATTGCTTCCCAGGTTTGTCCCTTGTCGGTACTTCTGCTCAGGCCCACATCCACATATTCCTGCAGATCAACACTGCTGTTGTAGCGTACATCATAGACACCAAGCAGCGTGCCGCTATTGGATGTTACCAGACCCGGAATCCGGAAGGCGGCAGATCCGTCGTCTCCTGCATGCCTGACACCTACTCCCATTCTGAGGGTTGTCCTCTCGGTGGCAAAAACGAGTGGTGCACACTTCCCGTCGAGTTTTGCAGAGACCGTCTCCACATCAATTTTTGACAAAATAGAAGTATTGGGCTTCATTTGAAGGCCAATCCAGAAATAGTTTATCCCCGGGAAAAGCGCGTAATCGGGAGAAAAGACAACCTTGTAGTCCGGCAATCGATTTTCGGCCACTTTGATAGAATAGGAAAGATTGGCATCCTTTGTTTTTCCCACCGCGTGGCTCGATACATATTGTACAGGCGAATAGTAGGTCTGATCCTTCCGCTGCGCAGCTTCGGTTCCGCCATAATACAACTTCACCGACTCAATCTCGTTCAGTTGAACTTCGTCGGAAAATTGCAACGCAATCTCGCTCAATTTCTGTGTCTCTTTTGCATCGATCCTGATATAAAAGAGTACATTGTCGTTCCTGTCGATAAGAATGGGTGTTTGGGGCTGTTTTACCTGAATTGTATCTGCCCCCTTCACAGCCAAGATCGTGAACAGCAACAGGTTTATAAATAAAATCTTTCTCATATCTATTGTCGTTAGGTTTAATTATTCGAATTCATCAACAGCAAGAAAAGCGACGTGAATTCTTCGCAAAGATACACAAATTCGCTAAATACTAAAATATATTGAATAATCAGGGTTTAGTTATTAAATATATTTCTTTTATTACGCCTTTTCAGTCCCGTTAAAGCTAAACATTCCCATCAGATGGTATGCACAGGGAATGGTTACATGTAGAGATAATAGTCCCGAACCAGATCAATAAACTCACCGGAATAATGGTGGCGGGCGTGCTCAATCGTCAAACTGTTCCGCAAAGGATTTTTCGTCTTCAGCAGCGTCCATTCTGTCAACAATCGTTTTGGCAGGGAACCGGGCATAGAATAAACCACGGTCTCTCTTTTCAGGAAAAAGCCGTGCGATGCCGCTGATAGCATCAGCTCCTCCCGTTTGTCGTAAGGAAGTATCAGCGCCAGCACCCCTTCCGGTTTCAGACAAATTCCAGCGGAAAGCAGCAGTTCTTGCAATGTGAGGGAAACGGAATGTCTTGCCTTTGTACGCCGGGCATCGGGAGACGGGAGGGAGTCTTTGAAATAGGGTGGATTCGACACAATCAGATCGAACCTTGCCAGCCATTGAGGAGCGCACACTCGGAAGTCCTGCTGTTCCACGGTCATTCTGTCAGAAAAGGGTGAATTGCCGACATTCTCCCTTGCCTGTGTTACAGCGTGGTGATCAATATCGATTGCCGTAATCGTGGCAGCAGGATTTCGCTGCGCCATCATCAAGGCGATGAGTCCGGTACCGGTTCCCACATCCAGGATTTCATTGCTGCAAGTGACGTCTGTCCATGCTCCAATCAGTACGCCGTCGGTTCCCACCTTCATGGCACACCGGTCGTGGTACACCGTAAATTGCTTAAAGCGAAAAAATGGATTGCTCATCTCCTTTTAAATTGGTGATTGCCTCTTTGGCACGGATTTTGAGGAATTATATTCCACATTACAAAACAAAAGTAGCCATTTTCCCGTTTTGATGACGAATAAAATTATGAATATGCATCCATTCAAAATACGTACAATAGGCGACGAAGATTCCGGAGGGAACATCATTTCCTTTATTGCCAGCGACTTTATCGACGGCAATACGGACATTGACGAAGCGCATCTGAAAGAAATCCTGCCGATACTTCCGTTGCGAAATACCATTGTCTTTCCCGGAAGTACACTCCCTATCTCGGTAGGAAGAAAGAAGTCACTGGATCTGATCCGGTCACTCGGCAAAAAACAACGCTATATCGGATTGGTTTGCCAGAAAGACACAAGCGTTGAAAATCCTGATAAGGACGATCTCTACCACATCGGCGTCATTGCCGAAGTGATTCGTGTGATCGAGCTTGCCGACAACAACCTGAGCATCATCGTCCAGGCAAAGAAACGTTTCGAGTGGCTTGAGATCACGCAGACGGAACCGTTCATCAAGGCGACATTTAAATTAATGGACTACCAGAAAGGATCGAAGGAGGATAAGGAGTTCAACGCAATTCTGGACTCTATCCGAGACACCATGCTGCACATGCTGCACCTGCTGGGCGAACCTCCGAAAGAGCTGCTACAGACACTCAGCAACGAATCGTTTACCGACATGCTCATCAGCTATTGCGCCACCAACCTCCCCATCGACAGCCGGGAAAAACAGGAGCTATTGGCGATCAACGATGAGAAGGAGCAGGCATACCGCTTGCTGATGATCCTCAACCGCGAGTCACAGATACTGGAGTTAAAAATGAACATTCAGCTGAAAACGCGCGAAGATCTGAATCAGCAACAAAAAGAATACTTTCTGCAGCAGCAGATCAAAACCATCCAGGAGGAACTGGGTGGCAACACGCAGCAGATTGAAATTGACGAGTTCAGAAAGAAGGCAAAAGAGAAAAAGTGGAATGCCGAAGTGGCTGAGACCTTCGAGAAAGAAATACAGAAGCTGGAACGGTTAAACCCGCAGTCGCCAGACTACTCGGTGCAGTTTGGCTATCTGCAAACCATCCTGGAGCTGCCCTGGAATGAATATACCAAAGACAATTTCAACCTGAAGAATGCTCAAAAGATACTGGACAGGGATCATTTCGGGATGGAGAAAGTGAAGGAACGCATCATTGAGCACCTGGCGGTGCTGAAGCTGAAGGGTGATCTGAAATCGCCCATCCTCTGTCTGTACGGACCTCCGGGAGTGGGCAAGACATCGCTCGGAAAGTCCATTGCCGAGGCACTGAACCGCAAATATGTGCGTGTATCGCTGGGCGGGTTGCACGACGAAGCGGAGATTCGCGGACACCGGCGTACCTATATCGGTGCTATACCGGGACGCATCATTCAAAACATTCAAAAAGCAGGCACGTCGAACCCGGTCTTCGTGCTGGATGAAGTGGATAAGATTGGAAACGATTTCCGGGGCGATCCCTCATCGGCACTGCTGGAGGTACTCGACCCGGAACAAAACACGGCGTTTCACGACAATTATCTTTCCATCGACTACGACTTGTCGAAAGTGCTCTTTATTGCTACCGCAAACAATCTGAACGCTATTCCTCAGCCGCTGCTCGACCGCATGGAGCTGATCAACGTGGGTGGTTACATCACGGAAGAAAAAGTGGAGATTGCCTATCGTCACCTTGTTCCCAAGGAGCTTGTCAACCACGGAATTGAAAAAGGAGCGTTTGTCATTCCCAAGCCCACGCTTCAAAAGATTGTCGAACACTACACGCGCGAGTCCGGTGTACGCGAACTGAACAAAAAAATTGCAAAAGTAATGCGCAGGGTGGCCCGTAAGATTGCCTCCGACGAAACATATCCGAAATCACTGAAGATCTCCGATCTGAAAGAATACCTCGGCATAGAAGAATATTCGAGGGACAAGTATCAGGGCAACGAATATGCGGGAGTGGTTACCGGCCTGGCCTGGACGGCTGTGGGCGGTGAGATCCTTTACGTGGAAAGTTCGCTCAGCAGGGGAAAAGGCTCGAAGCTTACCCTCACGGGCAACCTGGGAGAGGTCATGAAAGAGTCGGCAATGCTGGCCATGGAGTATATCCATTCGCATGCACTGGAACTCGATATCGATTCCGGAATATTTGAAAACTGGAATACACACATCCACGTTCCGGAAGGAGCTATTCCGAAAGACGGCCCTTCTGCCGGTATCACCATGATTACCTCGCTCGCCTCCCTCTACACACAACGCAAAGTTCGTCCCAATCTCGCGATGACGGGCGAGATCACCTTGCGCGGCAAGGTGCTCCCTGTGGGAGGAATCCGCGAAAAGATTCTTGCGGCAAAACGGGCGGGAATATCGGATATCATCCTCTGCAAAGAGAACCGGAAAGACATCGACGAGATTAAAACCGATTACCTGAAGGGGTTAACTTTTCACTACGTGAGCGACGTAAAGGAAGTGATTGATCTGGCACTCATGGAACAAAAGGTAGATCACCCAAAAAACTTCACAATACCGGACGAAAAAAAATAAGCCATAATGGCTTATTTTTTTACCCTGTTGCAAGTTTCACGGAAAAGTACATCAGATAAAAAGCAATGAATGCAGCTCCCTGCCAGCGGGTGATGCGTGATCCGGCTTTCATGAACAACCACAAAAGAAGACTGATTCCAATAACAAACAGGCTGTCTACATAGTTGATCTCGGGTGTGCTGATGGGATGAATAAGCCCGGCCACACCCAGGATGAAGAGAATGTTGAATATGTTGGAACCGACTACGTTGCCAATGGCAATATCGGAACGCTTTTTAAGTGCTGCCACTACCGAAGTGGCCAGTTCCGGCATGCTGGTACCCGCCGCCACAATGGTTAGCCCGATCATCGCTTCCGACATTCCCAGCCGGGTGGCAATCAGCGTTGCATTCACCACCAGCAGATCGGAACCATATACCAGCGCCAGGAGTCCCGCAACAATAAACAGAATGTCAAGGGCCCAGTGTTTGCTCAGTTTTATTTCATTTTCCTCTTCCTCCACGACCGATCTGTTTTTCGTTGAACCGAACAGCAGATAAGACACATAAGCAAGAAACAACAGAATGAACACCAGCGCTTCCCAGCGGGCAATCTTGTGATCGATAAACATCAGGAGGAACAACAGGGCCGTAAGAATCATCACCGGCACATCCAGCTTCAGCAACTGCCTCTTCACTGCCAACGGGTAAATAATGGCAGACAACCCCAGAATGAGGCCGATATTAAAAAAGTTCGACCCGAGCACATTGCCGATGGAAAGCGCACTCTGACCGTTCATGGCAGCTTTCACACTCACAATCAATTCCGGCATACTGGTGCCGATCGACACAATGGTCAATCCGATTACCAGGGGACTTATCCCTACACGTTTTGCCAGCGAGGCAGCACCCGACACCAAACCTTCCGCTCCGTAATAAAGTATTACAAGCGACACCAATAACCAAACAATCTCCATTTTTTTCTAACTGTAAAACTAAAATAATAACTCCCTGCGTGGAAATAACCTAAAAAAACGATGCAAAGGTATGCATCTTTATTAAAAAAAGAAACCTCTTCGTGAAGAGGTTTCTTTTATTTATGAACAAATTTCATTCGGCATAAAACCGGAAATCTTTCAGCATCTCCTGCAACCTTTTGCGGGCAAAGAATATTCTGCTTTTAACGGTGCCGATTGGCAACTCCAGGTGTTTTGCAATTTCCTCGTACTTGAAACCGGAGACATGCATTGAGAAGGGCACTTTATATTCGTCAGTGAAACTATTGATTGCCTTGTTAATCTCCTTGATTGTGTAAGCCCCGTCCGGAGTATCGAAACCCGAATCCTGCGGGAGATTCAGATGATAGAGATTTTCTGTTTTATCGATGATGGTTTGGCTTCTGACTATTTTCCGGTAATTGTTTACAAAAATATTATGCATGATGGTAAATACCCATCCTTTGAAATTCACGTTCTCATAATATTTTTCTCTGTTGTCCAGTACACGAAGTGTTGTTTCCTGCAACAAATCTTTGGCTTCCTCTCTGTCGGCAGTCAACGTCAATGCAAAATTAAACATGTTGTCCTGCAAGCTTAAAAGCTGTTTTTCGAAAGAAATCTTTGACTTCATAAGCAATGACTTTTAATTGTGTTACATGCAAATATAGAGAGATAAATTTAAAACAAATGATGTTTTCCACAAAAAAACGATTAATGATTGTTAATAAAAATTGATCAAAACTAACACCGCTGTCTATCAGAAACTTATGGCTGCAAACATGGGTATAAAACTGTGTCAATTAGCCATAAATCGCATCAATATCTTCTTACTGGTTATCAAAATCAACTACAATTGCACACTCAAAAACAGTTTAGACAGATTCCAAACAACCCCGGATCCTCATTTCACCGGATAAAAAAGCGACACTGTTTGTGGCATACTATTTGCAAATCTGTCATGCAGGCACTCATGCTGACGAATCGTGCCGCGGAGCGACAATAACAATTACATTAAACATAGTTATATGGTACAAAAAGGACAAATAGGGGTCACTACCGACAACATTTTCCCCATTATTAAAAAGTTTCTCTACAGTGATCACGAGATATTTCTGCGTGAAATCGTTTCGAATGCCGTGGATGCGACCCAAAAGATCAAAACACTCTCCGATGTAGGTGATTTTAAAGGCGAACTGGGAGACCTGTCGGTAAAGGTCTCTCTGGACAAGGAAAAGAAAACGCTCACCATCTCCGACCGGGGAGTCGGGATGACACCCGAAGAGGTAGACAAATACATCAACCAGATTGCACTATCTTCGGCGAACGATTTTCTGGACAAGTACAAAGACAATGTAAACGGCATCATCGGCCATTTCGGGTTGGGCTTTTACTCTTCATTCATGGTATCGAAGAAGGTAGAGATTGTGACAAAGTCCTACAAGGAGGAAGCTCCCGCAGTGAAATGGTCGTGCGACGGCACGCCCGAGTTTACCATGGAGGAGACCGATAAACAGGATCGCGGAACAGATATCATCCTTTATCTGGACGATGAGAACAAGGAGTTTCTGGAAAAAGGTAAAATTGACACGCTACTGAAGAAATATTGCAAGTTTCTTCCCGTGCCGGTTGTATTCGGCAAAAAACAGGAATGGAAAGAGGGCAAATACGTCGACACGGAAGAAGACAACGTGATCAACGACGTGAATCCTCTCTGGAAGCAAAAGCCGGCAGGACTGAAAGACGAGGATTACCTGAAATTCTACAGAGATCTGTATCCGTTATCCTTTATGGACGAGCCGATGTTCTGGATTCACCTGAACGTGGATTACCCGTTTCATCTGACAGGGATACTCTATTTCCCGAAAATAAAGAGCAATCTCGACCTGCAACGCAACAAGATCCAGCTCTACAGCAACCAGGTCTTTGTCACCGATTCTGTGGAAGGAATCGTTCCCGAGTTCCTCACTTTGCTACACGGCGTGATCGACTCGCCCGACATTCCGCTCAACGTATCCCGTTCATACCTGCAAAGCGACCACAATGTAAAAAAGATATCGAACCACATCACCAAAAAAGTTGCCGACAAGCTGGAGGAACTCTTCAAGAAAGAGCGTTCTCAATTTGAAGAGAAGTGGGACAGCCTGAAACTCTTCATTGCGTACGGCATGCTCTCTGAAGAGAAGTTTTACGACAGGGCAGCCAAGTTTGCACTGTTGAAAAACATCGAAGACAACTACTTTACGATGGAGGAGTACAAAACCCTGATCGAAGCGGCTCAGACCGACAAAAACGGGGACCTTGTCTGTCTCTATGCTAACGACAGGGAAACACAGTATGCACACATCGATGCGGCCAAAGAGAAGGGATACGACGTGCTAATGATGGACGGACAACTGGATGTGCACTGGATGGGGCTACTGGAACAGAAACTGGGCAAAACCCGTTTTGTGAGAGTAGATAGCGACACCGTGGAACATCTGATCGAAAAAGAAGACAAGAAAGAGGTCTCTCTCAGCGACAAACAGAAGGAGGTTGTGACCGAAACGGTAAAATCACAGTTGCCCCCGATGGAAAAAACCGAGTTCAGCATCGACTTCAAAGAGTTGGGCGAGGCATCGAGACCGGTACAGATTACCCAAAACGAGTTCTCACGACGCATGAAGGAGATGGCGGCCATGCAACAGCAGATGGCATTTTACGGCGAGATGCCCGACACGTACCAGGTTGTATTGAATGTACAGCATCCATTTGTTAAAGCACTCATCGACGAGAGCGAGGCCAAAGACAAAGAGGAACTGATCGCCCAGATCACCTCCGAGGGCAAACTCAAGCAGATGGTCGACCTGGCGCTTCTCTCCAGCGGCATGCTGAAAGGGGAGGCTTTGAGCAATTTCGTGAAACGCAGTTTCGAAATGATTTGAACCGATATACTTGCTTCGTAAAGCTGCGGTTAAACACGACATACCATTTATAGAGCGGGGGATGACTCCCCCATTCGGGCCATTTCGCGATCGAATAAAACCGGTAAACAACCTTTTGTTTATCGGTTTTTGCTTTATCTTTGCAACAAAAACAGTTCAATGAATAAGGCCTACGAGGTTACCTACTCTCCTTTTCGTGCTTTCACACGCGAAGAATGGCGAAAGCTGGAAGAGCATCCCATGTTTCCCATTTCCGACATCGACCTGACCGAGCTGCAGGCACTCAACGAGCCACTCACGCTCGAGGAGGTAGAAGACATTTACATCCCGATGATCCGGCTGCTGCAGATACACATTACGCACTACCGACACCTGCACGACGAGAGGGACCAGTTTTTCGACAACACCAGCAACCCCATCCCCTACATCATCGGCATCGCAGGAAGTGTTGCCGCCGGGAAAAGTACCACGGCACGTGTCCTGCAGAAGCTGCTCTCCATGACGCCGGGACAGCCAAAAGTAGAGCTTATCACCACCGATGGTTTTTTATATCCCAACGCTGAGCTGGAGCATCGGGGAATATTAAACAGGAAAGGCTTCCCGGAGAGTTACGATGCCAGGCGGTTGCTGTCGTTTCTTGCCGCTGTAAAATCAGGAAAAGAAGTCCTGGAGGTACCTCTCTATTCCCATTTATATTACGACGTGATTGCCGGCAGATTGCAGACTATTGAACGGCCCGATATCCTGATTGTGGAAGGAATCAACGTGTTGCAGGTGTCGTCGAATAAAAAAACGCGCCGACGTGTGTTCGTGTCTGATTTTTTCGACTTCTCTATCTATGTGGATGCCAGCGAGAAAAATCTGCGCGAATGGTACCTGGAGCGATTTAAGAAACTACAACAGACCGCCTTTCAGAATCCAAACTCCTATTTCCACAAATATGCATCCTATTCCGAAAAGAAACTGATGAAGTTCGCCAACAAAGTGTGGGACGATATCAATTTACAGAATCTGCAACAAAATATACTTCCTACACGGTTCCGGGCCGACCTCATACTGGAAAAGGGCGAGTGCCATTTTGTCAGAGGCGTTCGCATCCGGAAAATTTAAAAGGAGATTTGCCAAAAAGACAAACAGCACATCGGGCAGGAGAAAAACGGAACCACCTCATTTCCGTGTGTGTGTTTCGAGGAACATTGGCTATACGAGGACTGGCATCCCCTTATCTTACCCTTACTATACCTTCATTATATCCCCATATTTGCATAGTGTCTATAAAGGGAATATAACGAAATGGAAAAGAAACTGACTCGAAGAAGATCGCGAAGCCAGAAACGGCCGATACTGGATTATGATTCGTAGGCGTTGCGAATTTTCTGCTCAATTTCGGCAAAGTCGCTTTCCGAAAGTTTCAATTTAGGGTTAGAGAGACTCATATCCCCCTCTTTCTGGATAGGGATGAGATGCACGTGGGCATGCGGCACTTCCAGTCCGATCACCATCAGGCCCACCCGCTTGCAGGGAATCGCTTTTTCGATGGCTTTTGCCACTTTGCCTGCAAAGAGGATCAATCCCGACAACTGTGCATCGTCCAGATCAAAAATATAATCTGTTTCCAGTTTGGGAACGACCAGCGTATGACCCTTCGCCATGGGATGAATATCAAGGAAAGCATAATAGCGGTCGTCCTCGGCTATCTTATACGACGGGATATCGCCGGCGATGATTTTGCTAAAAATAGTTGCCATAGTAAAAGAGAATGACAGCGATAAGCTGATGATTTAAATGGATATATCGATCACTTCAAATGTCAGGGTTCCCGAAGGGACGACGATCTCGGTCACATCGCCCACCGTTTTTCCCAGCAATCCCTGGGCAATGGGTGTGTTCACGGCGATTTTGCCGCTCTTCAGATCGGCTTCGCTTTCCGACACAAGGGTATAGGTCATCGTCTTTTTTGTCTGCACGTTTTTGATGGTGACCTTGTTCATAATTTTCACCTCATCGGTGCCGATGGTGCTCTCGTCGATCAGCCGGGCAGTAGCAATAAGACTTTTCAGTTGAGCAATTTTAGCCTCCAGCATTCCCTGCGCCTCCTTGGCTGCATCGTATTCAGCATTTTCCGACAAATCACCTTTGTCTCTGGCTTCCGCAATCTGTCGCGAAATTTCGGGCCTCTGTACAGATTCCAATTCTATCAATTCTTCTTTCAATTTCCGAAGGCCCTCTTCGGTCATGTAAGTAACTGCCATAATTTTTTTGTTTTACTATTTTATGAATACTCAACACAATGAAAAAGAATTCCGGCCTTTGCATAAGACCGGAACTCCCTTTTTCCATGATGTAATTGTCACAAAGATAAACGCTTTATTCAGAAAAACCAAATTTTAGCGCATAAATTTTTACCACATTTTACTCAACTCTGCCGATAGCTTTGCATAATCCTCCACACGGGCCACCACGTCACCCTCTCTGTTCAGGATGAAGGCTGTAGGAATTTCTCTCACGTTATACATGGCCAGCAAACGTGTATTCACCGACTGTGGATCACGGACGGTAATCCAGGGAAGATTGTCGGCCGATATTTTCCAGAAGTGCTCGTCGGAATCGAACGAGATCTGGTATATTTCGAAACCTTTCGACTTGTGCTGCTGGTAAAGGGCATTCAATTCCATGTTGTGTTTTGGGGAGAAGTCGGCATTGTACACCACGAAATCGAGCAACACCACTTTTCCCCGTAATGAAGACAGGGACACTTTCTCTCCATTCACCTCCTGCAGCACGATATCCGGCAGTCCGGTTCCCGTCACCACAGGCACGTTCTGCAGTAGCTCCTGTTGTTGTTCCTGCCGGCGGCGTACTTTCAAGGCATTCATCGTAAACTCATAAAGATGTTTGGTCCGCTCCGTTCCGGGATAATAACGATTCCACGAAGTAGCTACGGCGCCGAACATGGCGTAATCCTGTTTGTTATAAGGATCGAAGATCAGATAATTGTTTATTTTCTGAAAAACCGCATAGTAAGCAGCAGCACCGCCTGGATTTCCCAGGATAAGGCGAGTAATTTTTCCTTTGTAATCGTTCAGGACACTATCGAGTTGCGCAATAAAAGCCATGTCTTCCATCAATCCGGCTTTGTGTTGTTTTTCCAGCCCTTCTATTTTACCGGCTGTCTGCATCACAAGGAGATCCACCTCCTTCAGCTGATTGTTTACCGGTGAATCGGCCACGGTGAAGGAGCGATACAAATCGGATGCATCGGCCGAAACCTGCAAAGTCTCCACCGAGTCCACGGCAAAAGTCGCAATTTGATTTCCAATACGCAGTTGATAAAACTCCGGATTTACAGGCGCCGGCTGTTTAAAGGAAAACGACCCGTTTTTTTCAAGAATTACCGAATCGAGCTTTTCTACTCCTGCTAGTCCGCGATGTTCCAGATAAAGCGTATCGCCCATGGCAGAATCAATATTTCCACTGACCCGGAAAACGTCTCCCTTTTTGCATGCTGTCAGCACTCCGCCAATCAGCAAGGCTGTCAATACAATTCTTTTCGTAATCTTATTCATAAAAAAAGTATCTTTATTTAATTCTTCCCGGCACCGGGCCTTCTTTCATACTACAGGAAATAAAACTGCAAACTTAACCATTTTTCAGCGAATAAAGAGGGGAACATCCTGTTTTTATATTTTCATTCCGCAGAGTAATGTTCGATATATTAGTTTAGTTTTGGCCGGAAAGGATAATTCTGCGTGTCTGTTTTTGGTATATAATGCACGCCTGATTGTGCTATCGGACTGTTGTCAACAGCACATTTCGTGCAATATTTTTGTTAATTATATTTAATTTTGCTGTTTCTGTCCTTTTGGAGAAAAATTTAGGGTTGTACAGAAAGAAAAAAACTTGTGGGAAATGTAAAATAAAACTAAATTGCAACAGATTTGGTTGAAGTAGCGCAGGGAGGAAATATACATACCTCCCTACTGTGTACGTACACACATCTTATCGGAAAAATAACCACACATAGTAATTGCACGTATGAACCTTTTTTTGAATCAGCTTTCTGGCTTCCGTGAAAATATTGCCCTCATCCGGTCTTGGATAAATGGCGACTGCGCTGAACATCTCCCTAACGGGGAAAATTTATTAATCCTCTCTGTTGTCGGGGATAATATGGGCATCAGAGGCGCCTACGTTGAGCTGATATTTTTCCTGATCGTCACCATGATGCTGTTGATATTTGCGCTTCGTGAGCGAACAAAAAGGAACCGGATTTTGCAAAACGAAGAACAGATACGCAGTGATTTTTTTTCCAAGATTACCCACGAATTCCGCACCCCGGTCACCATCATCCTGGGGTTAAGCAAACAACTCCGCGAACAGAAAGAACTTTCCGGCAACAACTCACTCGTCTACCTCAGCGCAATAGAACGCCAGGGGCGGAATCTATCGGATCTGGTGAACCAGCTGCTCGATATAGCCAACTTGCGTACGACGGGAGATTCCGTGGAGTGGAAAACCGGAAACATTGTTGCCTTTGTGGAAATGGTTCACGAAACCTACAGCATCTATGCGAAACATCAGGAGATGGAATTGCAGTTTTTCAGCGACGAAACCGAGATCGAAACCGATTTTGTACCGGGCTATCTGAACAAGATCCTGCGAAATCTGCTCTCCAACGCGATCAAGTACAGCGAGCCGGGCTCCAAAATAAACCTTGTGATTACAAGGAACAAGAAAGATCCGAAGAAAATCATTTTGAAAGTTATCGACCATGGTCAGGGAATCAAAAAGGAGGACCTGCCGCATATTTACGATCTGTTTTTCAAGAGTCCTCATAGCGATGCTCAAGCCAGTAGCGGGATAGGACTTGCTCTGACCAAGCAACTGGTCGAAAATCTAAATGGCGCCATACGCGTCGAAAGTGAGGAAGGAAAAGGCTCAGAGTTTACCGTAGAGTTGCCTGTCCGTCGAAGTGAAAAGAAATTGTACGCCTACTGGATTCCGGAGAAGAAGAATCATGTACCCACGACAGATTACCCGAAAGCACCGACATACGAAGAACTATTATCTTATAAACCGAACGACAATGATCCGCGTACCACCTTATTATTGGCGGAAGACAACAAAGACATCGCAATATACACCCGATCTATTTTCAAAGAGGAGGCTTTCAACATTATCTATTGTTACAACGGAGAAGAGGCGCTGAGGATGGCCAATGAGCATTTGCCAGATATCGTCATAACCGATGTGATCATGCCCAGAATGAACGGGCTGGAATTGTGCAAAGAGATGAAAAATTCGCCTCTGCTCAGCCATATTCCCATCATCATTATTTCGGCCAAAAATGAGGAACAGGATTATATTGAAGGATTGAGATGCGGTGCAGATGCTTATATACGCAAACCATTCCAGCCGGAGGAACTGCTTGTGCGGGTTGAGAACATACTCAAATCACGCAACCTGTTGAAGGATAAATACCACAGGGCCGTCATCAAAGACGAGAACGAACTCAACGACAACGTAAACGTGGGATTTCTGCGTCACGTCACCGACATTATCTATCGTGAGATGAAAAATCCCGACTTCACCACCAAAAAGCTGGCACAGGAATTGGCGATCAGCGTTTCCCAGCTAAATAAAAAGCTGAACGCCACCACGGGATTTCCGGCATCAACCTATATTTTACAGGTAAAATTGAGTTATGCTAAAAAGATTCTGGCATCCCAGCACAAGACCATCGGCGAGGTGGCCGCAGAATGTGGTGTGTATGATGTGAACTACTTCTCGCGTGTCTTTAAAAAGCAAACAGGTGTCACTCCCACACAGTATAAGCGACTACCGCCTCATTAAAACGAAAAGGTGTTGCCAACAGTGCAAAGTAACACTTATTGATATTTCAGGGGCTCTGCTAAACATATTTTCATCAATTACCTTAAATCCTCAACTCCTTTTCAATCTCGCGGACGAAAAACTCGATTCCATATGAAGACGAGCATCTATCCCTATACCACTCTCATATAGAAGTTTTTACAATAATAAAAGTAAATTTCGAAAAAGTATTATGGATTCATAAAACAAAGTTTACCGTGTTATACAAAGAAGACATTTAGCACACTTTTACCACTCTTTATCAGACACTTACAATCAATTCCGAGCAATAAATGCTAGCCTCTACAAATGTTAAAGCGCATTTTATGCTATATTTAACAAAATAAATCCTAACCGCAGATATGACAAAAGCGTATGTTTGCGTTCGAAATAAAAGAGTGGACGAAAGGACACCTCAAATTTTCTAAACGTACGGAACATGATAATAATGAGTTAACGTGAAAAACGGCAAACGGTCAGAGCTTTAACGATAAACGTATAAAAGAAATGCTCCAGGCTTTATAAAAATGCAGCAATCACCAAAAGACAGTATCATTCAATCTTTTAGCACGATTAACAAAAAAAAAGAAATCCGGGCTACCCAATAAATCTGAAACAAACAATTAAATAAAAATATATGAAGTATCGACTTGTTCAAAAAGCGAATCCACTGGAGCCAGAATCAAAACGCAAGTGGTATGCCAGCCCAGTGAAAGCAGGGACCATCAATAATTACCAGCTAAGCAAGGGCATTGCCGGTAAGTCATCCCTTACACGGGGTGCCGTAATGAATGTAATTGAAAATATGGTGGATGAAATTCCCCGGTATTTAATTGAAGGCTACAGCGTGAACCTAAATAACCTCGGAACACTGCGGCTCTCACTTTCCAGCGAGGGAGCAAGCAACCCCGGTGAGTTCTCAGGCGACAACATCAAGAATATGCGTGTTGTTTTTACGCCGTCGCCGGAGTTTAAGAAGATATTACAGGAAATATCATTTGAACAAACCGACTGAGGTTGCACCAGACAACCAGACCTTATATTCCGGGAATCCGGAGAATTGAATTAAGAAAAAACAAAAATGGCCCACTTCCGCAATCACTTCCCTAAAAAGTCATCACAAGGTGTTCAAACGCTTATGCTTCATTCGCTGGGCTTTGTGACCGGTGATCCCACCATCAGGATTGGATATCCTTTTGTGTTTCACCCGGGTGTTCAGGTTACTGTTACCGAACCGGGAGATGCCAAATGGGTATACATGATGCTGCCGGTGCCAAAGGGAAGTCTGATTACGGAAATAAAAGTGGCTTTTCACCGGTCAGGCATCCAAAACTATATATCCCATATCCGACTTGTGTCACAAAGGGAGCCAGTCACTGCCGAGGTGGTACACGACGATAAAATTGAAACGGACAGTTCCTCCATCAGCGTGGCTCGCTCTTCCTGCCATGTAGTTGTAAACAAAAGCATTATGCTAAAGATATGCATGAAGTTCGCCAATACAGACGACATGATTGAATTTGGATCGGTGGAAATTGACCATGTCCCCGATTACCAAAAAAAACTGGTGGCTGAGGAAGAAGACAAAGCTTGCCGGGAGGATACCCAAATTTATAAATACAACAACAAGCAGTCGGAGAAACAACCTTCTCTCGCTGATTTGTTTTTTCAGAAAAAAAGAAAAAAACAATTTCTAATAAATAGAAAACCTTAGTGATATATTTTAATTAATCATTTTTTAAATTTTTTGATGTATGAAAAAAAAGTTATTTTTAAAGCTATTTATCTTTGCAGTAATTGGCGCTTTTGTGACATTTACTTCATGTAAAGATTACGACGATGACATTAGCAGGTTGGATACCGATCTTGCTGCTGCCGAAAGTTCATTGCAAGCTGCCGTAACGGAGCTGAATACGCTGAAGACGCAAATTGCTGCTGCCGCTACCGATAGCGAAGTAGCTGCTGCTGTAGCTGCTGCCAAAACTCAAGCAATTGATGCAGCAAAAGCCGATGCAACGGCCTTGCTCAATACGTTGAAAGGTGGTTACACCGGCACATTGAAAGAGCTGAACGACAAGATCGTTGCACAGGCAGCTTTGATCACAGTACTCCAGGGGGATGTATCCACTTTGAAAACAGACCTGGATGCCGCAGAACTACAGATAGCCGCCAACAAAGCTGCTATCGAACTGCAGCAATCAATCCTCGACAAGTACCTGTTGGTTGCCGGTGACGACAATGTTGTGGACGCTATCGCAGCCATCAAAGCTGAACTGGCTGCTGCCGGAGTCGACATTGATGCACTTTCCACCAAAATCGATGCTATTGACGAGGCTCTTAACGTGTTGGATTTCGCCAGAATCAACAGTATGATCACCGAAATATCTTTCGACTTTGTTTATGATGATTACGAAAGATACAGATATCTTGAATACTCCACTACTACGGAAGTAGTTAATTATGTATTTGCTACCGGAATTAACAATCCAATCACTTTTAAAAACGGACAGAGGCTTGCTTCTCAGGCACAAAAAATTATTGTTAAGGTTAGTCCTGCCAATGCCGATTTGAGTAAGATGTTGGACAAAATTTCTTTAATTCGTGGTGATAACAATACTGAGATCAATAATTATTTAAAGGTTGTCAAGGCCGAGCGTGCCAATCCATTGCTGGTAAGTGATGATTATTGGTATTCTGTAGCAGCTACCCGTGCAACTCCTACAGCTAGCGGTCTATGGTATGTATCGTTCGAGTTATCTCAAACTGCAGATCTTGAAGATCTAGCAGAACTTACTTATGGAGAGGGCGTTTATCTTAATAGAGGCGTAGAACAAGATTACGAGGGTCATTACCTTTTTGCCATGGCAATCGAAAACACGGTTGAAAAAGGGGATGATGCTGAAGACCGCTTTGTAATTTCAGATTTTGTAATTTCAATCGATACAAGTGAAGAATTTGAAAGAGCAAGTGAATTAAACTTCATGGTTGATAATACAAATGTTGCAGACATCAACAACCGTGCTGCTGATGGTAGCTTAAGTTTAAATGAAGATGGTATTACCTATAAAGAGTTAGTATGGACTGATTACGCTCAACCAACTCTAACTGGCAACACTTCACAAGGTGATGATCGTTCGTCGCAGCCAGTATATCCAGCTGTTCAGGGTATACCAATGAAGATTAAGATAACTGGTGATGTTGAATCTATCAGGGCAATGTATGTTACTCTTGATTATCAAGCAAATGCTATCGAATCTGCTCCTTCTGAATGGAACGCATGGCAAAGCTACAGCTACACAGGATTAGGCACAGTAGTTGAAGGAACAGAAACACAGATCGTTATCAATAACGCAAGCGCTATCAATGATATGATCGGCTTCCGTGTATTTGCTGTAAACTATGATGGAACATTAGTTGATCCCGATGGAAAAGCATTCTACGCAAGTCTTGGCGTTGCAGGCGCAAATTGGGGTACAGTTAATACAGTGATTACTCCAACAAGTGAAACAGTAGCCGGCACAGTGTCTGAAAAAGTTGCAAAAGCACTGGCAGCATTACCTACTGCAACTTCATTTGAATGGACAACAGACGAAGATGAAAATGAAGATGCACCTGCATTCCACGCTGAACTTCTAAACACAACTGGTGGCGTAGTATTCACGACTAATGGTGGAACTATTTCAACGGCTAATCTTGCAAATGTTACAGCTATTCGTACAGTACCGACCGCAGCTAGCTGGTTAGCATACAAGGATAACAAAGTATACAATGGCACTTTAGTTATCAAAAATACAACAGGTCACGTACTTGCAACCTTAAAAGTAACATTCAAGAAAACACTTCCCACAACTGCACCTACTGGCTTCTCAGTGAAGACCAACCAAATTGGTACTGATGGAATTTACAGAAGTTACTTAATACCTATGCAAGCTGGTTTAGTAAACTGGACAGCTCCAAATGCAACCCACGGAAGTATGCCACTTGATCAGGTATTCAACTTTACAGGCGATGCTTTAACTTCAGTAGCCAACTTTGACGTTATTTTCGCTAAGGCTAGCAAATCGGGCAGCAATACTGTCGACTTAATTGTTAATCCAGGAGATGCTGATTTAGTGGTTGCGAAAGAATTTATCGACAATACAACTCAACACGAAACATCTGTTGTTTACAATTACGGTAAAATCTCCACAGAACTGGCTGCTGGTGTAGACTATGTTATTGAAATAGAAAATTTCCCAACTATTTTCAGTAATATCTACAACAATACCTATTCCTGGAGTTGGGTTACAACATACAACACTACTATTGAATATGGCACAGACGTAACAATTCCATTGTCAAACATCTTAGGTAAAAGCTCGCGCGACAATATCTACAACGCTCCATTAAGCGCTCCTTACCTAAACAGCTTGTCGTTGAATGGCTTGGGCAGTGCAACAGGCGGTGCTAAGCTTTACTCAAATGGAACAACAATTGAAGAGTACTTCAATGCTACACTTAATATTGCTACCGGAACAATAACATTAACAGAAGCATCGGCTTCATCCAATCCTACTGCTAATGTAGCATCAACTCTGGTAATTACAGTATTTGACATGTATGGACATGAGGTAGTTATTAGTCTCCCAATGACGGTTAAAACACGTAATTAATAATTAATTATAATAGTTTCTTAGTAGGAGGAAAACAGAGTAGTTTCCTCCTACTTTGTTTCATTAATAACCGCGATATCTGACTTTTAAAGCAAACCGACCATTTTAAACACATAATTTAAAAGCATTAGGTATGAAAAAAACGATTTTATTGGCTATTACTTTCCTGGCGATCACGCTGACAGCATTTTCACAAGAGCGTGAGATTAAGGAAGAAGGAAAAACGGTTTTTAAATCGCATGCGTACCTGCAACTGCAGGGCGGGGCTGCCTACACACTGGGTGAAGCGGATTTCACAGACCTGATCTCGCCGGCAGCCGCACTGAACCTGGGCTACCAGTTTACTCCCGCACTCGGGATGCGCCTCGGCGCTTCCGGATGGCAGGGCAAAGGGGGCTGGGTGGCACCTGCACAGGTTTACGACTTTAAGTTCGTGCAAGGGAATATCGACCTTGTGCTGAATATCAGATCGCTGCTCAGCGGATTCAACCCGGACAGGGTATTCAACCCGTATCTGTTTGCTGGAGGTGCCTATGCCTACGGCTTTGAGAACGGTGCCACTGAACTAAACACGGGTGCGTATGACCTGGAGTACCTGTGGGAAGACAACAAGGGGTTCCCGGGAGGACGATTCGGACTGGGACTGGATTTTAAACTGAGCGACGCTGTGTCTGTCATGCTGGAGGGAAATGCCAATCTGTTTTCGGATCACTTCAACTCGAAAAGAGCAGACAACCCCGACTGGCACTTTAACGCACTGGCCGGATTCAAAATCAACCTGGGAAAAGCCCATACCCGGACAGAACCGGTATACTATGAACCACAACCGGCTCCCGCCCAGGCTCCTGAGCCGAAACCGGAACCCAAGCCAGCGCCTAAGCCGGCACCGGCACCGGTGGTGAAGGAATTTCCGGCATTGCCCGCCATTCACTTTGCTTTCGACAGCGATGTGGTGAATACCCAAAAGTATGCCGCAGAGCTGAACACCATCGTCTCGGTACTGAAGGAATTTAGCAACACAAACGTGGTAATCACAGGCTATACTGATCACAAGGGATCAAACGCCTACAACAACAAACTCTCGCTTCGCAGGGCCGAAGCGGTGAAGAAGTACCTCGCCGGAGAAGGGATCAGTGCCGACAGGCTCACCACACAGGGAGCCGGGGAGGATCCAAAAACTTCGGGCCAGGAAGCCCTCACCATACAGGCACGCCGCGTGGAGGTTGCCAAATAAAAAAATACCGGATAAAAGAATTAAACATGTTACAATAACTGCTTTTGTCATTTTAATATCGCTGAGGTGCGATAGGTTTAAATTCTACTTCCGGGAAGCAGGAATGTCTGTGGCAGACATTCCTGTCTTTTTATGCCTAGCACTGAAAAAAGAAACCAACAGACGCAAATGTGGACCGTGCACAAAAAAATGCGATTAATGATACCCGATCCAATAAATTATCTCCTCCAATGCATCAGAAAAGCAAAACTTTATGTACCTTTGGAGGATTTTATACAAAGAAAAAACAACTTTATTATTTATGACGAATCCAATTGTAAAGCAAATCGAGCTGTCAGACGGACGCACGATTACGCTGGAGACGGGGAAACTGGCAAAACAGGCCGATGGCTCCGTCACCCTTCGTATGGGTGACACCTTGCTGCTGGCTACCGTTTGCGCCGCCAAAGATGCAACACCCGGAACCGACTTTATGCCGTTACAGGTAGAATACAGAGAAAAATTTGCTTCCGCCGGACGTTTCCCGGGCGGATTCCTGAAACGGGAAGGCAGACCTTCCGACTCAGAAATATTGACCAGCAGGCTCATCGACCGTGCCCTGCGCCCGCTCTTTCCCGACGATTACCATGCCGATGTCTTTGTAAATGTGATCCTTTTCTCCTCAAACGGTGAAGATATGCCCGACGCACTGGCAGGTCTCGCTGCTTCTGCAGCATTGGCCGTATCCGATATACCCTTCAACGGTCCTATCTCCGAAGTGCGTGTGGCACGCATCAACGGGGAATATGTGATCAACCCCACATTCAAAGAACTGGAAAAAGCCGACATCGACATCATGGTGGGCGCTACCATCGACAACATCATGATGGTGGAAGGCGAGATGAACGAAGTGTCGGAAGCCGAAATGCTCGAAGCAATAAAAATTGCACACGAAGAGATTAAAAAACATTGCAAGGCCCAGATGGAACTGGCCGAAGCAGTGGGCAAAACCGTAAAACGCACCTATAGCCACGAAGAAAACGACGAGGACCTTCGCAAACTGGTGTGGGACAAGTGTTATAGCCGCGCCTACGAAGTAGCGGCATCGCAAAACCCGAACAAACACCAACGCATTGAAGCGTTTGAAACCATCCTGGCCGATTTTCTGGAATCGATTCCCGAGGAGGAGCGCGAAGCAAAAACTCCGCTGGCTGCCCGCTATTACCACAGTGTGGAAAAAGAAGCCATGCGCCGGAGCATCCTGGACGAAGGGAAACGACTCGACGGACGCAAAACCACCGAAATACGCCCTATCTGGAGCGAAGTGGATTTCGTACCCGGCCCCCACGGATCAGCACTCTTCACCCGTGGTGAAACTCAATCGCTCACCACCGTCACACTGGGTACGAAGCTGGACGAGAAGATGATCGACGATGCCCTCGTACACAGCACCGACCGCTTCCTGCTGCATTACAACTTTCCTCCCTTCTCCACCGGCGAAGCACGTCCGCAACGCGGCACAGGCCGTCGCGAGATCGGCCACGGAAACCTGGCACACCGTGCCCTCAAAAGGATGATCCCACAGGGATACCCTTACGTGGTACGCGTAGTATCGGACATCCTGGAATCGAACGGTTCCTCTTCCATGGCAACAGTCTGCGCAGGAACACTCGCGCTGATGGATGCCGGGGTGAAAATCAAAAAACCGGTCAGCGGCATCGCCATGGGACTGATCTCCGAAAACAAGGGACAGAACTTTGCCATCCTCTCCGACATCCTCGGCGATGAAGATCACCTGGGCGACATGGACTTCAAGGTGTGCGGCACCAAAGACGGAATCACTGCCACACAAATGGATATCAAGGTGGACGGACTCTCCTTCGAAATTTTGGAGAAAGCATTGGCACAAGCCAAAGCGGGACGCGAACACATCATGGGTAAAATGATGGAAACACTCTCCGAACCGCGTGCCGACCTGAAACCGCATGCTCCGCGCATTGAAGTGATCGAGATTCCGAAAGACTACATCGGCGCGGTGATCGGACCGGGTGGAAAAATAATCCAGGGTATCCAGGAAGAGACCGGCGCAACCATCACCATTGAGGAGATCGACAACAAGGGACGGGTAGAGGTGTCTGCCACCAACAAGGCTTCCATCGATGCCGCCATGAACAAGATCAAAGGCATCGTGGCGGTTCCCGAAGTGGGCGAGGTGTACGAAGCTACTGTACGCTCGGTAATGCCCTACGGCGCTTTCTGCGAATTCCTTCCCGGAAAAGACGGACTGCTCCACATCTCCGAAATAGACTGGAAACGTCTGGAAAAGGTGGAAGATGCCGGCATCAAAGAGGGGGACAAGATTCAGGTGAAACTGATCGACATCGACCCCAGGACAGGGAAATTCAAATTATCACGCAAAGTGTTGATGCCCCGACCTCCCAAAGAGGATAGCCCCCGCGGTTAACATCCACACAGACCGGAAAAACAAATACCGGCTGCAATCAATACTCTTAAAAAAAGCGAACCAAAAAGTTCGCTTTTTTTATTCCTCTCACTCACTTCAGCCAAAACACCACCTCAACCAGAATCGAAGCCAAACCCATGGCCAAACGAACATAGAATCATTCTAATTAGTTGTAATTACTGCTTTCAACTCATTATTTTTGTAATTTTGTAAACCTAAACGCCGTTTTTGTAATAAAACGAAACAATTGACGCAAATCTCTGCAAAAGCAGGTTATCCTGATTATGAACAAACAATTGCTACTGGGTGCCGAGGCCATTGCACAGGCCGCATTGGATGCAGGAATATCGGGCGTATATGCCTATCCTGGCACACCCTCGACCGAAATTACCGAATACATACAAAAATCGCCGCAAGCGAAAGGATCAAACGTCCGTTCGGCATGGGCTACAAACGAAAAGACAGCTTACGAAGCTGCCCTGGGCATGTCGTACGCCGGCAAACGCAGCCTGGTCTGCATGAAACACGTGGGACTGAATGTGGCTGCTGATGCGTTTATGAACTCATCCATCACCGGTATTCACGGGGGACTGGTGCTGGTGGTGGCCGATGACCCCTCCATGCACTCCTCTCAAAATGAACAGGACAGCCGCGTCTATGGCAAATTTGCCATGATCCCGGTGCTGGAACCTGCCAACCAGCAGGAGACCTACCGCATAACACGGCATGCTTTTGACCTCTCTGAGCAAACCGGACTACCCGTGCTGCTTCGCATACCTACCCGCTTGTCTCACTCCCGGGCAGTTGTAACCCGGAGCGAACCGAGAGAACAAAACAGGCTGACTCCCTCGGAGGAAAAAGGAAAATGGATCCTGCTGCCGGCAAATGCACGAAGAAATTATCAACAGTTGCTACAGAAACAGCAGACGCTGGTTTCACTGTCGGAGTCATCTCCCTACAACGGGGTGACAGAAGGGGAGGGGAAAAGGGCAGTGATTGCCTTCGGCATTGGTTACAATTACACAATGGAGGTCATCAGCACCTACCGGCTGAATATGCCCGTACTGAAAATATCGCAATACCCTCTGCCGGAAAAGACGCTGAATGAGTTTGCGGACAAATACGAAGAGATCCTGATTGTGGAGGAAGGATACCCGGTGTACGAGGAGCTGATGAGGGGCTATTTCGGCAACGACAAAATACAGGGACGACTGAACGGGGCACTGCCGCGAACGGGAGAACTCTCTCCCAACCTGCTGGAAAAGGCACTCGGTGTGACAACAAAAGAGCCGAACAACATTCCCCCAATAGTCGCACCCCGTCCGCCCATGCTTTGCCAGGGATGTAGCCACCGCGACCTGTTCGACGCAATTAACCTGGCAATGGAAGCTTATCCGCAGAAACAGGTGTTTGGCGATATCGGCTGCTACACGCTGGGAGCCCTGCCTCCCTACAGCACCATCAGCACCTGCGTGGACATGGGTGCCTCCATCACCATGGCAAAAGGAGCTGCCGACGCAGGGATGAAGCCGGCCGTATGCGTGATCGGCGACTCAACCTTCACCCATTCGGGCATGACGGGACTTTTGGATGCGGTAAATGACCAGTCACCAATCACCGTGATCATCTCCGACAACGATACCACCGCCATGACGGGGGGACAGGATTCGGCCGGCACCGGCAGGTTCTTCGATCTATGCAAAGGAATCGGCGTAGAAGAAGATCACATCAGACTGATGGTGCCCCTGAAAAAGAACCTGGATGAAAATGTGGAAATCCTGAAAGAAGAGTTCGATTATAACGGCGTCTCGGTGATCATCTCACAGCGGGAATGCGTACAAACCTTAGGAAAAAAAATATGCAAAAAAACATCATTATAGCCGGCGTGGGAGGCCAGGGCATTCTCACAATTGCTTCAATCATTGACCTCGCGGCGATGAACCTCGGCCTTCATGTGAAGCAGGCCGAAGTACATGGCATGAGTCAACGTGGCGGAGCCGTGGAGTCGCATCTGCGCATCTCCACCGAAGAGATATACTCGGACCTGATCCCGCTTGGGAAAGCCGACCTGATCTTATCCATTGAACCGATGGAATCGTTACGATACCTCCCTTTTCTTTCGCCGGAGGGTGTCATTGTCACCTCGACCGAGCCGTACGAAAACATCGACAACTACCCCGACGAAAAGGAACTGCTGAACAATATACGGGAATCGGCGTCAAGCCTCCTCGTGGAGGCAAAGTCGATTGCCAGAGAGGCAGGGAGCCCGAAAACATATAACGTGGCCATGCTCGGTGCGGCAGCTCCACACATCGGCATTGATGCCGAAGAACTGGAAAAGGCCATCAGGATGTTTTTTGCGAGAAAAGGAGAAGCAATAGTAACGACGAACCTGAAAGCTTTCAGGCTAGGAAAAGATAAATCCATCGAAACAAGATGATCTGGAACCCGGAAATTGAATGTGCCGACAGGCAACAACTACACGAAATACAAAGCAAGCGCCTCGCCAGAACGATTCAACGGTTGTACGACAACGTGCCGTTTTACAGGAATAAACTAAACGAGGCAGGCATAAAACCTGGCGACGTAGGGAGCGTGGATCAGCTAAAGCGGCTGCCCTTTACCACGAAAACCGACCTGCGCGACAATTATCCATTCGGACTGTTCACCGTGCCGCAAAGCGACGTGGTGCGCATTCACGCTTCGAGCGGCACCACGGGAAAACCCACCGTAGTGGGGTACACGCAACACGACCTGGAAATATGGGCCGAGGTGGTGGCACGCAGCCTGACCATGGCGGGTATCCACGGCGGCGATACCATCCAGATCGCTTACGGATATGGCCCGTTCACGGGGGGACTGGGTTTGCATTACGGCGCCGAGAAAGTGGGCGCCACCGTGATTCCCATCTCTACGGGGAACACAAAAAAACAACTGCAGTTCATGACCGACTTCGGAGCAACCATACTCGCATGTACTCCTTCCTATGCGGCGCACCTGGGTGAAAGCATCCGGAAAGAAGGCATTTCCCCCGAAGAGATCAAACTCCGTACCGGCGTATTCGGTGCGGAGCCATGGACAAACGAGATGCGGAGTGAAATTGAACAACTGCTACAGATCAAAGCATACGATATTTATGGGCTGAGCGAAGTAATCGGGCCGGGCGTTTCCATGGAGTGCGAGTGCCAGTGCGGGAACCATATTTTTGAGGATCACTTCATCCCCGAAATCATCGACCCGGAAACACTGGAAGTTCTCCCGGACGGCGAACTGGGTGAACTGGTATTCACGTCGGTAAGCAAAGTGGCCATGCCACTGCTGCGGTACCGCACACGCGACCTCACCCGGCTGCACAGGGAGAAGTGCGACTGCGGACGCACCCTGGTACGCATGGATAAATGCCTTGGCCGCACAGACGACATGCTCATCATTCGCGGCGTAAATGTCTTCCCCACACAGATTGAGGCGGTACTGATGGAGATCACGGAAACATCTCCCCACTACCAGTTGATCATCAAAAGAGAAAATAACCTCGACAGCCTGGAGATTCTCGTGGAAATAGACGAGAAAAACTGGTCCGACAGCATTCGCGAACTGGAGGGTATACGGGGACGCATCGACCACAACATTAAAAGCATGCTGGGAATCAGTGCTAAAATCAGGCTGGTGGAACCCAACAGCATCGAGCGTTCCGAAGGGAAAGCAAAACGGGTGATCGATCACAGAAAATGCTAATCGGATAAGACAAAAATAATAAAATACAAGACAAAAGATTCGAAGACCGGAATTCAGGATAGCTGGCAACCGGAAAACAAATCATTAAATCAAACGACATGCACATCAAACAACTTTCCGTTTTTCTGGAAGACCGGTCGGGGCGACTAACCGAACTAACCCGGATATTGGCCGAAAACGACGTGAACATCACTGCCCTCAGCGTGGCGGAAACAGCGGACTATGGCATCGTGCGCATGGTAGTGGGCAGGCCCGAACTGGCAAAAAAAGTACTTGAAGAGGCCGGATTCTCCATCGGGCTCACCGACGTGGTCTGCGTGAATATCCCCGACAAGCCCGGGTCTCTCTACCGGATTCTGCAAATCCTGACCGAAGAGAAGATCAATATCGACTATATGTACGCTTTTTCCAACAACGACGTGGCTCTGGCGGTGATCCGTGCTACAGATATGCAGCAGGTGACGGAAGTGTTGCAAAACAACCGGATGAGGCTGCTCTCCACCAGCGATCTCTATCAACTGTAAGCAAAAACCCGGACCTCTACGATTCACCTGCATTCAGACACCTCGTTACTGACTTCAAATTATCAATCTTATGACCCGTTTTTCAACCAGCGTGGCGAACCTTCGCTCTTCCGAAATACGCGACCTGATGAGCCTCGCCACGGCTCCCAACATGATCTCCTTTGCCGGCGGAATGCCGGGCAACGAGCTGTTTCCGCTCGAAACAATCGACACAATATACAACTCCCTGACGGACAAAGAAAAGCAGGTTGCCATGCAGTACGGTCCGACGACCGGCCTCCCCACCCTGCTCGAATCGTTGTCGGACTATCTGGAAGCAAAGGGTCTTCCGGTAAAAAGCAACCGGCTGATTATCACCACAGGGTCTCTGCAGGCTATTCATATCCTGGCAAAGGCTTTCCTGGACCCGGGCGACCCGGCTCTGGTGGAAACACCGAGCTTTATCGGTGCACTGTCGGCATTTCGTGCCTATCAGGCAAACCTGGTGACCGTTCCGCTGAACGGAGACGGGCTGGATATCGGGCAGCTAAAAAAAAGACTGGAAAACACTTCGCCAAAACCAAAGTTCCTCTATTACTCGCCCAACTTTCACAACCCGGCCGGAATTATCTACTCTGAGGAAGTGAAGCGGCAGATGGTAGATGTGCTGAAGGACCAGGAGATCCCCATTATTGAGGACGATGTGTACAGTGACCTCTGGTTTCACGAAGAAGATGTACCGAAGATGCAGCTGATCAAAACAATGGATCCGGAAGGGATCGACGTTTGCTTTACCGGTTCATTTTCCAAAATATTGGGACCGGGATTAAGGCTGGGATGGATGCTGGTGCCGGAATCAATTTACCGGAAATGCGAACTGATCAAACAATCGATCGATGCCTGCTCACCCAGCATTTCGCAGGTCATCGCGGACAAGTTTATCCGGGAGGGGCATATACATCAATATGTTGCTCAGGTAAGGGATGAGTATAAAAGAAGGGGGGCAGCCATGATTGAGTCTCTCGAAGCCTGCCTGCCGGAATACGTGACCTTCGAAAAACCGCGCGGAGGGTTTTATACATGGTTGCGGTTACCGGAAGGAGCCGATGCCACAGAGATACTGAAAAAAGCGATTGAGAAAGGGGTAGTCTTTGTTACCGGCAAAACGTTCGATCCCGACGGAATCAAAAACAACCACATGCGGGTATCGTTCTGCAACACGGACGTGGAGACAATCAAACGGGGTATTCCGTTAATCGCAGAAGCAATTCGAGACATTCTGGATTAACGGAATACAACTTAACCTAAGAAGGCGATCAACACGCCTGCAGCCACTGCCGAGCCAATTACGCCGGAGACGTTACTCGACATGCAGTACTGCAGGATGTGATTCGATTTATCATACTTCAGCGCCATCTCATTGGCAACACGAGAAGCCATGGGCACCGCACTCAGTCCGGTTGCGCCCACCAGCGGATTGATCTTCTTTTTCGCCCCCTTGTTATAGAGTTTTACCGCTAAAATACCTCCTGCTATAGAGATTGCAAAAGCAAACAAACCCAATACAAGAATTCCAATGGTCTCCCACCGGAGAAAGACATGCGCAGGCATGGTCGCGCCCACGCACACACCCAGGAATACCGTGGCTGTATTCATGATGGGGCCGGAAGCAGCATCTGCCAGACGGGCTGTATTGGGGCCTATCTCTTTTAAAAGGTTACCCAGCATCAGCATACCAATGAGAGGAGCAGCAGAAGGTACAAGCACAGAAACGACCAGCGTCAGTACGATGGGGAAGATAATCTTGACTGCCCTCAGATGCCTGATCTCGTTTTTCGGAGGATACTGCTTGTCCATCTTCTTCATGTGAATGGCGAACTCTTCTTTTGTCATCAGCAGCTTTGCCACGGCGGGAATGATTACCGGAACCATCGCCATGTAGGAATAGGCAGCAATGGCAATGGGACCCAGCATGTGCGGTGCCAGCTTGATGGTGGTGTAGATGGCAGTCGGCCCGTCGGCCCCTCCAATGATACCCATCGAGGCTGCTTCGGGCAACGAATACCCCATCAGCACCGCAAGGATGACCACCGTAAAGATACCTATCTGTGCCGCTCCACCAAAGAAAGCAAGTTTCAGATTTCTCAGCATCGGGCCAAAATCGGTCAAAGCCCCCACGCCCATAAAGATGATGGGAGGGAGGATACCGGACTTGATTAGAGAATAATAGAGGAGATTAATGATGCCATACCTGGAGGCAATCTCGGGCAGATTCATCAGGCTACCGTCCGGATTCACTACCATGTTGCCCTCAACAACCGCCAACCCGGCGCCGGGAAGATTCGCCAGAAGTACGCCAAAACCGATGGGCACCAACAACAAAGGCTCATACTGTTTAAAAATACCCATGTACAACAGCATCCCGGAGATGACCCACATCAGGACAGTGCCCCAGTCAACAAAGCCGAAACCAGTTACTTCCACTAAGTTAGAAAAAAATTCGCCCATCATCACTGCATTTTAATGAGTACGTCGTCTTCGTCTACAGAATCGCCGTTGGCGAAACAAATCTCTGTCACCACGCCGTCTTCGTCTGCAGCGACAGCATTGTATGTTTTCATCGATTCAATGTATCCGACGATATCATCTTTTTTCACGGCATCTCCCACTTTCAGCGGGGTCTCCGACGAATCTTTGGTGAGGAAAAATTTTCCTTCAAGCGGCGAAATCACCTCTCTCACCCCTCCATTGGACGACGGAGACGCTGCAGTCGGCTTTTGCACGGCGGAAGACGTGGCTGTCTGTACGGCAGATGCGGAGGCTCCGGCAGCTTGGGCACCGTTACTTTCTCCATCGGGGTATGAGATGTTTACCACATACTCTTCGTTGTCGATGGTCACCACCAGCCTTTTTGGCTGAAAACCATTCCCGTTGACTACCTCGGACACCACCGGAACGGAAGGAGCTGACTGTGCGGCTTTTTCTGCCTTCCGCTTTGCCAGATCCGTCTCGAAAGAGCGCTTGGCATCACCCGATTTGTATGCTCTGTATTGTTCGGGATGCATGGCCAGTTCAAACAATTCTTCGTCGTCCTGACCCAAATCCCAGTTCTTCTTTTGCATCTCAGCCCTGAACTCGTCCAGCTGATCGGGATAAAGATCCTGTGGGTTGCCGGTATAAAACTCACGTCCCTGCTGCTTTGCCAGCTCCACGATTCCGGAAGAGGGTTCCCCCGGAAGCTTGCCCGACTTGCCCAGGATCATGTCCCAGATATTGTCGGCGATCATAGACCAGCGCTCCTTGCCCTTTTCAAGCTGCAGCACATTCATCAACGCGAGATTCTTCACATACTGGCTGTATGGAGTGACCAGCGGGGGATACCCCACCTTGGGCCACACATAGGTAACCTCGTCGAAAAGCTTAATCAGCAAGTCGTCTTGTGTGAGTTCCGGCTGTCCGTTCTTTGCTTTCCACTTGTTGAGAGAAGCAAGGTTGTTCTCGAGATCGGCCATCAGGCTTCCCATCATGCCGCCCGGCAGCCCCGGGCCAATGAGCAACGAGTTCATCATCCTGTTTTTGGGATCAATGTAATAACCCAGAAAGTCATCCATAAATTTCTGCGTAAGTGAACGCACTTTCATGTATGCTTGCATATTAATTTCCGGTACGATGAAGCCGGCATCCTTCAACATCGCCTGCACCGCCAGCACATCGGCATGGCCTGTACCCCACGAGAGGGGTTCCATGCCCACATCGATGTACTCCGCCCCTGCATGGGCAGCCTCCAGAATAGACGCCATCTGGAAGCCGGGGCCTGCGTGACCGTGATATTGCACCGGAATCTGCGGATGGCGTTCCCGGATGTTCTTAATGATCTTGCCGATGCTTGCCGGGCGGCCTACGCCTGCCATATCTTTCACACAGATTTCGTCGGCTCCCATCTCAATCAGCGTATCGGCCAGCGAGGTATAATATTCAACCGTATGCACGGGCGAGACGGTGAGGCTAAGGGCCGCCTGGGAGATCATCCCCGCTTCCCTGGCAAACCGGATGGAGTTCTCCAGGTTGCGTGGATCGTTTAGTCCGTCGAACGACCGGGCAATGTCGGTACCCTGCTTCTTTTTTACCTGGAACATTAGCCGGCGTACATCGGCAGGTACCGGTGTCATCCGTATGCCGTTCAATCCACGCTCCAGCATGTGTGTTTGAATACCTGCCTCATGAAAAGGCTTGGTCCACTGACGGACAGCCGTGTTGGGATTTTCACCGAACAACAGGTTGATCTGTTCAAACCCGCCGCCATTGGTTTCCACTCGCGCAAAACACCCCATCTCGACAATTGCGGGGGCTACTTCGGTAAGCTGCTCCACCGTGGGAACATACTTCCCCGATGACTGCCACATGTCTCTGTATAAAAGACTGAATTTTATTTCTCTGGCCATATATGTTTTTTTTATTTACTTCTTCTGAATCGTATCGACCTTTCCTTTCCCATGAGTAATCACATCTACAGCAGCCACAATGGCAGCCAGCTTTTTGGGATGTGCCCGGTTACCGGAGCGGCTGGAGCTTCCCGGTGTTTTTTCATCCTGTATAAACCTGTTGGTGAAATAGATGACCAGGTTTCCGAGTCCTACCACCAGCCAAAGCACAATGATCACCATGATCATACCAATAAGTAAAAGGCCCAGCGCCTCGCTTAAATTTTCCATATGTATTCGTTATATTTACAATCGCACAATGATAACCCGATAACCTGACTGAAAAGAAACAGACGGAATTAACACAAGAATGCAATTTCTGAAATTCAAAAATACAAAAAATATTCAATTGCATGCACGAAAACGGACAAAATGTGCAGTGCAAACATTATTTTGATTCTTTTTTGGGAAACTGACAACGAATGTGCCTGTTACTGGCTAAAGAGGAAGAAAAGGCTATTGTTGGGGAAGTGAGCGTAGAATACTGGATTTAAGAGTGTAAAACTCATCGTCGGACAGTTCTTCTTTGTCTTTGTTCAAACACAAAATTATATCACGTGCCTTTTCTGTAATTCCTATTTTGTCAGGGTAGTTGGCCGCCACATAGATTTTCCATTCGAATAAAGAGGCGGACTTGCTCAACACAGCTTCCAGAAAGCGGGTGTCGAGTAATAGTTTTTTTATCTCAAGTTCGTCTGTGTCCACCATGTTGTTTATATATGGAGAAGACGTAACACCTTTTTCTTTGTACTCAATTTTTCACACCGGAACAACTACATTTCTTAATTTCGACAATCCTCTGTATATCAGATTTCTTAAAGACTGATAGCTTATGTCCATCATCACACAGATATCTTCGTATTTTTTTTCCTCCAGATAATAGAGCGTAATGGCTTCGCGCTGCCTGGCGGAGAGTTCATCTAATAACGAGGATATTTTTCGGTGTCGGAACACTGTCTTCTCCGCCTCTATATACTCATGTTCGATATCTCTTTCGGAAACAGGATGATAATCTTCAATAGGTTGATCGGAAAGATAATTTGTTTTTCTTAATTCGTCGCACAGCTTGTTTTTCAGTGAGACAAAAAGATAAGATTTAAAATTCAGTACATTTTCAAGATTTGACCGGTTATGGTACATCTTGATGAACACATCCTGGATGCAATCTTTCAGTAATTCCTTGTCGCCGGTAAGCTTACAGCCGAAATTAAAAAGCATGTTCACATAATGATCATACAAACTATTAAATGCTTCAACGCTGCCTGTCTGATATTCGTGAAAAAGGAGGGTTAATTTCTCCTCTGTCAAATTTTCCGTATTACGATTTATCTGCGATGTCATGGATGAAATAAAAATAATTTTGTTGCTCACAAACTTATAGGATATTTCACCCGGCGATTGGTAATTATTGGTATTAGAGTGGAAAAAACTGACAAACATGTTCTACAACATCTACTTCGCTGTGTCGGTCTTTTGGAACCAATACAGCTCCTTTTCCCGAGGGGAATTCACAACGTATTGATCCTTCGCGTCAATCCGTTGCTCCCGTGACGTAACCTTACCGGTAACGGCGTCAATTATTTTTACACGATACGTTCCGGGGGGAAGAGATACTACACACCGGTCGCTGCTCCTGCGGAAATAAATGATCTTTCCGATACCAGTTTTTTCCAGTGCATAGTAATCTGCAGGAAGTTCTCTTTGGTGCATAACATCCATCTGCAAGGCATCCTTTAGAAAGCCGGGATCGTCGACGGGCGGTATGCCGGGAAGGGATCCTCCCGCCATGAAGATCGCCCACGCCATCTCGGGGTATTTCTGGGCATAGTAGGTAACAGCTTTACCGGGCTGCTTTTGCCGGTATTCACTCACTGCCCTGTATACATCTTCAAAAGAGACCTGTCCCACTTTCATCTGCCGCGCAAACTGACGGGGTGCCATATGTTTACCGCCTTCAGGAGCATAAAGCTCACCCCCGTCTTTATAATGCCAGTAACGGATATCAATGATGTCCACCACCTCCGAACGGACGGGATCGTCCAGAATGGCATCCTGCACATCTTTTGTTGCACTTAGCGCAATGAGTGCATCTTTTCCGGTTTCTTTCTCCCATTCCGCAACCACATCGAGCCAGAACTCTACAAAGCGAAGCGGACCGGTAAACTCGGCACTGGTCAGATGCACCACATTCTCTTCTTCTGCCAGAGCATTCAGGCATTGCCGGATATAGTTTTTGTGCAATTCCCTTCGTTTTTCATTGTCCACATCGTAAAACAATCCGGACATAAAAATACGTTTGTCTCCGGCAAAGGGAACAGGTTCCGGGAATCCGGATTCGTTCACGTTGTTTGCAGTACGCCATGGGAAGTCCACCCAATGAGCACCCGCCTCAATGATGTTGTGTTGAAAATAATGCTGGTGAAACAACAGGATGCCCTCGGCCGATCCTTTCCGGGCAAACTCCTGCAACCGGGACCAGTACCAGGCATTGGGCTTTGTCAGATCGTACTTCGAGAGCCCATCCCAGGCAAACTCCCTCCCGCTCCTGGCAAAAGGTTGTTCGTAGAACGGACCCCAGACGTCACCGTTTTTTCTTTTTACCCGCTCATGATCGTCCCGGCGCCTGTCATACCACAACCCATAATTGTGATCAAGCACCGCGAGACCATGGTTCTTCATGGTTGCAACCACGGAGTCGATCCTGTCGGTCAGCCCGGTGCCTTCGCGCCCGGGTACAAAACGGGTAATGTGAGGCGTTGCCTTGGCAATCTGAGTTGCCCGCAGCTTCCCGCTCCACCAGGAAACACCGGTTGTTCCCCCCGTCAACAAACGATCGCCGAAACTTATTTTCCCATCTACAATAGCAGAGGCCTGGTTAGCTCTCACCTTTCCGCTGTCTCCGTGCTCTTTCAATTGAAGTACCGACAGCAGTCCGGGTGCGCGGGAGGCCGTGTTACCGGCGCTTTCCATGATCCACTGCTTCAGGGTGAGCCGGGGCTCCGACGCTTCTTTTGTCAGTGCCATCGCCTGTTCCACGGTGGGACTACTGGTAGCACTCGTATTGACGGGCAGGAGCCTCGCTCTTCCTGAAAAATCGACTCCCAAACGATCCGACAGCTGTGCATAAAAGAAACTTCTGGGATGAAGGTGATTATTCGATTCGCTCCACTCCCCGTCGCCCGAAAATTGCGCCCAGCATCCGTACGCCCTGTTTCTATTCGCTGCATCGGGCGAATAACAAGCTATTTCCGCGGCTGTGCATTGCCAAAACAGGCTGTTGGCGGTGGTCCAGCCTCCCCCATTGTTGTCTTGCCCGATATTTTTAAATACCAGATCGTTCCCGTCAACATTCACAATATCGAACAACAGACCGCATGCCCAGCTATCGATGGCCCCACTGTAATCATAAGAATTCTTCGTTTCACACTGAACAAATGCATTGGGACCTGCAGCCAGATAGCCTGCCCCAAAATCATGCATGCCCTCTTCCGAATAACATCGCTGAAACAGGTTCAGCTGGCCCATCGTCAGAAAGGTACTTCTCCTCATTCCCCCGATCTCGGAAACAGGATTCCCGGAAATACAGTCTTCCACGGTGACGTTGGAGCTGCCGGGCTGAAGGATTACTGCGCTGCCGGCCAGATGTTCGAAGCCTACCATCCTTACCCAGCAGTCGGTGGCATGGTCTATGGAGATGCCCGTCCAGCAATGGTCTTCGTCCTTTGGATTGTTCGTGTCGTAGTCCGATACGATGGAAAGCCCCTCTATCCCCACATTCGATATCCTTCCGGGCCAGGAATAGCGCAAAATTCGGGAGTTTGCCTCTGCGGCATCCAGTGCCATGGTCAGCGGCGCATCAATCTCTACGGTGTTGCCTTCTACTTTTACAATTTCCCTGTCCCAACAGACATCCATCTCTCCCGGCTTCCAACCCAGGTATGTAATGCCACCGCCAAAATGATCGCAGCCCAGCCGCTCAATCCATTCTTTTGTGGAAGGCCTGTAAATCATGACGTGATCGCCCTCCTTCAACCGGAAAACATCGCCTGCGGCCAACAGCCGGGAGTTAACAGGAATGTAGTCCGAAACAATGGACAAGGTATCGGTTACGGTCAGGTCGTCAACGCCCTCCACGTAGACCATTGCCTCGCGGCCAACTCCTGTTTTTCGCAAAACAGTCGCGTTCAGCCCGCTTCCTCTCAGTACCACGCCCGACCGGGTCAGAAACAACGAACCATTCACGGTAAAAGTTCCCTTGTCCAGCAACACAGCCCCCCTGAATCCTTCCTCGTTTAGAGGTAACGACTCCACGTAACGGATCGCCCGCTGGATCATTTCGGTGGCATCGCCCTCCACGAAGGGAACAAAAATTTCGTTTGCAATGGTGGGAATATCTTTTTCAGAGCTACTGTATCCGCAATAGGAAAAATCGAGTACCCTGTTTCCGAGACTGTCCGCCACATACATTATTTTACCCTCACGAAGCAGGAGGGACGGATCTTGCGAAAAGAGGCAGAGGGGCAACAACCAGCATCCCACCAGGGCCGGAAGTTTAAAACAAAGAGGCAACGACAGTCTCATGGATATATTCTTTAGCTTTGGACGAACAAAAGGACGTTTTGTAATCACACAGAAACATTCCGGTACTCGTTTACATATTCACGCGGTGAGAGCTTGTATTTCTTTTTGAAGCATTTCCCAAAATACCCCGAGTCCTTGAATCCCACAGCAAAAGCAATCTCGGAGACAGACATGTCGGTACCTTTGATCAGTTCTACCGATTTACTGAGCCTGATCTCTTTCACGAAATCGACCGGAGCTAACCCGGTAATGCTTTTCAGTTTTTTGAAGAAGGCCGACCGGCTGATGTTCATCGTTGCGGCAATCGCATCGATATTGAAGTCGCTGTTGTCCACATTTTCTTCGATGATCCGGCTCACATTTTCGATAAACTCCACATCTTTCTTCATCAGGAACTCGCCGTAATCATCCTGCTGCGAGACCGGTGTCTTGTCCCTATTCCACAATTTTTCCCGGAATATTTTCTGCTCATTCAGCAACTGATCAATCCGTGCGATCAGGTGCTTCTTATTGAAAGGCTTGGTGATATATGCATTTGCCCCCAGACGGATGGACCGGATCCGGAAGTCGTCGTCGTCTTTCGCAGTGAGAATAATCACCGGAATATGACTAATCTGAAAATCATTTCGAATCTGCTCCAACAATTCCAATCCGCTTACTTTGGGCATCATCTGATCCGTAATGACGATGTCGGGATGATAGAGATGCACCTTCTTCAATCCCTCCACACCGTCGTAGGCTGTATCAACGTTGAACCTGTCCTCAAGCTGCAATTTAAGCATGTTGCACAACGACTTGTTGTCTTCAACCAACAGGAGAGAAGAGAAGTGCGACCGGTCGTCTCCCATCTCCACACCGGCAACCACCGGTGATGATTCGGTTGTTTCGTCAGCAGGCGTCCCCTCAATGATGTCACACATATAAAAGTCTACTTCCGACTCCTTGTAGTGCTCTTTACCCAAAGGCCACTCTATGGTAAAAACAGAGCCTTTGTTTTCTGCACTCTCCACCTTTATGGTACCGCCGTGGAGGGTCATCAGTTCTTTAGCCAGCGCCAGCCCGATTCCGGTTCCCTGGTATAGGGCATTTTGGGAAAAACGTTCAAATATTTCACCCAGCTTGTTCTGTGCAATCCCTATGCCACTGTCTTCTACCCGCACAAAACAACGAAGACTCTCCTTTTCTGCACCGCAGGTAAGCAATACACTTCCCCCTACCGGAGTAAACTTGAAGGCGTTGGACAGAATATTCCTGATCACCGTTTCCAGCTTGTCTTTGTCACCCCATACAACGAGATCGTCCTCAAGCAAATGATAATCATAACTAATGGCATTCTCTGCGGCAAGCACGGAAAACTCATCGTAGAACGACTTGATGACTGCATTCAGATTTATCGGCGAAACATGCAGGCGCATCTTTTTATTTTCAATTTTTCGAAAATCCAGGATCTGGTTCACCAGTTCGAGCATGTGATTGGTGTTGTTTTCCATCAGGCTTATATACTGCTTCCCCTTTTCGGTGAACTGTTCGTTTTCTTTCAACTCCTGAATCGGCCCCTTTATCAGCGTAAGAGGTGTCCGCAGCTCGTGGGAAACATTCGTGAAAAACTTGATCTTCAGTTCCGACAGCTTATGCTCGATGTAGACATCGTTCTTCATTTTAATCATCAAGGCCACAAATCGCAATATGGTATAAAACAGGGCGAGCGCCAGAATTGCATAAACAACGTACGCCCAGGTGGACTTCCACCAGGGAGGCAGTATCCTTATTTGCAAGGTCTGCCCCGAAGACAACCTCGGATTGGTATCGTCTTTTGTCTTTACCCGAAAAAGATAACTCCCCGGGGGTACATTTGTGTAGGATGCAATCCTGTTTTTATCTGCCACGTGCCACTCTTTTTCGTATCCCTCAAGAATATATTCGTACCGTACGTGGCTTTGGGTGTAATAATTCAGGGCGGCGAACTCAATGGAGAACATGGACTGGTGGTGCTTCAACGTCACTTTTTCCACGTACTTGACCGAAATGCTGTCGCTGCTCCAGATATCGTAGTTTTTGTTGGATACGGTCATGTCCACAATATAGGTGGGGTAGTTGAAGTGATTATCCAAGATGCTTCTGGGATCGAAGGTCACAATACCCTCCCTGCTGCCAAAGCCAATGACACCATCTTCAAGCTTCAATGCGCTCGACTCCTCCATCGCATAGTCGGGAAGGCCGTCATTTTTATCGAAGTTGCGGAACGTTTTGGTAGAAGGATTAAACCGGGAGACCCCCTTTTCGGTTGATAGCCACAGATTGGCATGATCATCTTCGATGATGGACAGAATGACTTCGCTGTTGATGCCGCTGCCTGTACCGAAAGATTCAAAAACAGGTTTTCTTTTTACGCTATCATACTGTATCAGCCTGTTGAGCCCCATGCCAAAGATACTTACCCAGATGGTTCCACGCCTGTCCCTATAGAGGTTGTAGACATCATTGTTGCTGAAGTTTGCATCATTTTGGTAGGTTTCAAATAGTATATCCTTTGCCAGGGAATAGTTTCCATCGAAAGACATCAGTCCGTCGCTTGTGCCTACCCAGATCCGTCCCCCCTCATCTTCGGTGATTGCCCTCACCTCGGTGTACTGTCCATATTCGGGATAGCGGGAGAATGAATTGTATTTATGCCGGAAGAGAAGGTGCCCCTGTTCTTCCTGCAACAAGTTCAGTCCTCCGCCAAAAGTAGCCACCCACACACGCCCTTTGCTGTCCTGAAATGTATAATAGACATCGTTGCTGCTGATGGAGTTTGAATTGAAAGGGTCGTGCGTGTATTTGCGAAAGAGATATCCGGAGGGTCTACGCTCATCCGGTACGGCACTTACCAGACCCTGCCCTTTGGTTGAAAACCAAAGGATTCCGTTCCTATCCTCCATAATATGATAAACATTACCAATGTAGTTGTTTGAGGGGGAGAATTTATTTTTTAGCGTACCATTCCGGTCAAATTGAAACACTTCCGCCTGTCTGTTTCCGACCCAAATGTCGCCGTTGCTGCTTTTGAATAACGCTTTGATGGCAGTATATTCCTCTTCCGACTGCACACGGTGACCAAACCCGAGGAGGGGGTTGATCAGGTAAAAAGGATCCCCGGGAAAACTTACCTGAAAGATACCATTTTCGTAGGAGGTAAGCCACAGAATTCCCTTGCCGTCAAACAGGAGATTCGAGAACTTCAGGGGCTGACTGGCAACGTTGTTGGAAGCAATATCCAGCTCTTCCATTTCCAGGCTCTCCCGTTCCACACGATACACCTTTCCGGAGGTGGTAAGAAAAAACATCCCCAGCTCCTTCCCATCCTGCCAGCTCACGGACTCGTTCACCTGCTGCTCCCCGGCAAACGTGAATGTTTTCGATGCTTCACTGATCGGATGATAGGCGATAACACGGTGATTGTCCGTGATGAACCAAAGCAGGCCGGAATAATCGGAGAATGAACGAACTACGTTCGTCGGCGGTGCAATGATCTTTTCTGCCCTTTTGCCTTGCAGATCAACCCTGTAAACACCTGTGTTACCAACAGCCGCATACAAGCGGTTGCGGTCGTCCAGGATCATATCCTGAATTTCACCGTATCCCTGCAAAGAGCGGTTTACAATGATCTCACCGTTGTCGGGAAGAATGCCAAATATTTCTCCTTTCCTGTTAGCAATCCACAAAGTGTCGTTCTTCTCATAAAAACAGGTGAAAGTTACATCACCGGAAAGCGTCTGAAGCAATTCGTGCACATGGTGGGGTGATTTTTTCTTCAACAGCTCGCCTTTACGACAGGAGAAGATTGAAAAGTCCATGCCGATCCAATTGAGATGACCGCCATCTTCGTAAAATATGTTCCGCTTCAACCGGGAATCACCATCCTTATTATCCGATTTGTACAGCAAGACGATATCCACCAGGTGACCGGGTGCCGGAGAAGCCAGCAGTAAATCTTTATTTTTGGTAAGCAGCAGGAAGTCGCCTTTTTTTGTTTCCTCGATCTTGATGATTTGCGCATTCAGGGAAAATCCTCGGGGCAACCAGTTGAAGATAGCATGAAACTGCTCGTTCTTCTTGTCGAAGATATACAACTTGTGATCTGTGGTTTTAATCCACAGGTTGCCATACCGGTCTTCCATGATATCCTGGATCTTCCGGGGAGGTATGTCTGCCTGATATTTGCTGCGATTGTTGTAAGTTCTGAATTCCTTACCATCGAAACTGCATAACCCATGCCAGGTGCCAATCCAGAGAAAACCATCACTTGACTGCAACACACAGTGTACAGTTTCGTGGGCCAGGCCGTCGACGGTGGAATAGTGCCCGACAATAATATCCTCATTCCCCCATAAAAAAGAGAACCAAAGGAGGTTGAGAGAAAGAAAAATCAGCTTCTTCATGTTATTCCTCTGAAAAAAAATGCTCTTGCAAAAGAGCATATAGAGCCGCAGCACAGGATTCCCTTCTTTCATGGCGGAACCCGGCTTGCAAACATAAATGAAAAACCGGAGGAATCCAAGCATCGCGGATAAAATAGCAAGGAAACCGGTCAATACTCATCCCGGGAATGGTTCAGCTTTGCCAGCTTCACCAGCTCCACTATAGCAATTGGCATTAACGACAACCCGCCCACATAGAGCCAATGGGTGTAATCCATCACTACCACCCCGAAGATCTGCATCATACCGGGAGTAAGCAGTACCACCAGCAACAGCAGCGCCGACAAGAAGATGGAACCCAACAGCGATTTGTTGCTCAGCAAGCTTGTGCGGAAAGAGGAAAGTTTGTTTGAGTGCAGGTTACGCACGTGTAACAGCTGTGAGAAGCCCAGCACGGCAAATGCCATGGTCTGCCCCAATGGCTGTCCGCCATCCCGGTAACCCACAATATAAGCTGCCAGCGAAATAATCCCGATGGTGGCCCCCTGGTAAAAAATACGCCAGATCATTCCCTTCGAAAAGAATCCCTTTTTGGGATCCCGCGGCTGGCGGGTCATGATGTCACTCTCGGCCGGGTCCATGCTCAACGCCAGTGCCGGCAGGCTATCTGTCACCAGGTTAATCCACAGGATGAGGATGGGCGACAGTGGATTGCCCATATTAAAAATGGAGGCAACAAAGATCAGCAGTACCTCCCCCACATTGGCCGAGAGCAGGAACTGAATTGCTTTCAGGATGTTGTCGTAAATACGACGACCCTCCTCCACGGCGCCGACAATGGTGGCGAAGTTATCGTCCGCGAGGATCACGTCGGAGGCATCCTTGGCAACTTCCGTACCCACGATACCCATTGATACACCAATATCGGCCTGCTTAAGCGCAGGCGCATCGTTCACGCCGTCCCCCGTCATCGCCACAATATCTCCCTGTGTCTGCCATGCCTGCACGATGCGCACCTTGTGTTCGGGAGCCACTCTTGCGTAAACCGAGTAATCCTGCACAGTGTGGTCAAGCGTATCCTGCGACATCTCCTCCAGGCTGGATCCGGTGATGGCCTTGTGCCCCTCCCGGTATATCCCAATCTCTGAAGCAATGGCTACAGCCGTCACCTTATGGTCGCCCGTGATCATCACGGGGCGTATGCCGGCCGTACGGCATTTCTTCACCGCCTCCACCACCTCGGGGCGCGCGGGGTCGATCATCCCAAGAAGCCCCACAAACACAAGCTCTTTCTCCACCGTCCCGGCACTCACTTCCGCGGGAACAGCACTCATCTCTTTGTAAGCCACCGCCAGCACCCGCAGGGCCGATTGAGCCATCCGGTGGTTAACTTCTTTGATTGTTTCACGGTCTTCTTCGGTAACAGGGCGGATTTTTCCGTGAACAACAATCTGCGACGTGACATCCAGCACTTCGTCCAGGCCACCCTTCACGTTGATACGAAAAGTCCCATCTCCCATTCTGTTCAGGGTAGACATCCGTTTTCTATCGGAGTCAAAAGGCACCTCCCCCACGCGGGGAAAACGCTCCTCCAGCGTCAGCCTGTTCATTCCGAGCCCGAGTGCCACATCGACAATGGCGGTCTCGGTGGGGTCGCCGGCAGTTTCATGTTTTCCGTCGTTCAGCATCTTCAAATGGGCGTCGGTACAAAGCAGGGCGACCTCCAGCAACAGGGTCTCATCGCTATCCAGCTCCTCCGACGGGGGAGCATTGCGAAAATCGATCCGTTTGCCACCACTCCATCCCTCCACCACGGTCATCCTGTTTTGGGTCAGTGTCCCGGTTTTATCGGAACAAATCACCGTAGTGCTTCCCAGCGTTTCCACCGACGGCAGCGTGCGCACAATGGCATTCAGCTTTACCAGTCGCTGCACACCAATAGCCAACACAATGGTCGATACAATCTGTAACCCCTCGGGAATGGCAGCCACCGCAAGGCTTACTGCCATCATCAGCACCTCCAGCCAGTCGTTTCCGTACAAAACACCCACAAGAAAAATAAATGCACAGATGGCCAACGCCACGTAGCCCAGCACCTTACCCAACTGTTCAAGGCGTTTACCCATGGGCGTTTCCGTGTTCTGTGTATTTTGCAGCATATGGGCAATCTTGCCCACCTCGGTATGCATTCCGGTGGCTACCACCACACCTTTGCCGCGGCCATAGGTAACCGTGCTGGTAGAGAAAGCCATGTTGTCCCTGTCGCCCAGCGGAATCTCTTTATTTTCAAGCAACGCCTCGTTTTTCTCTACCGGCACCGATTCGCCCGTGAGAGCGGACTCCTGTATCTTCAGGTTTGCCGTTTCAATCAACCGCAAATCGGCCGGGACGATATCTCCCGTGTCAAGTACCACAATATCGCCAGGAACAATTTCGGTGGCTACCACCTCCTCTACTTGTCCCGACCGCAATACTTTTGTATGGGGAGAGCTCATTTTGTTGAGAGCCTCGAGCGACGATTGCGCCTTCAGCTCCTGCACAGTGCCGATAAACGCATTCACTACCAGAATAGCTAGAATCACAAAGCTCTCCACCAGCCCCTCTCCCTCCATCACGCCAATGACTGCCGAGATAATGGCAGCGACCAGCAAAATAAGGACCATGCTGCTTTTGAATTGCTCTAAATAGATGGTGATGGGCGATTTTTGTCTTGCCGACTCAAGCCGGTTGAATCCATGCTCTACAAGGCGCTCTTTTGCTACCTCCTGAGAGAGGCCCGCACGGAGGTCAACGTCAAACTGTCGCAACACCTCTTCAATAGTTTGGCTGTAATACTGATCTGATGGTTGTTTACTCATGTCTTGCCTGTTCATGTTTGCTTTTTTACACTCTGCCAGCCCTGGCTTAATGGTCGCGAAATATCTTTTGCACTTCTCTTGGTTTGGTTTTGTGCGCTATCTCAGGCCTGGTCCGGATGAGGAATCTTTTTGTTTTGTAAGTAAACAAATGAATTGTTCGGAATGTTCAAATATTAACACTTTTCGACAAACGACCCCCACATATGTTGTATAACATAAAAGTATCATTTTTCTTTTTCAACCGATTTTCATAAATTGCAAGCGCTATTAAGACATGATGACTTTGTGAGTCCTCACCGACGCAAAGTCATTTTTCGTTGTCCAATTAACAAAGATCTATTGATCAATACCCCACGTTATTATTGACGTGAAGCTGATCATCGTGGCACATTAATTTTTTAAATATTTTCTAATCATGAAAGTTTACAAAACAAATGAAATTAAGAACATTGCCCTTATCGGCAATGCCGGATCAGGTAAGACCACTCTCGCTGAAGCCATGCTTTACGAGTGTGGTCTTATAAAACGACGTGGGACCATTGATGGAAAAAACACCGTGAGCGACTATTTTCCCGTGGAAAAGGAGTATGGATACTCCGTATTTTCCACCGTTTTATCCTACGAGTGGAAAGAGAAATTAATGACCTTTATCGACTGTCCGGGATCGGATGATTTTGTGGGTGGTGTGGTGTCGGCACTCAACGTAACCGACATGGCACTGATGCTCATCGATGCCGCAAACGGAGTGGAGGTGGGTACCATCAATCAGTTTCGATACGTAGACGAAATGAAAAAGCCACTCGTGCTGCTGGTCAACAGGATGGACCACGAAAAAGCCGATTACGAAAATACACTCGCAAGCTTAAAAGACCTCTACGGCAACAAAGTGGTGCCGGTACAATACCCGATAGGCAGTGGAGCCACATTCAACGGGATTGTGGATGTGCTGAAACAAAAACTATACCACTGGAAACCAGGCAGCACCGCACCCGATGTGCTCGAGATCCCGGAGAGTGAACAGGAACGTGCCGGTGAATACTATCAGGCTTTGCTCGAAGCGGCTGCAGAGAACGACGAAGGATTGATGGAGAAATATTTTGACCAGGGCTCACTCACCGAAGAGGAGATGCGCGACGGCATTCACAAAGGAATGATCAGCCACAGTCTCTTCCCGTTGTTCTGTGCATCTGCTGAAAAGAATATGGCTGTACACCGCATCATGAACTTTCTGAACATGGTGGCCCCCTCTCCTGTCGATGTGGCTGCACCGGTAAACAACGACGGCGACGAGGTGAAACCCGATGCCACAGCGCCCGTAAGCCTCTTCTTCTTCAAAACGACGGTAGAGCCCCACATTGGGGAAGTATCCTACTTCAAAGTAATGTCGGGAACAGTGAAGGAGGGAGACGACCTCACAAATATTGACCGTAGTTCAAAGGAGCGTCTGGCGCAGATCTATACTGTGGCCGGACAGATTCGCACCAAGGCGGAAGAACTGCAGGCCGGTAGCATTGGCGCCGCCGTGAAGCTGAAGGATGTGCGCACGGGAAACACCCTGAATGCAAAAGGGGCCGACCACCGGTTTAACTTTATTAAATACCCCGAACCCCGTTATCGCAGGGCAATAAGAGCGGTGAACGAAGCGAATTCGGAAAAAATGAACGAAGCGTTGTCCCGCATGAAAGAGGAAGATCCGACCTGGCTGGTAGAGATATCGAAAGAGCTGAAGCAGACCATCGTGTCGGGACAGGGTGAATTTCATCTGAGAACGTTGAAATGGCGCCTTGAGAACAACGACAAGATCGAGATCGAATTTCTGGAGCCCAAAATACCCTATCGCGAGACCATCACCAAGGCTGCACGCGCCGATTACCGTCACAAGAAACAGTCGGGCGGTGCCGGCCAGTTTGGCGAGGTGCATCTGATTGTAGAACCCTACACCGAAGGGATGGCCGTACAGGAGATCTATCGGTTCAACGGACAGGAATTTAAGATTCAAAACCGCGACACGCAGGTGATCAACCTCGACTGGGGTGGCAAGCTGGTATTTGTAAACAGCATTGTGGGCGGAGCCATCGATGCCCGTTTTCTTCCAGCCATCCTGAAAGGGATTATGGCACGCATGGAACAAGGGCCCCTCACCGGATCGTATGCTCGCGATGTGCGTGTGATAGTATACGATGGCAAAATGCACCCGGTAGACTCCAACGAAATTTCTTTCATGCTTGCCGGAAGAAATGCGTTTAGCAGCGCCTTCAAAAATGCCGGTCCCAAGATTCTCGAGCCGGTGTATGACGTCACTGTCGCTGTACCCGGAGATTATATGGGAGATGTGATGAGCGACCTTCAGGGACGCCGCGCCATGATCATGGGCATGGAGAGTGAAAAAGGATTTGAAAAGCTGAAAGCGAAAGTACCCCTGAAAGAGATGGGCAGCTACTCCACCTCGCTGAGCTCCATCACTGGAGGCAGGGCATCTTTTAGCATGAAGTTTGCCAGCTACGAGCTGGTACCTTCCGACGTACAGGAAAAGCTGCTAAAAGCTTACGAGGAACAGGAAAAAGAGGATTGACACTCCTTGCGAATCTCCTGGAGATCGATATTTCAAGGGCAGTCCGTTTTGGGCTGCCCTCCTTGTTTTCAAGTGTCAATTGCCAGCTTTCAGAAATCAGCTTATTCCTGGTCTGGAGTATTCCTGACCGACTGTTAATTTCGAAGCTTTAATTCCAGATTTCTTTTCAGTGCCAGCAAAAATTCCTGCGTGGTGAGCCAGGTGTTGCGCGATGCATTCTGTCCATGCACCAGCAGTGCCAGGTCTTTGGTCATCTCACCCCCCTCCACAGTCTCCACGCACACCTGCTCAAGTTTCTCACAAAAGTCAATCAGCTCCGGGTTATTATCAAGTTTCCCTCTGTGCTCCAGCCCCCTCGTCCAGGCAAAGATGGAGGCAATGGGGTTGGTGCTGGTCTCTTTCCCCTGCTGATGCTGACGGTAGTGGCGTGTCACTGTTCCGTGGGCTGCTTCGGCCTCCACCGTCTTTCCGTCGGGAGTGACCAGCACGGAAGACATCATACCCAGCGAGCCGAAGCCCTGTGCTACGGTGTCCGACTGCACGTCGCCGTCGTAATTCTTGCAGGCCCATACAAATCCGCCTTTCCACTTCATGGCAGAAGCCACCATGTCGTCGATCAGCCGATGCTCATAGGTGATGCCCTCTTTGTTGAATGCCTCTTTAAACTCATTCTCGTACACCTCCTGAAAAATATCCTTGAAGCGGCCGTCGTAGGCCTTCAAAATGGTGTTTTTGGTGGACATGTAGAGGGGATATCTCTTGTTCAACGCCATCTGGAAGGAAGAGCGGGCGAATCCGTAAATCGACTCATCGGTGTTGTACATGGCCATTGCCACACCGTCACCCTGAAAATTGAACACCTCCCAGCTCTGCGTCTCACCATTTTCTCCGGTAAAGGTCATCGTCAGCTTTCCCTTTCCCTTGATCACGGTATCCGTGGCACGGTACTGATCGCCGAAAGCATGGCGCCCAATGATGATGGGCTCGGTCCATCCCTGCACGTACCGGGGGATGTTGCTGCAGATGATCGGCTCCCGGAAGACGGTTCCTCCAACGATATTACGAATGGTGCCGTTGGGCGATTTCCACATCTTTTTCAGGCCAAACTCCTCCACACGCGCCTCGTCGGGGGTGATGGTGGCACACTTGATTCCTACGTGGTATTTTTTTATTGCCTCGGCCGCTTCCACCGTCACCCGGTCGTCAGTGGCATCGCGGTTTTGAACACTCAGATCATAATATTTGATATCCAGGTCGAGGTACGGCAAAATCAGCTGTTTCTTGATAAATGACCAGATAATTCTGGTCATTTCATCCCCATCCAGTTCTACCACCGGATGCGACACTTTTATCTTTTGCATAGGTCTATCTCTCGTTAATGGGAATAAAGTACTGTATTTCGCGGACATTTTTGTATGCAGGACGGATAATGCGTTTGCTCGAGAAGTTCAACTCTTCGATACGGTGTGCCGACCAGCCGACAATGCGGGCCATGGCAAACAGTGGCGTAAATACTTCACTGGGCAACCCGATGGCGTCGTACACAAAACCGGAATAAAAGTCCACGTTGATGCAGGTCCTCGACTTGGCCGTTTCTTTTTTGAAGTTGAGGAATACTTCCACGGCCCTCTGCTCAATCAACTCCATAAACTCGAACTCTTCGAGTCGTCCCTTCTCTATGGCCAGCTCACGCGCCATGGTCTTCAGCAGTTCAGCCCTGGGGTCACTGATGGTATACACAGCATGTCCGATCCCGTAAATAAGGCCAGTTCTGTCGAATGCCTCTTTGCGGAGGATTTTCAACAGATATTGATCGATCTGCTCCACATTTTTCCAATCATCCACATTTTTTTTCATATCTTCCAGCATACCCTGCACCTTGATGTTTGCACCACCGTGCAACGGTCCCTTGAGGGAGCCAATACCGGCCGCAATGGCCGAGTAAGTATCTGTTTCGGTGGAGCTGGTCACGCGCACCGAGAAGGTAGAGTTGTTTCCTCCACCATGTTCGGCATGTAGAATCAGCGCCAGGTCCAGAATCCTGATGTCCAGCTCGGTATATTTATCACGTCCCTTCATCATGAAGAGGAAATTTTCTGCCACAGAGCGATCTTCATATGGATGGCGAATATGCAGTGAGCGCCCCATCTGATCGTGGCGCAACACCTGGTAGGCATAAGCGATGATGGTGGGAAATTTAGCGATCAGGTTCACCGACTGTCTGACCAGGTTATCGGGAGTGATGTCGTCGGGATTATCGTCGTAGGCATATAGCTCCAGGACGCTTCTTGCCAGAATGTTCATGATATTCTTCCCTTTGAGCGAGAGAATATTCATGGTTGCCAGGTGGTTCAGGGGCATGGTATGGGCGATCAGGCTATTTACGGCTTCCAGCTCCTCCTTGTTGGGTAGTTTTCCGGAGAGCAGCAGGTAAGCTGTTTCTTCAAAACCAAGCCTGTTTTCAGACTGGATACCTTTGACCAGCTCTTCCACATCCAACCCTCTGTAATAGAGCTTGCCAGGTACAGGCCTCAGCGTCCCGTCCTCCTGACGTTCATAACCCACCACATCGCCCACACGGGTGAGTCCCGCGAGCACGCCGGAATGGTCTTCGTTGCGCAGGCCGCGTTTCACTCCCATTTTCGTGAAAAGCTCCTTGTCAATATTACTCGTGAATGCGATGGAATCTGATAAAGTTTTCGTTAGTTGCTCGTTGTCCATTATTGCTATCTGTTTGTTTGTTATGACACTCTACTAAAATTATGTATGATGATTCCCGGATGGCTGTTGCTTTAACATTCATTCAGTTGTTTTTGTTTACATCGTCTCCTTTTTCTTACAGGTTGGCAATCGTCTTTTGTACAAACTGCGATGTGGTCTGAGGCTTTCCGTTTTGCATGAAGCGTGCCAGGTCGGGTGTCGCACACCCTTCTTCAAAAAGCCGTTCCAGGGATGCCGTAATCAGCCGGCCGGCTTCGTTCCACCCCATGTATTCCAGCATCATTACCCCAGAAAGCAACAGGGAACAGGGATTTGCCTTTTCCTTTCCCACAATGTCGGGGGCTGTACCGTGGGTTGCTTCAAAGATGGCATGCCCGGTCTGGTAATTGATATTAGCACCGGGTGCAATGCCTATTCCGCCCACCATGGCTGCAAGCTGATCGGATATGTAATCACCGTTCAAGTTCAGCGTAGCCACCACCGAATATTCTTCCGGCTTAAGCAGGGTATTTTGAAGAAAAGCATCGGCAATTACATCCTTGATGAACACCTTCCCCAATGACATAGCCCGGTTGTAGGCCTCCACAGCCACCTCCAGCCCCTTTTCAGCTTTTATGCCGTTGAACTTGTGCTCGGTAAAGGTTTGTTCCGGAAACTCACGTTCTGCCAACGCATACCCCCATTTTTTGAACCCCCCTTCGGTGTACTTCATGATGTTCCCCTTGTGAACCAAAGTAACTGAAGGCAGTTTGTGTTCCAGAGCGTAGAGGATGGCAGCACGAACGAGCCGTTCCGTACCTTCCATCGAAACAGGCTTTATGCCGATGGAGGTAGTTTCGGGAAAACGGATCCTGCCCACCCCCATCTCTTCTTTCAGAAATTTCAGTACCTTTTTTAATTCGGGAGTGCCGGCAGCCCACTCTATCCCGGCATAAATATCTTCGGTATTCTCCCGGAAGATGGTAACACGGACCTTTTCGGGGTGTAATAAGGGAGTTGCCACCCCCTTGAACCAACGCACCGGGCGCAGGCATACATAGAGATCCAGCTCCTGGCGCAAAGCCACATTCAGCGACCTTATTCCTTCTCCTACGGGAGTTGTCAACGGTCCTTTGATGCCTACCAGGTTGGCGCGGAAGGTCTCCATCGTCTCCGCCGGCAGCCAGCTTCCTGCCTTATTGTATGCTTTCTCTCCCGCCAGCAACTCCTGCCAGATAATCTTCCGACTGCCGCCATAGGACTTATCCACCGCCGCGTCAATCACCTCCAGGACAAGAGGAGTGATCTCTTTCCCTATCCCGTCTCCTTCAATAAAAGGTATCAGGGGGTGATCGGGTACAACAAGCCGGTCGCCTTGTTTTGTTATTTGCATGAGAGCCTCTTTTTTAAAGGTCGAGTTATTTCTTCATCGCGTTCAGGGCGCTACCTGCTTTGAACCACGCTATCTGCTGTTCATTGTATGTATGGGCTGCTTCAAAGCGGTCCGTTGAACCGTCGGGATGCAGCAACTCTACGGTGAGATTTTTTCCGGGAGCAAAATTCCTGAGGCCGGTCACGCTTATTTTGTCTCTCTCCTGCACTTTGTGGTAATCTTCCTTATTCACAAAGGTGAGGGCCAGCATGCCCTGTTTCTTGAGGTTGGTCTCGTGGATGCGGGCAAACGATTTCACCAGGATCACCTTCACATTCAGGTGACGCGGCTCCATGGCTGCGTGCTCGCGGCTGGATCCCTCCCCGTAATTCTCCTCAGCCACCACCACAGAACCCAGCCCCGACGCTTTAAATTTACGTGCCAACGCAGGCACCGGTTCATAGGCCAGGTTTCCAGGATTGAGCACGGCATTGGTCTTGTCGTTGAAGGCGTTTACCGCACCAATCAGCATGTTGTCGGAGATGTTATCCAGGTGTCCCCGGAAACGAAGCCAGGGTCCTGCCATGGATATGTGATCAGTTGTGCATTTCCCTTTGACTTTGATCAACAGAGGAAGATTCCGAAAATCATCCCCGTCCCAAACCGGGAAAGGCTCCAGCTTCTGTAGCCTGCTGGAGCCAGGGTCAATGGAGATGTCAACCTCCCTGCCGTCGGCCGATGGAGCCAGGTAGCCGGCATCTTTCACTTCGTAGCCCTGAGGGGGCATCTCGAAGCCGGTGGGTTCGGCGAGCTTTACCTGCCTTCCCTCTTCGTTCTCCAACGTGTCGGTCAGCGGATTAAAGCAAAGGTCGCCGGCAATCGTCAGCGCAGCCACCAGCTCGGGCGATGTGACAAAGGCATGGGTGTTTGGATTCCCATCGTTCCGCTTGGCAAAATTACGGTTGAACGAGGTGACAATGGAGTTGGCACGCTCGCTGGTTTCCTCGTCGCGCTTCCACTGGCCGATACAGGGGCCGCAGGCATTGGCGATGATGGTGGCACCGGCATCTTCAAAAACTTGCAGGATGCCATCCCGCTCAGCCGTGTAGCGGATTTGTTCCGAGCCGGGGTTGATGAGGAACTGTGCCTTTACTGGCACACACTCCTCGAGCGCCTGTTTTACGATGGAAACGGCACGGGTAAGATCTTCGTAAGATGAGTTGGTGCAGGATCCGATAAGGCCCACTTCCATCTTGCGGGGATAATTGTTTTTCTTCACGGCCTCGCCAAACTCAGAGATGGTATAGGCAGCATCGGGCGTAAACGGACCGTTTATATGGGGCTCCAGTTCAGAGAGATTGATTTCGATCAGCTGATCGTAATACTTTCCGGGATTGGCTGTCACTTCGGGATCGGGCTGCAGATATTCCATGATTTTGAGTGCCTCATCGGCCACCTCTTTTCTACCGGTCTGTTCCAGATAGGCGGCAGACTTTTGATCGAAAGGGAAGATAGAGGTGGTGGCCCCCACCTCGGCACCCATATTGCAGATGGTTCCCTTTCCGGTAGCCGATAGCGAGGCGGCTCCTTCGCCAAAATATTCAATCACGGCATTGGTACCCCCTTTTACCGTGAGGATGCCCGCCACTTTCAGGATCACATCTTTGGGGGCACTCCAGCCGGACAACTTCCCTGTCAGCTTCACACCGATCAGCTTCGGCATCTTCAACTCCCACGGCAGTCCTGCCATCACATCCACAGCATCGGCTCCCCCCACACCAATAGCAATCATTCCCAGTCCCCCCGCATTGGGCGTATGCGAATCGGTACCGACCATCATCCCTCCAGGGAAAGCATAATTTTCGAGCACGACCTGATGAATGATTCCTGCTCCCGGTTTCCAGAAGCCAATTCCATATTTATTGGATACATCGCGCAGAAATTCAAACACCTCACGGTTGGTTATGTTGGCAGTCTGCAGGTCGGCCTCGGCATTCTTGTATGCCTGAATAAGGTGGTCGCAGTGTACTGTGGAAGGGACAGCCACACTGCTGCGGCCGGAATTCATCAGCTGAAGCAACGCCATCTGGGCGGTAGCATCCTGCATGGCCACACGGTCCGGGGAAAAATCCACATAATCGTTCGCCCGCTGGTAATCCTTCAGCGGTATCCCCGGCGAGAGATGAGCAAAAAGAATCTTCTCGGTGAGCGTGAGGGGACGTTTTAAAATGGTTTTGGCCCGTTCAATTTTTTTCGGCAGATGCGCGTATACGTCACGGATCATGTCAATATCGAAAATCATACGTTCTATCTGTATTAAAATGTGTAATTGATAAATCTGCAAAATGCGGTGATCCACTTTTCAACAAAATTGACACGAGGAATGTTCGTAAAAAAGCAGGATATTCTCTTTCAACTGGGGCTATAGACGAAACATATTGCACACAAGGCTTCATCTATATTACATATAACCAGGGCTTAAAATTGGGTCTTCCCGTTTTTTGACATGTTGCGACCTCATCCTGTGCATAACATACAGCACCCTTTTTAGTTCACAAAATCTTTACCGAATCCCAAAATAATCCTTAACTTTGCAGCTTAAACAGAGAAAGAAGAGCAGATTCAGAATCAATTCGCCATAGCTTCATGATTGAACACGAGGGAATTATCGAAAAGATCAACGGAAACCACATTACCGTCCGCATCTTGCAACAATCGGCATGCAGCGCCTGCCATGCCAAAGGTGCGTGTATGGCTGCCGATGCAAAAGAGAAGCTGGTGGACGTGTCAGATCACACCGGCAAGTTCCGCGAAAATGAGCGGGTAATTGTGACCGGCACCGAATCCACAGGGCACAAAGCAGTACTGTGGGCTTTTGTATTCCCCTTTGTCCTTCTCATTGCGATGCTGGTGCTGGGTACCTCAGTATGGCACTTCACCGAAACAGAAGCCGCTATGGGCTCCCTCCTCATCCTGATTCCCTATTATTTTCTCCTTTATCTGTTACGCCACAAAATGGCAAACACGTTCAGGTTCAATATTAAAAAAACAAACTAATAAGAGAATATGAGTGTATTACTTACTGCCGTTGCGACACTGGGCGTCATTGGCGCCGGAAGCGCGGCCATCCTGTATATGGTGGGACAGAGGTTCAAGGTGGAAGAGGATCCTCGCATACAAGAGGTTCAGGACTCTTTGCCTGCCGCCAACTGTGGGGGATGTGGTTTTCCGGGATGCGCCTCCTTCGCTTCCGCCTGTGTGAAGGCGGAGTCGATGGACGACCTCTTCTGCCCCGTGGGGGGACAAAACACGATGGACAAAGTGGCGGCCATCCTTGGGAGAAAAGCGCCCGTGGCAGCAAAAAAAATAGCCGTGGTCCGCTGCAACGGAACATGCGACAATCGTCCACGCCTTAACCTGTACGACGGTGCGTCCAACTGTACCATTGCATCGGCACTATACGGTGGCGACACCGGATGCTCATTCGGTTGTCTCGGACTGGGCGACTGTGTGGATTCTTGCACATTCGATGCGATCCACATCAACCCCGTGACCATGCTGCCGGAAGTTGTGGAGGACAGATGTACCGCCTGTGGTGCCTGTGTGAAAGCCTGTCCGAAGGATATCATCGAACTACGAAAACAAGGGCCCAAGTCGCGCCGTATTTACGTAAGTTGTGTCAACAAGGACAAAGGAGGCGTTGCGAAAAAATCGTGTGACGTAGCCTGTATCGGATGCACCAAATGCCAGCAGGTCTGTCCCTTTGAAGCCATCACCATCGAGAACAACCTGGCCTTCATTGACGACGACAAGTGCCGCCTTTGCCGTAAGTGTGTACCGGTCTGCCCCACTAACTCCATCCTGGAACTGAACTTCCCGACACGCAAGGAGACTCCTCCTGCTCCCAAAGAAGAAGAGGCCACCGTAACCGCATAAGAAAAAAACAGATCTATATGTTAAAAACATTCCGTATCGGCGGTATTCACCCTAAAGAGAAAAAAATATCGGCCGGAGAAGCAACACAATCCATTGCCATTCCCGACCAGGTGATTATCCCGCTGTCGCAGCACATTGGTGCTCCCTGCCAGCCCGTAGTCAAGAAAGGAGACCCCGTGAAAGTGGGCACCCTCATTGGCAAGTCTGTAGGTTTTGTATCGGCCAATATTCACTCGCCGGTTTCCGGGACCGTATTGAAGATCGACAAGGCGCTTGATGCGAGCGGCTATAAACGCGATGCCGTTTTCATCAAGGTGGAAGGAGATGAATGGGAAGAGTCGATTGACCGTTCGCCCGAACTCCGGAAAGTTTGTGACCTTCCGGCAAGTGAGATCCTTCACAAGATTGCCGCTGCAGGCATCGTGGGAATGGGCGGAGCCACATTCCCCACACACGTAAAGCTTACTCCTCCACCCGGGGCAAAAGCAGAAATACTCATCATCAATGGGGTTGAATGTGAGCCCTGGCTCACATCAGATCACCGGCTGATGATGGAGAAAGCCGACGAAATACTTGTAGGGACAACCATTGTGATGAAGGCACTGAACGTACAGAAAGCCATCATCGGCATAGAAAATAACAAGCAGGATGCCATCAAGCTCTTCAGTCAAAAGACAAATGGATATCCACGTATCGAAGTGCAACCTCTCAAGGTACAGTATCCGCAGGGAGGTGAGAAGCAACTGATTGATGCCATCACAGGCCGTCAGGTTTCCAGTGGAGCCCTGCCCATCTCGGTGGGGGCTGTCGTCCAGAACGTGGGTACTGTCTTTGCAATCTACGAGGCTGTACAAAAGAACAAGCCGCTGATAGAAAGAGTGGTCACCGTCACCGGAAAAGAGGTGAAACAGCCGTGTAACATCCTGTCGCGGATAGGCGTCCCGCTCAGCAACCTGATCGACATGGCCGGGGGTATGCCCGAAACCACCGGCAAGGTGGTATCCGGCGGTCCCATGATGGGAAAGGCCCTTGCCAGCACCGACATCCCCGTCACGAAAGGCACCTCGGGCATCCTGATTATTCCCACCCTGGAGGCCAAACGCAAAGCCATGAAGGACTGTATTCGCTGTGCCAAGTGCATCGGCGTATGCCCCATGGGACTGAACCCCACCCTGCTGATGAACCTCACGGAGTATGAGGTGTGGGATAGGGCCGAGAAGAACCATATCACCGACTGCATCGAATGCGGCTCATGCAGCTACACCTGTCCTGCCGACCGGCCGCTGCTCGACTACATCCGGTTGGGAAAAGGCAAGGTTAACGGGATCATCAGGGCACGAAAAAATTAACGCAAGAAGCATTTGAAGATATGGAACATAAACTGATCGTCTCCCCTTCGCCGCATGTGCATAGCGGGGACACCATTCAAAAAAACATGTACAATGTGCTCATCGCACTCATTCCGGCTTTCCTGGTCGCATTGTACGTCTTCCGGCTGGATGCGCTGATCATCACAGCCAGCTCGGTATTATTCTGTGTGGGATTTGAATTTCTTATTGTAAAATACATTCTAAAAAAAACGCCCACCCTCTCGGATGGCTCTGCCATCATCACGGGAGTACTGCTGGCATTCAATGTGCCCTCGAACCTTCCGGTATGGATTCTGGCACTCGGCTGTCTGTTTGCCATTGGTGTGGTGAAACTCTCCTTTGGCGGATTGGGAAACAACATATTTAATCCGGCCATCGCAGGACGCATCTTCCTCCTGATCTCATTTCCGGCACAGATGACCACATGGCCTGCTGCTTTCCCGGCAGCCGGAACGACGGACGCCGTGAGCTCAGCCACCGTGTTGGGGACCTTGAAATTTGCTCCCGAAGCGCTCCCTTCACTCCAGTCGATGTTGCTGGGGACCGAGGGAGGGTCACTCGGCGAGATGAGTGCGCTGGCATTGATGCTTGGACTAGTATATCTGCTATGGAAGAAAACAATCACGTGGCATATCCCGGTTTCCATCTTGGCAACAGTTGCCTTCTTCACGGGTATTCTCTACCTCTTTAATCCCCTGCCGCTTTACCATCCGCTGATCCACCTCTTTTCGGGGGGGCTGATGCTGGGAGCCGTTTTTATGGCAACCGACTATGTGACATCGCCCATGACCAAAAAGGGTATGTTGATCTACGGAGCCGGCATCGGATTTGTGACCATGGCCATCCGGCTCTGGGGCGCTTATCCCGAGGGAGTTTCGTTTGCTATCCTGCTGATGAATGCCCTGACGCCGCTTATCAACAATTACACATCACCAAAACGATTCGGGGAGGTAGTAAAAAATGGCTAAATTACAATCAACATTCAAAAACATGTTCCTTTCGCTCTCCATCATCTGCCTTACGGTAGCGGTGTTGCTGGCGCAAGTGAATAAAATGACCGCAAAACCCATAGCCGACGCCAAGGCAATGAAATTGCAGAACGCCATAAGCGAGGTAGTGCCGGCATTCGACAACGACCCTGTAGCCGAAGCATACAGGATGGCCGACGGACAGGGTGACTCACTGCTTGTTTACCCGGCAAGGAAGGGCGATGAGATCGTGGGGTACGCCTTGAGTAGTTACTCAAAAAATGGTTTCAGCGGAAATATTCAAATCATGATCGGGTTCGACATGAATGACAGGATTGTAAACTATGCGGTCCTGCAACATGCTGAAACACCCGGCCTGGGATCAAAGATGACGGAGTGGTTTAAAAATCCCGAAAAACCTTCGCAATCCATCCTGGGTAGAGACCTCTCACAAGGCACACTGGCTGTTTCGAAGGATGGCGGCGAGGTGGATGCCATCACTGCATCGACCATTACCTCACGCGCCTTTCTGGAAGCTGTAAACAAAGCTTATCAGGCTTATTCGGAAAGCAGGGAGGATGGCTACTCGGGTGCATCACCCAAAAATGCAGCCGAAAAATCAAACGACGAAGCAGAGGAAATAAAAAAGGAGGAACAGAGCAATGAATAATAACTTCAAAGTACTCATTAACGGCATCATTAAAGAAAATCCCACCTTTGTGCTGCTTCTGGGAATGTGTCCCACGCTGGCCACAACCAGTTCGGCCATCAACGGCATGAGCATGGGACTGGCCACAATGTTTGTCCTGATCTGCTCCAACATGGTAATATCCATGCTGAAGAACGTGATCCCCGACATGGTACGTATTCCTGCCTACATCGTGGTCATCGCAACCTTTGTAACCATTATCGAGATGGTGATGAATGCCTATGTACCTGCATTGGCCGACAGCCTTGGCATCTTTATCCCGTTGATCGTGGTAAACTGCATTGTCCTGGGCCGTGCAGAAGCATTTGCCTCGAAAAACGGGGTGTTCGCTTCAATATTTGATGGCGCCGGTATGGGGTTGGGCTTCACTCTCTCCCTCACGGTGCTGGGTGCTGTCCGCGAATTGATGGGAACAGGAAAAATTTTCTCCATGAACATCTATCCTGAACAATATGGATCCTTGCTATTCGTACTGGCACCGGGAGCCTTCATCGTTCTCGGATACCTTATTGCAATATTTAATAAGCTTCAACACAAATAACTATGGAACTTATCGGAATTATCATCGTCGCCATATTTGTCAACAACGTCGTGTTCTCCCAGTTTCTGGGAATCTGCCCTTTTTTGGGTGTTTCCAAAAAGGTTGACACAGCAATCGGCATGGGTATGGCAGTAACTTTCGTGCTGACCATTGCCACCATCGTCACTTTTCTTCTTCAAAAAGGAATTCTGGAGCCTTTTGGATTGGAATATCTGCAAACCATTTCTTTCATTCTGGTCATTGCAGCACTGGTGCAGATGGTGGAGATCGTGCTCAAAAAAATATCACCTGCCCTCTATCAGGCATTGGGTGTCTTCCTGCCACTCATCACCACCAACTGCGTCATCCTGGGTGTAGCCATCCTGGTGATCCAGAAAGATTACAACCTGCTTGAGTCGGTTATCTATGCAGTGGCTACCGCCATTGGATATGCCATGGCACTGATCATTTTTTCCAGTATACGTGAACAAATGGCGCTTACAAAAATACCCAAAGCCATGGAGGGTATACCCATCGCACTGATTACGGCCGGCATCATTGCCATGTCGTTCATGGGATTCTCCGGCATTGACCAGGTATTTAAATAAAGTCAGCCTGAAAAATTCAACGGTCGGCCTTGTGCCGGCCGTTTTTTGTATAGCAGAGAGAGCTCAACACCTCTTAATTTAATAAGGGAGCTTCACTGTTGTTCTCGAATCAATCCGCAAAATAAGGATGTAGAGTTAAACCATTTTCCCGAACAGAGGTCATAATGTTAAAATAAAGAAGTTACACCCTTTAATAATTACGCATATGAAAGCTTTAAGACACCCACTGGCTCTTACAATATTCGCACTGTTGTTGTCGTCGTGCTTCTCTTCTCAAGGAACTCTGTACTCTCAGGGATACGACGATTACGGCTATTACGACGACGATGATTATTACGCCGACCGTAATAATAGCGGAATCAGCTTCAATGTCTTTTACAACGAACTGAGGCCTCACGGCAGATGGATCAACAACGGAAGATATGGCCGGGTGTGGGTTCCTAATGTCGGAAGAAACTTTCACCCCTACGCAACCAACGGATATTGGGTGATGACCGATTACGGCAACACCTGGGTGTCTGACTACTCGTGGGGTTGGGCGCCTTTCCACTACGGAAGATGGTATTACGATGACTATTATGGATGGGCATGGATTCCCGGCTACGAGTGGGCTCCTGCCTGGGTTACCTGGAGAAGTGGCGGCGGTTATTACGGGTGGGCACCCATGGGACCCGGCGTTCATATCAATATCAACATTCATATTCCCGGACACTATTGGACCTTTCTGCCGCACAACAGAATGTATCACCGCAATATGCACCGATATTACAACCGATACAGTCCGACCATTTACAACAAGACAACAATCATCAACAATACCTACGTGTACAACGACAACCGCTATTATAGCGGCCCGAGCGCGAGGGATTATGAACGTACCACCGGCAGAACAGCCACTGTGCACAAGCTTGAGAGCACAAACAACCGCTCCGGCAGATCGACCAGGGTCAGCAACAATGCGGTAAGCGTATATCGTCCCGATCTGTCAAGGGAGAGAGGTACCGATGTGAGGTCCACCACCAACAGGTCCGCTACCAGCCGCGGCAGTATTATGGACAGAACCAGCAGAACCAATAGCAGCACAAGAAGTACAGCAAGCGAAAATGTCCGGAACAGCAATACGAGAAGCAACACGGATCGTTCTGCCACAGTAAACCCGGCAACCAGAGACCGCAACACACAAAGCACAAGAAGCGCAGGCACGGTGGAACGCTCAAGCACGAACCGCAGTGCGAATGTGGACAGAGATGCTCCCGCAACACGCTCAAGCAACAACCGGGATGCCGCGGTCGGCTCAAAACGAAGCTCTTCAAGTAGCCGGAATGCAACGGTAAGTCCGGATAGAAACGCAGGTAACAGCAGAAACACATCGGTTCGTAGCAGCACACAACAAAGTTCCCCGGCCAATCGCAACGCAACGGTAAGGTCGGAAAGAAGCTCAGGAAGCAACAGAAGTGCGACCTCTACCAGCAGAAGTAGCGGTAGCAGCCGGTCCGAACGGACTTCCTCCCGCAGGTGATTTTCGCAAGCAAGCATGAGAAAAGGCCGCTCAGTTGGGCGGCCTTCTTTCTATTCTGTTGATCCGTTTTCTCTTGATCAATCGATCCAACGTTTGGTCAGATCTCCGTAAGCATCGATCCGACGATCGCGGAAAAATGGCCACCATCGGCGCACATTTTCGGTCCGTGAAGGGACAATTTCCACGACTTGTTCAATCTCTGTATCCGCAGGTGCCTGGTATAAAAATTCGCCCTGAGGCCCGCAGACGAAGCTGCTACCCCAGAAGTGAATACCGTTCGTTTGACCCGACGGGTCGGGTTCATATCCGGTACGGTTCACTGCAATTACCGGCAAGCCATTGGCGATCGCATGTCCGCGCTGCAAAGTAATCCACGCCTCCTGTTGGCGTTTTTTCTCGTCGTCGCTATCGGTAGACTCCCAGCCGATGGCCGTGGGATATATCAGCAGCTCGGCTCCGGCCATTGCCATCAGCCGGGCAGCCTCGGGATACCATTGATCCCAGCAAACCAGTACACCTAACTTCCCCACAGAAGTTTCAACGGGATGAAAGCCCAGATCACCAGGGGTAAAATAAAACTTCTCGTAATAGGCCGGATCATCCGGAATATGCATTTTGCGGTACTTGCCCGCAATACTCCCATCCTTCTCAATTACGACGGACGTATTATGGTAAAGCCCGGCAGCGCGCTTTTCGAACAGCGAAAGGACGATCACCACACCTGTCTCTTTCGCCAATTGGGAAAACAAATCGGTAGACGGACCGGGAATGGATTCGGCCTGATCAAACACTCCCGTATCTTCTGTTTGGCAGAAGTAGAGGCCGTTGTGCAGTTCCTGCAGCACAATCAGCCCCGCACCCCGGACAGCAAGCTGTCTGATTTTTTGCTGCAGACGCTTTACGTTTTCTTCCCTGTCGGGAGTATTAGCTTGTTGAACGATTCCTATCTTCATTATGATATGATTATATTGTTCACTAATTAACAGACGAACGTCCGTTTTGTTTTTTTACCTCCTTAAGACAACAGCTTCTCCCCTGCACTGCCTATTTCGTTTGCCTCCATAGTCTCTCCGTCAGCTGCGGAAAAAGGCACGAGGAGATACCGAAAGTGACTGCAAATAGCAAAAACTGAACTTGCAGAAACGGACTGCAGTAAGCGGATCAAAGGAAACCCTGCGGAAACTGCATCGTTACACAATGCAGCGATCCATGCTGCCTGACCAGTGAACGGCAGTCCACACCCACAATCTCCCTGTCGCGGAAAGCTTCCTGCAGTTGTTTCTTTGCGACTTCATCTTTTGCGGTGCCATAGTAAGGAAGCAACACCGCTTCATTGATAATCAGAAAATTGGCGTATGTCGCCGGGAGGCGTCTTCCCTTTTCAAATACGGCATCGGCCATAGGAAGAGGTATCAGATGGTATGGTTTTCCGTTGTACGCGACAAACGACTTCAGTTCAGCTTCCATGGCCTTTAGTTCTTTGAAGTGTTCGTCATTTTCGTCGTCACACTTCACATAGGCAATCGTCTCTTCATCACAGAAGCGCGCCAGCGTATCGATGTGGTTATCGGTATCATCACCGGCCAGATAGCCGTGGTCAAGCCAAAGCACTCTCTCCACTCCCAGCGTACTTTTTAAAAATGATTCGATCTGATCACGAGACATGGGCTGGTTGCGGTTGGGTGCCATCAGGCAGGAAGTTGTGGTCAGCAGGGTTCCTCTTCCGTCCGTTTCGACGGAGCCTCCTTCCAGAATGAAGTTCAACCGGTTCCGATAAGCGGTAGCCGGAGTAAAGACTCCGGCATGATACAATTTCCCGGTAATCTGGTTGTCAAAATGGGCGCCAAATTTCAACCCCCAGGCATTGAATCCGAAATCGATCACTGTGGGCCGTTCGTCATAAAAGATGGAGATGGCTCCATGATCCCGCGCCCAGGTATCGTTACTCTCCACCACTTCGCAGATAAGATTTTTCCGCTCCTCTTCCGTGAAGTATTGCCCTACATCGAATGAGGGGGGAGCTACGACCAGCAGTTTCTCCCGTTTGAGTATTTCTTTCGAAAATGCCACGTAGCAAGCGGTCACCTCTTCCAGCATATCATGCCAATCCGTCGCCGCATGCGGCCATGTTACCTGCACACCGCTCTGTGGAAACCACTCGGCCGGAAAAACAATCCGGGCCATCTGCTATCCCTCCATGTTACCACGGACGATCCCGCGATTGGATGAGCGCACAAAATTCAAAATCAGGGAGCGGTCCTCCGTCAATGGCAACTCCTGCTCAATGCGTTCTACCGCCTGTGAGATGTTGAAACCCGACAGGTAGAGATAGCGGTATATCTCCTGAATAGCATTGATCCGTTCACTCGAGAACCCCCGGCGACGAAGACCCACTATATTCAGTCCCACGTAAGTAATCGGCTCACGGCCCACCATCACATAGGGAGGGATATCCTTCGATATTTTGGAACCTCCCTGAATCATCACATGCGGGCCTATTTTAGAAAACTGATGTGCGAGCGTGCCGCCACTGAGAATTGCATAATCGTCAATTTCTATCTCGCCGGCAAGCTGCGTACCATTTCCCAGGATTACATGATCGTGCAATACACAATCGTGCGCCACGTGGCTGTATGCCATGATGAGACAGTCATTGCCCACGATGGTGGATCCTTTCGAAGCCGTACCCCTGTTCACGGTAGCGCACTCCCGTATAATTGTATTATCACCGATAATGGCTATTGTCTCCTCACCTTGAAACTTCAGATCCTGCGGGATGCCGGCGATGGTAGCATGGGGAAAAATGGTGCAATTTTTTCCGATACGTGCTCCGTCCAAAATGGTGGCCTGCATCATGACCCTCGTTCCATCGCCAATTTCGGTATTACGGTCAATGTATGCAAAAGGTTCCACAACCACATTATCTCCCAGTCTGGCTTCAGGATGCACGAAAGCCATTGATGAAACACTGTTCATATTCTTTCTATCGATTTAGTTATTTATTTTTGATGATCTGAGCCGTAAAGTCGGCCTCAGAGATCACTTTATCACCAATGAATGCCAATCCTCGCATGGTGGCTATGCCTCTGCGCATCTCGCTCGTGAGTTCTACCCTGAAGATAAGCGTGTCACCCGGAACAACCTTGTGACGAAACTTCACATTATCGATCTTCAGAAAATAGGTAGAATAGCGCTCTGGCTCATCCAGACGTGCTAAAACCAGCAAGCCGCCCGTCTGTGCCATGGCCTCCACTTGCAAGACTCCAGGCATCACCGGCTCTTGCGGAAAGTGTCCTGTGAAAAAGGGTTCATTGGTGGTGATATTTTTTACGCCGACAATGTAGGTGTCGGTCATCTGGATGATCTTGTCGACCATCAGAAAAGGATAGCGGTGCGGCAGCAGCTCACGGATGCGGTTGTTGTCCATCACCGGCTCAGCCAGCACATCGTACAGGGGAGGTTGCACCTCATTGAGTTTGATATCTTTGCGAATGAGGCGTGCCAGCTGATTGTTGATTTTGTGGCCGGGGCGGGTGGCGATAAGGCGTCCCTTGATCGGCTTCCCGATGAGCGCCATATCTCCGATGATATCGAGCAACTTATGGCGTGCCGGCTCGTTGGGAAATGCCAGCTTCCGGTGGTTCAGATATCCCAGCTCTTCGGCATTGTGGTGAGGGACATTCAGCTCGTCGGCTATTTCGTCCAGCTCGGGTTGCGATAACTTCCGCTCGTAGATGACGATGGCATTGTCCAGATTCCCACCTTTAATAAGTCCCGCTTTCCGCAGCTGCTGTATCTCACGTACGAAAACAAATGTGCGTGCCGGCGCAATTTCTGTTTCAAAATCGGTCACAGTATCGAGGGAGGCGGACTGGTTGGGAATATATTGAGAGTCAAACTCAATGAAGGAGTTGACGCCAAAAAAATCGTCGGGCAACAACGTTAGCTTCGAGCCGGTCTCCGGATCAGTCACTTCCATTTTACTGCGGACGATATAAAAATCCTTGTCTTTCTCTTGCTCTTTAATTCCTGCTTTTTTGATCTCTTTTACATACTCTATGGCACTTCCGTCGAGAATGGGAAACTCCGAGGAGTCTACCTCAATGAGACAGTTGTCAATACCCAGAGCATACAAGGCCGAAAGTCCGTGCTCAATGGTACTTACCGTCACATTGTCTTTACCAACAACGGTACCCCGCTGTGTGTGGACTACGTTCTCTGCCAACGCATCAATTACCGGCTGGTCTTCCAGGTCAATCCTTTTTATTTTATAACCATGATCTACCGGAGCCGGATTGAAAGTAACCACAATATAAAGGCCGGTATGAAGGCCGGTACCACTTAACGTGAAGCTGTTTTGAAGGGTTCTCTGTTTCACTTTTTATTCATTTTAAATCAGACATTCGAGCGTGCGATATCGTTAAAACAGATATGATCGCCGTGTGTGTTTTCACCCAAAAAATGCGCCGACTAATTTCACAATTCGCAACTTTTTGTGCAAAGATACAACCAAAAGCACTAAATTTTGCTATTTCCGGAAAATGTTTCCCCGATTTTCAAATGTAAACAATTGATCAGTTGTTTTGGCAAAGATTTTTTTTCAGTTCCGCGATCTCTTTTTCCAGGGCATTGAGTTGACGATACATATCGGGAAGTTTGGGGATGATGACGCTCGACTTAAAGAATTTTTTTACCGGATAAGCAGGCGACCCTATGATCTCTGATCTCTCCTTGGTGTTGCTGATGATACCCGACTGGGCACCGATCTGGCTTTCTTTCCCGATGGTAATGTGCCCGCCTATTCCCACCTGCCCTCCCAGGACACAGCTTTCCCCGATCTTGGCCGAACCTGCAATACCTACCTGAGCCGCCATGACCGTATTTTCCCCGATCTCACAGTTGTGTGCGATCTGGATGAGGTTGTCGAGCTTCACTCCCCTGCGGATAATGGTAGAGCCCATTACAGCACGGTCAATGGTGGTGTTGGCGCCGATCTCCACATCATCCTCAATAAGTACATTGCCCATCTGGGGAATCTTGTGGTAACGCTCCTCCTCTTTACTGAATCCAAATCCATCCGCACCAATGACTGCTCCGGCATGGATAATACAATTATCACCGATCACACACTCGGAATAAATTTTTACACCCGGGTAGATGATACAGTTTTTTCCAATCTGTACATTGTCTCCCACAAAAGAGTTCGGGTAAATTTTGCTGTTATCTCCAACCCGGGCATGTTCGCCGATATAGGCAAACGTACCTACATAGACATTTTCTCCCATCACTGCCGTAGCGGAAACAAAGCTCATCTCCTCTGTACCCGACTTTTGGGGTTTGTTACTGTTGACCATCTCCATGAGGGAGGCGAGTGCCGCGTAGGCATTCTGTACTTTGATGAGCGTAGCCTCAATCGGCTTATCCGGTTCAAAATCATGATTCACCAGGACAATGTCGGCCCGGGTTTGATAAATATATGCAGTGTACTTCGGATTACCCAGAAAAGTGAGTGTCCCCGGCCTTCCTTCTTCAATTTTGGAAAAACTGGAAACAGTCACATCCGGATTACCGATTAACTCTCCTTTAAGAAAATCGGCTATTTGTTTTGCAGAAAATTTCATCAGCAAGTGATTCTATTGAATAATTATTTACTCTCTAAAGATTACGCAAATTAACGAATAATATTTCAGTGTAGGAAGAAAAAAACAATAAATCCATCCCATGGCCTTCTGCAATCGATGCATTTTGCCGTTACTACCCCGGCGCTTTGAACCTCCACGGTGTGAGTCAAATTCTCAGAAAAAACAGAACGACACCGCAACAAAGCAAGTTTCGTTGATTATCCGAATAAATATTTGCTGATAAATTTGGGAAAAAGAAAATTTTAGGGTACTTTTGCACTCACATTTTCGGGATGTAGCTCAGTCCGGTTTAGAGTACGCGTCTGGGGGGCGTGGGGTCGGAAGTTCGAATCTTCTCATCCCGACATGTTTAGAAAGCAGTTATCGGTAACACGATGACTGCTTTTTTTTGTGAACTACCGGTAGCGAACCAAAAAAAGCGACCCCAATTACGGATCGCTTTTTTGTGATTTTATTCTCCTTTTTCAATCAGGGATGCCTGTATTTCGAGAAATCGGTATTCATCATGCTCCCTGTTTCCTGAAGTGCCTGGTGAAAGGCAAAACAGGCATACAGATCCTGAGGAATATGCCCCTTCACGCCCCGGTTCAGGTATTCATGCAGCAGAGGACGATAATCAGGATGTGCACACTTTTCAATGATCTCCACTGCACGGTTCTTTGGCCCCTTGCCCCTGAGGTCGGCCACCCCGTACTCCGAGACCACAATCTTCACGGAGTGTTCTGTATGGTCTTCGTGCGTGACCTTGGGCACGATACAGCTGATAGCACCATTTTTCGCCGTAGAGGGAGTCAGGAAGATCGACAGATAGGAGTTGCGGGTAAAATCTCCGGATCCGCCAATGCCGTTCATCATCTTGGTACCGTTTACATGGGTGGAGTTTACACTACCAAAGATATCCACCTCGATGGCTGTGTTCAACGCAATAATCCCCAGGCGACGGGCCAGTCCGGGGTTGTTGGATATTTCAGAAGGGCGCAACACCAGTTTATTTTTAAAGAAAGCCAGGTCATCGTAAAACCTGTGCAGCACTTCGTTGCTCACGGTGAGCGAGCAGCCGCTGGCAAAAGAGATGTTGCCTTGCTGCATCATGTCAATCACTGCGTCCTGGATTACTTCGGTATAGACTTCGAAGCGGGGTATCTCGGGGTTACTGCCCATGGAGCCCAGCACCGCATTAGCGATATTTCCCACACCCGACTGGATGGGCAGAAAATGAGCGGGAATACGTCCGGCTTTCATTTCGGCAACGAAGAATTCGGCCACGTTATTTCCAATGCGTGCAGTGACCTCGTCAAGAGGAGCAAACCCTCCACCCTCGCCGTCTTTTTCGGTTTCCACCACAAAGATCTTGTCGGGGTTCACTTTAACATAGTCCAGCCCGATCCGGTTTTGAACCTCAAAGATGGGTATCTCACGACGTTTGGGAGGATCCTGCAGTTCATACATATCGTGAATTCCGCGCAACTTCACGGGCACTTTCTTATTCAGTTCCACGATGACAATATCTGCCAGACGACAGATCGTTGGCGTGATTCCTACACCGGTGGTAGGAACGATTTCCCCTCTCTCCGTTACCTCGCATGCCTCAATAATGGCCACATTGATTTTTCCAAGGAAGCCATATCGGATTTCCTGTGCCAGCTGCGACAGATGGAGGTCGAAAAAATCAAATTCACCCCGGTTAAGTGCAGCACGCATATCTTTGTTGGTTTGATAAGGCGTACGAAATTTTATCGCCCCTGCGCGGGAAAGTGTCCCATCAATGGAGTCGCCGGTGGAGGCTCCGGTAAAAACGCCTATTTTGAAAGAATTGCCTTTGGCATGCTCTGCTTCTGCCCTCTTGGCAATCTCTACCGGCACCACCTTAGGGCAGCCGGCATGGGTAAAACCACTGAAGCCTACGTTGTCATTATCTTTCACAAGAGACGCAGCCTCTTCAGCACTGATAAATTTTAAAGCCATATATATGTTATGTAATTAGCGTGAAGTCAATATTTTCTACGCACGATATCACCGATTATCAAACCTTTGAGCAACTCATCGCGACTTGTATCGCCGTACAGTCCAGCGAGGAGCGGATGCAGGGATCCTCTCTTTTTCCCATCGGCCGGCTTATGGGGAGATTGGGAATCCGCGGTTTCGGCCATATCAATCATATCAGGATCATTGTCGTAAGAAGCATCTGCGTCGTAGACAAAAATGGAACTTTTGAGCGACGACTCCTTTGCAAAATCGGTCGTCAGGTTCATGGAGGATTGAAATACCGATTTCCCTTCCTCTGCCCGCACAACGGGTGGTGGAGGTGTTGCAACCCTGGGTTTGACTGCCGGCCGGGACTCAAACCAGGAAGGAAGTTCATCTTCTGCCTCCATATCCGAATCGGATGTCTCAAAAAAGGGACGCGAAGGCAAATCAAAATAGGGGTGAGAGGGTTTTTCCGATTGCTGTTTCTGCTGATTTTTCTTCTTCCTGGAATCATTAAAAAATCCCAATATCATGAAAAATACCAGAAGGATCAAATAAATAATATCGCCGGACTCCATATTTTGATTAAATTTGCAACCGGACAAAAATAGTGATTTTTTGCGTAATTAAGCGTATTTGGTGATAAAAAAATTTCGGGAGCGACTTCACAGACTCTCCCGAACATTTAACCAAAACCTTAACTATGAAAAAATTTTATTTTTTCCTTCACAAAAATAGGACATTACGGGTATATTTCCAACTATTTTGTCCGATAAATGAATAATTTAACTTTTACGGGCTTTTACGTGACAAAAAACGGACAATCACAGCCGATAAAAAGGAATCATGCAAACAGAAAAAAAACTATATATTGAGACGTACGGCTGCCAGATGAACGTGGCAGACACCGAGGTGGTAGCATCCATTATGGAGATGGACGGCTACACGCTTACTGATAGTGATCGCGACGCCGATGCTATTTTCGTGAATACCTGCTCCATCAGGGAGAACGCAGAGCAGAAAGTAATTCAACGGTTGGAATACTTCAATTCGCTGAAAAGAAAACGAAAAGAGAACCTCATCGTGGGGGTACTGGGATGCATGGCGGAAAGAGCGAAGTCCGAGCTGATCGATCGTCACCATGTGGACGTGGTGGTGGGTCCCGATGCCTATCTCGATCTTCCCAACCTGGTGGGGGCAGCAGAACGGGGCGAGAAAGCCATGAACATCGAACTCTCCAAAACAGAAACGTATAAGGATGTGATTCCCCTCAAGATGGAGGGAAGCAACATCTCAGGCTACATCTCCATCATGCGGGGGTGCGACAAGTTTTGCACCTACTGCATCGTACCCTTCACTCGCGGTCGGGAGCGCAGTCGGGAGCCGGAGAGCATCCTCAACGAGCTACGGGTTATGCGGGAAAAAGGGTTTAGGGAGGCCATTCTTTTGGGCCAGAATGTGAACTCCTACCACTACCGGGACGACAAAGGCTCCATCCGCTTTCACGAGCTCCTGGCCATGGTAGCGGAAGAAGCACCTCAAATGCGCATTCGCTTTACCACATCTCACCCCTGGGATATGAACGACGAAACGCTGGAAACAATTGCGCAATACAAGAACCTTTGCAACTACATTCACTTGCCTGTGCAGTCGGGAAGTTCACGCATGCTGAAACTCATGAACCGGCGTTACGACAGGGAATGGTACATGGAAAGAATTGACGCCATTAAAAGAATCATTCCCGGCTGCGGCCTGTCGACCGACATCATGTGCGGGTTTCATTCCGAAACAGAGGAAGACCATCAGGAAACACTGTCGCTGATGCGCGAAGTGGGGTTCGACTCGGCATTCATGTTCAAGTACTCGGAGCGGCCGGGCACATATGCGGCAAAAAGGCTGGAGGACAACATTCCCGAAGAGATCAAAAACAGGCGCCTGCAGGAGATCATAGACCTGCAACTGGAACTGTCGCGCCAAAGCAACGAGAAAGATTTGGGGAAAGAGTTTGAAGTTTTGGTGGAAGGTTTTTCCAAACGATCCAGGGAGCAGCTTTTCGGGCGTACTGAACAGAACAAGGTGGTCATCTTCGACAAAAAGAGCCATCGCATTGGGGAGTTTGTGAGGGTGAAGGTGACCGGCTTCACTCCCGCCACCATGTTTGGGACATCCGTCACTGCGGACTGATCCGGATCAGAGAAAAGAAAACTTGTAAAAACATTTTTGCCCAATAAACGTTTATTTAGGTATGTAAGCCTAAAAGGGTTTATCAATGAGGTTTTCAACGAATGAACCATCGACTGTGTAAAAATAATATTCACCTTTAAACGCAAAAATTATGAAATCAGAAGCTAAATTATTACTGGGTTTAGGAATCGGTATCGCACTGGGCGCTGCCGTAGGATACATCATGGGAACCGATAAGAGGGAAGAGTGGCTGGAACATGCCAACGAACTTGCAGACAAGATAAAAACGAATGTAAAATCAGCGATATACAAAGGAAAAAGCGAAGTACATGATTTGAAAGAAGACATCGACGATATTGCTGAAATTGCAAAGAAAGAACTTGCCAAACAATAAGTGACCTCTAACACCCCGGGATACGATGGAAGAAAAAAAAGTAAGTACGTTGTTCGAGCAAATGCGCAATGACATTTCAAAATTTATCACAAGCACACTCGAGCTCGGAAAGCTGGAAGCATATGAAAAGATCAGCTTAAGTGCATCGGCAATCATATACGGCCTTATATTGGCCGGTTCTGTTTTGTTTGCACTCTTGTTTATTTTAGTGGCAGCCGGATTTTACCTGGGTGAAGTCCTGCAGAGCACCTGGGCGGGGTTTGCCATCGTGGCTGCGTTTAGCCTGTTCATACTCCTCGTTATCCTGCTCGTAGGGAAATCTTTCAAGAAAAAATTCAGTAGCCGTGTTGTGCGTTTTCTTATGGAAAACGACGATAGTGATGGAAAAAACAGCAAAAAATGAGCACCTATAAATTAACTCCGCTTGAAGAACTGCGTCTGGAAAAAAAACGATTGAGAGAAGAACGGGCCATTGCCAGCCGGCGCCTCGCTTATCAGTTACAGTACCTGAACGACAACTGGGGATCGATGCTCACCAAGGGTATAACCTCATCTGTAAAGTCGAAGCTTGTGGAAACAATGGATACTTTATCGGTTGGATCTTCCCGTTCCGTGACTCCGTTTGTCACCAGGAGGGGAAATCCATGGATTAACTTTGCCCTGTCAAATCTGCCGCTCTTAGGATCCATCACGTGGGGAGTTGCAAAGCCGGCAATTCTCGCTTTTGCAGCAAAAAAGGTCACATCGTCCCTGTTCGGAAGAAAAAGAAGGACCAAAAAATAAATATTCCGGTCGCGCTGCCCCCGTCAGGGCAATCCGTGTAATTTAATTAAAGAGGAGACCTGTGGACGGTGGTAACGCCGTCCACTTTTGCTATCTTGGCACAGAGCTGATTCACCTCCTCAGCGCTGTGCACATGCAGGTTAAAGACCCCTTCAAAGATTCCGTCTTTGGAGGAAACATTTACACTCTGAATATTCACAACCACATCTTCTGCCAGCTTGGCCAGAATGATGCCCAGGATTCCAATACGGTCAATACCCGTGAACGCGATGGAGGCGAGAAAGGAATACTGGCGATAATCACCCCACGCCACGGCGATGACACGGTCGCCAAAACTCGATTTCAGCTTCAGTCCTGTTTGGCAGGAACGCTTGTGTACCTCCACCTCCTCTTTCTCGGTAATATAGCCGAACACATCATCGCCCGGCAAGGGGTTACAGCACTCCGGAACGACGAAGTTCTTCCGGTACTTGGTTTCTGTAAGTTGGTAAATTTCTTTCCGGTCAATTTTGGACCTCTCCGTCCCCATTGAAAAAATGGCTGAATCCGATTCTTTCTTTGCACCTTTCTGGTCGGATGACGGCTTCTTAATGGCACTCATTGCCTGCTTCATGTAACGCACAAAAAGATTATCCTGCTTTTCCGGTTCTTCCTTGATCTTAAAGAATGCATTTTTGCTGGCCGGCAGGGTGACGTCGTTGTGCCCGATCAAGAAGTAGAGGTCTTCCTTGTTTTCGGCCTTATAGGCATGCAGAATCTTGTTGAACAACGCATTGTCAATAGGTTCGTTGTCGAACAATTCTTCGAGCTTGTTTTTTCCAATCTCGGCAATGCGTCTCCGTTGCCGTCGTAACGACGCTTCAATCTTTGTCCGCGCTTTCGCCGTAGTCACAAAGTTGAGCCATTCCGGCTGGGGGCTGACCGACTGTGAAGTGAGGATTTCTATCTGATCGCCGCTGCGTAGCTGCTGGCTAAGCGGCACCAGGGTATGGTTTACTTTTGCCCCCAGGCAATGGTCTCCGATCCGTGTATGGATGGTGTATGCAAAATCGAGTGCGGTGGCCCCCTGTGGCAGCGTCTTGATCTCTCCCTTGGGAGTAAATACAAAAATCTCCGACGAGAAAAGGTTCATCTTCACTGTATCCAGGAAGTCAATGGCATTGGGGTTCGGGTTGGAAAGAATCTCCTGGATGGTCTTCAACCACTTGTCCAGTTCGTTATCTTCCTCGATCCTGTTCTCCTTATATTTCCAGTGGGCTGCAAATCCCTTTTCGGCAATATCGTCCATCCGCCGGCTTCTGATCTGTATCTCAATCCACTTCCCGTCGGGTCCCATCACAGTGAGGTGAAGGGCCTGATATCCGTTTGCCTTAGGATGGCTCACCCAGTCACGGATACGGTCGGGACGAAGCTTATAGATATCGGTGATGGCGGAATAGATGTCCCAGCACTGCTTCTTTTCATCCATGCCGGGAAAGACCTCAAAGATGATACGTACAGCGAACAGATCGTACACTTCGTGGAACTCGATACCTTTGTTTTGCATTTTGTTCCAGATGGAATAGACCGACTTTACGCGAGCCCTCATCTCGTACTTTATATCCATTTTGTCAAGAGCCTTGACGACTGGCACAGCAAAATGTTCGTAAATTTTATTCCGTTCGGGCGCGGTCTCTTCAATCTTCTTCGTGAGATCGGCAAAAGCCTCGGGGTGCTCGTACTTGAAACAGAGCTCTTCCAGTTCTGTTTTGATGGCAAACAATCCCAGCCGGTGTGCCAACGGGGCGTATATATACAAGGTTTCCCCGGTAATTTTAAACTGCTTCGTCGGAGCCATGGAAGAGAGTGTGCGCATGTTGTGCAGTCTGTCGGCAATCTTGATCAGGATTACCCGGATATCATCGGACATGGTGAGCAGCAGCTTCCGAAAATTCTCTGCCTGTGCCGATACGTTCTCGCCAAACATCCCACTCGATATCTTGGTCAACCCGTCCACAATCTGCGCAATCTTATCCCCAAACAGGGCACGGATATCATCGACCGTGTAATCGGTATCTTCCACCACATCGTGAAGCAGCGACGCCGAAATAGAGGTCGATCCCAACCCCATCTCCTTAGATACGATACGGGCTACTGCCAGCGGATGCATGATGTAGGGTTCACCGGAACGGCGGCGGGCACCTTTGTGTGCCTCCTTTGCCATGTTAAAAGCCCTTGTGATGATATCCACCTTACGACGGTGGTTGGAATTCAGGTAATCATTCAGCAACCCCTGAAATTCTTCCTCTATCATCAGATCATCTACTGTCAATTTATCTTCGTCGTTCATATGCTTTTCTTAGACTGCTTTTTGGCAGGCGCTTTATAAGTAAACGAAATTACAAATAAATCAGCAGATAAATGAAATCCTGCCGCTATTTTTTGTACGGCGGGACGTTGAAAGCTGCAGGAGGGGCTTCTCCTTCGATGCTGATCACCAAATGTTAAAAAGACCGGGGTTATTGTTTATTGCACAAAAGTACGTACCTTTGCCTTTCACAGGGGTGCCCCAGACAAACGGGCTGAGATCATACCCAAATTACCTGATCCGGATAATGCCGGCGGAGGGAAAAAAAAGTGCTCACGTTCCAGTGACGCTTTCTATTGGTATACATCTTATATTATTCCCCTTTTTTATTTCACTAACAACCGATGAATCCGCTGTATGGCAAGATTCATCTAAAATTTTTAAGAAAATGAAACGAGCATTTTAATCAGTTTACATTATGAACATGATTATCGCGAGTTCCATACTCATTAATTAAAAAATAGATTAGTCGTATGAAAAAGGTATTTTTATTGTTTATGCTGATAAGCTTATCAGCAGCAGGTTATCAACTAGTAGCCAACTCGGATGAAGCAGCATCGCCCGACAACCTGAATCACATTCAGCTCGAAGAGGTGGTTGTCTCGGCTACAAGGGCAGGAAGCAACACACCCGTGACGCACAGCAACATTACCGGGAGTGCCATCTCCGAACGCAATTCGGGACAAGACATTCCCTACATTTTGTCTCTCGAACCCTCTGTTATCGTTACCTCCGATGCCGGCACAGGCATCGGATACACCGGCTTTCGCATACGCGGGACGGATGCCAATCGTATCAACATCACCGTAAACGGCGTACCTTTGAATGATTCGGAATCACATGGTGTTTTCTTTGTCAATATGCCCGATTTCGCCTCTTCTCTCTCTTCCATCCAGGTACAACGGGGCGTGGGAACATCCACAAGCGGTGCCGCAGCATTCGGCGCGAGCGTGAACATGCAGACCGAGAACGTGAGCCGGTTGCCATATGCCGAAATTGGCTCATCCTACGGCTCATTCAATACCAGCCGCAACACATTGAAAGCGGGTACAGGCCTTATCAACAACCGTTTCGCCATAGATGGACGGTATTCAACAATCGCCTCCGACGGGTATATCGACAGGGCATCGGTAAACATGCGCTCATATTATCTCGCCGGAGCATATCTGGCTGAAAATACCGTTCTTAAATTTGTCACATTCGGAGGGAAAGAAAAAACATACCAGGCCTGGAACGGTGTAGACCTGGATCTGGTGCGACGCGATCCATTGAACTACTCACGCAGCTACAACGATTTGGGGCGGTATACCGATGACGAAGGCCATGTGAAGTTCTACAATAACCAAACCGACAATTATACCCAAACACATTACCAACTGCATGCCATGCATCAGTTCTCCCCATCCCTGTATCTCAACGCAGCTTTGCATTACACGGCGGGGAAGGGCTTTTATGAGGAATACCGAACAGACCGGAAGTATGTTGAATACCTGCTCACCCCTGCCGTGGAAAACGGCGTGGAACGGAAAAAAACGGATCTTATCCGCCAAAAATGGCTCGATAACGACTTCTACGGAGCCACCTTCGCGCTGAATTATACACGGGAGCAACTCGGATTGATCTTCGGTGGAGGCGCAAACTCGTATGAAGGTGATCACTTCGGGAAAGTCTTGTGGGTACGCCATCCAAACAGTTTCGACCCCGACAAAGAGTGGTATCGCAGCAAAAGTAAAAAAAATGATGCAAACATTTACCTGAAATTAAATGTGGAGCCGATACGTGATCTGTTTGTATATGCCGATGCACAATACCGCTACATAGCGTATGACATGCGGGGCAAGGATGATAAATACGATGAAACGGCAAATGCGATGCGCGATATCACGCAAGAGCATACCTTCTCCTTCTTCAACCCCAAAGTGGGTACAACCTACCGGTTGAATAACCGGAACAACCTCTACGCTTCATTCTCCGTGGCCAACCGTGAACCAAACAGGAACAACTACACCGACGCGGGACCCAACGACAAGCCTACCAGTGAGCGGTTGTACGATACCGAAATAGGATACCGATATCAATCTCCTGTCGCCAGTTTCGGTGCGAATATTTATTATATGAAATACAACAACCAGTTGATTCTCACAGGGAAAATCAGCGAAATAGGAGAGATGCTAACGACCAATATACCCGACAGCCACCGCGCGGGAATCGAACTGACCGGAGGCGTACAAATAAGCCCCTTATTGCGTTGGGATGGCAACGTCACATTCAGTCAAAACAAGATTAAGAATTTTGTGGAGCAGGATGTCGATGTATACGATGCAGATTGGAACTGGGTCGACTCCCGATCCAACGAGCTGGGTAACACGAACATCGCCTACTCCCCCGACATCATCGCCAACAGCATCCTTTCGTTCTCCTACCGCGGTTTCGAAACAGCCCTGCACAGCAATTATGTGGGGCAACAGTATCTGGATAATACCTCCAGCAAGCAACGCAGTATTGATGCCTATTTCGTAAACAACCTGCGCGCAAGCTACTCCTTTGATCTCCCCCATCTCGAATCGGTAACCCTGGGTGTCTGGGTAAACAACCTGTTTAATGTGGAGTACGAAACAAACGGTTACAATTGGTATAGCTACTACCTGGACGGGAAACGGGTTAATGAAAAGCGTTACTTTACCCAGGCGGGAACAAACGCACTGGCAAGCATCACAATAAGATTTTAAATGCAAACCATTGAATTGATCGGCGCCGTCATCGGCCTGCTTTATTTGTACCTCGAATACAAAGCCAACAAGTGGCTATGGCCGGTGGGCGTCGTGATGCCGGTGGTATACGTGTGGATCTTCTTCCAGAGCAAGTTTTATGCCGACATGGGAATAAATGTGTACTATTTTTTCGCCAGCATCTATGGCTGGATATACTGGACCCGTCATTCACAGCAGGAAGAGAAGGAGCTGCCCATTACCCACACTCCACGGCGCCACATACTGCCTCTTGTGGTTGCCGGCATGGTGCTTTTTGTCGTCATTGCCTATATCCTGGTGCAACATACCGACAGCCCCGTGCCCTATGGCGACAGCCTCACCACCGCCCTGAGTGTCATCGGCATGTGGCTGCTGGCCCGCAAACATCTGGAACAATGGGGGTGCTGGTTCGTAGTCAATCTGATCTCCTGCGGGCTTTACCTTTGGAAAGGCCTCTACCCCACATCCGTTCTTTTTGCCATTTACACGGTGATCTCGTTGTTCGGGTATATCAAATGGAAACGGATGATGGAGCGTCAACCGATAATGGCATCGGTAAGTTCGTCGACGGTGAAGCCGGCAAAGTAGGGAGTCGTATCGAATGAAGCGAGAGCCTCGTGGACTTCTGAGGGACTGTATTTCACGCCTTTCAACCGCTCCTGCACCTCCGAAAGGTCGCTCTTTACCCCGAAGAAAGTACCAAAGAAAGAAATATCTTCGATGACACCCTTTTTTGTATTGATAAACAGTTGCATCTTCCCCGCGGGATAACGTCGCTCACGCACGATCTCCGCAGTGGGGTTGCTGCCAAAATTCCATGTCCAGCTGCCAAACTTTTTGCGGCGCCTTTCTTCAATGGCCACCAACTCCTCATCGCTGAAGAGGTACTCCCTCATCTCCGGGTATTTCTGCTTCATGTGTGCCAGAATCTTATCCGCAAACTCGGTCACGGTAATCTTCTCCGGCAGGTTAGGAAGGATGTTGTCCACGCGGCTGCGTACCGACTTCACTCCTTTGGCATCCACAACATCTTTGGATGTCTCCAGTGCCCGGGAAAGCACCGTGAGGTCCACATCGAAGAGGATGCATCCGTGGTGCATCACCCGACCCTCGATATAGGCCTGTGCGTTGCCGCTGATTTTTTTGCCGTCGATGGTCAGATCGTTTCTGCCGGAAAACTTTGCGGTCACACCCAGCTCTTTCAATGTCTGAATAACCGGCTCCGAGAAGGCTTTAAAGTCGAATGTCCGACTATCGTCGTCCTCATTGGAGATGATGGTGTAATTGAGGTTGTTCAGGTCGTGATAAACTGCACCTCCCCCCGATATTCGCCGCACCACATGAATACCGTTCTCCCGGATAAAACTACCGTTGATTTCCGCCAGCGTATTCTGATGCTTCCCCACAATGATAGAGGGCTCATTGATCCAGAGAATGAATACTTTGTCGTACTGCAACAGTTTTTTGAAACAATACTCTTCCAGCGCAATATTAAAATCGGGCTTGCGAGATTTGTTGACTATATAGATCATGGAACGTTATGTTGTTATTAAGTTATTAAGTTATTAAGTTTATGGACAAACCTTGAAACTCCGAAACATCGGAACCTACAAAGATAAAAAAAGAAGATCAATCCTACACCCCCACAGAGTGTCAACCGATCTTCTTTTCACGAATGTCTATAAAACTGAGTCTCTATTTTCGAGACAATTATTTTCTCTTCTTCGGAATATGCACCGCCTCGCCCAACACATCGGCAAACGCCTCAAAGATTGCCTCCGAGTATGTGGGATGCCCGTAAATGGTATTTACCACCTCATCGACCGTGATCTCCATCTCCATGATCAGCGATGCCTGGGTGATGAGCTCAGCAGCAGAGGGACCGATGATATGGACACCCAACACTTCGCCATAACGGTTATCGGCAATCACCTTCACAAATCCGTCGGCCTCACTCGAAGCCAGCGCACGACCGTTGGCCGAAAAATTAAACCGTCCAATGCGGATATCGTCTCCATACTTCTCCCGGGCCTGTGTTTCGGTTAGCCCCACCATTGCCACCTCCGGCAACGTGTATACCACCGACGGGGCCGAGAGCAGCTTGATGGAGCGATGATTGCCTTTCACCGCGTTTTCGGCAGCCACCTCCCCCATGCGGAAGGCTACGTGGGCAAGCATTTTGATGCCGTTCACGTCACCGGGGGCATAAATACCCTTCACGCTGGTTTCCATATAGTTGTCCACCTTGATCCGGCCCTTTTCTGTCTCGAGCTTCACCTCACCCACCGCTTCCAGATCAGGCACACGCCCAATGGCCAGAAGGGCTTTATCGGCGATGACCGATTCTTTGCCGTCGATCTTTATTTCCAGCTTGTCGCCCTTATCCAGCACCCCGGTAATGCGTGCAGCGGTAATCACCTCAATTCCTTTCTTTTTGACGATGCGAGTCAGTTCTGAAGTGACGTCGTTGTCGAACATCGGCACTATCTGATCCATCATCTCCACAATGATCACCCTGGAGCCAAGTCCTGCAAAGGAAAGACCCATTTCGGCGCCGATTACGCCCCCCCCCAGGACAGCCAACGTCTCCGGTACCTCCCGGATATCCAGAAGATCGTCGCTGGTAAGTACCTTCTCGTTATCAATGCCGGGAATATTCAGCATAAACACTTTCGATCCGCCTGCAAGGATAATCTTGTCCGCCTTGATGATCCGGGAGTCGTTGACCACCACATCCTTGTTTTTGTTGATCTTGCCTATACCCCTGTAGATGTCCACCCCGTTGCTTTTAAGAAGTGCCTCCACGCCACTGGTCAGTTTTTTCACGACCCCGTTTTTGAATGCCAGCACCTTCTCCATATCGATTTTAATCTGGGAGCTATCGATGAGGATACCCCGCGCCGAGGCATTGCGAATATGTTCGATGATCTCCACGTTCTTCAGATAAGCCTTTGATGGGATACAGCCCACATTGAGACAGGTACCCCCAAAGGTGCCCTTTTCCACAATGGCTACCCTGGCACCCAGCTGTGCCGCACGGATAGCAGCCACATAGCCGGCAGGTCCGCCGCCAATCACCGCAACGTTATAGTTATCTTCCAGGCGGATCATCCGTTTATCCTCTTCGCTCTCCTCTGCGCCGGTATCTTCAATCACCTCGGGTATGAGGGTATCGGCCGATTCATTTTCATTCCCGATATAACCGATCACCTCCGTCACGGGAACAGTCTCCCCATCCTGATGTACAATCTTCAGCAGAATTCCCGACGCTTCTGCCTCAATCTCCATACTGGTCTTGTCGGTCATGATCTCAAGGATGATCTCCCCTTCGGTCACGGTATCACCCTCTTTCTTCAACCACTTCACTATTTGCCCTTCGGTCATGTCAATACCGGCCTTGGGCATGATTATTTCAAATGCCATATTTTTTTAGTTTTCAGTTTATCTGTTGTCACCTCTCACTGTTCTGCGTCTTCTGTGTTGTGTATTCAAATAAAAATCGTCAGTGGATCTTCCATTGCCGCTTTCAGGTCGGTCATAAACCTGGCGCCCGTGAGCCCGTCAATCACCCTGTGATCGCAGGTGAGGCTTATCTTCATTATGGGGCGGACAACCAGTTCACCGTTCTGGGGTACCACCTTCTCTTTTGTGGATGCTACACTCAGGATAGCAACGTTAGGCTGATTGATGATCGCGGTGAACTCATCCACGGCATACATCCCCAGGTTGCTGATGGTAAAGGTACTTCCGGCCTGTTCGTCGGGGAGCAGCTTCTTGGAGAATGTACGTTCGGTGAGATCTTTCAGGGCAACCACAAACTCACTCAACGACATCTTGTCGGCTCCCTTCACTACCGGCACCAACAAACCCTCGTCTAGACCCACCGCCATGCCCAGATTCACATAATTGTGGAAGGTTATTTCCGTACCCTCCTTGTTGAGGCTGGCGTTGATATATTTGTGTTTCGTCAATGTCTTCACCACCGCCATCGAGATCAGGTCGGTCACCGTCAGCTTCTTCCCGGTTTTCTCCTTAATTGGTTCCATCAGCCGCTTGCGCAGAGCCAGCAGCTCCGTCATGTCCACCTCCCAGGTTTGGATAAAAGTAGGGGCGCCAAAATAACTTTCCGTCATTCGTTTGGCAATGATCTTACGCATCTGGGGCATGGGCACGGTTTCAGTGTCGCCTGTCGATGCAGTCTGTGATACAGTCTGTGGTGAGGCCTGATCTTTCCGGGTACTTTCAGAAGCAGGTTTGGATCCTGCAGCAAAGGACGTCAACATACGGTCCCCAAAATCGCTCAGCGTAAAACGATCCTTGAGTGCCGGGTCGGAGAGGAGCTTCACCACATCATCCTTCATGATCTTGTTCCCGTAACCGCTACCTGTCACTCCCCTCAGGTCGACATTATGTTCATCGGCAATCCGTTGTGCAAGAGGAGAAATATGTGTTTTCTCCTCGTAGTTAAAACCGGCAATATCATCCTTGTGGATGCGTCCCTTATAACCGGTGCCGGTCACGTGAAACAGGTCCACACCCAGACGTTTTGCCAAAGTCCTTGCTGCCGGCGTTGCTCTCAATTTCCTGTTTTCCATTCACTTCTTTTTTATCGGTTATTGACCAATCTGAGGATATATTTTTTTATGCGATCCACACTCGGGATCATGGCGGTCTCCAGTGCCTGATTGTAGGGAATGGGCACATCCTCGCCTGCCAGTCGCAGAATCCGCCCGTCCAGATAATCGAAAGCATCACTCTCGGCTATTGTTGCCGCCACCTCGCCAATAAATCCGCCCGTCTTATGGGCGTCGTTCACCAGCAGCACCTTGCCGGTCTTCTTCACCGACTCAATCACCGTATCCTTATCGAGCGGAGAGAGGGTACGCAGATCCACAACCTCCACCTCCACACCTTCTGCTTCTTTCACCTCTTCGGCAGCCTTCATCACACGCTCCAGCATGCGGCCATAGGTAACCACCGTCACATCTTTCCCTTCTTTTTTAATTTCTGCCTTGCCGATGGGCAGCACAAAATCGGGGTCGAGGGGTACCTCTCCCTTCATATTATACTGTGCTTTGTATTCCAGGAAAATCACCGGGTTGTTGTCCCTTATGGCTGCTTTGAGCAATCCTTTCACGTCGGCAGGGGTACCCGGGGCAATCACCTTGAGTCCGGGGATGTGAGTAAACCAGGCTTCGAGCGACTGAGAGTGCTGGGCTGCCGACCCCACGCCACCGCCTGCGGCAGCACGGAATACCACCGGTATCTGCCCTTTGCCACCAAACATATACCTCGTTTTGGCAGCCTGGTTCACAATGTTATCCATCATATACACGATAAAGTCCATGAACGTGACATCCACAATGGGGCGCATGCCGGTCATGGCGGCACCAATGGCGGCGCCGGAGATGGCATTTTCCGATATGGGTGTATCTCTTACCCGCTCTTTGCCAAACTCCTCCAGCATCCCCACCGAGGTGCCGAAATCACCGCCAAAGACACCAACATCTTCTCCCATGAGGAACACGTTCTCGTCGCGGCGCATCTCTTCCGACATAGCCATGATGATTGCATCGCGTACGGACATTAACTTAGTTTCTGTTTTCATTTGATTAAACCTGTTTATTTTCTTCGCAGTCAGACGCTTGTCCACGATTTCACCTAACTGTTGCTTGTGCTGTTTTTAATTTTTTTACGGACGCCAGTGCGGGCCCTTTTTTCTATTGATTGTCCAGACTTCTGTCAGGGTGCATATATATCTTCAAAAGCCGATTCCAGGGTGGGCTCCGGACTGCTGAGGGCAAATTTAACCGACTCCTCCACGGCTTCTTCCGAAGCGGCTTCCTGCTTCGCTATCTCCTCGCCGGAAGCCAGGTTGTTTTTGAGAAGATAATCCCTGAAGCGGGCTATCGGGTCTTTTTTCTTCCATTCGTCCACCTCCTGTTTGGTACGGTATTTCCCCGGGTCAGAGGTAGAGTGTCCCAGCCAGCGATAGGTAATCGACTCCACCAATACGGGGCCATTTCCTTCGCGGACATATTTTACGATCTCCTCAAATTTAGTGTAAACGGCCATCAGATCGTTCCCGTCTTCGATAAAATGGCCGGGAACACCGTACGAAGAAGCACGCTGATAGTTGTAGTCGATATTGATCATATCCTTAATAGGGGTACTGATCCCATACATGTTGTTGATGCTATAGAAAATTACAGGCAGTTTCCAGACAGATGCCAGATTCAGGGTCTCGTGAAAGGTTCCCTCATTCACGGCACCATCGCCAAAAAAGCAAACAACAATCTTGCCGGTATTTTTCATTTTCTGTGTGAGCGCAGCACCGATAGCCATTCCCATGCCTCCTCCCACAATACCGTTTGCACCGAGGTTGCCTCCATCGAGGTCGGCAATATGCATAGAACCGCCCTTCCCCTTACAGGTACCGGTGGCTTTCCCCATGATCTCGGCCATCATTGCGTTTAGATCAATCCCCAGCGCTATACTTTGTCCGTGTCCCCGGTGATTGGAGGTGATCAGGTCAGATCCTCTTTCAATGGCCGCGATGGCGCCCACGTTTGCCGCCTCTTCGCCCACCGAGAAGTGAGTCATCCCAGGCACGACACCTTTCTTTACCAACCGGTTGACTTTATTGTCAAAATTGCGGATATCCAGCATAGCCCTGTGCATTTCCAGCAGCTTTTCTTTGGGTATATTCATCTTTTTTCCTGAATTTTTATTCGCCATAATAGCTCCTTAATCAAAAGTCGTTTGTGAATGTTAATATAATTAGAATGATTCTACATAACAACAGCTGTTGGAAGCGATTGTTTGAAAAGGAGCGGTATTTATATTTTATTAAGCTTTGCCTTCGATAGCAAGAAGCAACAATTTCAACTGCCTGTCCGACAAAAAGAAAGAATGTGATAAAAAATTAAAGACATTTTTGTCTGTAATTAAAATTATTCGATATCTTTGTCGCCACAACCCATGTGAGATGATCGCCAAATCCGGTAAAAAATGTTTCTCATTGCAATGACCGGAGGCGAAAAATAGTAAAAGGAAAGGAGATCGCATCATGTTTTCGAAGACCTGCGAATATGGCATCAAGGCAGTTTTGTATATTGCTCAACAATCGCTCAGGCAGACACGTTCCAAAATGAGCGACATTGTGCAGCAGATTGGTTCCCCCGAAGCGTTTACGGGGAAAGTGTTGGGTTCTTTATCGAGGCATGGCATCGTTGATTCCTATACCGGGCCCCACGGTGGATTTGAAATCAGCCACGACAAACTTCACGACATCACCATTTCCGATATTGTGCGGGCAATTGAGGGTGATCTGTTTTTCGAAGGCTGTGTACTGGGACTGGGAGAATGCAACGGAGAGCACCCCTGTCCCATGCATCAATCGGTAGAGCCCATCCGGAGCGAGATGAATGAGATATTACAACACACCACGGTCTACGAAATGGCCATGGGGTTAAAAAACAAGGATTCTCTTTTAATTCGATAATTTTTTTCGGGAAATAACCATTGACTATTACTAACCTCTAACAAATGATTCAGTATGTCACAGAAAAAATTATGGATTGCATTGGCGGCAGTAATTGTTGTCTCGTTTGCCGTGCTGTTATTTTACGGCAACCAGATTTATCAGCAAGCTCCGCCCGTACCTGAACAGGTTGTAGACGAGACGGGCAAATTACTATTTACCGGGAGAGAAATCAAGGAGGGTCAGAACATCTGGCAAAGTATCGGTGGCCAGGAGATTGGCACCGTCTGGGGACACGGCGCTTACGTGGCACCCGACTGGACGGCCGACTACCTTCATCGTGAGGCGCAGTTTCTGCTGAACAAATGGTCGGAGGAGACTTATGGCAACCTGTTCGATTCACTTTCAAATGAACAGAAAGCCACCTTGCAGAGCAGGCTTCAGTCGTTCTTACGAAGGAACACCTACGACGAGGCCTCAGGAATATTGGTAATCAGCGCTGAACGCTACGAAGCTTTTCTTCACAACAAAGCACATTACGCCGGCCTCTTCATGAACAGCCCCGCGCTCAACGAACTCCGTGCCTCTTACGCCATCGCGAAGAACACCATCAAGACGGAAGAGCGCATGGACAAGATGGTACAATTTTTCTTCTGGGCATCGTGGGCCTGCGTGACCAACCGTCCGGGGCAGGAGATCACCTATACACACAACTGGCCACCTGACGAGCAGATAGGCAACGTACCTACCAGTGATTTGATTTTATGGACCGGCTTCAGCATCATCATGCTGCTTATTGGAATCGGCATCATGATCTTTGTGCAGGCTCGCGCCCGTCAGGAAGAGATCCTGAAGCCGGTGGAAGACCCGTTGATGAACCAAACCATCACTCCCTCGATGTGGGCGGTAAAGAAATATTTCTGGGTGGTAAACCTGTTAATCCTGGCACAGGTGCTCCTGGGAGTGATCACGGCACACTACGGAGTGGAGGGTGGCGGTTTTTACGGCATCGATATCACCGGCATCATCCCCTACTCCATCACCCGCACCTGGCATGTACAGCTGGCCATCTTCTGGATAGCCACCGCCTGGCTTGCGACCGGCCTCTACATCGCTCCGTCGTTGAGTGGCAGAGATCCGAAACTCCAAAAACCGGGTGTCAACATCCTGTTTATCGCACTCATCATTGTGGTAGGCGGCTCACTGATCGGGCAATGGTTTGGCGTAATGCAACGACTCAACCTGGTCGACAACTTCTGGTTTGGCCATCAGGGCTATGAGTATGTCGATCTGGGACGCTTCTGGCAACTCCTGCTTGTGGTCGGTCTGTTTTTATGGCTGGCACTCATGATACGTCCCATCCTGCCGATCATCAAAAAAAGAACGGCCGAAAAAGGATTGCTCATTCTCTTTCTCATATCATGTGCTGCCATCGCCCTGTTTTATGCTGCCGGACTAATGTGGGGGCGGACAACCAACCTGGCCGTAGCAGAATACTGGCGCTGGTGGGTGGTACACCTCTGGGTGGAAGGATTCTTTGAGGTCTTTGCCACGGTAGTCGCCGCCTTCCTTTTTACCCGCATGGGATTACTGGGCATCAGATCAGCCACGAACAACGTGCTCTTTGCCACGGTCATTTTCCTCACGGGAGGCATTCTGGGCACCTTTCACCATCTCTACTTCACCGGCACACCCACAGCCGTGATGGCACTGGGAGCCACCTTCAGTGCGTTGGAAGTGGTGCCGCTCATCCTGATCGGATTCGAGGCCTACCACAACTATCGTATGAGCAAATCCACCGAATGGCTGAAAGATTACAAGTGGCCCATCTACTTCCTGCTGTCGGTAGCCTTCTGGAATTTTCTGGGTGCCGGCATCTTCGGGTTTATCATCAACCCGCCCATTGCACTCTATTACATGCAGGGACTGAACACCACGCCCGTACATGGCCATGCGGCACTCTTTGGCGTGTACGGCATGCTGGGCATCGGCCTTATTCTGTTTGTGCTGCGCAGCATGTACCGAAAACAGAAATGGAACGAAAAGCTTATCTCATTCACTTTCTGGACGCTCAACGCCGGCTTGTTGCTGATGGTAGTGTTGAGTCTCCTGCCTGTAGGGATGATGCAAACCGTAGCCAGCGTGAACGAAGGGATGTGGTACGCCCGCTCAGCTGAGTTCATGCAACAGCCCCTGGTTGCGGTCTTCAAGTGGATGCGCATCTTCGGCGACACCATCTTTGCCATCGGCACCCTTACCCTGTTCTGGTTTGTATACCAGCTTACCATCAAAAAAAGGAAAAATCCTGCGGATAAGCCGTAGGTACTTTACTCATCTGCGAAGCCGCCGTAGCAGCGCACATCTGCAAGCGGCTTCTCTATTAAACTTCAATATATTATGAACATCAACAACCAAAGTATTATCGGAAAAATTGTGGCGGAAAACTACAAGACCGCCTCCATTTTCAAACAATATCGCATCGACTTCTGTTGCAACGGGAACAGAACCATTGGGGATGCAAGTCGCGACAAACAGCTGGACGAAGAAAAGCTGATCAACGAGTTGCTGGCTGTGGTAAACAAGAAAGAAGAAAGCGGTATTGACTTCCAGGCCTTTCCGCTCGACCTGCTAGTGGACTACATTGAAAAAACGCACCACCGTTACATCGACACCAAGATTCCCGAGATCACGCCCTTCCTGCGCAAGATTGTGCAGGTACATGGAGGAAACCACCCCGAGCTGGCGGAAGTGGAAAAGCTATTCCTGGAGTCTGCCGGCGCCCTGTCAGCTCACCTCAGGAAAGAGGAACTGATGCTGTTCCCTCATATACGCCAGCTGGTAAAGGCAGAGCTGTCGGGCGAAAAGATGCCCCGGTCGAAAGCCGGACTGGTAGCGGCTATGATCGCCCAGATGGAGCGCGAACACGATACCGAGGGAGAACGATTTCGTACAATCAGCAAGCTCACGGGCGAATATACCCCGCCCGAAGATGCCTGCAACACCTACCGGGTGACGCTGAACCTGTTGAATGAATTTGAGGATGATTTGCACCGTCATATTCATCTGGAAAACAACATTCTCTTCCCGAAGTCCATCGCGCTCGAGCAAGCGCTACAGGAATAACCGAATACAAATCAGGCTGGAAGCGGCATAAATTGTCGCTTCTTTTGTATCTTTGTTCACGTCAAAAATAACACCTGTATGGATATTTTGCCAAAGGCTTCGACGGTAATCATTGCCAACGGACGCTTCCCAAGTCACCCTCTGCCGCTCTCCCTGATTGAAAAAGCGGAATACGTAGTCTGCACCGATGGTGCGGCCAACGATTTTATCGCCCGTGGCGGCAAACCCGACGCGATTGTCGGCGATTGCGACTCCATCTCCGTGGAGAACCGGATACGCTTCGCACACATCCTGCATCCCAATTCCGATCAGGAGACCAACGACCTCACCAAATCAGTCCTGTTTTGCGTAGAAAGCAAGAGAAGAGAGATTGTAATCGTGGGGGGTACCGGCTACCGGGAGGATCATACGTTGGGAAATATTTCGCTGTTGGCCGACTACATGGAGATGGCAGAGGTTATCATGGTTACAAATTACGGCATCTTTACCCCGATGCGGGGCTTTGCTGAATTTGCCAGCCATAGGGGCCAGCAAGTCTCTCTCTTTCCGATAGACCGCGCCGGCATAACCACCCACAACCTGAAATACCCGCTCAACAAACGGATACTAACCAATTGGTGGCAGGGTACGCTGAACGAATCGCTGGGCACCACCTTCGCCCTTGAGTCGCAGGGGAGAGTGATTGTCTTCAGGTTATACGCATAAATTCCGGCACCATATTCCCCCGGTCATTACGCACGCTTGTGCATTACGCCAGCTCCCGCAGGATGTCGATCGATTTCAATGGTGGAAAATCATAGATGTGCAAACGGTAATACTCCAGCAGGTAGTCCACGATGGTATTCCGGTTATTACGCGACAAGCGGAAGAGATGCATGTTGCTGTAATTCATTCGCTGGAGGAGTACCAGAAAATCACTCTGCGTCCCGTTCAGATAGTGTGAATGCTGCGGCATGTTCTTCACGAATTCACCATGCATGAGATCAAAAAAACGATGCTTCCCTTCCCATTTCACATTTGGATAAATACCCAGGAAACGGGTCAGTCCGAACATGAAAGCCAGGTGGAAGTTCGCCACCCCTTTTTCGGCAGCCTCCAGCGCCTCCACCGAGTTCTTCATAAAGTCAAAGGCCGATTCGTTATGATCCGACTCACGAAGCACACGCGATAAAAATTCAGACAGAAAAAATGCCACCGATATTTTGGTCATGTTCGTGCAGAGATCGTACAACGGAAATTGCCTCTCAGCCTCCTTCAGGCGGTGTAGCTCGCGTAACGGCAGGTGCTCCACCTCCAGATCAAGTACCGACAGCGGGAAAAAAAGCGACATTTTCAATTTCGACTTTTTGCCGTATGACCGGGGCAGCAGATAGGAGACTCTGCCAAAGTCGCGGGTAAACACCTGCACAATGCCGTAAATGTCATTGTAGGGCGAGACTCCCAGTACGATGCCTTGCGTTTTGTGGAGCATGATGAGATTTGGGATTATCCTGTACAAATATAGGGAAAACCGGCGAAGAGACAAAACATAAAAAAAGAGGCTGTCTCAAAATAAAATTTAACCTCCTGAGAAATGAATATTGGGATATGTTCTCAGATAGATATCCGAATAAAAAGAGGGTGAAATCACCATTGTGATACACCCTCTCTTTCTTTTGCCTGCTGCGCTTCTCAATACATTTTCTTCTTGATACGGGCAGCTTTTCCACGCAGTTTACGCAGGTAATACAATTTGGTTCTGCGCACTCTCCCTTCGCTGTTGAGCGTGATATCTTCAATGAAAGGTGAGTTCATCGGAAAAATACGTTCCACACCAATGTTGTCGGACATTTTTCTTACGGTAAAACGTTTTGAATCTCCGTGGCCTGAAATCTTAATGACCACCCCTCGATACTGCTGTATACGTTCCTTGTTCCCTTCCGCAATACGGTAAGCCACCGTAATGGTGTCGCCGCTTTTGAACGCAGGGAATTCTTTCTTTTCCTTCGCAAAGGCTGCTTCTGCTATTTTTAGTAAATCCATCTTGAGTAAAGCTTTTTGTTAATAATTAACTTTGTTTCAACGCAATATGACAGGACGATGCCGACAGAGATTACGCAAAGCGGATGCAAAGGTAGTAATTATTCTTTAAACTTCCGCACAAAATATTATTTAATGTTTATTTATAAAACCGTTATTGGCTGTCAATGTAAAATTGCGTATTTTTGGCCAGATAATCGGTTTCACGCTCTCTTACCTAATTTAGAATGCGTATAAAAATAATCCCGGTTGCCTTTCTGGCAATCCTTCTGTTTTCGTGTAAACAGCCCTACTACGTGACCCAGGTGTCCGGCACTATCGTGAAGATGGACTCCACATTCGATATCCAACCGGACCGGAAGATGCAGGCACTTGTGCAATCGTACAAGACCGTGCTCGACCGAGAGATGGATGAGATCATCGGCTATTCGGCTCAGTATATGGATTACAAACGGCCCGAGAGCCTGTTGACCAATCTCACATCTGATGTCATGAAGGGCTATGGCGATGAGCACCTGCCCAACGGCGCCGATGTGGGCGTCATGAATGTCCACGGCCATCGAGCCACCCTGCCAAAGGGAGAGATTACCATGGGCAATCTCTACGAGATCTATTCGTTCGACAACGCCATCACCTTCCTGGAGCTGAGAGGGAGTGACCTGAAAAAAATATTTGACGCTTATGCACGCATCGGCGGTGCGGGCATCTCCTCGAATGTGAAACTCGTTACCGAAGGAGGAAAAGTAAAAAGTGTTTCTATTGACGGCAGGCCCATTCTCGACGATAAGGTCTATCACATCGTCACCCTTGATTATCTCGCGGAAGGCAACGACAACATGTCTGCATTCCGAAACGCACTCTTGCGCGTTGATACGGGCGTTACACTACGGGATGTGATGATCGGGTATGTGAGAGAACAAACGCGTCGGGGCAATGAGATCGTCTCCACCCTCGACGGGCGCATAGTCATTAACAGATAACCCCGACATCTATGAACAGAATGTTTCCCCTCCTGCTGATCAGCCTTTTTTTATCGTTTTCCCCCACGCTCTTTGCCCGGGAGCGACTTGTAATCCTGCACACCAACGATACCCACAGCCGTATTGAGCCACTGCCTGCGACCGACAGGAGCACTCCCGGCCTGGGAGGAGTAGTACGCAGGGCAACCTACATTAATCAGGTAAGGGAGGCCAACAAGCAAGTCCTTCTCTTTGATGCGGGAGATTTTCTTCAGGGAACACCCTACTTCAACCTTTTCAAGGGAGAGGTAGAAGTGAAAGCGATGAACCTGATGCGGTACGACGCAGCCACGTTGGGCAATCACGAGTTTGACTACGGGATGGAGGTACTTGAGAAGGTAGTCCGGCTGTCCGATTTTCCCTTTGTGTCGAGCAACTACGATTTTTCGGGTACCGCACTCTCCGGCATGATCAAGCCCTATCTGATTCTGAAGAAAGGGAAACTGCGCATCGGCGTTATCGGCATCAACATTCAACCAAAGGGGTTGATCGCTACCGCCAATTACAAGGGAATGAAGTTTCTGGACCCCACAAAGACAGCCAATGAGCTGGCAGAAAAACTTCGTATTGAGCATAAGTGCGACCTGGTCATCTGCATTTCCCACCTGGGCTACCAGGCCGATCAGCAGCTGGCAGAGTCGTCCCAGCACATCGACCTGATTCTGGGAGGGCATAGTCACACCTACCTATCGGAGCCGGTTGAGTACACCAACAGAGACAACAGGCCGGTGATGATTTATCAGACGAACGGCCGGGGCGCCTACGTAGGCAGAATGGACATCACACTGGAGAGACGTAAATGAAGAAGCCGAGAGAAAAGCAGACAGACGGCAGGCAGACGAAGATAAAAATCCTGAGTTTATTCCTGTTGGCCCTTTGCACACTATCCACGCCGGCACAGGTCGTGCCGACGCTCTATCAACAGGCCGATCAGGAAGAGATGTGCCGTTGGGTGGACTCGGTGTACGCTACCCTCACGCAAGAAGAGAAAGTGGGCCAGCTTTTTATGCCAATTGCGGCTCCCAGCAACAGCTGGAGGTCCAGAATATCGGAGTATGTCCGAAATCAGAAAGTAGGCGGTATACTTTTCTCGAAAGGGACACTGGCTCAACAAGCCGAAATCACCAATTTTGCTCAAAACATATCCGGCGTACCACTCCTGATTGCCCTTGACGGCGAGTGGGGCCTCTCGATGCGACTGACCGACGCGCCAAAGTTTCCTCAAAACATCATTGTCGGCGCCATCACCGATGACTCTCTGCTTACCCTTTACGGCAAAGAGGTGGCGCGCCAATGCAGGGAAATGGGGATCCATATCAACTTTGCTCCCTCCATCGACGTACACACCAACCCCGATAATCCCGTAATCGGCACCCGCTCCTATGGGGAAAATCCCGAAAATGTGGCCCGGCAGGGCATCGCCTTTGCGCGGGGGCTGGAGGCCAACGGGGTGATGGCCGTGGCAAAACATTTCCCGGGGCACGGCGACACTTCCGACGACTCCCACAAGACCCTACCCACCATCCGTCACAGCCGGGAACGACTAGAGGAGGTGGAACTCTACCCATTCCGCGAATACGTGAATGCCGGGCTATCGGGCATCATGTCCGGCCATTTGAATGTTCCCGAACTGAAAACCGACGGGATGCCCTCCTCCCTCACGCCGGAGATCGGCGTGAATCTGCTGAAAAAGGAGATGGGATTCGGCGGACTTACCTTCACCGACGGGATGGCAATGAAGGGAGTGGCCAATCAGCCCGATGCAAGCGTCCGTTCGCTGCTGGCAGGGAACGATGTCATCCTGGGCACACCAAACCTGAAAAAAGCATACGAATCGGTCAACGGAGCAGTAGCAAACGGCACCCTTCCCGATTCGCTCCTTGAGAAAAAGGTACGAAAGATATTATCCTACAAATACATCCTCGGCGCGCACCGCTTTACCCCCATCAACACCCGCATCGTCCACCGCCGCATCCACACACCCCACACAACGTGGATCCAACGGAAGATCTACGACAATGCAGTGACGTTGCTGAAGAACCAGAACGATTTGTTGCCGCTGAAAGGGCTCGACACCACACGGATTGCTTCCGTGGCGCTGGGTAATCCCTCCTCCCAGGCATTTCAGGATTATCTGAAAAAATACGGCAACGTGGATACCTTCCAGGCAAAGACGGCTACGGAACTGTCCGAAACGATCGATCCGAAAGAATACGACCTGCTCATCATCTCCCTGCACGACAGCCGTGCGGCCGATGTAGCCTCGTTGCGTCAGCTGGCCGGAGCAACCCGTTTCATTCTGGTGTTCTTCACCATGCCCTACGTCACCGATCAGCACAAGACAGCCATGGAAGCAGCCTCTTCGGTGGTCCTGGCCTACGACAATACCCCGTTTGCCCAGGCGAGTGCCGCACAAGGAATCTTTGGAGGAATACGCTTTGCCGGAAAGCTACCCGTAACAACATCCTCTTTTCCGGGAGGCAGCGGCCTCCTCACCCGGAAAACGCGCCTGAGCTATTCCATGCCGGAAGAAGTAGGAATCCCTTCGGAACACCTGGAGGGCATTGGACAGATTGCGCTTGAGGGAGTCCGCCAACGGGCCTACCCCGGCTGCCAGATACTGGTCGCCAAAGATGGCGTAGTCATCTACGAAAAGGAGTTTGGCCACTTCAGCTACGGGCACAGCCCGGAAGTGACCGCCGGGACGGTATACGACCTGGCCTCGGTCACCAAGGCGTCGGCCACCCTTCCCGCCGTCATGAAACTATACGACGAAAAAAGGCTGGCGTTGTTAGATCCCATCGCCAAATTTGTCCCCCAGACAAAAGGGAGCGACAAGGCGAAGATCACCATCCGTTCACTCCTCCTGCACGAATCCGGAATCAAGTCGTTCATCCCCTACTATGCGACAGCCATCGACCCCGACAGCTATACGGGACAGCTTTTCGGAACCCGCTCAAAGACATACCCTGTCAAATATGCTGGCGCCTGGGCCCGGACCGACTACCGTTTTTTGCCCCACCTGATCTCCCGGGATTCTTCGGAGCAGTTTCCTCTTCCGGTGGCAGAAGGTCTCTTTGCCAGCCACAAGATGCACGATGCCTTGTTGAAAGATGTGATTGCATCACCGCTGAGAAACAGCGGCAGATACACCTATAGCTGCCTCAATTTCATGTTGCTGAAAGAGGCCGTGGAGCAGATTACAGACAGCGACCTCGACACCTACGCAAAACAACAGTTTTACCGCAAGCTGGGTGCCGTCACCACCACCTTTCAACCCCTGAAATATTATTCCGTGGAACAAATTACCCCGACGGAGGAGGATCCTTTTTTTCGCAAACAACATCTCCGCGGATATGTGCACGACGAAGGTGCCGCCCTTTTTGGCGGAATATCGGGCAACGCGGGATTATTCTCCAATGCCAACGACCTGGCAAAGCTGTATCAGATGTGGCTCAACGGCGGCATATACGGCGACGAGCGTTATCTGAGCCGGGAGACCGTGAAGCTCTTCACCTCCACAAAAAGCAGCATGAGCCGCCGCGGCCTGGGATTCGACAAGCCCGATCCCGGAAACAGCAACGCCAGTCCCACCAGCCCGGGAACACCCATTGAGGTTTATGGACACACCGGATTCACCGGAACCAGCTTTTGGATCGACCCGGTAAACAACATGATCTATATATTTCTATCGAACAGGGTGAACCCATCCCGTTCACCCAACCGGCTCTCCACGCTAAAGATCAGGGAGCGCATTCAGGAAGAGCTGTACAATGCCCTCAACAGAGAGAAAGACTAACAAGAGAACCGATAATTGATGATAACGATGCAACAGATCATAAAAAGCAGCAATCTAAGCAACGACGTTGAGAAAATCATAAAGAACATCCGGCATGACAAGCTATTCATCGTCACGGATGAACAGACCCATGTTCACTGTCTTCCCCTGCTGGAAATGGTTCCGTCGTTACGCGAAACAGTAGAGATCGTAATTCCTGCCGGCGACACCCACAAGACCCTCGAAAACCTAAGTAAGGTATGGCAGATGCTCACCCTAAACGGAGCTACCCGGCATTCGCTGCTGGTGAATCTGGGAGGGGGGATGGTGACCGATCTGGGCGGCTTTGCTGCTGCCACCTTCAAGAGAGGCATCAAATACATCAACATTCCCACAACGCTGCTCGGTGCAGTGGACGCGGCCGTGGGCGGGAAGACCGGCATTAACTTCGAAGGTTTTAAAAATGAGATCGGCGCATTCTATCCTTCCGACTACGTGATCATTTCAGCCAACTTCTTTCGGACGCTCGATCAACGCGCCATTCTTTCGGGATATGCCGAGATGCTAAAACATGCACTCATCCACTCTGCAGCGGACTGGGAGAAGCTGCTGCTGTTTCCGCTCAGTGACATCGACTACAAGCAGTTGAACGAACTGGTATTTCGCTCGGTGGGCATCAAGCGGGGAATTGTGGAAAAGGATCCTTACGAAAAAAACATCCGCAAGGCGCTCAACCTGGGCCACACCACAGGCCATTCGTTTGAAAGCTTCGCCATCAGCAGCGACACCCCCGTGCCTCACGGGTATGCGGTGGCGTGGGGGATGATCGTGGAGCTCTACCTGTCGCACCGTATTTGCAACTTTCCAAAGGAGAAGCTGCTGAAGACGGTTCGTTTCATCCAGGAGCACTACGGCGCCTTTCCCATCACCTGCGACCATTACGAAACATTGTATGATATTGCCGGGCACGACAAAAAGAATGTAGGGAAGCACATCAATTTTACCCTGTTGTCGGAAATTGGGAATGTGCAGATCGACCAGACTACCAGCAAGGAACTGTTTTTCGAAGCTTTGGATTTCTACCGGGACTCCGTGGGGTTGTAGTCTCCCCAGTTTTTTTGTACGGGAAAAGCTGCCCGGTTTCACACAAGGTGACAGAGGAATTCGTTAAGGCTCCTACTCGCCGCAAATCTCTTTGACAAAGCGATCTTCGGCCTGTTCCACCCATTCCCGGAATTGTCCGTCGGGCTTATATTCGGGAATAAACTCAATCAACTTATCCAGATTGAATTTCTTCGACATGACCCCCGCACCGGATAGCCCGGCATCGTACGCGTTAAACTCCTGTTCAATGTGGACGGGAACCATGAGAATCGGCTTCCGGAAGTAGAGCGCCTCGCAGACAGACTCAAACCCTGAGGTTGTAGCGTACGCCTTGCAGCCCGCCATACTCTTCAGAAAACGTTCGTCATTGAGTGTATAAAGCGTAAAATGATCGTCCACTCGGGTAATCTCTTCGGCATTTTTCTTATCCCAGAAGAAGCGCAGCGGAATATCCGGATTTCTCTCGTGCCAGGCCGACACCTCTTCGAAATAGCCGGTATTCAGCATGTAGCCATGAATATAATCTCCTTTTACGGATTCAATCCCGAACACTTCGGGGCGCAGCAGCGGGGGAACGGTGACAATCCTTCTCTCTTCCGATCCGGGCATGTCGCGGAACGACAGGGCGAGGATCTTTGAAGCACGGGTGGAAGTGATCCGGGAGAGCATCCGCAGCAAATAAAACTTCACGTCCTGATCGGCCGAAGTTCTGTAGTTCGGATTGATCAACACGTACTGATGCGCCAGAGCAATCATCTCCACGCCCATTTTTTTATCAAACTGATAAATCCCGTAAGCCATTCCGGTGATCATCTCGTAAAAGTTAATCACTTTGTCGGGTCTGTATTTTTCGATCTGTTGTTTCACAAACAGCAGACTCTTCCGGAAAATGAAAGGACGAGATATATTTTTGGCGACGCTGATGAGAATGTTGGGGCGCTTCTGCTTATAAAAAGAGGTGAAGTTGGGGCTATCGAACTCGGCCACCGGAGCTTCTATTTTGTTTATAAAAAATGGAGGGATCTGTCTGGAGTCGCTCGTTCCGACAAGCACTGCAACCACTTCGTGTCCATGCTTACGAAGAATCGCAGCCAGGGACAACGCCTGTGTGAAGTGTCCTCTCCCCTCTCCCTGAACAGTAAACAAAAATCTCACTCGTGAAGGGTTTTTAATTGAATTTTGATGCAAAAATAGGCAAATAAATCAGCACACCCAACCATATTGGGTTAACGAAAGTCAATGAGCCGGATCGCTATTGTCCGAACACGAGAGGCATCCCATACCGGTGATCCGTCAGGACACCCTCATCCCACACCAGATGTCCATTCACAAACGTCTTTACGACGGTGCTACCAAATATTTCGCCTTCGAACGGAGACCATCCGCATTTATACAGGATGTTCTTCGGAGTTACCGCATAGGGCTCCGCCGGGTCAATCAGCACGAGGTCTGCATAATACCCCTCCCGGATGAATCCCCTCTCCTTCACCCTGAACAAGCGCGCCGGGGCATGGCACATCTTTTCCACCACCAGCTCCTTGCTGATGATGCCTTTTTCGGCCAGTTCCAACATTGCCTGTAACGAGTGCTGCACGAGCGGCCCACCCGATGCGGCCTGCAGGGCTCCTCCCGCTTTCTCGCTCAACAGGTGTGGTGCATGGTCGGTGGCTACCACATCCATTTTTCCCTGCACCAGTGCTTCACGCAAAGCCTGCCTGTCTGCAGCCGTCTTGATCGCCGGGTTCCATTTGATGCGGGCTCCCAGGCGTTCGCAATCTTCGGCCGAAAACCAGAGATGGTGCACACACACCTCTGCAGTGATTTTTTTCTCCTCCAGCGGAGCATCGCTGAAGAGGCTCATTTCACGGGCTGTGGAGAGATGCAGCACATGCAGGCGGGTACCGTACCGGTTCGCAAGCTCCACCGCCTGTGCCGAAGAACGGTAACAAGCCTCCGCGCTCCGAATCATCGGATGATGATTAATGGAGATCACCTCCCCCAATTTTCTCCGGTAGCTTTCGCTGTTTTCCCGAATGATATCCTCTTTCTCGCAATGGGTGGCAATCAGCACCTCCACCTCTGCAAAGATCCGCTGCAGGGCAATCTCACTATCTACCAACATGTTGCCAGTCGAAGCCCCCATAAAAACCTTTACGCCGCACACCCTTGTGGTGTCAATTTTTTTCAGCTCGTCGATGTTGTCGTTGGTAGCACCCAGATAAAACGAAAAATTGGCGGCCGATTTATCGGCAGCCATTTCCATTTTTTGTTCAAGCGCTTCAAGGGTTACGGTCTGTGGGTTCGTGTTCGGCATCTCCATGAAAGAGGTCACCCCTCCCGCCACAGCTGCCCTGCTTTCGGTATACAGGTCGCCCTTATGTGTTAAACCGGGATCACGGAAGTGCACCTGATCATCGATAACGCCCGGTATGAGATACAAGCCGCTTGCATCGATGACCTGCCGGCAGCTATTCAATACCGCCTCCGGCACCTCGCCGGCAAAAATACGGGATATTCTTTCCCCCTCAAGAAGCACCGACCCGGTAAAGGAGGTCCCCTCGTTAATGACAGTCGCTTTATGAATCAGTTTCATGGCGCAGGAGCAATAAGTTGAGGTTTGGGTTTAATTTTTCCGGCAATTTTCCGCCAGCGCAGGTTGATAACTCCAAAAAAAGCTTCCCCGAAGATGCTCGAATTCATTTTCGAGGTACCCAGTCTCCTGTTTACGAAGATCACCGACACCTCCTTAATTTTGAAGCCAAGCACATGGGCAGAATATTTCATCTCAATCTGGAAAGCATATCCCTTGAATTTGACATGATCGAGGTCAATGGTTTCCAGCACTTTTCTGCGGTAACAGACAAACCCGGCCGTGGTGTCCCTGATGTTAAAGCCGGTCACAAACCGCACGTACTTGGAGGCGAAGTAAGACATGAGCACCCGCCCCATGGGCCAGTTTACCACGTTCACGCCCGTAGAGTAACGCGACCCCACGGCAACATCATACCCTCCATCGCTACAGGCAGCGTACAACCTGGGAAGGTCGTTGGGATCGTGAGAAAAATCGGCATCCATCTCAAAAATGTAGTCATACGACCGGGCAAGTGCCCATTTGAACCCGTGTATGTAAGCTGTACCCAGTCCCAGCTTTCCTTTCCGTTGTTCCAAAAACAGCCGTCCGCCAAATTCATCCGATTGAAGCCGTTGCACAATCCCGGCTGTCCCGTCGGGTGAGCTATCGTCAATCACCAGTATATGAAATGCTTTGTCCAGGGAAAAGACCGCCCGGATAATCTGCTCAATGTTCTCTTTCTCGTTAAAGGTAGGGATAATTACAATGCTGTCTGACATAATTGGTAAATTTTAATTCAAATGTACTGTTTTTCGGGTAGAAAAAAAAAGATTCCCGAAAACTTTGTTGTTTCAAATTAATTCCCTATCTTTGCAGTCCAATTAAGAAAAAAAACATCGCGGAGTGGAGCAGTTGGTAGCTCGTTGGGCTCATAACCCAAAGGTCGTAAGTTCGAGTCTTGCCTCCGCAACTATCGAAAAAGGAAAGTGTAGCAGCTTTCCTTTTTTTTGTGCAAACAGGCCGTCATCCCGTTTTTTTTTCTTTTATTTGCAGGAGATATCCATTGGTATTACAGATGAAAAAGATCGTTCTTCTGTTTGTCACACTCATTACAGGCGCCCTGTTTATGCACATGCACTCCCAGCAGACAGGAAAAGCCTCCTTCTATGCGCCCCGTTTTCAGGGAAAAAAGATGTCGAACGGCATTCCCTATCACGGAGACAGTCTCACTTGCGCCCACCGCACACTTCCTTTCGGCACCATGCTGGAAGTAAGGAACCCGGAGAACGACCGGAGAGTGGTGGTCAAGGTCACCGACAGGGGTCCGCGCATCCGAAGCCGGCTTATCGACCTTTCTTATGCTGCGGCCAAAGAGTTGGACATCGTCGCCAAGGGCATCGCCCAGGTGGAGATCAAAGAGTGGGTGTTTAATCCCTTTTATCTTCCCATTCCAGTCCCCTTTGGCTCCTACGGGCTATTTGTCTCCACGAAGACTGCGGCAGAGATATTGAGCGAACTGACCATCGACAAATCAAAACCCATTGCACCCTATCGCTTCCCGTTCGAGAAGGAATAGGGAAAATCGACTTTCTTTGTGCCACGACTTTTGTCGGGTTTCTCCGACATGACAAAATCGATCTTTGCCCCCTTCATCAGGTCGTTATGGGTAAGGTAATTTTTAGAAGACACTTTGCCATTGACCTTCATCTCACTGATGTACCGATTCTCCGGTGCATTTCCAAATGCATTTATCTCCACCTTGTTCCCATTTTCCAGACGTACGGTCATTTTTTCAAACAGGGGTGACCCAATCACATACTCGTCGCTCCCGGGGCATACAGGATAGAATCCGAGCGCCGAGAACACATACCATGCCGAAGTCTGCCCGTTATCCTCGTCGCCGCAATAACCATCGGGAGCGGGCCGATAGAGCTTATCCATCACTTCGCGCACCCGGTATTGCGCTTTCCATGGCTCGCCGGCATAATTATAGAGGTAGATCATATGCTGAATGGGTTGGTTCCCGTGTGCATACTGCCCCATATTCATGATCTGCATCTCGCGGATTTCATGAATAACCCCGCCATAGTAGCTGTCGTCGAACACCGGAGGCATGACAAATACAGAATCGAGCATGTCCGTAAACGCTTTGTTGCCTCCCATCAGGTCGATCAGCCCCTGCGGATCGTGGAACACCGACCAGGTATAATGCCAGCTGTTTCCCTCGGTGAATGCATCCCCCCACTTTGTGGGGTTGAAGGGTGACTGGAAGGAGCCATCCTGGTTGCGTCCCCGCATCAGTTTGTATTCCGGTGAGTAGAGGTTGCTGTAGTTGAGGCATCTTTCGGCAAACAGGCTGATCTCCTTTTGGGGACGTTTCAGTGCTCTGGCAAGCTTGTAGATGGTCCAGTCGGCATAGGCATACTCCAGCGTGCGCGCCGCACTCTCGTTGATTTCCACATCGCAGGGCACATATCCCAGCTTATTGTAGTATTCGTGTCCGAGTCGCCCCGTGGAAGATACGTTGGGATGTACGTTTTCCGTACCATGCAGCATCGCCTTGTAGAGGGCCTCAATGTCATAGCCGCGCAATCCTTTCAGATAGGCATCGGCCACCACCGATGCGGAGTTGCTTCCGATCATGATGCCGCGGTGCCCGGGGCTTGCCCACTCCGGCAGAAACCCGCTCTCCTTGTACGCATTCACCAGTCCCTGCTGTATCTCTCTGTTTACCGAAGGGTAAACCAGGTTCAACAACGGGAACAACGCCCGGAATGTATCCCAGAAACCGGTATCGGTGTACATGTACCCGGGAAGGACCTCTCCGTTGTAGGGACTGTAGTGTACAATGTTCCCGGCGGCGTCCATCTCGTAAAACTTACGGGGAAACAAGGTAGAGCGGTAGAGGGTAGAGTAAAAAGTACGTTTTTGATCAAGGTTACCCCCCTCTACTTCTATTTTTCCCAGCACCCCGTTCCATGCATCGCGTCCCTCCAGCTTCACCGCCTCGAAGTCTCTGCCGGCAACCTCTTTGAGGTTTTGCCATGCCTGCTCCTGGCTGATGAAGGAAGAAGCTACCCGGGCGACCACCTTCTCTCCGTGCTGGGTGGAGAAGCCAACAAATGCGCCGGCATGGCTCGCTTCCGCTTTGGTGCCGTTTCGAGCAATCTTCCCGTCCTTCACCACGTGGTTCTGCCGGAAAGGCTTGTCGAAGACGATCACAAAATAGTTTCTGAAATTTTCCGGTACGCCGCTGCTGTTGCGCGTAGTGTAGCCCGTAACGGCATTCTTCTCCGGCAGAATCTCCACGGCCGATCCCCTGTCGAAAGCATCCAGCAGCACATAAGCATTCTCCGTTTCGGGAAAGGTGAAACGGAAGATGGCAGCCCGCTCAGTTGGGGTAATTTCCGCGGTCACGTCGTGATCCGCCAGGTAGACACTGTAATAGTAGGGTTTCGCGACTTCCGCCTTGTGCGAGTACCAGCTGGCCCGCTTCTCCTGGTCAAACTCCATCCGGCCCACCATGGGAAAGATGGAGAATTGGCCATAATCGTTCATCCAGGGGCTGGGCTGATGGGTCTGTTTAAATCCGTTGAGTTTATTATCGGTGTACGCATACTGCCATCCGTCGCCGTTTTTGCGTGTCTGCGGTGTCCAGAAATTCATTCCCCAGGGCAGCGCAATGGCGGGATAGGTATTCCCGTTGGAGAGTGCAAACTCCGACTGCGTACCCATCAGAATGTTCACATAATCTACCGGGGAGTCGAGCGACTGCCCCTTCATGGGCACGCCCCCCAGCATTGAACACAGCAAAATTGCGGTAAGATGAAGAATTTGCCTCATTGCATCGGCTTTAGAGACTGTTTATCAGACCCATTTTTCCTTTTCCCTCCAGCTCCACAATCAGTTCACCAAAGAGGGTGTTGACCCACGCGAACCATTTTCTGGAAAATTTGGAAGGATCGTCTTTGTGGAAAGACTCGTGCATGAACCCGGTATCTGCGTCCGTATCGCGTAGCATGCGGAGGCAATGTTTAATTTCCTCATCGCTGGTGCTCGTCTGCGCACGCATGATGATGCTCATGGGCCAGATCATGTCGTAGCCGATATGCGGGCCTCCGATGCCCTCTCCGGCCGTTCCCCGGAAGAAATAGGGATTGTCTTCGCTCAGCACCAGCTTCCGGGTATTTTGGTATACCGGATCGTTCATAGCCACCGAATCGAGGTAGGGCATAGCCAGCAAGCTCGGCACGTTGGCATCGTCCATGAAGTAAGCATTTCCGAAGCCATCCACTTCATAAGCATATACTTTTCCGTACTTCGGATGCTCCACGATGGCATATTTCTGAATGGCCTCGTTCACCTCTTTGGCCAGCGCGGTGCTTTCTGCTGCCAGAGCGCTGTCGTTGGTCACCTTTTGTGCGATCTCGGCGATCTGTTTGAGCGAAGTCACCGCGAAGAGGTTGGAAGGGACCAGAAACTGGAAGGTTGTTGCGTCGTCCGAGGGCCGGAACGAAGAGACAATCAGCCCCACCGGGTTCACGGGGTTGCCGTAGCCGTCGTTGTTCAATGTATCGAGCTGTCGTTCCGAACGCCGTTGAAACTTGTAAGGCCCTTTCCCCTCCTTGCGTTGCTGCTCCCGGAATGTTTGTATTACCAGGTTCATCGCCTTTGTCCAGTCCGCATCCAAAACGGCACTGTCTCCGGTTGTTTTCCAGTAGTTGTATGCCAGGCGCACAGGATAGGCAAGCGAGTCGATTTCCCATTTTCGCTCGTGCAACATCGGAGTCATCTTCGTGTAGTCGGTTCTCCACTCACCATCCTGTTTGGGCTCACGGTAGAAAGCGTTTGCATAGGGGTCAATCAGGATGCATTTCGTTTGGCGGTTGATCACGCCGGCGATCATCTGCTTGAGGTGATCGTCCTTTTTCGCGAGAGGCAGGTAGGGCCACACCTGTGCCGATGAGTCCCTCAGCCACATGGCGTTGATGTCACCGGTGATCACAAATGTATCGGGCCTGCCATTTTGCATGCTAAAGCTGATCGTTGTATCCAGCGTATTGGGAAAGCAGTTTTCGAACATCCACGCCAGTTTGGGATCTTTGATCCTGGCTTTCACCCTGGCGATCGTTTGCTCCACTGCGGCCGACCTGAAATTACGGTCGCCCGGTGCAGGCCGTTTAGAGATATATAGGCTGCCATCGGTTTTCCTCCCCGTCAGCGACGAGGCTGCCCAGGAAGGGTTCACGGCAAGAGCGGTTAAGCCCAGCGCCGATTTCCTGATAAAATTTCTACGTGTGGTCATATACTAATGCAAATAAAGGCATATATCCTCTACACCAGCCTTATTTCGTTGGCGGATGTGTGGTAAAATCGATGGGAAGCTTTTTGCGAAACCCATCCTTGAAACACATCAGCGTTTCCGTTCTCGACAATCCAAGAGGCTGCAACTCCGTATGGATGATCCGCAGCAGGTCCTTGTTGTTTTTTGCGTATACTTTAATCAGCAGGTCATACTGCCCGGTGGTATAATAACACTCCACCACTTCTGGTATTTTTTCCAGTTCTTTCACCACATATTCAAAGGTGGAGGGAGAAGTAAGGAATATGCCCACGAAGGCACAGGTTTCGTACCCAATTTTTTCGGCATCGACAACAAACTCAGACCCTTTAACCACACCGAGGTTGGTAAGCTTCTGCACCCGTTGGTGGATGGCAGCTCCCGACACATCACATTCGCGTGCCACCTCCAGAAAGGGAATGCGCGCATTATTCACGATCATCCTGAGGATTTTTTCGTCCAATTCATCTAATTCATGCTGGGCCATAGACTAACTTTTAAATTATTATAAAAAGGGGATGTTTTCAACCGAAAAATATTCATATGGTACAAAAATAACACAAAAGATCATTTTTTGCCACTAAAAAGAAGCAATAGCCTGTTATTTTAACGAATTTAAAGTAAGATACGCAGCCAACCCGGCAGATGTTTTCAAGGCATTTTCGTCAATCAGGAATGTGGCAGAATGCAACGGGCCCGATGTTGCTCCACCCACACCAAAGCGGTAATAGCAACAGGGGTAAAGTTGCGAGAAGAAACCAAAATCGTCGGCAGTCATTCGCTTCGGGAAGCTGTCGACCTTTGCTTTTCCCAGGAAGTCGGCCGTCGCCGCCTTAATGTGTGCGGTGACCTTCTCGTCGCTGACCACGGAAGGATAGCCGGACGGCAGATCTACATCGCAGCTGCAGCCGTACGCCGCCGCGGTGGATGTAGCAATATGCGGAATCAGCTGCAGCATGCGGTGCCGTTCCTCTTCGTGCATGCAGCGCAGGGAGCCCGCCAGGGTGACCTCGTTTGGGATCACGTTGGTAGCCCCGTTTGCGATAAATTTCCCGAAGGAGAGCACCATCGGGTGAAACGGGTTCCGTCTCCGGCTGACCAGTTGTTGCATGGCGACAATGACCTGTGATGCTGCCAGCACAGTGTCGTTCAGTTCATGCGGCAAGGCGCCGTGTCCCCCTTGCCCTTTCACTTTTATGTGCACCTCGTCGGCCGACGCCATGATCGTTCCCGCGTGAAACCCCACCGTCCCGGCCGGCAGGTCGATAAAGGCGTGTTGTTTTAAAATGAACTGAGGCGAGTAATCCCGGAAGACCCCCTCTTTGAGCATCAGGCTGGCGCCGCCGGGCGACAGTTCTTCCCCGGGCTGAAAGACAAACAACGCCATTCCGGAAAACTGGCTACGAAGAGCATGTACCATTTTCGCGGCCCCCATCAGGGAGGCCGTCTGGGCATCGTGGCCACAGGCATGCATCACCCCGTGGTTCAGGGATCTGTATTTAACATCATTCTGTTCCTGCACCGGGAGAGCATCCATGTCCGCCACAAAGGCAACACATTTCCTGTTGCCCTCCGCTTCCCCTTTTACGATAGCCAGGATTCCATCCCCGCCAATTCCCTTCCTGCAGGGTATCCCCTCCCGGTCGAGAAAGGCAGTAACGTAAGCAGCGGTTTCCTTTTCCCGGTACGAAAGCTCCGGATGTTGGTGCAGCCAACGGTAGTGCTGCACCACCTCCGGAAAGATCGCACCCGCTCTTTGCAGTATCTCTTCCCCGATATTCATCCTTGCTGTTTTTTCGTCCGATTTCAAAGCTACTCCCGGAGACTACCCGGCAAGAGCATGTTACTGAAGCTTGTGGATTACCAGTCCCGATCGGAGCTTCGGCTCAAACCAGGTAGTCTTGGGCGGCATGATGTTGCCAGTGTCGGCAATCTCCATCAGCTGCTTCATCGACACGGGGTACAATGCCAGTGCTACAGCCATCTCGCCGCTGTCCACCCGTTGTTTCAGCTCGTTCAGGCCACGGATACCTCCCACAAAGTCGATCCGCTTGTCGCTGCGCAGATCCTTGATCCCCAGAATCTCGTCCAGCACCAGGTTCGAAGTGATGGTCACATCCAGCTGCCCGATTGGGTCGTTGTCGTCGTAGGTGCCCGCTTTAGCCGTCACGCTGAAGGAGCGTCCATCCAGATAAACGGAAAAGTTGTGCAGGTTCTTCGGCCTTTGAATCTCCATCCCGGTGGGTTCCACCACAAAGTTTTTCTCCAGCTTTTTAATAAACTCATCCGGTGTCATTCCGTTCAGGTCCTTCACCACCCTGTTATAGTCGATGATGGTCAGCTGGCTGTCTGGAAAGCAGACCGCCATAAAGTAGTTATACTCCTCGTCGCCCGTATGGTGCGGGTTATTCTTCGCCTTTTCGGCGCCCACCAGTGCTGCCGCTGCCGAGCGGTGATGGCCATCGGCAATGTACATCGCCGGCATTTCCCCAAAGATTGCCGTGATGCGCTCAACCTTCTCCTCGTCCCGGATAAGCCAGAAGTGGTGTCCCACGCCGTCTACCGACACGAAATCATATTCCGGCAGTTGCGCCGTTACCGCTGCCACGATGGCATTAAGTGCAGGGTTGTCGGGATACGCAAAAAATACCGGTTCAATGTTTGCATCGTTCACCCGCACATGCTTCATGCGGTCCTTCTCCTTGTCGCGGCGTGTCAGCTCGTGTTTCTTTATTTTTCCGGTCATGTAATCCTCCACGGAAGCCCCCACAACCAGCCCGTACTGTGTTTTTCCGTTCATGGTCTGGGCATAGACGTAATACATCTCCTTGTCGTCCTGTACCAACCACCCTTTTTTCTGAAACATGCGGAAGTTTTCGGCGGCCCTGGTATACACATCCTCGTCGTGTTCGTCTTTTCCCGCCGGGAAATCGATTTCCGGCTTGATGATGCGATACAGCGACTTTTCGTTTCCTTCGGCCTCTTTGCGTGCCTCTTCGGAATTCAGAACATCATAGGGGCGCGATGCCACCTCTTTTACCAGTGCCTTGGGGGGACGGACACCCCGAAAGGGTTTTACCTTCATAGAAATATTATTTTTAATGTTTATCCAATCAACGGTTTATTTCACACAAATGTAGCTATTTTATCCAGAATAAGCAGGCACACAAAAGGAGATTTGATAAAAAACAGTTACTTTTGCTTCGGGAAGCGATCCTACCCATCCATCGCCCCCCAACATCCGGCAGTAGCAGGATTTGCAGACGAAAATCAAATAACATCCTATGATACAGATTCACGAGACAACCATTCTTGAAGCCGCCGAAAAGGGCATGGACGAATTTTTAAACGTGTTCACCGATGCCTATCTTAAGGCCGTTGGCGGAGATATTACGGCAGAGAACATTGGGCTGCTGAACGGGTATCAGCACACGCTGCTGGCGTTTCGTTTTTTCTCGGAGGAGGTGAACGAAGGCGGCTTTGTGCAGCTCATCCAGAACGGCTACGGCGGGTATATTTTCAACAACCCCGTCGCCAAAGCGCTGAAGCTGATGGGCGCAAAAGGCTTGTCGAAGATCCTCTACAAAGCCAAGGAGATCTACGATGCCCACCGCGAGGAGTTGGAACGGGAAACCACCGACGAGGAGTTCACCGCCATGTATGTCGATTTTGAGCAGTTCGACGAGCTGGAGGAGAAGTTCTTCTACATTGAAGAAGAGGAGACCGCCATCATTGCCCAGTATGTGGATGAACATCTGGAAGATTTTGCGGGGCCGCCATTGATCGAAATCACCGGGGCCTCAACATGATGCTCCGAAGTTTGTTTAAAGAAAAAAAACCGGAATATGGAAAACATCAGCACAGACAGAAAGCCCGCCGTTGCCGGACAGTTTTATCCGGTGAACGCAGAGATGTTGCAGGAAGAGGTCGGCAGTTACTTCCGAGCTGCCGTTGAAAAAAAGCACGACCACGTACGGGCCATTATCAGCCCGCATGCAGGGTACATCTTTTCGGGGAAGGTCGCTGCGTCGGCGTATCGCCAGGTCGACGAAAATGCACGGTATAAGCTTGTGTTTATCCTGGCATCGTCGCATCATTTTCATTTCGACGGAGCATCGGTATACTGCGACGGTGATTACCTCATGCCGTATGGCACCGAGACGGTAGACAGGGAAGTAGCCAGGAGCCTTGTGAAGAGCCACCCCGGACTTTTCACCGACGACCCCCTCCCCCATATGAAAGAGCACTCCATTGAGGTACAGCTTCCGTTTTTACATTACAGGCTGCGAAACCGTTATGCCATAGTCCCCATTATCCTTGGCACCTCCGATTCCGAGACATGCCATCGTCTTGCCCAGGCGTTGAAGCCTTTTCTAACAAAAGGCAATTTGTTTGTTGTCAGCACCGACTTTTCGCATTACCCCGATTACCACAGCGCCACGTCGGTCGATGCGGCCACAGAGCAAGCCATCCTGCAGAACGATCCCCAAAAACTTCTCGACACGTTGTCCGAAAACAAGCAGAAGCAGATCGGCAACCTGCTCACCAGCTTGTGTGGGTGGACGTCGGTGCTCACGCTGTTATACATGACCGGCAACGACCCCCGGTATGCATACCACGGGGTGGAATACCGCAATTCGGGCGACGAGAAGATGTATGGCGACCATCACCAGGTGGTAGGCTATTGGTCCATTGCGCTGACGGAGAACATCGTTTCCGCAAAGAAAGAGTTTTCTCTCACGGAGTGCGATAAAGCCGCGCTGCTTGGAGAAGCGCGCAGCACCCTTGAAAAGCTTTTCACGGGGAAGGAATCTTCTTCACCCGGCACAAGCGGTTGTTCCGATGCGGTGAATGCACCTTGCGGCGCTTTTGTCACCCTCCACAACCGGGGAAAGCTCCGCGGATGCATAGGCATGGTATCGGCTCACGATCCGTTGGTGAAGACAGTGCACGACATGGCCATCTCGGCGGCGAAAAGCGACTACCGGTTTTCCCCCGTGACGGCCGAAGAGTTGGATCAAATTGACATTGAGATCTCCGTTCTGTCGCCCCTGAAAAAGATCAAAGACGTGTCGGAAATAGAACTGAGGAAGCACGGCATCTACATTGTGCAAGGCCGCTCCAGCGGTATTTTTCTACCCCAGGTAGCCGAAGAAACAGGCTGGGATCTGGAAAACTACCTCGGCCACTGCGCCCGCGACAAAGCCGGCATTGGGTGGGACGGCTGGAAGCAAGCCACCGTATATACCTTCACCGCGACCGTTTTTGGGGAAAAAGAACATCGTCCCGACAGCACAAGACATCGCTAACTTATCCCCAGACACCCGCAATTGTTTCGCCACACACGCAGCATTTCCCTTCTGCCAGCCGGTTTGTTGTCACGTCGAACCCTTGCCGTTCCACCAGCAAGGTGTGGCACTGAGGGCAAAACGTATTTTCACCCCGAAGATGCGGCAAGTTACCGATATACACATACCTTATCCCCGCACGTTCAGCAATTTCCTTTGCCTGCAGCAGCAACTTTTCGGAAGTTGCCGGCCGGTCGGTCAGCCTGTATGTAGGAAAGAACCGGCTAAAGTGCAGCGGCGTATCAGAGAATCCGTTCTCCATCAGCCACCCGCACATTTTCCCGATCATTTCCGGGCTATCGTTGTAACCGGGAATCAACAAGCTCGTGAGTTCGAGCCAGATACCTTTCTCCCTCAGCATTTTCAGAGTCTCCAGCACCGGGTGCAGGCCACCCGATGTCAACTGTTTATACGCCTCGTTATCGAAACATTTTACATCGATGTTAGCAGCGTCGAGATAAGGACAAAGGTCGAGCAACGGCTTCCGGTTAATGTACCCGTTTGACACCATGACCGTCTTCATTTTGTTTTCGTGTGCCAGCACCGCAATGTCGTACATATATTCGTAGAACACCGTCGGCTCCGTGTAGGTGAAAGCGATGAGTCCCGTGTTGTACGCGAGCGCTTTGTCAATTATTTCCTGCGGGTTAAACCGGAAATGAGGCAACTCATCCGGCGAAGCCTGCGATATTTGCCAGTTTTGGCAATTGGCACACCGAAAGTTACATCCTGCGGTAGCCAGCGACAGGATATTTTCGCCCGGGTAGAAGTGGAAAAGCGGTTTTTTTTCAATCGGGTCCATGCTCACCGAGCACGGATTACCGTAGGCCAGGGTATACAGCGTTCCGTTCACGTTTTTTCTCGCGTGGCACAATCCCGTTTCGTTTTCCTGCAACAAGCACACATGCGGACAAAGAAGGCAACGGACAGTCCCCCCGCCTTTTTGCTCCTGATAACACGCTGTCTTGTACATATCTGCAGAATCAGTTCTTTTCATTGCTTCCATTTTTTGCACCCATCGGCAGCCTCCGTTATGGATTCCAAATTTAAGTAGTTTTTTTCAGAATACCCTCATCCTACTCCATATCCTCCATAAAAAAAATCAGGAGTGTAGTGTTTAGTTACATTCCTGAAAAAAAGTCTGCACAAGCTTGATCTTATCGCGCCCTTTCGGCAAAAAACCTTTCCCAAATACTAGGTTCTATTTCATTAAGAACAAAATGTTTAACAAAAACATACAGACACGGAATAACTGTTGTGAATTGCTTAGTGAATTTAGTACCTTTGGCATCAACAACAATGGAAAAAGTGGGTAATAAGGATTAATTTGTAAATTTATCGCATAAGTAAAATGAAAAAGAACGGTAATATAACGATTGACAGAGGGCATGAGGTTTATTCTCCTTATTGCTCAAAATGCGCTGAATGTCACCATTTCAACATGAACGAGTACACCTGTGAGGCGTACCCAGATATAATCCCAGACAGGTTTTTATCAGGAGATAAAGTTCACTTGTCGGTTCAAGAGGATCAGGGAGGGACGACTGTGTTTACTCCCTCGTCTTAGCCTTCAAATACTCAATTCCGTATTTTGAGCAAAAGCATTTCAGATCTTATAATTACCTTTTCAAAATGAACGCTATTCACTTTGCTGATAACCTTCGTTGTGAATTGCTTTCAGAATTTAGTACCTTTGGTATCAGCAACAAC
>ENA-UOOI01000082-UOOI01000082.1-fermentation-metagenome-genome-assembly--contig:-NODE-82-length-113507-cov-6.240269_pt1 | contig 113507 bp, 109 predicted proteins | sample MGYA00245779_ERZ724027 | MGnify/ENA primary metagenome ERZ724027 (study PRJEB28704, sample SAMN03018318) | fermentation metagenome | biome: anthropogenic terrestrial biome; feature: soil...
CAACGACGCTTCGGGTATGAACCGAATGCTCTAGCCAACTGAGCTATGCCGCCACAAGACTCCATACTTTTATAACGGAGCGTTATTCATTATACCGCATATCCACGGTATTTGTCAAGGTAAAACGAAAAGAATCTAGAAAAGTCCTTTCATCCCGGCAGATTACCTGAACAGAACACGCGCTTCAAAGCTGAGGCCCTTGGAATTTTCGCCGCGGAGTAGAGCCTCTCCGCCCTGACGCCGTGCAAAAAGGTGGAGCTTGTCCCCCGGCGACGTCTCTCCCAAGTAATCAATCTGCAGTCCGCTGATCTTGTCTCCAGGCTGTTCCGGCAGAAAATCGGAAACGATATCGGCGTAAACCGCGTTGTTCATATGTCCGTTGGAATCCAAATCCGACCTATACACAGGGCGTTCTCCGACCGCCGGCAGATCCACCGCAGCGGCAACGTGAACCATCCTCTCCGGTTTGGGAACCGGAACATCGGGAAAAACATGAAGGTTTACAAACGCCTGCGGCCGCTGGACGCGATGCGTGGCGGCATCCGCCAGCACCGTCACCTGCATCGCATCGATAAGGATCGCGCCGCTTTCGTCATAAAACTTGAAATCCCGGTAAAACCGGGCGGCACAGCGCCCGCGCGGATGAGTGCGCACCTCGATTTTTTCCCTGTGACTGGGCAGCCGGAAAATTTTTGCCCGGTTGCAGACTAGAAAAAACACCATTCCGGTTTTCTCCCGCATTTCCTCGTAACCGATATGAAGCAGATCAACGTGCCGTTCGCTGGCCTCCTGCACATACCGCAGAACCGCACCCAGTTTCATTCGGCCGTCCGGACCGACATCGGCGACCGGAACAAGAAAAGGGAGCACATATTCGCTCCTTTCGTCTTCATTCATGGACGGATGACATCTGTTCCGACGTATTGCCGCAGCACTTCAGGCACCGTAACGCTGCCGTCCGCATTCTGGCACTGCTCTACAATCGCCGGGAATAGGCGGCTGGTGGCCAGACCGGAAGCATTCAGGGTATTGACATAATGCAGCTTCTTATCGGCGCCGCGGTATTTGATATTTCCCCGTCTCGCCTGATACTCACGCGCGTTTGAAGCCGAGCTGACCTCTTTGTAAATCCCCATGGACGGAATCCAGACCTCAATGTCGTAGGTGCGCGCCATGGAAAACGAGCAGTCGCCCGCCGCCAGCTTGCTCACGCGGTAATGAAGGCCCAGTTCCTGCACCAGATTTTCTGCCTTATGGACCAGTTCTTCAAAAGCTTTGTCGGAATTTTCCGGTTTTGTATACTGGAACATTTCAACCTTGTTGAACTGATGGCCGCGGATCATGCCGCGCTCTTCCGCACGGTAGCTGCCCGCTTCGCGGCGATAGCAAGGGGTATAACCAATATATTTCTTCGGCAGTTCGCTTTCTTCCAGAATCTCGTCGCGGTGCAGGTTGACCAAAGCGGTTTCCGCGGTGGGCAGAAGAAATTTCTTGTCGTTCGTCGTCGGGTTCTGAATCCAGTAGTCCTCATCCGTAAATTTTGGGAACTGGCCGGCCACATAGCCACATTCATATTTCAGCATATGCGGCAGCAGCATGAACTGATATCCGTCGCGGATATGCTCCGTAATGAAGAAATTGAGCAGCGCCCATTCCAGCCTTGCGCCCATCCCGGTATAAATCCAGGAACCGGCGCCCGCCAGCTTGGCACCCCGCTGATAGTCAACCAGGTGGAGACTTTCACAGAGATCAATATGATTTTTCGGCTCAAAGTCGAACTTTGGCTTTTCTTTGAAATAGCGCAGGGGCTTGTTGTTTTCTTTACCGCCCGCAACCACGTCGTCATCCGGCATATTCGGCAAACTGCTTAAAAGATCCTGCTGCTTTTTCTCTGTTTCGCCAAGTTGTGCTTCACACTCTTTGATCTGGCCGGAAAGGGACTTCATCTGCGACATCAGCTCGGAAGCGTCTCCGCCTTCTTTTTTAATCTGCGGAATTTTTTTGGAGGCCGCATTCTGCTCTGCACGCATTTTTTCAACACGTCCGGTGATTTCGCGGCGACGGGTGTCAAACTCCAGAATATCGTCGACAATTTGATCTGCGTCGAACTCTTTCTTTTTCGCGCCCGCCTTAATGAGTTCCGGGTTGCTGCGAATCAGCTTCATATCAATCATTTTGATTTCTCCCTTTCTTACTTTGATTCCATCTTTCTTTTAAGTATTGTCATGAATCTGCCGGATTAATTCAGCCAGATCCTTTTGCCCGTAAAATTCAATCTGCAAGACACCGCGCCTTGCAGAGCCTGTCACATGCACTTTTCTGCCGAGATCCTCGCGCAGCGCCAGTTCAGCCTCTTCATAGAACTTAACTTGCGGAAGCGGCTTTTTCTTTTTTGCTCCGCCGACCGCCCTTTTCGCCATCTTTTCAAGTTCCCGCACAGAAGCTCCGGCCTCCGCGGCCTTTGCCGCCTGCAGCATCTGTTCTTCATCTGAGAAACTCAGCAGCGCACGGGCATGGCCCGCAGAAAGAACCCCCCGCTCAACCATCTCGCGAATTTTCTTTGGAAGATTTAAAAGCCGGAGTGAATTTGCAACGGCCGGTCTGGATTTTCCAACCGTGCCCGCCACTTCCTCTTGCGTCATGCCATAGGTTTCCATCAGCGACTGATATCCCTGCGCTTCTTCCAGCGGATTGAGATCTTCTCTCTGGAGGTTCTCTATCAGCGCAAGCTGCATCACTTCACTGTCGCTCATTTCCCGCACAACGGCCGGAACTTCTTTCAGCCCCGCGATCCGGGCGGCGCGCCACCGGCGCTCTCCCGCAACGATCTGATACCCTCCGCTGAAAATCGGGCGGACAAGGAGCGGCTGCAAAACGCCGTGCTTTCGAATCGACTCTGCAAGCTCCTGAAGAGATTTTTCATCAAATTCCCGCCGCGGCTGGTTCCGGTTCGGCTCTATTTCATCCAGCTGAAGAAGGACGGCTGCCCGCTCCCCTTCTATATTGTTTTCAGCGAAAATAGCGTCGAGGCCTTTTCCCAGCCCGCCCTTTTTTCCTGCCATTCGCCTGCCTCCTTGCCGTGGACCCGCACACCGCAGGCCCGGTTTTTCCGCACTTTCAGGAAAACCGCTTGTCCATTTCTTCAGCCAGCGCATTGTAGCAGAGAGTGCCTTTTGAAGCGTGGTCAAAATACTGGATCGGTTTTCCGTAGCTTGGAGCCTCTGAAAGACGTACCGTCCGCGGAATCACCGTGCCGAAAACGCGGCGCGGAAAATATTTTTTCACTTCCGCCACCACTTGCTGGGTAAGGTTGAGCCTTCCGTCAAACATGGTGAGCAAAACGCCCTCGATTTCCAGCCGGTTGTTATATTGGCGCTTAACCCGCCGCACCGTATTCATCAGCTGGGTGAGCCCTTCCAAAGCGTAAAATTCGCACTGAATCGGAACAATCAGAGAATCCGCGGCAGTCAGAGCATTGGTTGTAATCATTCCAAGAGAAGGCGGACAGTCAATCAGAATATAGCGGTAGACGTCCCGAATGGGGGCAAGAGCGTTTTTCAGTCTGGCTTCACGGTGTTCCAAGTCGACCAGTTCGATTTCCGCCCCCGCCAGATCCATACTGGAAGGAAGAAGATCCAAATGATCGAATTTCGTATGAAGAATGGCATCCGGCGCCGTTTTGCCGCCGATTAACACTTCATAAATGGTATTTTTATGTTTTCTGCGGTCAATCCCCACTCCGCTGGAGGAATTTCCCTGAGGATCGGCATCAACCAGCAGCGTCTTTTCTCCCTTCAGCCCAAAAGCAGCCGAAAGATTCACCGCCGTGGTTGTTTTGCCAACTCCGCCCTTCTGATTGGCAATTGCAATGATTTTCCCCAAATACATTTCCCCTTTCCCGCCGGACACGGAAAGTTTGGTTTTATTATAACACGACTGTTTGGGAAGATAAAGGCATTTCCCGGAATTCTTCGCCGTTCCGCGATTCTAAACAAAAAAATCAAGATCATAACGCACCATGTTTCATGTGAAACACCGCGCATAGTAAACAATATGGACCGGACATTTCTGTCCGGTCCATATTGCGGGAAATGATATAGGGAAATAGGAGTAAATAACTTATACTCAAAATTCAGGCGGGTTTTCTGCCCCCCGCATAGGCTTGAGCCTTGGGAATTCTAACCACGCATTCAATATACTCTTTCGTTTCGCTTTGAAGAGTCTGCGCGCTGATTCCGCTTTGTTTCATGGTTGTAATGGCATGTGAAATCGTATTGAAAAAAATTCTCACATCTTTAATAACCGGTGTTTTTTTTTGGTGAAAGTTCTTTTCTCCAGAGAGCAGTTTTTCCACATATTCTTCTGTCTGGCGAACGTTGTATCCCCTCTCAATCACCGCATCCAGCGCCGTTTTTCTTAAGGGAATGCTTTCCAGTCGGAGCAGGGCACGCGCATGCCGTTCGCTGAGGCTTGCCGCCGCAATCTTCTCACGTTCCATTTCGGTAAAACGAAGCAGACGCAGTTTATTGGCGACTGCCGACTGGCTTTTTCCAAGGCGCGATGCGGCTTCCTCCTGCGTAATATTCCAGCGTCCGATCAGTTTCCGGATTCCTTCCGCTTCCTCAAAAATGCTGAGGTCACTGCGCTGAATGTTTTCCGTCATCGCCATGACGGCGCTTTCGTCCGATGAACAATCGCTGATCAGGCAGGAAACTGTTTTCATCCCGGCAATCCGGCAGGCCCGAAGCCTCCGCTCCCCCGCGATCAGTTCATAGCCGGCACTGACCTTTCGGACCAGCAGCGGCTGAAGCAGACCGTTTTCCCGAATGCTGCGGGAAAGGCTGAGCAGTTCCGCTTCCTTAAAAATTCGGCGCGGCTGCGCGGGATTCGGATGAATCAGATCAAGGTCGATTTCGACGACTTTGTTTTTGTCTCTGAAAAGCACTGCTGCCACCTCCTTTGCTTGTCCACAAGCACAAGCATAGCATAAGGAAGAGCTATATTTTGTTAGATTTTGTCTTTCGAAAATAAATTTTTTAAAAATAGATTTTACCAGGTATTTTTGAAATTTACAGCCAGCGATAAATTTTCCACAGGTAGGGCCCGGTACGGTTGAAAACTTTTTTTAGCCTGATTTTTCTGAGAGAAGTATCCTTCAAGAAGCCTGGTAGACCGGCAAAAATTCCGCTTTTCATTTTGCTTCGAACTTTCCACCGAAAAAAATCACGCTGTCGAAAACCAAATTTTTCTGTCGGATGTCCGCTTCTATGTTGATCATCTGCGACATGATAATGGATGAAAAAAAATCCATCCCGCAGTTTGAAACTGCAGAGCGGATTTAAAAAATTTTTCCACCGGATTTTAAAAAACGGTGGAAAATTTTTATAGCGGTAATTTTGCGATTTTTGCCCCATGACGGGGATATTCCCGCAAAAGCGGTTTCACACGACGGATGAAAACCAAGCTTCGACCAGCTCCATCCGGCAAAGTATATTGCTTCACCGCATCCACTTTTCCACCGAGCAGATGAATTGCACGCTGAGCGCTTCCGAGTTCTTCTTGTACGTTCGGCCCTTTCATCGAAACGAATCTTCCCCCGCTTTTTACAAACGGAAGACAATATTCACACAGAACCGGAAGCCGAGCGACCGCCCGCGCCGTCGCAAGATCAAAAGTTTCCCGGTACTCCGGCTTTCTTCCGCCTTCTTCCGCACGCAGATGCACGATTTCCGCTTCCAGCGAAAGAGAAGAAAGAAGTCCGTTTAAAAAAATCAGGCGTTTTTGCAGCCCGTCGAGCAGAGTCAGCCGCAGGTCGGGGCGCAGAATTTTCAGCGGCACACCGGGAAAACCGGCGCCTGTGCCAACATCAATCAGTTTTGCTCCCTGCGGGATCTTTCCAAATTTTAAAATCAGGATACTGTCAAGAAAATGTTTTTCGGCAATCTCTTCCGGCTCTTTCAACGCTGTCAGATTGATTTTCTGATTCCATTCGGTCAGCCTCTCTAAATAGACTTGAAACTGTTCCGCCTGACGCGGTGAAACCGGAATTCCATATTCTGCCGCAGAACGGATCAATGCTTCTCGAATATCTTTCACGACGCTTTCCCCCCATGGCGGCTCAGCCAGATCATTAAAACGCTGATATCGGCCGGGCTGACACCGGAAATGCGCGATGCCTGACCGATGCTGCCGGGATGAACGGACTGAAGTTTTTCCTGCGCTTCCGTCCTTAGACCGGAGATTTCGCCGTAATTGATTTCTTCCGGCAGGACTTTGTTTTCCAGCCGGCGCATCTCTTCAATCTGCGCTTTTTGCCGGCGGATATATCCGTCATATTTCAGTTCAATTTCCACTTCTTCAAAGACCGCAGCCGGCAGATCGGGCCGGTCCGGATCGACCGGCTGCAAAACCCGGTAGCTGAGCTGTGGCCTTCGGATCAGGTCAGAAAGCCGCACCCCGCTGGAAACCGGTGATGTTTCATGTGAAACAAGCAGGCGGTTCAGCGCCTCAGAGGGCGGCAGGATCATCCCCTTGACCCGTTTTGTCTCTTCTGCAATCTGTTTCTGCTTCTTCTGAAAACGCTCCCAGCGGCGGTCGCCGATCAGCCCGATTTTTCGCCCGATCGGCGTGAGGCGCGCATCGGCATTGTCCTGTCGAAGGACCAGGCGGTATTCGCTGCGGGAAGTCATCATCCGGTAAGGCTCCGAGGTCCCTTTGGTAATCAGATCGTCGACCAGCGTACCGATGTAGGAATCGGCCCGGTCGAGGATCATCGGTTCTCTGCCTTGAATTTTCAGAGCCGCGTTGATCCCGGCGACAAGCCCCTGCGCGGCGGCTTCTTCATAGCCGGAGCTGCCGTTGAACTGCCCCGCGCCGTACAGACCTGGAAAATCATGAAATTCCAGTGTAGCTCCCATTTGAAGCGGATCGGCACAGTCGTATTCAATCGCATAGGCCGTACGCATCATCTGCACATGTTCCAGCCCGGGGATTGTTTTATAAAAGGCAATTTGCACCTCTTCCGGCAGGGAAGAACTCATGCCCTGCAAATACATCTCTTCCGTATCCAGCCCGCAGGGCTCGATGAAAAGTTGATGGCGTTCATGGTCCGCAAACCGTACGATTTTTGATTCGATGCTTGGGCAGTAGCGCGGTCCGACTCCTTCGATCTTCCCACTGAACAGAGGCGACCGATCCAGATTCTCCAGAATGATCTTCTTCGTCTTTTCGTTGGTCCAGGAAATGTAACAGATCGCACGGTTTTTTCCGGGCGTTACCGTGTCATAGGAGAACGGGATCACCGGGTCGTCGCCCTCCTGCACTTCCAAATTAGAAAAATCAATGCTGGATTTCAGGACCCGCGCGGGCGTTCCGGTTTTAAAACGCCTCAGTTGGATCCCAAGCTTTTTCAGCGATGCGCCGAGAAACGCCGCCGGGAACATGCCGTCCGGTCCGCCGTCCCAGGATTCCTCGCCGATATAAATTTTTCCGGTCAGATAAGTGCCTGTTGCAACAATGACCGCTTGAACGGTGTAAACCGCGCCCATCCGCGTTTGAACCAACCATTTTCCATCTTTTGCGCGTCCCAGATCCGTAACTTCCGCCTGCTTTAAAAACAGGTTCTGCTGCAGTTCCAGTTTGTGCTTCATGATCTTGCTGTATTCGCGCCGGTCGATCTGAGCGCGCAGTGAATGGACGGCAGGACCTTTCCCGCGGTTGAGCATGCGGCTCTGAAGAAAACATTCGTCAGTCGTGCGGCCCATTTCTCCACCGAGCGCATCAATCTCACGGACAAGGTGCCCCTTCGCCGTCCCGCCAATCGAAGGGTTGCAGGGGCAGTTTCCAACGGCATCCAGATTAATGGTAAAGACAAGCGTGCTGCAGCCGAGCCGGGCCGATGCCAGTCCGGCTTCGATTCCCGCATGTCCCGCGCCGATTACCGCAACGTCATAGGTTCCCGCATCATATGTCAAAATATTCCCTCCAGTATTACTCCATTTAAAATATCCAAATTGTTTTAACTTTAAAGATTTTGGCCGCACATTATTTGCCGACACAAAAATGAGAAAAGACAGAATCGACAACCGCAACGGTTGCCTGTTCGCCTGTCAGTTCCAGCAGCGCAGAAACGGCGTCTTCCACTGAAACCGTAATCGCGTCAAACGTCATGCCGCTTTCCAGCGCTTCCAGCGCCTCTTCAACGTGATTCAGCGATCGCTCCGCAGCGTCGCGCTGGCGTTCCGTGAACAGCATCCCGTCCGCCGGGTCCAGCTCCTTCGTGCCGAGAACGACCGAAATTTCTTTCGTCAGTTCCGCAAGTCCTTTCCCGGTCCGCGCAGAAAAATATACAAAATGTTTTATTTTCGATTTTATATACTTTTCGTTTAATTTAATTGGAAGATCCGTCTTATTCAGCACTGCAATGGAAGGCGTTTTTTCAAGATCACGCAGAAGTTTCTTATCTTCTTCCTGCAACTCCTGCGAAGCGTCGAAGACAGCCAGAATCAGGCGGGCGGAGCGGATGCGCTTCTTAGCGCGGCTGACCCCGGCGTTTTCAATCGGATCGGCGGTGTCGCGCAGGCCGGCGGTGTCGGCAAGGCGCAGCGGAATTCCGCCGAGCAGAACCGTGTCTTCCACCACATCCCGCGTCGTACCCGCAAAGCTGGTGACAATCGACCGCTCGCATCCGGCCAGCAGATTCATCAGCGTTGACTTTCCCGTATTCGGGCGGCCCGCAATGACCGTGTTGACTCCTTCGCGCAGAATCTGTCCCGCGTCGAATCCGTTCAGCAGTGACTGCAAGTCTGACTTTACCCCGGTGAGAGAAGCGCGCAGCTCTTGTTCCGTCACCTGTGGAACATCGTCTTCCGGGTAATCGGCCCAGGCGGAAAGATGGGCGGCGGTCTGAAGCAACTCTTCCCGGATAACCTTGATTTTGCGTTCCAGTGCGCCTTCATGTCCGGCAAGCGCCGCTTTTGCCGCCTGTTCTCCCTGCGCAGAGACAAGCTGCATGACAGATTCCGCTTCCGTCAGCCCGATTTTTCCGTTAAGAAACGCCCGGCGGGTGAACTCTCCCGGACCGGCGGGCGCCGCGCCCGCATGGAACACCGCCCGCAGCAGGCGGCGTAAGATCATCAGCCCGCCATGGCAGGAAAGCTCCACCACATTTTCTCCGGTGAAACTTTTGGGTTGACGGAAATTCAGTGCGATCGCCTCGTCGATTTCACCGGCTTCATCATGAACCGTTCCATAAAGAGCCGAATACCCTGGAATCTCCTCCAGGCTTTTTTTATGAAGAGGAGAAAAAACTTTTCCTGCGATTGCCTGCGCCTGCGGGCCGGAAATGCGGATGATACCGATACCGCCCGGAGCCTGCGGCGTAGAGATGGCCGCAATGGTTGTGCCGGGTTCGCTGTATTTTGTCTGATTCATAAAAATCCCTCAAAAAAAGAGGACAATTCTAAAAGAACCGCCCTCTTATCTGCCTGTTTATTTTTTGGTTTCAAACTTCCCGTAAAGAGGTGCCGGGGGCCGCCGGACAGTCGGTTCTGAATTTTGGTGTTCTTCTCTGCTCTGCGGCTTATCTCCCGTTTGAGTGTTCCGCTGGCCGGAACGAAACGGTTGTTTTGCGCCGCGCGGACTAGAGCGCCGGCCGCCATATCCGTTTTTGCGGAATACCGGCCGCTCGCCCGCAACCGGTCCGATTACCACATGGCGCGCGGTATCTTCGCCTTCCGACCAGGATTTTGCCCCTTCCACCGTCTGCACCGCCGTATGGATAATCCTGCGCTCATAGGGATTCATCGGTTCCAGAGAGGTATTCCGGCCTGTGCGCAGTGATTTTTCCGCCATTTTGCGGCCGAGACTTTCCAAAGTCTGTTTCCGCTTGCTTCGATAGTTGCCAATATCCAGGTTAATTCTATAATAAGATTTTCCGGCATGATTGGCGACAAGACCCGCAAGGTACTGAAGTGCGTCGAGCGTTTCGCCGCGGTGGCCGATCACATAACCGATGTCGCTGCCGGAAAGACTCAGCAATGCCCCGCTCTCTTCTCGCTGGATTCCAACATCGACATCTTCAACACCCATGCTTTTCAGCACGCGCTTGGCATAATCGGCGGCAATCTGCGCAGGATCATCTTCAATATAGACTCTCACCTTCGCAGGGTTTCCACCAAACAAGCCAAATGTCTTTTTCATTGGCATTTCAAGGATCTCGAACTCCGCTTCGTAGGATTCCACCCCAAGCTGTTTACATGCAGCTTCTTTTGCAAGCTCCACGGTTTCGCCGGTTCCAATCGCTTCTCTCATTCGGTAATCCCTCCCAGAAATCGGACCCTTGTCCCAGCGTTACAGATGCGGTCTTTCGGCTTTTGACTGCCGGTTTTCGCCGGTTTTCTGGACAACCGCCGCCGCGGCAACGGGTTTCATTTTTGCTTCTTCTTCTTCACGCAGCGCGATGCGCCTCGCCTCTGCTTTTGCACCCAGATCGGCCGGACTGTACCAGATATTCAGAATCACCGTCTGTAAAAATCCGGTGAGCGTGGCAATGATCCAATAAAATCCAACGGCTGCCGGCATCGTGCAGGCGATCCATGCCGTGAAAAGCGGGAACAAATAGAACATTCCCTTCATGCAACCCTGCTGCTGCTGCATTCCCGGCTGAAGCTTCATGGTAAAATACTGGGTGACGACCGACGATACAAAACAGAAAATCGGGATGGTCCACAGATTCGACCGAAACAGCGTTCCGAAAATATTGCTGGCATCGCAGGGCGTATCCAGAAGATTCAGGCCCAAAAACATAAATCCGTGGCTGAACGACTGCATCCTTGCGAGCTCGTTTGCAGTAAACATCGTCAGATATGGCTTTAAATCCGAAAAATGCTTGACAATCTCTATCTGCGCATAACGGCCGTCAAAGCTTTGCCCAATGCCGGGAAGATGCTGCAGCATCGTTGCGGCCGAAGCGGCCGCGGTGCCGGAAACATGCAGCGCATTGATCAGAGGATAAAGCACGGTGTAATACAAACCCATCATAATCAGAAGGGGAATCACCATGGTCAGACAGCCGCTGGCAGGATTGACACCCTCTTTTTCATAAAGCTTCTGAGTTTCAATCTGAAGCTTTTCCTTATCTTTCGCATATTTTTTCTGCAGCTCTTTCTGTTTTACAGCCAATTTACTGTTCGCCGCCATAGAAATCTGCTGTTTGACTGAAAACGGAAACAGCAGAATTTTTGTGGCGACGGTAAACAGGATAATCGCTACTCCGTAATTTTTGACCTGCTCATAAAAGAACCAAAGCAGGTAGCCGAGAGCGCTGCCGAAAAAATTAAAAAAATCGTTCATACAGAAAATTCTCCTCTGCCCGGCAGAAAACCGCCGGAGTGTCGCCGGAGCCAAAGTTTCCGGCTTGCAAAGTGCGGGTGGGCCGAAATTGAAGGCTACAGACGGCCGGTCTTTTTCTCCGGGACGGGGTCATATCCCCCGCGGGAAAATGGATTACAGCGCAAAACGCGGTACAGCGCAAGGAAAAAGCCCTTCAGCGCGCCGAACCGCTCAATGGCCTCAATGGCATAATTCGAACAGGTCGGGTAATATTTGCAGCATGGCTTTTTATAGGGAGAGATAGCCTTCTGATAAAATCGAATGAAAAAAAGCAGGATTTGTTTCATTTGAGTACTCCCGCGCTTTTCAGTTGCTGCATCATCACGCAGCGCAGATCAGTGCTTTTCATTTTGGTCGTTTTGGCCCTTGCGACAAAGACCAGATCAAACCCGGACTTTATTTCCCGGGGCATAGTGCGGAACGCTTCCCGAATGATCCTACGGGATCGGTTTCGGCGCACCGCGTTCCCGGTTTTTTTACTGGTTGTAATCCCGATCCGCAGGGCATGCTTCCGGTTTTTCAGCACATAGGTAACAAGCACCGGACTGACAAAGGATTTTCCCTTGGCATAAGCTCTTTGAAAATCCCGATTCAAATTGATCGACACATATTCTTCCATACCAAATTCCGATTTTTAAAAGTTCCGCGGCACAAATTTATTTTTCAGTTTCGAATGAAAGAAAGGCCACAAAGAGTGGCCCCGCCCTATCTTTTGGAAAACATGCCGCGGCCTTTCGGGCCGTATTTTTTACAGGCCTGTCCGTTTTATCCTTAGTAGGTGAGCTGCAACCTGCCCTTCCTTCTGCGACGGGCAAGAACCTTGCGACCGTTTGACGTGGACATGCGCTTGCGGAAGCCGTGCTCCTTTTTCCTGTGCAGCTTTTTCGGCTGATAGGTTCTCAGCATGAAAATCCCTCCTTCGGCTCAAAAAGAACCATTTTGAGTCCATGATAAAAACATTATATCGTATCTGCGGGCAGACTGTCAACTATGCGCCGCGCATCAAAGCGCAAAAGGGTGCAGGAAACCGCCTGCCCGCGCCGAAATACAGATGGTCCCATAGGGATTAATATACCACAATCTTTTCAAGATGAAAAGAAAAAAAGCTGAAAATTTAAAATTTCTCACAGACACCGGGGGCAAACCGCGTCGTGAAAGACAAATCTGCGTTTGAAAAAGACTGGTAATTGTGATACTATAATTAATGATACCCGTTGGCAGAAATCAGACGATGTCAAAACGGGAAAAGTAATAAAAATGGGGTACTGCAATAAGATGGAACCGTTTACTGAAGTCTGGAACCTTGTCTGCGAGTACTGTAAAAGTAAAATAACGGAAATCGCATATTCCACCTGGATCAGCAGGATAGAACCCGTCACGCTCGATTTCAACGATGGGATCGCAGTGCTGAAAGTGCCAAATGAACTGCATCGCCAGACTATCCTTCATTATTATAGTGCCATTCTGGAAGAGGCATTCAGGCAGATTTTCAGCCAAGAGATTCAGATCCGGGTCTGTATCCCCGGAGAACTGGAAAGCGACGCAAAAAAAGAAGAACCGGAAGAAAACAGCGACAACTATGAATTTACATTTGATACTTATATTGTAGGACCATCGAACAAATTTGCTCACGCGGCTTCCATGGCGGTTGCAAGCAAGCCGGCCAGTCTTTACAATCCCCTTTTTATCTACGGGAATTCCGGGCTCGGGAAAACGCACCTTCTCTATGCCATCCGACACCAGATCAGCACGACAAACCCAGGGATGAAAATTGTTTACATCAAGGGGGATGAATTTACCAACGAGTTGATTGAAGCGATCCGGCGCGGTACCACAGGCGAATTTCACCAGCGCTACCGGAAAGCCGATGTGTTGCTGGTCGACGATATCCAGTTCATTGCAGGCAAAGATTCCACTCAGGAAGAATTTTTCCACACTTTTAACACACTATACGAAGCAAAAAAACAGATTGTTCTGACCAGCGATCGTCCTCCCAAGGATATCGCTACCTTGGAAGAGCGTCTTCTGACCCGGTTCGAATGGGGACTTACGGCCGACATACAGCCACCGGACTTTGAAACACGGATCGCCATTATTAAAAGAAAGGCAGAGCTGATGAGCATCAGTCTGCCCGACAACGTAGTGGAATACATCGCCAACCGGCTGAAAAACAACATCCGGCAGCTGGAAGGCGCCGTAAAAAAAATGAAAGCCTATTCCCTCTTAAACGGAGAACCCATGAATATCCAAACAGCGCAGGCCGCCATCAGCGACATCATCAACAACGACCAGCCCACCCCGCTGACCGTAGAAAAGATCATTGATGAAGTCGCGCGCACTTTTGGCACAACCGCGGAAGATATCCGCTCCTCCAAACGCAGCGCAAACATCTCCAGCGCCAGGCAGATGGCAATGTATGTCGTACGGGAGATCACGCAGATGCCGATGACTTCCATCGGCAAGGAATTCGGCGGGCGGGATCACTCCACCGTTGTCTACGCGATTCAGCAAGTCGAAAAAAACATCAAAAAAAACGCGAAGACAAAAGCGACCGCAGAAGATATCATCAAAAACATCCGCGATCGTTGAAACATGGAAAACCGATTCAACATTCCACAATTCCGAGGAAAACATCCCAAAAATGTCCTGTGAAAATCGTCAAAACTTTAAACTTCTTTTCAACATTTCCCACAGAGTTTTCAACATTCTGTTCAATACTCCTCAAGCATGAAAGATATCAACAAATAGCCAACCGAAAAACTTCCAGAGAAAAAACCTTAAAAATCCAGCAGCCATGCGGACTTTCCAATAATTTCAACTTTTTAGCGCATACTACTCCTAAGACTGAAAAATCCATTTCCATTCATTGATATTTATAGAAATGAGCGATGAGAGCATGAAAATCACCTGCGACAAACAGAAACTGAACGAAGCCGTGTTGAATATTCAGCGGGCGGTTTCTTCCAAGTCTTCCATCCCGGCCCTAGAAGGGATCCTTCTCCGGGCAGACCAAGACTCCCTTCAGCTATACGGTTACGATCTGGAACTTGGAATCACCACGGTTCTGGACTGCAAAACAGAAGAAAAGGGAAGCATCGTTCTCAGTGCAAGACTGCTGGGCGAAATTGTACGGCGCCTGCCGGCGCCCACCGTCACCATCAGTTCCGGAGAAAAACAGATCACGATGATCGAAAGCGGCGAAGCCGAATACTCCATCGTGGGAATCCCCGCGGAAGAATACCCGGAGCTTCCCACCGTCAGCAGTGAAACTTCTCTGAAGCTGCCAAGCGAAACTCTTCGCAGTATGATTCGGCAAACCCTGTTTGCCGTGGCGGACAACGATGCAAAACCAATCCATACCGGCACCCTGTTTGAACTGGAACCGGATCACATCCGCCTGATTTCCGTAGACGGTTACCGGCTTGCTATCCGGGAAGAACCAATCCGCTGTGATCTAAAAACCAGCTTCGTTGTACCTGGAAAAACACTCAGTGAAGTTCTCAAACTGCTCGGCGACAGCGACGAAGAACTGGAACTTCAGATTAGCCGCCGTCACATTTTGTTCAGCATCCGAAACTATACGGTTATCTCACGCCTGCTGGAAGGCGAATTTCTGGATTACCGGGCCGCAATTCCGAATGAATGCTCAACAGAAATGAAAGTTTCAACCCAAGATTTCATCAGCAGCATCGAACGGGTTTCCCTTTTGATCACAGACCGGCTGAAAAGCCCGGTGCGCTGCATTTTCGGCGATGGGGAAATCCGCCTTTCCTGTTCGACGGCCATCGGCCGCGCAGCCGACCGGCTTGATGCACGGATCACGGGTGACGCTCTGGAAATGGGATTCAATAACCGTTTTCTGCTCGATGCCCTCCGAAATGCTGAATGCGATGAAGTGCACATCCAGCTGAACGGTCCGCTCAGTCCAATGCGGATTCTCCCGCCGGACGGGAACTCTTTTCTGTTTCTCGTTCTGCCGGTCCGGCTGAAAAGCTCGGAAGGCTAAGAAAGCTGGGGGAAAATATGAAAGAGATCAAGGAAAAAAAAATCGTCATTCAGACGGATTTTATCCGGCTTGACGCCCTTTTAAAAATGGCCGGCACCTTTGAAACCGGCGGGCAGGCAAAATATGCCATTCAGAACGGCCGAGTGCAAGTCAATGGAGCAGTCTGTCTCATGCGGGGCAAAAAAATGCGACCGGGCGACCGGGCTCAGGTGGACGGGTCCGTTTACAGGGTGTGTTCCAAGTGAATATTCATCAGCTTTCATGGAAAAATTTCCGCAATCTCTACGCCGGAAAAATCGAACCGTGCGGCGGAGTCAATGTGATTTTTGGAAAAAATGCGCAGGGAAAGACCAATCTTCTGGAGGCCATGTGGCTTTTTACAGGAGAACGATCGTTCCGCGGGGCGAAAGATCTGGAATTGGTACCGGAAGAAAACAGCTCCGCTCTGCTTGAGATGCACTTTGAAAGCGAGAACCGGGAGCAGACTGCAAAAATCACCATTTCGGGCGGCCGGCGGTCGGTAGAGCTGAACGGTGTATCGAAAGGGTCCTGCTCCGCCCTGACCGGTAAGTTCTGCGCCGTTGTCTTTTCTCCGGAACATCTTTCCCTGATCCGCGGCGGGCCGGCTCTGCGCCGAAACTTTATTGATTTGGCTCTCTGCCAGATGAAGCCAGGCTATGCGGCGCTTCTCTCCGGCTACAATCACACGCTGATTCAGCGCAATGCGCTGCTGAAAGATATTCCGCGCCATGCAGAGCTTCTGGATACCCTCGGAATCTGGGATGACCGGCTTTGCCGGTATGGAGAAAGAGTCATTCGGCAGAGAACGGCGTATCTTAAAGCGCTGTCCGCCCCGGCCGCCGGTTTCTATTCCGGGATCAGCTCAAACAAAGAGTCTTTGTCCTTTTCTTACCGTAAAAGCGCGGAGGATCTACGCCGGGCGCTCGCAGAAAACCGTCAGGAAGATCTTCTAAGCGGCCATACGGGAGCAGGTCCACACCGGGACGATATCGATGTCTTTATCAATGGTAGGAGCGCTAGGTCCTATGCTTCCCAAGGGCAAAAACGCAGCGCCGTCCTTGCACTGAAACTGGCGGAAGCGGAACTGCTCAGCCGGATGAACGGAGAGAGGCCCGTCGTTTTTCTCGACGATGTGATGAGCGAACTGGACGCCGGCCGGCAGGATTACCTTTTGAACCATCTGGCCGGGTTCCAAGTATTCGTGACTTGCTGTGAACCTGGCGCGGCCCGGCTGATGAAAAGCGGGGCGCTGTTCCGTGTGGAAGACGGAACAATCGCCTCGTCGCCTGTTCCCTGAGACGGGCCGTTTTTACGCGCGCGGCCGGTTCTTTTTCAAATTCATGCGCAGAGAAAGGAATCAACTTTAAAATGTATCTTCATTTAGGGCAGGATACCGTTGTTCTCCTGAAAGATGTCATCGGTATCTTTGACCTGGAGACTTCAACGATCTCTCAGATGACGCGAAAAGCCCTCGCGGCCGCGGAGAAAGCGGGAAAAGTTGTGAATGTCTCAATGGAAATGCCGAAATCCTTTGTCCTCTGCGGGAATCGGGAGAAGGTTACGGTCTACATTACGCAGATTTCTTCCTCCACGCTGCTGAAGCGGGCGGAATCTGCCGGAGGATTTCAAAACTTCTAAAACAGAGGCGTTTTCATGAGCAAGTTTCGAAAGCCGCGCTGCCCTTACTGCGGAAATAAAATCGGATTTTTTCACACGATGATGCTGAAAAGCCAGGGGGAATATCTTTGCCCCAAATGCAGCGGCATTTCCAACATCGTGTTGGATCGGCTGCTGTATCGACTGGCGTTTTTCGCTATCCTGACCAGCGCGGTTTTCTTTTTACTGGACTTGCTCGGATTTCTGTCTTTAGACCTGTGGCTGATTTTGCTGGTTTTGATTCCGTTTCTCCTGTTTTACCTCGTCTCCGTCTTTTTGGTCAGACTGGTCAAGCCGCCTGCCAGAAAACGCCCGGCTCCCCCGGAGCGAGGTTCTGCACCGCGGAAGAACGGCTCCGGCCGTTACGACGATGGCAGCCGCCCTTACGGAACCGTTCATTCCACTGCGCGCGGGCGCTATTGATTTTTGAAAAGAGGAGAAACCGAAAGAATGAAACTTCCGCTTTGTCCTTACTGCGGGGCGCGGTTTCTCTATCCGGATGTGAGAAAGGCGCAAAATGAAAACCGCGGAGTCTGCCCGCACTGCGGAAAAATTTTTCGCATTTTCGGCCGTGCCGGCCGGTTTGTTCTGTACGCTGTCTCCGCCCTGCTGCTGATTGGCATCAATCTTTGCCTGATGAAGCTCCCGTCTGCCAACCTGACCGTTCTTCTGGTGGTGACGATCCTCGGCGTGGCGGTCGTGCGACTTCTGATTCCCTATACCATTCGATACGGCCCGCTTTAGTGCCGGCACTTCTTGATGATCCGTAATAAGCAGCTATTATGATACGATTTGTAGATTAACTGGAGGGTTCAATTTGGAGTTTGGCAAGGTCACACAGGCGAATAGCGATTATGATGAAAGTGAAATACAGGTCCTGGAAGGATTGGAAGCCGTTCGCAAGCGCCCCGGCATGTACATCGGTTCCACGGGGCCGCGCGGACTGCACCATCTGGTGTATGAAATCGTGGACAACGCGATCGACGAAGCTCTTGCCGGTTACTGTGATAAAATTGAAGTTGGAATTCTTCCGGGAGACGTGATTTGCGTCACCGACAACGGGCGCGGAATTCCCGTCGGGATTCACCACCAGGTCGGCATCCCGACGGTCACGGTGGTTTACACCATGCTGCACGCCGGCGGAAAATTCGGCGGCGGCGGATACAAGGTTTCCGGCGGCCTGCACGGGGTCGGCGCAAGCGTGGTCAACGCGCTTTCCGAGTGGCTGGAAGTAGAGGTCTTTAAAGACGGAATCGTTTATTTCCAGCGTTTTGAACGAGGCAAGCCTGTCACGGGGCTGGAAAAGCGCGGAGCGACCAACCGGACCGGGACGCGCGTGCGCTTTCAGGCGGATCCGGAAATTTTTAAGGAAACAACCGTGTACAATTACGAAACGCTGCAAACACGGCTGCGGGAGCAGGCATTTCTGAATGCGGGCGTGCACATCGTTTTGACGGACGAACGGGAACCGGAAAATCGGCGCGAGGATGATTTCCAGTATGAAGGCGGAATCCGCAGTTTTGTCGAGTATATCAACAAAAAGAAGGCCGTCGAGGTCATTCACCCGGACGTCATCTATTTTTCGGCTGTCGCGCCGGATGATTCCGCAACGGCGGAAGTTGCCATGCAGTACAACGACTCATATAATGAACTGATGCTGTCGTTTGCAAACGACATTCATACCACCGACGGCGGCACGCATGAAGATGGATTCCGCCGCGCACTGACCCGCGTGATGAATGATTACGGCCGAAAGTTCAACATACTGAAAGACAGCGACAAGAATCTTTCCGGTGATGATTTTCGGGAGGGGCTGACCGTCGTCATCAGCGTGAAGCTGCGGGAAGCCCAGTTTGAAGGGCAGACTAAAGCCCGCCTGGGCAACACGGAAATCGGCACGCTGGTCAATTCGATGGTTTCAGAGAAACTTTCAGCTTATCTGGAAGAAAACCCGGCGACGGCACGCGCCGTTTTCGACAAGTCGATGGCGGCTTCTCATGCGCGGGAAGCAGCTCGAAAAGCGCGCGATATGGTGCGGCGTAAATCCGCCCTGGAAAACGCTTCTCTCCCCGGCAAGCTGGCGGACTGCCAGAGCCGGAATCCGGACGAAACCGAGATCTATATCGTCGAGGGCGATTCCGCCGGAGGCTCCGCAAAAGGGGGCCGGGATCGCCGGTATCAGGCGATTCTGCCGCTTTGGGGCAAAATGCTGAACGTGGAAAAAGCCAGGCTGGATAAAGTTTACGGCAATGAAAAGCTGATGCCGATCGTCACCGCACTCGGCTGCGGGATTGGGGATGAGTTTGACATCAACAAGCTGCGCTATGGAAAAATCATCATCATGGCAGATGCCGATGTAGACGGCTCTCATATCCGCACGTTGCTTCTGACCTTCTTTTTCCGCTTTATGAAACCGTTGGTTGAAAATGGGCATGTTTACTTGGCACAGCCGCCGCTGTACAGACTGACCAAAGCAAAAAAACATTATTATGCCTACACCGACAAAGAGCGCGATCAGATGATGAAAGACTTTGGCTCCGGATATGAAATTCAGCGCTACAAGGGCCTCGGCGAAATGGACCCCGATCAGCTTTGGGAAACCACAATGGACCCGGAAAGGCGGATCATGCTCCGCGTCGAAGTGGAAGACGCCGCGGCGGCGGACGAAGCATTCACGATTCTGATGGGCGACAAAGTGGAGCCGCGCCGGGAATTTATTGAACAGAACGCAAGATATGTTCAAAATCTTGATATATGACAAGGCCCGGAAATTCGGCATTTTAATGAAAAACGAGAAAGTTTCATGTGAAACGGCAACGCCGAAAGATGCAATCTTCCCGGCAATTGCCGCAGAAGGAGATAAACAAGATGAGCAATCATTCGAAAGAAAACGGGTCAAATTCAAAGCCTCCGGAACCGGAGGAACCGGAACACCCACGGCCAGACTGCCTGGAATCGGTCCTTGTTTCTGACGAAAGCAAAGAATATGAAGATCAGCAGACCGGAATTGAACTTTCCTATGTCTTAAACGAGGATGAAATTTATGAATGTCTGAAGCAGTCCGGATATTTGCGCGGGAATCAACGCTTCCTTGTATTTTTTATGATGGCTTTTGTTGTTTTGGCAATTACTTTTTTTACCGCCGGTGCCCGTACATACCGGGTTTTCTTTTACGGTTATGCAGCTTGCTGTGCGGCTTTTGCTGCGGTATTCGGAGCGCTTCCCTACCGAAGCAACCGGATGAAGGCGCGCTTTTGTGCCGATGGGCGCAGCATCAGACTCACCGTTTACCCGGACAGAATTCAGGTTGCAAGCGGCGCCGGGCAATGGGAGATCCCGATGAACGGAAGCGCGAAATATGCTCAGGTTGAAAAGATGATGGTCCTTTATTTGCAGGAAGAAAACGGCTTGGGGAAAAAAGCTGCAAGCAAGATGCTGATTCTCCCGATGCGATGTGTCAAGCCCCAGCTTCTGGCGGATGTGCGGGCCATCATCGTCGCGGGAACCAGACCCAAAAAGATGTCGAAATGGTAACACCTGTTTGCGCGTCTTTAAAAAGAGTGTGCGGCGGGCGCAACAAAACTGCGGGAGGATGCCCCTGAAATGGACGAAATAGAAGAAAACAGCAGAATCATTAACGTGGATTTGGAAAAAGAGATGAAAAAATCATTTCTAGACTATTCCATGTCCGTCATTGTGTCGCGTGCGCTGCCGGATGTGCGAGACGGCCTGAAACCGGTCCACAGAAGAATTCTTTACACCATGTTTCAAAACGGTCTGATGCCGGACAAACCTTATCGCAAATGTGCCGACACCGTTGGCTCCGTTCTCGGCAGCTATCATCCGCACGGCGACGCTTCGGTCTATGACGCGCTGGTTCGCCTGGCACAGAATTTTTCCATGCGCTATATGCTGGTGGATGGGCATGGCAACTTCGGCTCCGTCGACGGAGATCCCCCTGCGGCTTATCGTTATACAGAGGCGCGCATGAGCAAGATTGCTCTGGAAATGCTGCAGGACATCGACAAGGACACGGTCGATTTCATGCCGAACTACGATGACCGTCTGAAAGAGCCGGTGGTTTTGCCCAGTCATTTTCCAAATCTTCTGGTCAACGGATCGACGGGGATTGCGGTCGGAATGGCGACCAATATTCCGCCGCATAACATGCGGGAAGTCATCAACGGGGTCTGCACCCTGATTGATAACCGTGAAGCTACGCTGGACGACCTGATGCAGAGCATCCAGGGGCCTGATTTTCCGACAGGCGGCATCATTATGGGCCGCAGCGGAATCCGCGCAGCTTATGCCACGGGGCGTGGGCGTGTCATTGTGCGTGCCCGCGCGGAAATTGAAGAGGAAAAGAACGGGCGTTTTCACATCATCGTAACCGAATTGCCCTACCAGGTCAACAAGGCCAGACTGATCGAATCCATCGCCGATCTGGTCAAGGAAAAGCGGATTGAAGGAATTTCCAACATTGAGGATCATTCCGACCGCCAGGGGATGAACATCGTCATTACCGTCAAGCGCGACGCTTCCCCGCAGATTGTACTCAATCAGCTTTATTCCTACACGCAGATGCAGACGACGTTCGGCGTCAATATGCTGGCAATCGTCAACGGGGAGCCGAAGGTTCTGACCCTGCGCGAGATGCTTTTGGAGTACCTGAAATTTCAGGAGGAAGTTGTCCGCCGGCGCACCAGCTTTGAGCTGAAAAAGGCGCAGGAGCGCGCTCATATTCTGGAAGGCCTGAAAATTGCGGTGGACAATATCGACGAGGTAATCCACATCATCCGGTCTTCAAAATCCGTCCCAGAGGCGCGATCCCGTCTGACAGAACGGTTTGGTATCGACGAGGTGCAGACGCAGGCCATTGTGCAGATGCCGCTTGGCCGCCTGACCGGACTGGAACGGAAAAAGCTGGAAGACGAACTTTCCGCTCTGCTGGTTAAAATTACTGATTTTCAGGACATTCTTGCGCATGAAGAACGCGTGCTGGCCATTGTGCGGAAGGAAGCCATCGCCGTGCGCGATAAATTCGGCGACGACAGGCGCACGGAAATCGCAACGGTCACCGGGGAAGTCGACATTGAAGACCTGATCCCGCAGGAAGAATGTATGCTGACGATGACCAGCTTTGGCTATGTGAAACGCCAGAAAACGGACACCTACCGGATACAGAGGCGCGGCGGGCGCGGGGTGAGCGGAATGACGCGGCGCGAAGAGGATGTGGCAACCGATATGTTCGTAATCGGTTCGCATGACTATGTTCTGTTCTTTACAAACCGCGGACGCGTCTATCGGTTGAAATGCTATGAGATCCCGGAGGGGACCCGCGTTGCAAAAGGAATTAATATCGCCAATCTGCTGCCGATTGCGCAGGAAGAAAAGGTTACTTCAATGATCCGGGTTCCGGAATTCGACGAAGAGAGCTTTCTTGTCATGGTGACGAAAAACGGAATCATCAAACGCACGGCGCTTTCCGCCTATAACACTGCGCGCAAGGGCGGGGTGATCGCCATCGACCTGGACGAGGGAGACGAACTTTCGTGGGTTCGCATGACGAGTGGCAAAGACGATCTTCTGGTCGCGACAAAGTCCGGCATGGCCATTCGCTTTCATGAGCAGGATGCCCGCGCGATGGGGCGCACGGCCCGGGGAGTCAAGGCGGTTTCTCTGGAAGAGGGGGACTGCGTCGTCGGCATGGTTATTCTTCAGCCGGGCACGCTGGTGCTGACCGTTTCCGAAATGGGTTTCGGCCGTCTGTCGCCCGAAAGCGATTATCATGCTCAGTTCCGCGGCGGAAAAGGGCTGCTAAACTACCATACCGAACGCTATGGTGATGTCGCGGCTATTCAGGCAGTCAGCCTGAATGACGATGTGATCCTGATTTCCTCTGGCGGAATTATTATTCGTATCCTTGCCAATTCCATCCGTCAGTGCCAGCGCCCAAGCAAAGGGGTTTTGCTGATGCGTCTGACAGAAAACAGCCATGTGGTCACGGTTGCCTGCACCGAGCATGACGAAGAGGAAGAGGCGGAGCAGGCTGTTGATGACGGAAGCGCCGAGGAAGGCTGTGACAACGCGGCAGCCGAAGAAGACGCAGGGCAGGAACCGGCTGACAAACCGGAACAAGACGAATAAAGGTGGACTGCATATGAAACGGCATTTTTCTTTCTCCATTCTGGCGGGAGCTATGGCGCTGGCCATGCTGATACTGCCCGGCTGTTCTCATCATCAGGCAAAAGAGGCCGCCGCAAAGCCGGCATCTTCCTCTTCTTCCCATGTTTCATCCGCAGCTTCTTCCCAGGCGGTCTCATCCGGGGAAAACCAGGTTTCCAGCCAAGCTTCCACGCCTGCCGGGCCTTCGGCATCCCAGCCTGGTCCCGTGCTGAAAATTACCACCGACAATGCGGCCTTTAATCAAAAATTTGCGAACAACCCGATTGACAAGGCCTATATCAAAGAATCCAACCAGGCTGTTTCCACCGTAGACATGGTGAATGTATCACAGAAATATTCCGGCCTTTGGCAAAAAGAAGTCGACCATGCCTGGAAAGAACTTTTAAAAAAAGCGAAGACAGATTCCAGCGGGAAGCCCGCCAAACTGCAGGCGGAACAGAAAAAATGGGAAGCCGGAAAAAGCGCTGCGCTGAAAAAGATCAACAGCGACGCTTTCGCCGCCGGCGGCAGTATGGCGGAAGTCAACGAGGCTTCTCAGGTCATGGATTTCTACAGAAACCGCGCGGCACAGCTTTACCGGGAACTCTATCAGTACGAACCCAATTATTCCTATGCCTATAAGGCAAAATAAGATAAAATAATACGAATCGTATTTTATGAAGCCATTCCGGGCTAAAAACCCTGTCTCTCATGCCGTTCGCAACGGTTGTCTTAAGATTGCCTGAATACTATTTTATTCCTAAAAGTAGTTTATAGATATAAAAATACAGATTGTAAAGCAGGGACATCATGAAACTGACAGAAAAAGCTCTTGGACAAAATTATCTCTACCGTGGAAAGATTCTCAATTTTCATGTGGACAAAGTTGAGCTCATCAGTGGCCGGACCGTCACGCGTGAATGTGTCGACCACAGAGGCGGCGTCAGCGTCGCCGTTTTAACGGATCAAAACGAGATGCTTTTTGTCCGCCAGTACCGCTATCCCTACCGGGAAGCCGTGCTGGAAGCTCCGGCCGGCAAGCTGGAAAAAGGGGAAGAGCCGTTCGAGGCTGTCAAGCGCGAGCAAAAAGAAGAAACGGGGACCACGGGGAAAAATTATCTGAATCTCGGCAAACTGTACCCCTCCCCGGGCTATACCAATGAAATCCTCTACCTTTATGCCTGCCGCGTTGATTCCTGCGGTAAGCAAAATCTGGATGAGGGCGAATTCCTTGAGGTAGAAAAAATTCCGCTTTGTCAGGCGGAGCAGATGGTGCTGAACGGTGAAATTCCGGATGCAAAGACGCAGGTTCTAGTTCTCAAGGCTTCCAATTTTGTAAAAAATGGTAAATTGTAATACGGTTCGGATTAAAATCAATTGAAATAACTAATTGTATCTTTGCCGGACACATTAGAAACAGTTTTCAACAAATTTTACACAGAAGGTGGAAAATAATCTTTCACGGCTTCGGCTTATGATCTGATCATTTGTTGCGGCGAAAAAAAAGCAGGACGAAAATTTTTCCGCCCTGCGTGTCTTTTTCAGTCCATTGGATTGATGATAAGTCCGAGAACCGGTTTTTGAAAAAAGGATATGGCTTCCTGCGGCATTCGTTCTTCCGTTCCGGCAGCGCCTCCGGTTATCGGCTGGGCCTCCGGGCAGACGGTTTCCCTGTCGATCAGAAACATCATGACGCAGGCTTCCCCGCCCGCCGCGTTGCCGAGTTCCCGGCGGTGGAAGCAGGACGCCGGGGCGGTTTCATAGCGGAACTCCCCGTCTGCCGGACGGAGTTCCCGATCCGTAAAATCCTCTTGAATCGCACGGATCACAACGGGATCGTTGATGAGCCACAGTCGATGAGTTGCGTCGCTTTTCCTAAATTCATAACGCGGCTTTCCGGAAGAGAGCGCGTCGAGCCGGTCGCGGGTCGCGTGATTTTTGTCCTCATAGAACGCGCAGACCGGACTGAATTCACATGCGGTTGCCTCCGTCAGCCGCAGGCGGTCCTGTTTTGCTTTGAGAATCGTTTCCCCGTATGGCTGCGTGACGGTTTCTAAAGAAAGTTCTTTGGGGCGGGCAAGGCAAAAAATGCCTCTGACTTTTATGATTTGTCCATGGAAAGAAAATTCTTTTTCGTAAAGATAGAAGCCCGGATCGGTATCCCTGCGAAGGATTCCTCCGGAAATCCAACGATGCGGGGTTGCCCCGGCCGCGGCGCAGGGATCATCCCCTTCCTGCGGCAGCTCCAGCCGGACGATGTTGTAAAGATTTTTCTGAAGAAGCGCTCGGCGTTCCTCTTTGCCGGCGGCACCGCGGGGCGGACAGACCAGTGAGGCGATGTCCCCCGCCCGCTCTGTAAAGCGCAGAGCGCGAAAAGGCTGAATTTCTGCCATGGTAAACTCTCCTTGCAAGCCGGAAAAAAGACACGGCCGGTGTCGATTCCGACTGCTTTTTTCTTATATTATACCGGGACACGGTTTAAAATGGGAATGTTTATAAAATATCATGGAATAATTTATAAAAAGTTTACATTTTTCTAATTTGCGGTTGCTAGAATGAAACAGTACGCTTGATATGATGCAACAGGAGGGACATAAATGATGATCGAGGTTAAAAACCTCACGAAGCGCTATGGGGAAACCATTGCCCTGAACAACATCAGTTTTTCTGTCGGTGAAAATACCGTCATCGGCTTTCTGGGGCCGAACGGAGCGGGAAAATCGACTACCATGAATATTATCACCGGTTACCTTTCCGCAAGCTCCGGCTCCGTCAACGTCGGCGGATTCGATACGCTGGATCAGCCGAACGAAGTAAAGAAGCTGATCGGCTATCTTCCCGAACTTCCGCCGCTTTACCCGGATATGACGGTGAAAGAATACCTGAATTTTGTTTACGAGCTGAAAAAGGTGACACTGCCCCGTGAGAAGCATCTTCGTGAAATTTGCGCGCTGGTAAAAATACAGGATGTCAGCCGCCGACTGATCGGAAACCTGTCGAAAGGCTACCGGCAGCGCGTCGGCATTGCCCAAGCCCTGATCGGGAACCCTCCTGTCCTGATACTGGACGAGCCGACCGTCGGCTTGGACCCCAAACAGATCATTGAGGTGAGAAATCTGATCAAAGGCCTCGGAAAGAGCCACACCGTGATTCTCAGCTCTCATATTCTGCCGGAGATTCAAGCCGTCGCCGACCGGATTCTGATTGTGAACCGCGGCTGTCTGGTTGCGGACGGCACCCCGTTTGAACTGGAACACAGCATGTCCGGGGAACGTCATCTGTCGGTCCGCATGGAAGGCGCGGAGGCGGAAATAGAAAAGGCGCTTCGCAACATGAAATTTGTTGAGGGAGTGCAGAATTTCGGCGAAAAAGAGCCGGGCGTGTGGGAATACGAGATCCAGGTCCAAGAAGGCGAAGATCTGCGCCGGCCCGTGTTTTCGCTGGCGGCAAAACGGAACTGGCCGATTCTTTCCATGACAAGCTCCGACCTGTCGCTGGAAGATGTTTTCCTGAGGCTGACCGGTTCGGCTTATTTGCAGGATAATCTGACGAAAGGCGGGGAAGCGCAATGAAGGCAATTGCAAAAAAAGAACTTCGTTCCTACTTTCTATCCCCCATCGGCTATGTTTTCCTCGGGGTCATTCTGTTTTTGTTCGGGCTTTATTTCTATCAGGTGCTTCGCATCGGTTCCTCTTCTTACCTGCCGGAAGTTTACGGGACCATGTTTATCTGGAGCATGATGTTTCTGCCGATCCTGACCATGCGCAGTTTCAGCGATGAGACCCGCAATCACACGGATCAAGGGCTTCTGACCGCACCGGTTAGCGTGGGCGGCATTGTGTTTGGCAAATTTCTTGCCGCATTCTGTGTCTTCGCCATTGCGATGGGGCTGAGTCTGCTTTCCATTGTGATCATTTCGTTTTTTTCTTCCCTCGGCTGGGCGATGATTATCGGAAATGTCGTCGGTTCACTTTTGTACGGGGCCGCCATGATCGCCATCGGCATTTTTATCTCTTCCCTGACCCAAAGCCAGATCACGGCTGCAATTTCGACCTTCGGCGTTTCCATTTTACTTCTGGTGATCAATCAGCTGAGCAGTCTGGTCACAAATTCTGCAATTTCCAGTCTGCTGAACTGGATTTCATTCAACAGCCGGTACCAGCCGTTTACCAAAGGAATTTTCAATTTGTCGAGCATCGTATTCTTTCTGAGCGTTGTCGCGGTGTTTCTCTTTTTAACCGCGCGCAAGCTGGAAAGCAAAAGATGGAGCTAAGGGGGATTTTGTGAGATGAATCAGGAAAAAGATCCGCGCACGGGCGCGTCCGTTCCGGAAGAAGAAAATCCCGGACGGAAACCGGATTCCCCCGCTCCCGAACCTTCGGAAAGCGGGAATGTCGGGCAGAATCCGGCACCGGAACAAACTAAACAAGAGGAGAACAAGCAGGAAAACGCCCCTGAAAAGGCGGTAAAAAAAGAGAAGAAAAAAACAGCGGGAAAACATGCTGGGTTTTTCCACAGCAACCGATTCCGCCACGGCTCCATTTCTACCGCGTTCACCGCGGGATTTATCGCAGTGATCATCCTGCTGAATCTCTTGGTCGGCTCTTTGGTGACCCGGTTCCCTTCCGTCAATCTGGATCTGACTCAGAACGGTGCAAATACCCTTTCTTCGGAAGGGAGAAAGGCGGTCGACAAGGTCAATATTCCCGTTGAAATTTATATTTGCGCAACGCAGCAGCAGGTGGAAGAAGATCAGGTTGACGCCGATCAGGGTCTCAAATACAGTCAGGTTGGGAACCTTTTTGCCAAGGCGGCGGAACAAAACTCGAAAATCAAGGTCCAGTACGTAGACCTCGATAAAGATCCGACCTTCGCGGTGGAATACAAAAGCGATAATCTTGCCGCCGGCGATGTGGTTGTGAAAACCGCAAAGCGGCACAGGGTCCTGACCAGCACCGATCTTTTCAACGTTCAGTATTCGCAGGATACCACTTCTTCCCAAATATACTCCAATGTGGAAGGTTCCCTGATTTCTTCCCTCAATGCGGTGACTTCCGACAAACTTCCGGTTGTGGCGTTTGATAACGGCCACGCGGAAAAACAAGATATGTCCGCCTTTGAAAAGCTGCTGGCCAATAACAGTTTCGAGACCAAAGAGGTCAACCTTTTAACGGATAAAATTCCGGATGACACGCAAATGATCGTGCTCGGGAATCCATCCCGCGACTATACGGACGAAGAGATCAAAAAACTCTCTGATTTTCTCGGCAGCAAAACGCTTTCCGGGGATCGTTCTCTGATGGTGACCTTTGCGCCGAGTGAATCGACAATGCCCAAGCTTTCCACTTTCCTCGAAGAGTGGGGGCTTCAGGTTCCGCAGGCGGTTGTCGCGGAATCGGATCAGTCGAAGTTCATTTCGGATAATCCGTCCTATATCCTCTCCAATATTCAGAACAATCTACAACTGAAAAAAACAGGCGACGGCAGCTCGACGGATTATGGATATTTTTACACGCCGCTCTCCTGCCCGGTCAACCTGCTGTTCACCACAAAAGGGGATAAAACGACCTATTCTCTCGCAAAAAGTTCAGATTCCTGCTATCTGGTGGACAAAAACACAAAGTCTACGGATAACCTGGCAAAACAGGCTAGCAACACCGCTGCGCTGTCTCAGAAAACAGTGAAAAACGGGGACAAAGATTATCATGCCAGCGTGATTGCGGTCGGCAGTTCCGCACTCTTTACAGACGGCGTCATCAATTCCAGCACATTCGGCAATGGAACCTATATGGTAGATCTTACAAAATATGCGACCGGGACGAATGACTCTTCTTCGGAAGTTCAAATTTCTGCAAAGCCGCTGGATGCGACGGATATCACCATGTCGTCTCAGCTTAGCACATTTTTCGGCGTCGGCGTGTTTATGATTCTGATTCCCCTGATTCTGATAGTCCTCGGTATCTTGGTTTACCATAAGAGGAGGCGTCTGTGAGAAGATGAGGAACAGCATAAGAAACCTGATTATTGTCGCGGTCTGCGCCGTTGTTCTCGGTGGTGCGTTTCTTGCCCTAAAATTGACCGGCAATGACAAGGCGGCTTCCTCTGCCGTTTCGTCCACGGCCAGCATTGAGCTGGTGTCGAAAAAGAGCGAAGATGTCGTTTCCATGAATGTTGTGAACCAAAAGGGAAGTTATACCCTTGTTCCTGTCCAAACGCGGGCAAAGTCGAGTTCTTCCTCTGCAAATTCCGGCGAATCCGAGCCGACTTACACCGTTGAAGGGCTCGGCGGCTGCCCGATCAACACCTCCGCGACCGAATCCGTTGTAAAAAATGGATTCGGCCTGGTGGCCAGTAGAAATCTGGGTGCGATCAGCGATTTGAGCGAATACGGTCTTTCCAGCCCGCAGGCAACGGTAAAAGTCCGTTTTAAAGACAACAGCAGCTTTGATTATAAAATTGGAAAGACATCGGCAACGGATTCCACCGCCTATTACATGTGCGGGCTGAATTCCAACAATGTTTACATTGTCTCCATTGACCAGGGGCTGCTGGAAGATCTTTCTTACTTTGTCAGCAAGGAAATCCTCGCTATCACAAATTCTTCCGGAGACAATAATTTTACCAAAATCGTCTTAAGCGGCTCAAATTATCCAAAGCCCGTCACGTTCTCCGTTTTTCAGACCAACCTGAAAATTTCCGCTCCTACCAGCTATGAAGCGGACTCCACCGCGCTTTCCAGCCTGGAAAGCGCACTGGGGAGTCTGACGGCCGACTCGGTAGCCGCCGTCAGTCCGGACGCGGCGGCGCTGAAAAGATACGGTTTTGACCATCCGACCGCCGTCGCTGCGTTTACGGTCAACGGAGCAAATTATACCATCACCGCCGGTGCGAAAGACGGGAATGACTATGATGTGATGCTCGGCGGGGTCAGCGTGGTTTACAGGGTCCCCTCTTCCAGTATCCAGCCGTGGGCGCTTCAAAGCCTGTTCAGCCTGAGAAGCAAAACGATCCTGAGCCCGGGGATCGAGATGGTCAGTGCACTGACCGTGACCGTGGGCAGCGCGAAAAATGAGCTGGAAATCGGGCGGACCAAAGATGAGAAAAAATCTACCGAAGATAAAGTCTATTACAATTATAAAGTGACTGGGAACGACGGAAAAGCGCTGGATTACAGCACAAATTACAAGAATTTCTTTCAAAAACTGACCGGAATCAATTTGCTGGAAGACACGGAACAGAAGCCGTCCGGCAGCCCGGTCCTGACGGTAAACTACCGGTATTTCAACACTGCTAAATCCGATACCGTTGCCTTTTATAAAAGCGGCGACCGACGCTACACTGCGGTTCTCAATGGGCAGGTCTATGGAATTGTCACGCAGGACGACCTCGACACGGTCACCGGTGGAATCGCGGCGCTGGAAAGCGGCAAAGCGGTTTCCTGAAATAGGAAGACCGGTCTTGCAGGCAAAAAAGAGGACGGGCTTTTTAGCCCGTCCTCTTTTGCCGCTCTTTCTAAAAAAAGCAGACTCCCTGTCTTGACAAGGGTGCCAGTCTCTGCTATACTGCAATTATAATAGATATAATTAATTTAATATATCATAAATAGATCTGATTGTCAATATAGCTTGAGAAAGAAATGGGGAATTTTTTTTGCAGTTGCGGCTTTTAGACCGGGAAAATCTGCTCAAAAAAGAAGATGCCCGCGTAGAACAGCGCATGCTTTCGCTGAATCCGCAGACCAGACTGTATGGGCTGGAACTGTCACACAAGGATGCGGCTGCTCTGGCGGCGACGCGGAGAAATGCCCTGAAAGAAAGCGGCCGTCTGGAATTCGGCCCTTCGGTGCTGGAGAAAATCATCCTGAAGTTCAGCCGATCCGAATATCTGTATTCCTATAATTACGTCCCGGTGCTTGAGAATCTGGTCGAAACTTTTTTTCTGCTGAAAAGCGAGCTTTACGACCGGGTTTCGGATGACCGGCTGATTGACTTTTTATTTGAAAGTTTTGAGCGGAACCGCGGTTCCATGAAAATGTTCGAAGGACGGGAAGTAGACGCCTTGCGCCGCCGCCTGAGCTGTCTGGAAGTGGAGGAGCCGGAACCGGAAGAGCCGGAAGAGGAGGGCGAAGATGAGGGACAATAATTTGCTTGGCCATGTAAAACTGACAGAGCAGGAGTCGCAGCGCTTTCAGAGCGATCTGCTTTGGGCGCTGGCCGACCAGCTTGGACGCTACACGGCCGGAAAGAGCAGCTCTGTGCCGCAGGAAGCCGCCCAGAAAGTCATGGAATCCATGCTGTACTGTATCTCCTCGGAGCTTTCCACCAGGCCGGACCCTGCCGCCGCAGTCCGCGGTACTTCTGCGGCGGAACTGTTCCGCCGGGGAGCGGAGCGGGTCAAGAGTATGGTCTCCGATGCGGAACTTCTGTACCGGCAGGTGCTTCAGACGCGGACGGAAACGGACCTTATCGCCTATAACACCACGCTGGACCAGACGATCCCTGGGTTTTTCAAGACCTATGACCCGGAGTACGCGGCGCAGGAGAACGGGGCGCTGACCGGATTCCCGGATTATCCCCTGCTTTCCGATGACCAAAGCCGCGGCGGAATTCTATACATAAAAAATTATTTGGAAGAACTTCTGCGGGAAAACCGGTTCTGCACTAAATACCGAAAAAATTATATCAGGGCTATTTTGCTGCTGTACGGGAGAAAATATAAAATGAATTATCAGGGGCTGTTTGTCAATATTCCGGAATTGCTGCTGGAACAGGAACACGCTTCGAAACCGTACCGCCTGCCGGAAGAGAAATAGAAAGAAAAAGGACGCTGCACATGAAAGTGGCAGCGTCCTTTTTGTATTTTATTTAGAAGATATTACAATTAGTAATTGACTGCCCTGCGCTCAAAAAACGACTGCGGATGTTTACAAGCCGGGCAGACCTTCGGTGCTTCCTTGCCGGCATAGATATAACCGCAGTTGCGGCAGACCCAGACCGTGTCCTCTGCGCACTTGAAAACGAGGTTGTCCTTCAGGTTTGCAGTCAGCTTTGCATAACGCTCGTCGTGGGCCTTCTCGATGGAAGCTACCAGGCGCATCGTCGCCGCAATTTCCTTAAAGCCCTCCTGCTCGGCGGTATCCGCAAATTCCTTGTACATCTCGGTCCACTCGTAATGTTCGCCGCCCTCGGCATCCTGCAGATTCTCCGCGGTCGATTTGATCGCGCCGCCGTTCAGATATTTGAACCACAGTTTTGCATGTTCCTTTTCATTGTTTGCCGTCTCTTCGAAAATGCCTGCAATCTGCTCATAGCCTTCCTTTTTGGCCTGTGATGCGTAGAAAGTGTATTTGTTTCTTGCCTGGGATTCCCCGGCAAACGCCGCCAAAAGATTTTTTTCTGTTTTGCTGCCCTTTAATTCCATGGTAAGTTTCCTCCTTGCGTTTATTAGAATTGATTTCGGGTGCTTTCGTTCCTTTCCGATGTTGCCATTAGTATAACACCGGGAAATAAAAAAATCAATACAATAACAAGAATTATTATTAAAATCTTTTTTATAGCATTTCCCCGGAAAACCACGGTTCCAGCAAATGAACGTATTCTTTGCTGTGAGCAATGCTGACTCCGCGGCGCATTCCGCGCACGATGGTCAGCCGGCTGCCCGGAATCGCTTTTTTCAGCAATCCTGCGGAAAGCTTCCGTTCCGCGGATTCCCCGGAGCCGGCCAGAATCAGCACTTTTGCCTTGGTATTTCCCAAATTGACGGGCAGACGGAAACTGCGGCTGTCGCCGAGAATCTTTTGAAACGAAATAAGAGAGATCTTCCTGAAATCGCGGTAAAACGGTTCAAACTGTTCTTTGGGGATCGAATGAAACCTCGCCTGCAGCTTTGCAAACGGCCGAACGTGCATCAGAAAGAGAAACAAACGGACCGGAAGCTTTGAAATCCGGTAATTTTGCCCGTAGCCCGGTTGGACCAGAACGCTTTCCAGCACGGCGTATTCGGCAAAATCAGGGCGCTCTGCGATCACACGGGCCGCAATCTGCCCGCCGAGCGACAGGCCGCAGACGGCGAACACATGCCCGCCGAATCGCCGGTCCACAAACCGAATCAGTTTTTCTGCGGAATCTGCAATGCCGATAAAAGCGGTCTCTCCCTCCTCGCCGTGCCCGTCCAGGATCGGCAGAATGATATGGTATTGATTTTGCAGCAAACGGCCTGCCTTTTCTGCCGACCACCACGACAGTCCCTCGCCGTGCAGCAGAATCACAGCCGGATTTTCCGTTTTTCCAAGTTCTCTGAATTTCATTGCGATTCCTCCCGAAATCCTCCGGCTGAGGCAATACCCGTGACCTCGGCGTTTTCGCTATACGTTGAAGCGGAACAGGACCACGTCCCCATCCTGCATGACATAATCCTTCCCCTCGCTGCGAACCAGGCCCTTGTCCCTTGCGGCAGCCATCGAGCCGCAGCCGACCAGTTCATCGTAAGGAACAACCTCCGCACGGATGAATCCGCGCTCGAAATCCGTATGAATCTTTCCTGCGGCCTGCGGAGCCTTTGTCCCCTTTTGAATGGTCCACGCGCGCACCTCCGGCTCCCCGGCGGTCAAAAATGAAATCAGCCCCAGAAGCGAATAGCAGGCGCGGATCAGGCGGTCCAGCCCCGATTCCGTAAGGCCCATGTCGGACAGAAACAGTTCCTTTTCCTCCGGCGCCATATCGCTGATCTGCGCTTCGGTCTCGGCGCAGATCGGCAGCACGCCTGCATGTTCGCTTTCCGCAAATTCACGGACCACCTTATAATATGGATTCTGCTCGATCCCGGCGGAAAAATCACCTTCGCTCATATTCGCGGCATAGATGATCGGCTTGTTGGAAAGCAGCGAAACGGAAGAGAGCAGCGCGGCCTCGTCCTCGCTGCACTCCACTGTGCGGGCGGCTTTTCCCCCGTTCATCACGTCCCTGACCCTGCGGAAGAAATCGAAGTCTGCCTGGTATTTTTTATCGGCCTTGATCATCTTCTGCGTGCGTTCCATACGCCGCTCCAGCACTTCGAGGTCGGAGAGAATCAGTTCGGTGTTGATGGTTTCGATATCGCGCTTCGGATCGATGCTGCCGTCCACATGCACAATGTCGTCGTTTTCAAAACAGCGCACCACATGCACGATGGCGTCACATTCGCGGATATTCGCAAGAAATTTGTTGCCGAGCCCCTCGCCTTTGGAAGCGCCGCGCACCAGCCCGGCGATGTCCACAAATTCGATGGTGGCCGGCGTATACTTTTTCGGGTGGTATATCTTCGCCAGACGGTCCAGACGTTTATCCGGGACGGCGACCACGCCTACGTTTGGTTCGATCGTGCAGAACGGATAGTTCGCGGCCTGTGCGCCCGCGTTGGTGATCGCGTTGAACAGTGTGCTTTTGCCGACATTCGGCAATCCTACAATACCCAGTTTCATCGGTTCATTCCTCTCTTTTATCTTCAATCTGTTTTCGCGGCGCAGATTATCCCGTCGCCGATCGGCAGCAAAGTGCCGGCAAACCCCGGCAGTGCTGCAACCTTCCGGTCAAATTTCTCAACAGACCGGGTAAGAGCGTTTTCTTTTTGATTTTCTCCCATGTTTTCCACCATATTATAAAACTTTGTGGAAAAAATCGCAACACCGGAGTGCGCCGGAAAAGCCGGTCCGGTACGCCTCAGGCCAGATTTTCCGTGAAGAACCGGAAGGCGTTTTCAAAGAAGATGCCATCGGCAATTTCTTTGCCGAACCGTTTGCACATCGCACGGTAAAGTTGCTCCATATCGCCGGTGCCGCGAATCTCGGCACGCAGTTCGCACCCGTCGAAGTCTGCGCCGATGGCAACCGCTTTTTCGCCGCCGAGAGAGAGAAAGTGCTCCGCGTGCCGCAGAATTCCGTCGATGGAACCGTTGCCGCCAATAAACGGCGCATAAAGGTTTAAGCCGACCAGCCCGCCGCGCTGCGCGATCTCCCGAAACTGGCTGTCCGTCAGGTTGCGGGGATGATCCTCCACCGCTTTCGAATCGGAATGAGTCGCGATAAACGGGCCTTTCACCAGCCGGGCAACATCCCAGAACCCCTTTTCTGAAAGATGAGAGACGTCGGCCACCACGCCGAGTTTTCCCATTTCGCTCACGGTCTCTTTCCCAAAGGGAGAAAGTCCCCCGGCCGCCGGGTTCATGCAGCCGTCGCCGAGTTCATTTGGGCCGTTCCAGGTCAGGGTCATTATCCGCACGCCGGCTTCTCGCGCTTCCGTAAGATGGGAAAGGCTGCCGCCCAGGGCAGCCGCGTTCTCAATGGAAAGCAGAGCCATGTTCCGCCCCGCGGCGTCCGCACTTTTCAGTTCCCGCCCGCTCCGGCAGAATACGGGCGCCCTTCCCGCCTCGGCGGCAAGTCTTTTCTGAAAATCCGCGCTGACCGCCTGAAAGTGGCGGAATGCGGCTTCTCCGCGCAGATCATCGTCGATCCAGACTGCAAACACCTGTGCCCAGCGGTCGTATTTTTCAGTTTTATCCAGGCTGACATGCAGCCCGTTGGAGAAAAGTCCCCGTCCTTTTTTGTAGCACTCCGACGCCGTGTCACAGTGCAGGTCAAAGTATTTCAATCGGATACCCCTTTCCTATGTTGTGGATTCTCTCTATTATAGTACAAAGAGGAATGCGTGAAAACGGGAAAATCAACCCCATTTCCTCTTTTCTCATTTGGTATTTGACATTTCACACATCTGTGATATAATACAGGAGTTATCCGCCCGTAGCTAAGTCTGGATATAGCAGCAGATTCCGATTCTGAAGGCCGGGGGTTCGAATCCCTCCGGGCGGACCAAAATAAAAGCAGGCGGGTTTTTTTAACCCGCCTGCGGTCATTTTTGCAGGGGGGAAGGATCGGTGAACGTTCTGGTTATCGGCTGCGGCCGCCTCGGTTCGAGGCTTGCCGAGATCCTGGACGAGCAGGGGCACGATGTTACGGTCGTGGATGCGAATCCGGATAATTTTCTGAATCTAAAAAAAGAATTCGGCGGCGTTACCGTTACCGGTATGCCGATGGACAGCAAAGTTCTGTGCAATGCCGGTGTGGAAGGGTGCGACGCGATGGCAGTCGTCACGCCGGATGACAACTTGAACATCACGGTTTCGCAAATGGCGAGGGAATTTTTCGGGGTTGAGAATGTTGTGGCGCGCATCTCAGACCCGATGCGTGAAAATGTCTTTAAGCGCTTTGGCCTGAAAACAGTCTGCCCGACCAAGCTGGCCGGGGATGCCATGTCAACTGCCCTGACGCTTCCCTGGGAACCAAAAACAGTGACAATCGGCACTTCTACCGTCACTTTTCACCTCAAAAAGGTGGACCGCGCACACGACGGCATGAAACTTTCCAACACCCCGAAAAGCGACGAGGAGATCATCTTTGGTGTGATTGGCGCCGACGGGAATATGGTACTGTGCCGCGGAAACGAGGAAAAGACGGTTTTGTCCAAAGGAGACCGGATTGTTCTTGCATCCGTGATTGACTGACTTGTGGGAGGCGTCTGCATGAAAATCGTCATTGTCGGCGGCGGCAAACTGGGCAATCAGATTGCGCGCAATATGCTGGAACGGAAATACGACGTCCGGCTGATCGAGAAGGAAAAGACCAAATGCACCAGGCTTGCCAACGACCTGGACGTAGAAGTCATTTTTGGCGACGGCACCGAGATTGAAACGCTGGAAGAGGCCGGGACGAGGGAAGCAGACTGCTTCATCGCCGTAACCGGAAGCGACCAGGACAATTTGGTTGCCTCTCAGCTTGCCAAAAAGGAATTCAAGATTAAAAAAGTCATCGCGAGGAATAACGATCCTCGGAATCTGGACGCGCTGCGCAAGCTGGGGCCGGATATCGCCGTGAGCAGCACGGAGATCATCACCAATATGATCGAACAGGAAGTCGACAGCGCTCAGATGCACCTACTGGCGACTCTGAACAAGGGCAGAGCTTCCATTAGCGCACTCAAACTGCCGGAAGACACGGCTCTGGCGGGAGTTAAGCTGCGGGATTTGACCTTGCCGAGAGGATCGCTGATCATTTCCATTGTGCGCAATGAAGTGCTCATCATTCCGAACGGCCTGACCTCTTTTCTGCCGAACGATGAAATTGTCGCGGTATGCGACGGCGGCGGAGGAAAAACCTTGCTGAAAACGCTGGGAGCCAGAAAATAAAAGATACTGAAAAAAACGGCGAGAGGGAGAAATCCCCCGCGCCATTTTTTTATTTTACCCCGGTTGCGACATAGACGTTCCGGAAGGGCACTTCCCACTCAATTTTCCGAAAAGCGGAATATTCCAGAAAACCGCGGATTTCCCGCGGAGAGTACCGTCTTCCGGTTTCTCCGCCGTAACGCGAAACTGTTTCCGCAAGAAAACGTCTCGCCGGCGTTCTCCCGTATCCGAACAGAATCAGGGTTCCTCCCTTTCTCAGCACGCGGTAAAACTGATTGAATGCCCGCGCCGGGTTTAGGCAGCGCCGGATCGAATTGCCGCACAGCAGAAGGTCAAAGCTTCCGTCCGAATAGGGCATGTTTTCCACGTCGCCGACGGACAGTTCTGCGCGGCGGCCCAGTTTGTCTGCCGCGTAGATGATTTTCCGCTCCGAAAGGTCCAGCCCGCAGGCGCAGATGCCGGGATATTTTGCAAGAAGCAGATTTAAAAAATCCCCCCGGCCGCAGCCGACTTCCAGTGCGGACTGAAATTTCAGCCGATCCGTTCTCTCCAGCAGAAGGTTGGCAATCCGGCCCCGCTGAGAGATTCTTTTCTCCACCATTCATGATCACCGATTTCCGTTTAGTCATTTCCCGCACGTTTTTGATTGCGATTAGTTTTTTATTATAGTCAGGTTTTTAACAAAAGTAAAGAACCTATAAAAATTTTTTACAAAAATCAGAATTTTTCACTTCCAGAAAACTTCGCAGGTATCCGTCTGCGACGGAAAGCGCCTCTTTTTCCCTAAGGCGAGTGCTGTCATCGTAGACCCCGACCGCATCCATTCCCGCGGCTTTTGCCCCTCTCAGACCCGGCAGCACATCCTCAAAGACAAGACAGCCGCCGGGCAAAACGCCGAGCCGCCGGGCGCAGAGAAGGTAAACGTCAGGGAAGCCCTTTCCGCGGGCGGTTTCCGTCACGGAGGCAAATGCGGCGAAATCGCCGTACACGCCGTTGCTTTGCAGCGCCGGGGAATAAAGCCTTTCCGGCAGGGCGGTCGCTACGCCGAATTTCAGTCCCCGTGCCGCGAGGAAGCGCAGGCACTCCCGCACGCCCGGTTTCAGCCCGATATGATGGGCATATTCTTCTGCGACCCTTCCGTCCCATTCCCGGACTAAAGCCTGCGGAGGATCGGTGAGCCCGAACCGTTCGACGGTGTAACGCGCGGCTTCTTCAAAGCTCATGGAAGCGACGGTTTCCGTGTAGTCCTCCGGCACCGGCAGGCCGCGCCGCAGAAAAAAAGCCCGGTCCACCCGCTCCCAGACTTTCATGGAGTCGAGCAGCGTGCCGTCCAGGTCGAAAATCGCCGCGGCATATTTCCCCATTTTAATGGCTCCTTTCTTTTATGAAAAAATAAAACGCCGGGGAAAATCCCCCGGCGGTGCGAACTCGATTTTGCCTTGGAACGGACCGGCTTTAAAGATTTTCGATTTCCTTTTTCCAAAGCTCCGCGGAAGCATCGCTCGGCATCCGCCAGTCTCCGCGCTGCGACAGCGACACGGAGCCGACTTTTGGTCCGTCCGGCAAAGCGGAGCGTTTGAACTGATTCGCAAAAAAACGCTTGTAAAATTCCCCCAGCCATTTTTTCACGGTTGGGCCGTCGTATTTTCCCTCGAATGCGGAAAGCGCCATGCGGTAAATTTTCCCGGGTGAAAAGCCAAAGCGCATCATATAATAGAGGAAAAAGTCGTGCAGCTCGTACGGGCCGACAATATTTTCCGTCTTCTGGGCAATTTCCCCATTCTGCTCCGGCGGCAGAAGTTCCGGGCTGACGGGGGTGTCCAGCACGTCTTCCAGCAGAGCGCGCAGCTCTTTGGGACCCGTCACCGCCGCATGGTGGACCAGGTGCCGCACCAGCGTCTTCGGGATCGAGCAGTTGACCCCGTACATCGACATAATGTCGCCGTTGTAGGTCGCCCAGCCGAGCGCCAGTTCTGAAAGGTCTCCGGTGCCGATGACCAGCCCGCCGCACTGGTTTGCAAGGTCCATCAGGATCTGCGTCCGTTCACGCGCCTGCGCGTTCTCATAGGTAACGTCCCGGTTTTCCGGGTCATGCCCGATCTCCTGAAAATGCTTTGTGACGGAAGCGCCGATCGGCACCTCTGTAAACCGGGCGCCCAGGCATTCCGCCAGGCGCTGCGCATTGCTGTGGGTCCGTCCCGTAGTGCCGAACCCCGGCATCGTCACGGCTACGATTCCCCGGTGGTCCAGCCCCAGAAAGTCAAATGCCCGCACGGTGACCAGCAGGGCCAGGGTGGAATCCAGTCCGCCCGAAACGCCGAGCACGGCGCATTTGATGCCGGTGTGCTTCAGCCGCGTTTTCAGCCCGCAGGCCTGCAGGTTCAGGATCATTTCACAGCGGTCGGAAAGGTCGCGCACATCTCCCGGCACAAACGGCGTGGCGGGGAATTTCCGTTCCAGCCGGAACGCCGGCAGTTCCATCGAAAATGCAATTTCGCGGCCCTGTTCGCCGTTGCGCCAGGTCGTCATACGCAGGCGCTCCTGCGAAAGGCGCTCCAGGTCCACGTCCGCCGTCGTCAGGCCGGTGGTGAACTGCTGGGACTCCGCCAGGGTTGTCCCGTTTTCCGCGATGACGCTGTGACCGGTGTAAATCAGGTCGGTCGAGGATTCCCCCTCTCCCGCGTCCGCATAGCAGTAGGCACAGGCCAGCCGGCCGGACTGCATCCGCACTAGGTCGCGGCGGTACGGCGCCTTCCCGATCACCTCGTCGCTGGCGGAGAGATTGAAGAGAACGGTTGCGCCGCCCTGCGCCAGATGCACCGACGGCGGATCCGGAACCCACAGATCTTCGCAGATCTCCGCGCCGACCGCAAAGCCCGGCATGCTGCTGCACCGGAATACCAGATTCCGCCCAAGGGGGACTTTCCTTCCGCAGAGCTCCGCTTCCCTGAATTCGGGGCCGGGTGTAAAATACCGCGCCTCGTAAAACTCGGTGTAATTCGGCAGGTTGAACTTTGGCACCAACCCCAGCAGCTCCCCGCGGCAGAACACCGCCGCGCAGTTGTAAAGGTCCGCGCCGACCGCTACAGGGAGGCCGACCAGCGTCAGCAGGTTCAGTTGTTCCGAACGGGCCAGCAGCTCTGAAAGGGCCGCTTCCGCCCCCGTGATCAGCGTTCTGTCATGGAACAGGTCGCCGCAGGTGTAACCCGTCAGGCACAGCTCCGGGAACGCAGCGGCAGCGACACCGCGCTTTTCACATTCCTGCATCAGGGCCCACACGGACTCCAGGTTATAACGGCAGTCGGCCACCCGCACCTCCGGCGTCGCCGCCGCAATTTTCAGAAAACCGTCATTCATGTTTGATTCCTCCGCTCTTTGCCGTCTCACCGGCCGCCCGGGACACGGCGCCCGCTTTTTCCGAATCGATATGAAAGGTGGATTTCCTTCCGGCCCGACGCTCCGGCGCCGCAAAAAATGCCCCGGCCACAATGCAGGAATAATAGGCGATCAGCCGCCAGAGAAGCATCGCCTGCTTGATGATTCCCTGTGTAAAAAAAATCTGAAAAATAACCAGAAAACTTCCCTCCGCCGCGCCCGCCGCACCGGGCAGCGGCGTGTAGCTGGAAATCATGGTAACGAAGCTCTGCGCCGCGATCATGTCAAACACCGGCGCGCCGGGATTGTGGAATGCCTTGTAAATAAAAAAAGGCACCAGAAAGAGCGCCGTCAGCTGCAAAAACGTAAAGATATAAATTTTGACTCCAAGCGAGTGTTCCTTCTGAAGCGCGCGGTTATTCTGCAGAAAAAACTGGAGCTGATCCCTGACTTTTCTTCCCGTTTTCTCAGAGTCTCTGACCAGGTGAAAACGGGTCAGCCCCCAGACGATTCCCCGGATGATCTTTGTGGTGAAGCCGGGACAGTAAGAAAAGAGGACCAGCGCGATAACGATGGCCGCCTGGTACAGAAAGCCGACGAAAGTCAGCGCCATAAACCCCTGAAACTTGCTGCAGAAAAACTGGTACTTCATCACGATGACGACCAGCGAGTACAGGGTGAGAGAAGTCTGGTAAGCTAAAAATTTCCGGACCAGCGTGGAAATGGCAACGCCGGAGGAAATCCCCTGGCCGAGCATCGCCATGAACTGCATCGGCTGGCCGGCCACGGCGTAAGGCGTGATGGAGTTGAAATACTGCCCGACCATCGTCACGCGAAACGCGCTGCCAAAGCGGTACCGGCCGCCCGAGGAGTGAAAGATCAGGGTATGAATGATCAGGCTGTCCATGAACCAGTTTACGGCCACACTCGCGAAGGCGCAGAGTATCCAAAACGGATTGATATGCGGCAGGCTCTGGATCAGTACGGCAAGATTATTTCCGGAAATACAAAAATAGGCCAACATCCCCAATGTCAGCGCAAACAGAAATATTTGAAAAATTTTCTGCATCTTTGATTTTTTATCCACTATCTGCTCTGACGGCACCCATTGCTCACCTCGATTGCGTCCCGGCATTTCTCACTTTCAGACCGAATAATTTTTCTCCAGTTCTTTGTCAGGCGACGCAACCACTTCAGAAAAATCGCGCAGCGCCGCTGAATTGATCTTGTCGGCGCTGTAGTACCGCATCGCTTTTGAAACCCGTCCCATATTCTTCATGCATCCACGCATACATTTTTTCTCGCCGTGCATTTTTAATACATACAAATAGCAGCAGTTACAGGTTTTTCTGACGAGTGCTTGGTAGCTCCTTTTGTATTTTTTATACAGACCGTTTTTTTCGAGGGAAATACGGACCATTGCGATGGCGCGGATAAAATCGTTGATCTTGTTCGCGTTGATGGTGCCGAGCGTACTGGTCGGGCGCTGGTTGTAGTAGTAAAGCGGCCGGTCCAGAACGACGACCCGGTTTACGTGGGCAAATACTTTGTGGGCGGTGGCCATATCTTCAAAGCACATGGAGGGAAAGGTGATGCCGTAATCCGTGAAAAGACTGCGGCGGTACAGCTTGTTCCACACCAGACTTTGGATCTGCACGTCCCGCAAAAGTTTGTTCATGGCCTTGGCGCTGCTGAAAACCCCTTTGCAGCGAAAAGGGTATTCAAAAAGAAAATTGTTTTCGATAAATCGATAATAATAGTAGCAGCATGCGATCTCCGCGCCGTTTTCCTCGCAGGCCGCGTACAGTTCTTCCAGAAAAGTCGGCGCGACGTAATCGTCGCTGTCTACAAAGGAGAGGTATTTCCCGCGCGCTTGTTTCATTCCGGCGTTTCTTGCCTGCGACATGCCGGCGTTTTTTTGGTCAATGACTTCAATGTTGTCGTAATTCACCTCAAAGTGGCGAAGAATGTCGAGGGAGCTGTCCTTTGAACCGTCGTTGACCGCGATGATCTCAAAATCGCGGAAAGTTTGCTCTTCCAGCGACATCAGACATTTTCCCACATATTTTTCCACATTATAAACAGGCATCACAACACTGATTTTCGGTGTATGCGACTCAGTCAAACTGGTCCTTCCTTTCCAGGGCAGCGTCTCCCGCACCCGCGGTTGAGCCTGTTGTAAAATTTAAAATTGAAACCGCGGCGCGGCCGGATTGGAACTCGGCTGCGCCGTCTTTTCTCATTTTTGCAGATTGCGGTAAAAAAGTCAAGCGGTTTTTTGGTGTTTTTTCACTTACGCCGCAGGTTTTCCCTGCTGTGTGACGTCGTCGTTCCCAGCGACGACGGCATTGCCCCCGGCGGCGGAGGAAGAGGAAGCCGAGGCTTTACCGGTCCCTTTTGCGTAATAGGCCGGCTCCGGCTTATAATAGGATGAAGGCAGAGCTTCTGTCTTTACTGCCGACCCGTTTTTAAGGTAGGTTCGCTGGGCTGTGGCCCGGTAGCCGGAGCGCGCCCGGGAAATCATCCGGACGTTACCTTCTTTCAGCGACGGGTCCGCGACATACCGCGCCTGCGATGGAGCCGAAAGCGTTTCGGTTACCTTGGACGTGACGCTGATGGAGTCGTAGTCGTCCGACTGATAGCCGTAAATGGCTGCCGTCAAAACGCGGCCCTGCACCGACGTGGCCAGGTAGACGGCGTATTTGGTCGGGTTGGAAAATTTGAAATCCAGCCCCGGGTAGCTGACGGTGGCGTCCTGCCCGATCGGGCAGTAACTGGAAGGAATCGAATGATTGTGCCGCTCTGTGATTGTCATGCCCGCGCGGGTGGCCGCGCCGTAAATCGTGGTGGAAGCCTGGCAGATGCCGCCGCCGTACTGCTGCACCAGTTTTCCGTTCAGAATGGCGCCGGCCGGTTTGTACCCCTGCGCTTTTCCGCATTTGCCCGCGGTGCCGAAAAATGAAAAGGTGGCTCCCGGCTTTACGGAAACCCCGTTTGCCGCAAGAAGAGCCTTTGTCATATTATAAGTTCCGTCTGCGGAATTTTTGCTGACCGTACTGAAAGATCCCAGTTTTTTCATGTGGGATTCCAAATCCGCCAGCGTCCCGCTGAACGGGACCGACTTGGTTGAAAGGATGATTTTGCCCGAATTGCCTTTTGACAGCACGGATTCCGCATCGCTCAGCATTTTTTGGCGGTCGACCGAAACGCCGTTTGTCCCGTCGGCAAAGGTAAACCGCCCGCTTGCCGCGTTAAACGAGGTTGCGTGCGGGTTCTGCGGCGCGACGTCTACCTTGGCCGCAATGGCGTTCAGGGCACTTTGGAGAGACGATTCCTCGACTTTTCCAGTCGCTGAAAAGTTTTTCGGCGAAGTCTTCAGCGCCTGCACCTTTTGGTAGCGCTCTTCCCGGCTGCCGCTGCGCGCGTAGGCGTAGGCTTCCTTTAAGACCTCGTCCGTGTTGTACTGAAATTTCAGATCCTTTTCCGTGACTTCCCAGGTTTGGTTTCCGGATGCAACCTTGAGCGTCACCGACGGAACAACGCCGGAAAGGGCGGTCTGCACGGCGGATTTTGCCTCGCTCATGGTCTTTCCGCCGAGGTCGACTCCCTGTACTTTGATCCCCTGGTAAAATGTATTCTGATCGATTACTTTGGCGATTTCCTGAGAATATTTGTATTGAGCATAGATTTTATGTCCTACGGCAACGCCCGCGACGACCAAAAGCGCCAGCGTTACGGTGACGGCTGTTTTCACCTTATGTCCTGCGGCACCGGTATGCCTGGCTCTGTTTCTCACAGTCATCTTAATTCATTACCCCCTGTTCGGTCAAATTCGACCGCGTTTTCATTATAGTCTCTCTGCACTCATCCGTAAAGTCACAGTCCTGTTACCATCGCTTTGCCTTTCGGCCCGTGCGGGAACAGCGTGGTATCCTTACCAAATATATGATATAATAATTCCGGTATAACCGTCAAAATCCGCACAGATTTTGTATTCTGATTGATTCTAGGGGTGTTTCCGTGAAACTTTTAATTTTGACAGCGGCGACCGGCGGGGGCCATGTGCGCGCTTCACGCGCCATACAGGCTTATATTTCAAGCCATTCCGCCGGAACCGAGGTCGTTGTGGCCGATGCGCTGAAGAGCATCAGCAGCGTGCTGGACAAAACCGTCTGTGACGGATATCATTTTCTGGCGACCAAAACACCGAAGGTATTTGGGCGCCTTTACCGCAAAACCAATCGGGACAGTCTCCTTTCCAGCCTTGTTACCAGGTTCAGCGGAGCATTCAGCCAAAAGCTGCTCCCGCTTCTGGAAGAGCAGAGGCCGGATGTGATCCTTTCTACCCATCCGTTTGCGACCGAGATGATCTCTCACCTGAAAGGAGCCGGGGCCGTCGCGGCGCCGCTGATCTGCCTGATGACCGATTACGGTCCGCACCGCGCCTGGATCGCGGACCATGTGGACGCCTATGTGGTCGCGGACGGCGACATGATTTCAGAAATGGAAACCATGGGCGTGCCGAGAGAAAAAATTTACCCGTTTGGCATCCCGGTGGAAAATGTGTTTTTCACCGCGGGGGACAGGCCCGCCTTTCTCAGAAAAATCGGTCTTCATCCGCAGCTTGCCACAATCCTGATTATGGCGGGCAGCTTCGGGGTAACCAATATCCTGAAAATTTACCGGCAGATCGTTCGGCTGGACCTGGACTTTCAAATCATTGTCATCACCGGGCGCAATGAAAGGCTTTACGAAGAGTTCGCAAAACGGATTCCCGAAAGCCCGAAGCCGACCAAACTGGTGTTTTTCACCGACGAGGTGGAAAATTACATGCACGCCGCGGATCTGCTGATCACAAAGCCCGGCGGGCTGACCGTTTCGGAAGCGCTTGCCTGCGGCATTCCGCTGGCCGTGTTCGACGCGATCCCTGGCCAGGAAGAGGAAAACGCGAATTTTCTTTTGACCCACAATATGGCGGTGAAGCTGCAAAAAGAGGAAGACTGCGGGGAAACGATCCGTTCGCTGCTGGCCGACAGCCGCAAGCTCAGTGAAATGCGCTCCTCCTGCCATGGATTCGACAAATCCCGTTCCGCCGAAAACATCATGCGGCTGATCCAGAGGCTGTACGAAAAATCGCGGGAATAGCCTTTCGGCGGACTGCCGGAAAACCATCCTAAAAATAAAGGGAAGATCTGCTGAAAACGGCTGCAAAAAGTCCGTTTCAAAGCAGATCTTCCCTTTTTAAATAGCTGCCTTACAAAAGATGGCATTTGTCACCAGGGAATCGAAGAAGGCTTCAGACCAGATCGTTGAGCTTGCTGCTGTCTGCCAATGCGCTGACATCCGCCTCGCCGCTGTTTTCCGTTTCCTGCATGGTCGGATCGGAAGGGGAAAACAGCATCCGGTAAGATGCTTTCAGCGCGGCGATTGCCGAGGCAGCGCTGTCTCTTCCGCGCCTGTAAATATCGTCCGATTTCCGGCCCTTTTCCTGCTCGACCGGTTTAGACGACATTTTTTTCTTAAGCTGGCGGATTTCAAGTTCAATTTTTGAAATCAGTTTTTCATATTTTCTGATTTTGCTGTTAATTTCAATCTGAGAAATCCCATTGCCCTTCGCCTGATCCTTATAATCCGATTTTAGCTTTTGAACATCCTGTTCCAGCCGGACCAATTCTGAAATTTGATCCTGCTCGGTGTCCTGGCAGCTTTGCTGGATTCCGCTTCCGGCCGCTGTAATCCCTTCAATTGCCATTTTTATTCCCGCCTCATATTTTAAAATCGGAGAGGTCTTCGGTTTATGCTGATAATTTGTATATCGGCAGCAAATATGGTATTTTTAGGAAATTCAATGAATTTTTCTCATGGATTTTTCATTTTCTTGCAAAAGCATGAATTCACATAAAAAAGGAAACTCTATCAATGGAATGAATCCGCTGCGGCCCTTTTCATACCGATTAATTTTCCATATATTAACAAATATTCCTTTCTCGGATTGACATCCTGCAACTTACAAGATATAATGGAGTTGTCTGTTTTTACAATAGAGTTGATTTCAGCCTGTTTTTCCGACCTTTTTTATGTATTTAAGATGAATTCAAAAGGAGTGATGGAATGCCGAAAGTAGAAGTCCGAAATTTATATAAAATCTTCGGCCCCAGCCCCAAAAAGATTCTTCCTTTGCTGGAGCAGGGAAAAGGAAAAGCCGAAATTCTCAAATCCACCGGACATGGAGTCGGCGTGAACAACGCGAATTTTCAGGTGGAAGAAGGGGAATTTTTTGTTGTCATGGGACTTTCGGGCAGCGGCAAGTCCACACTGATCCGCTGCCTGAATCTGCTGATCCGGCCGACTTCAGGCCAGGTGCTGATCGACGGGGAAGATATTACCAAGTGCAAGAAAGAAGAGCTTCTGCAGATCCGCCGGAAAAAGATTGCGATGGTGTTTCAGAATTTTGCGCTTCTGCCGCACCGCACGGTGGAAAGCAATGTGGAGTTCGGGCTGGAAATTCAGGGCGTGGCCCCGGAGATCCGCCGCAAAAAAGCGAGCGACGCGCTCAAAATGGTCGGGCTGGAAGGACATGAGGACCGTATGCCTTCTCAGCTGAGCGGCGGTATGCAGCAGCGCGTCGGCCTGGCGCGGGCCCTTGCGAACGATCCGGACATTTTGCTGATGGATGAGGCGTTCAGCGCGCTGGACCCGCTGATCCGCAAAGAGATGCAGGATGAGCTTCTGGCGCTGCAGACCAAGATGCACAAGACCATCATTTTCATCACGCACGATCTGGACGAGGCCCTGAAACTCGGCGACCGCATCGCGATTATGAAAGACGGCGTCATCGTGCAGATCGGCACGCCGGAGGATATCCTTACCAACCCCGCGGACGATTATGTGCGGGAATTCGTGCAGGACGTCAACCGCGTCAAGGTCGTGACCGCCGCCACCATCATGCGGCGGCCCGATCCGATCGCCTATGCGAGGGACGGCGTGCGCGTTGCCGTGCGCAAGATGAAAGAGGCTTCTATTTCCAGTATCTTTGTGGTTGACAAAGAACAGCACTTAAAGGGAATCCTCTCCATCGACAACGCCGTTGCTCTGCTCAAATCCGGCGTTCACGATCCGGAAAGCATTAAAAACGCCGTCGACACGGATGTGGAAACCGTGTCGCCCAACGCTTCCATCGAAGAGCTGCTTCCGCTTGTCATCAATTCCAAATATCCGATCGTTGTGGTGGATGAAGAGCAGAAAGTCATCGGCATGATTATGAAAGTTTCCGTCTTGTCCGGAATTCTTGGGGAAGAGGAGGTGGAAGACAATGATTAGACTTCCGATCGGGGACGTGGTGGAAAAGGCGGTCGACTGGATGACGGTCAACTGGGCCGGCTTCTTCGGCGCGATCAAATGGATTCTGCTGTGGGTGGTCACGCGGTTCGAAGATCTTTTCACTTTTATTCCCTTTTATGTTATGATTCTGATTTTGGCCGTGCTGGCCTGGAAGCTGGCGGGCCGCGGTACCGCGGCCTTCACGGTGGTCGGCCTTTGGGTCGTCGTTTCGATCGGCTTGTGGCAGGAGACGATGGAGACACTCGCGCTGGTAGTGACTTCAACGATGATCGCGCTCCTCATCGGAATCCCGCTCGGGATCTGGATGGCCCGCAGCGAAACGGCCAACCGCGTCATTCGGCCGATCCTGGATTTTATGCAGACCATGCCGGCTTTTGTGTATCTGATCCCGGCGGTGTATTTCTTCGACCTCGGCATGGTGCCGGGAGCCGTTGCAACCGTGATTTTCGCCATGCCGCCCGCCGTGCGGCTGACCAACCTCGGCATCCGGCAGGTGCCGGGCGACGTGATCGAAGCGGCGCGGTCGTTCGGCTGCACCGGGAACCAGATGCTCTTTAAAGTGCAGATTCCGCTCGCCATGCCGACCATTCTGGCGGGGCTGAACCAGACGATCATGCTCGCGCTTTCCATGGTTGTCATTTCCTCGATGATCGGCGCGGAAGGCCTCGGCATTACCGTGCTGCAGGGCATCACTCAGCTGAAGGTCGGCGAAGGGTTTGAAGGCGGGCTTTCCGTCGTCATCCTTGCCATGGTGCTGGACCGCATCACGCAGGGGTTCGGCAGGAAAGACAGCAAAAAACTTCAGGCAAAATAAGCCTTTGCGGCTTTTATAATAGAAGATTTATGAAAGGAGACTGAAATGAAAAAATCAATTACAGCAGCTTTCCTGGCGGGAGTCCTGTGCCTGAGCCTGTTCACGGGCTGCTCCCAGAACGGCGGCAGCTCCGCGGCCGGGAGCAAAAGTAGTTCCGCAAGTGCTTCGGCATCGAAACCCGTAATCCAAATCGGCTATGTCAACTGGTCGGAAGACATTGCGATGACGAACCTGATGAGCGTGATTTTAAAAGACAAATTGGGGTATGACTCCAAACAGGTTCAGACGGACGTGGCGCCGCTGTTCACCTCGCTGGCAAACGGAAGCACCGACGTATTCCTCGACTGCTGGCTCCCGGTGACTCACAAGGATTATATGAACCGGTACGGCGCGAAACTTAAGGATTACGGCGTCAGCTTCGACAAGGCCAAAATCGGCCTGGTCGTCCCGTCCTATGTAAAAATCGACAGTATCGCGCAGTTGAACAGCGTGAAAGACCAGTTTGACGGAACCATCGTCGGCATCGATTCCGGCGCCGGAATCATGACGACGACCGACAAGGCGATCAAGGAGTACGGCCTGAACTACAGCCTGATGCCAGGCAGCGGCCCGACCATGACGGCGGCGCTCAAAAAAGCCATTGACGGCAAGAAGCCGATCATTGTTACCGGCTGGCAGCCGCACTGGATGTTTTCACGCTGGGATCTGAAATTCCTGAAAGACCCGAAAAACGTTTACGGCCAGGCGGAGTCCATCCATAAGCTTGGGCGCAAGGGGCTGGACAAAGACGCGCCGGAAGTCGCGGAGTTCCTGACAAAGTTTAAGATGACCGACAAACAGCTCGGGACTTTGATGGATGCCGTGGAGAATTCGGACGACCCGGAGTCGGCCGCGCGCTCCTGGATGAACAAGAACGAGGACACGGTGAAAAGCTGGCTGCCGGCCAAATCCTGACGGCGGCCAGAGTCCGTTTTTCCAACAGACGTCAGAACGAGCCGCACCCCTATCCCGGGGTGCGGCTCGTTCTGATGTGCGGCGCGGTTTTGACAAAAGAAAATCAAAACCTTTTTATTTTTTCAGGCCGGAAAAGAAATAAATGGAAGCCGTGTCGGCCAGCATGTCGATTTTGAAAAGATCCGCAAATTCCGCGGCTTCCTCTTTGGCGGGCCGCAGCTCCCAGGAAATGCGGCCGGTCATGCTCCCGCCGTGACGGTTGTTAATCGTTTCCCTGCTTTCGCCGTGGGCGACCATAAGCCTTCCGCCCGGCTTCAGCAGCCCGGCCGTATACTCCGCCAGCCTTCTTTTGTCCGGGAAATGCGGGTAGGCATTGTAGAGCAGAACCGTGTCGAATCCCGTTTCCCGCACCTTAAAACAGTCGGAGGCGGTCAGGCGCAGCCGCCGGTCTGAAAATTTTGAGCGCGCCCTGTCGATCATCTTTTCCGAAAGATCCACCCCCAGCAGGGAGTCCGGATCCCGTGAGAGAATCTCCGGGAACAGAACGCCGGTGCCGCAGGCGATATCTGCCACGCGTGTCCCCCGCCGCACGCCGGCCAGCGTCACGATGGCTGCGATTTTTTCCGGGCGGTCCGGGTACATCCCGTCCCAGGACTCCGCGCGCCGGTCAAAAAATTCCCTGATCTCCCCTGTCTTTAACTCTGTCTGCTCCATTCCTTTTTACGTCCTTTCCCGGGAAATTATCCTTGCCCTTTCCAGCGCCAGAATGAGAATCGGGATGACGATAATCTGGATGAGAATCCCCGGCACAGCCTGCACGAAAGCGCCCGAAAGAAAGGCGGCAAACCCGTAGGACTTGTCCGCCATGCCGTAGAAAATCGCGTTGGCAATCCCCGAAACCACCCGGCCGCCCAGCATGGAGCAGATCAGGGCAGGGTAAATGTTCCAGCGCAGCTTCCGGTAAAACACGCCGGTCAGAATGCCGTAGGCGCACAGCTCCAGCATCATGGCGGGCGCCGTCGGGAAAATGGGCGGCATCCCGGTCAGCAGAGAGGAAATCAGCGGAACGAAGAGGCCGCAGACGGCTCCCCACTGCCAGCCGAACAGCAGTCCGCAGAGCAGAACCGGAATGTGCATGGGCAGAAAGACCGAGCCCGCCCCAAATAGGTGGAACAGAACCGGCAGGACTAGACCCAGGGCCATACACAGCGCCGTGCCGGTCAGATTCACCGTCATTGTCTTTTTCATCGCGCATCACTCTTTTCTGAAAATCAATAAAAAAATGAAACCGCCAAACGGACCGTATTCTTACGGTTTCCCTTCGTGGTTTCATTTTGCTTTTCTTTATGATATTTTATGATTCTTTTTCCCCTGCGGGGAAAGACAGACGAAAGCCTTCGTGACTTTCTTTGACTTTATTCTAACCCATCGGCCTGACAATGTCAACTGAAATCGGGCCGGCTTTCTAAAGAAAGCGCTTCAGCGGACGGTAAAGCAGCACGCCGACCAGCAGGCAGATGCCGAAATCCGGCAACAGAAACGAGCCGTTGTAGGCGATGGAATAGAGCCACAGGTGCCCGTGCCATTCCTTCGGCAGCCAGGAGGCGTAAGCCGTCACGCCGGAAATGATGTGGCTGAAAAACCGCAGAATCACCGCCGTGAACAGGCCCGCGACGAACTTCGAAAAGCTCTTGCCGTAAAGACCCGCAAGCCCCAGGCACGTAAAAGCGATCAGATAGTCAAACACAAACGAGGCCGCCAGCGCCACGGGTGTCAGCCCCCAGGAAAGCGCCTTGGCAATGTCGAGCAAAAGCTGGATCACCCCGTAGGTAAAGCCCGTGAGAGCGCCCCATTTCGGGCCGTATTTGTAGCCGATCAGCAGCACCGGCAGCATACTGCACAGCGTGACCGAGCCGCCCAGCGGCATCTGGTACACCTTGACTAGGCTCAGCACCGTCGAAAGCGCCAGCATGATTGCACTTTCGACCAGCCTGAGGTTGGTCCGGCTTATTCCGGAAATCCTTTTTTCACTTGTCATTTTTTGTTCCTCCAAAATTGGTCCGGAAGTCCGCTGAGGGAAGAACAAAAACGCCCCGCAGCCTTGTGGGCGCGGAGCGTTAATTTCGTTTTCCTACGCTGGCATTATCCAGATCAGGTTATGGGTCTCAGGCGTCGCTTCGCCTGTTCTCAGCCGGGAAGATACCCAGCGCCCCCTATTCAATTTGCAGACATATCATACAACAATGTTTAAGGTTTGTCAACCAGACTGCCGGAAAGGCTTTCGACCGAATCGGTAAAAAATTTTGCGCCCTCGCGTTCCATTTCTTCCCGGGAACCGAACCCGTACAGAACGCCGATAAAAGCGGTTCCGGCGTTACGGGCGCCGGAAGCGTCGTATTTGGTGTCCCCGATCATCACGGTGCGGCCGGCCGGAACCCCGCAGTGAACCAGCGCGGGCCGGATCAGGTATTCTTTTCCCCGGCCGGTCTCGGAATCGTCCGCCGCAGAAATAAAGTCGAACTTTTCCGTCAGGCCGAAATGATCGAGAATCCTCCGGGTCGGCGTGGTCGGCTTGGAGGTTACGACCGCAAGCTTCCGGCCGCTGCGCCGCAGTTCGGCCAGAAGCTGCGGAATGCCAGGGTAGACCTCGTTTTCAAAAGCGCCCTGCCGGGCGTAGTACCGGCGGTAGGCCTTGACAAACTCCGCGGCCGTTTCACGGGTCATCTGCGGGTACAGTTCCGCCAGCATGTTGAGCAGCGGCGGGCCGATGAACCTGCGCAGCGTACCGGAACCGGGAACCGGCATCCCGACGTGCCGGAACCCGGCCCTCAGCCCGTTCATGATTCCATGGGAGGAATTGGTCAGGGTCCCGTCGAGGTCGAACAGGGCCAAATCATAGCGAAGCTTCATTTTGCCTCCGCATTTTTCCGGCTGTTCACCTTTTGCAGAAAACGCTCTTTTTTCACGCTGACGCGCTCGTGCGTCCCGGTCGCGATGACTCCGGCGTTGTCCCTGGCCTCCAGGCGGAAGCGGAAAATCCTCTTTTCATGCTCTTCTAACTCGGCGGTGACCGTCACCTTCTGCCCCGGGGCGGTCGGCGCCAGATGCTCTACGGTGATCTTTGAACCGACGGTCGTCTCGTCTTCGGCAAGGTACCCGGCGGCGACCTCCATCGCGGTATTTTCAAAGAAAGCCGAGACCGCCGGCGTCGCCAGCACCGGCAGCGCCCCGCTGCCCACGCGGGAAGCAAGCCTGGCTTCCGTCACGGTGAATTCTTTGGTCAATTTGGTGTCCGGCATTGTAATTTCCTCCTGCAGCATGATATAATAATACGATTTCATCTTAAATTTCAGCGCGCCGTTCGCGGGCGCAAACCTCTGGATGGTGTTATTATAGCATATTCAAAACGGGATTGCATCCCTTTTATGGGGATGATACTTTTGCATAGGGAGGCGGCTTTATTGCCGGAAAACCAATCTGCCCCGGCCGGGCGCGGCAGGATCTGCCTGATGGACGAGCTCCGTGGATTCGCTGTGTTCTGCATGATTTTTTACCATGGATTTTATACGTTCGGCTATCTGTTCGGCAATGACGTCGGCATCTATTTTTTCCGCTTTTTTATGCCTGCGGAACCGTTTTTCGCCGGGATGTTCCTCTTTATTTCGGGCGTTGCCTCCAACCTGACGCACTCCAATCTGGCGCGGGGCACCAGGCTGCTGGCCGTCGCGCTCGGCGTGACGCTCGTCACCTGGATTTTCGTGCCGGAAGACGTCATCACGTTCGGCGTGCTGCATTTTCTTTCGGCCTGCATGATTCTGTTCGGGTTTCTCAAGCCGCTGGCCGACCGGTACCGCTTTTCATGGGTGCCCGTCGTCCTCTGCTTTGCGCTTTATTTTCTGACCCGCGGCGTGCCGCGCGGTTACCTCGGGTACGGCCCGGGGCTTGGCCTTGCGCTGCCGCAGGGCCTTTACGTCTCCGCCTGGCTCGCGCCGCTCGGCTTCCCCGGCCCGGGGTTTGAAAGCTCCGATTACTTTCCCATGCTGCCGTGGGTCTTCGTGTTCGCGGCGGGCACTTTCGTCGGCAAGCTGGCGAAGGCGGGCAGAATTCCGGCGTTCGCCTACCGCCCGCAGGTGCCGCCCCTTTCCTGGTTCGGGCGGCATGCGCTGGTGCTGTACCTGGTGCACCAGCCGGTCATCTACGGGTTCTGCCTGCTGCTTAGGGCGTTGGTTTTCCGCCTTTCCTAAACCCGCTGCGCGACGATCTCCACCCGGTTGCCGTCCGGGTCGAGGATGCAGCTTTCAAAGCGGCCGTCTTCCGTTTCGCGGGGCGCGTTGATAACGGGAACGCCGCTTTCCCGCATTTGCGCGGTCAGAGTTTCCACTTCTCTTTTCGTTTCCGCCTCAAACGCAAGGTGTGTGAATCCCGCGGCAAATTCCCGCCGAACGGTTTCGCCCAGCTCCTGGCGGTTCATCAGTTCCAGTTCCGCCCCGGAACCGAAGCGGAGAAAGCAAGTGGAAGCGCTTTTCGCCGCGTTGTCACATTCCGAGCCGGCCTTGCCGCCGAACCAGCGGCAATAAAATTCACAGAGCCTTTTCAGATCCCGCGTATAAATCGCCACATGCGCAATTTTCATACCGATCCCTCCGTTTTATTCCCGCGGGGCGCGGGAAAATGGCCCTGCGCCCCGCGGCGTTCTTTGTCTCTATTTTAACATATTCTTAGGAAAAAAGAACAAGAATTTTTAATCTTTTTTGTTAATTTTGAAGGACTTTTTTGTAAAAAGAAAAGCTCTTTCGCCCTTGGGCGGCAAGCCGGGGGCGAAAAAGCCTGTGAATTTATACCGTTTTCGGTTGAAATTTCTGGAAAAATGGATTATGGATTTTTGTACAGTGAAAAGGAAACGGCGGGGGGAGCAAAAAATCACCTGCTTTTCACGCGCGCCGGTGTATGGAATGAAGATTCCGTACCGGTGCTTTTTTGTGCCCTGCGGGCAGAAAGCAAGACACTGCCCGCAGGCGGCCTCATCCGGAAGATCCCATGAAAACGGTTCCGGCCGGAGGTCCCGCCCGAAACGGGGGGGTTCGGGCGAAAGTGCAAAGCGTGAAAAGAAGAGGAGATACCCCTTTAAAATTTCATTGGCCGCCGCCCGGGTGCGGGGGCCGCCGACAGAAAAGGCCGCGCGGATGCAGTAGACATCCGCGCGGCCTGATTTTACCGGGTACGCACCAAGTTCTCAGTTGGCGCAGTTCTGAGCCTGAACGGCGGTAATGGCAACCACGCCGACGATATCCTCGGCTTTGCATCCGCGGGACAAGTCGTTGACCGGCTTTGCGATGCCCTGGAGGATTGGCCCGAAAGCATCCGCTTTTGCGAGGCGCTCCACCAGCTTGTAGCTGATGTTGCCGACGTTCAGATCCGGGAAGACCAGCACGTTCGCATGGCCCGCAACCTTGCTGCCCGGGGCCTTGGACTGGCCGACGGAGGGAACCAGCGCGGCGTCCGCCTGAATTTCGCCGTCGAGGAGCAGATCCGGAGCCTTTTCCTTGGCAAGCTTAGTTGCTTCCACCATTTTATCCACCAGCGCGTCCTTGCCGCTGCCTTTGGTGGAGAACGAAAGCATCGCGACCTTCGGCTCCGCGCCGACCAGGGTTTGGAACGAATGTGCGGAGGCGATGGCAATTTCGGAAAGATCTTCCGCACTCGGGTTAATGTTCAAAGCGCAGTCCGCAAAGACAAACGTGCCGTTTTCACCATATTCGCAGTTCGGAACATTGATGAGGAAGAAGCCGGAAACCAGCTTGGAGCCGGGAGCCGTGCGCACGATCTGAAGCGCCGGGCGCAGCGTGTTCGCGGTGGAGTGGCATGCGCCGGAGACCATGCCGTCGGCAGCACCCTTTTTGACCAGCATCACGCCGAAGTAGGTCGCGTCCTTCATGGTTTCGTCCGCCTTTTCGGGGGTCATGCCCTTGGCCTTGCGCATCTCATAGAAGGTCTTGGCGTAATCGTCGTGCAGATCGGTATTCTGCGGATCGATGATCTTTGCACCGGAAAGATCCGCGCCGTTCGCGGCCTTCTTAATTTCCGCTTCATTTCCGAGCAGGATCACATTTGCAATTCCGCGCTTGAGCACCTCGGCGGCAGCCTTGATGACACGCGGGTCGGTCCCTTCCGGAAGAACAATTGTTTTTTTGTCGGCAGTTGCTTTTTGGATCATTTTGTCCATAAAATTCATGAGTGTTTGACATCCTCTCTTCACAAAGTCCTGCATAGGACAGATATTTCGCTTTTATTATACCCCTTTTGAGGGTGGAAAAAAAGAGGGGATCATTTTTTAGCGAAGGCTGGCGGCGCGGCAAAAAAGTTTTGCGAAGGCCGGCCGGAACCGGGGGAAGGGCGAAGATGAAAGATTTAACGGCGGAAGAAAAGTGCGTGCGGCGGGCGGTGTCCTTTCTGAGCGGGGAACCGGTTCTGCACGCGGATATGCTGGGGTTCCTCCTTTCGGATTTTTCAATCCGCTGGCTGACGCGCTGAAAAAACAGGCGGAATTGTTACAAAAATAAAAAGTAAATGACAGTTTTGTCACTCCTGAATTTCCCTCTTTCATGGATCGTACGATTGGAGTATAATAAAATTAATAAGAAGCTATTCATGCTGCGGATGCAGTGAACAGGAAAGGAACCGGATATCGATATGCATTCTGTCAATGAAAAAGTATTGCGCCGGAAAAGAAGACGCAGGCGGCTTTTTCTGCGGCGGGTTGCTGCCTTTTTATGCCTTGCGCTGCTGCTGACCGCGGTGGCGGAGGGCACCATGGCGGTGATGAAGCATCTCTCCGGCCCTCGGGCGGTTTCCGCACCGCAGGTTTCGGCCGCCGTGTCCTCCAAGGCTTCGGCTGTTTCGCCGAAGCCGAAAGTTTCGTCGGCCGCGGGCGGAGCGCTGCCGGCCGGCCCCGCGCTGCCCGCCGCGGCCAAAACGCCGGCCGGATGGTTTTCGGACGCGCTCTTCATCGGGGATAGCCGCACCGAGGGCCTTAGAAATTACGACGGTCTCCCCGGCGCGACCTATTATGCCGTTAAGGGTCTGATGGTCAGCACGGTTTATACCAAAAGAGTGATTCCCGTAAACGGGACGGACAAAACCGTCATGCAGGCGCAGGCGGAGCATACGTTCGGGAAAATTTATGTTATGCTGGGCATTAACGAACTGGGGTGGTCCAGCATGCAGTCTTTTGTCACGGATTACAGGAAGATGGTGCGGGATTTGAAAAAAGACCACCCGAAGGCAAAAGTTTACCTCGAGTCGCTCTTTCCGGTTTCCGCGAAAAAATCAGAGGAGAACTCCGTTTATAAAAACGAAAGAATCGCGTCTTACAATCGGGCGATCCAGAAAATCGCAAAGCAGGAAAACATCGTTTTTATCGACACGGCGCAGGCGGTTTCCAAAGACGACGTTCTGCCGGCAGATGCTTCGGTGGATGGAGTCCATCTGAATACCGAATACTGCGCTAAGTGGTGTGATTATTTGAAAATGCATATGGAATAGACACGGAGGCTCAAGTTATGAGAAAGGCAATTCTCAGCATTGCGGCAATTCTGCTGCTTTTGCTGCCGGGCTGCGCCGGCGGAAAAGGAAAAACGGTGGACGTGCAGAAAGTGGCGGACGGACTCATCCACTCCGTCAAGTTTCAGGATCAGATGTCCGCGCTGAAACAGGATACGGCGCTGAAGCTGTACGGGATCGATTCCGGCGACGTTGTGAAAGCCGCCGTTTATGAAAGCACCGGCGCGACGGCGGAGGAAGTCGCCGCGTTTGAGGCAAAGGACGCCCAGGCCGCCGGCCGGGTGAAAAAGAAGGCGGAAGAGCGCATCAAGACCCAGAAAGCGGGGTTTCAGAACTACCAGCCTGCCGAGATGGCAAAGCTGAAAGACCCGGTGCTTGAAACAAAAGGCAACGAAGTGATCCTCTGTGTTTCCAATGACGATCAGGCAGCGAAGAAAGCCCTGGAAAAGCTCTTTTCCTGAGGCCCGCTTTTGAAACGGCGCGCAGGGCCGCTCTTTTATGCCTGTTTTGAAAGAGTATTGACAAAAACTATAAAATGAGGTAATTTATAAAAGGCAGAATACGTTATACATCAGAAGTGTTGCGGATTACCCGCATTTTTATAATGAGTTGGACAGACGGACAAACTGTGATCGGAATAAGGGATAAATTACCTGAACAGATGCTGGAAAGCTCTTTTTGTCTGGAGCTTTCTTTTTTTATTTTCAGGACACTCGCTTGCAGGAAAGGGATCTCTTTCGGACAGACGGCAGCCGTTTTAGGCAAAGTCTGCGCTGTGGGTGCGGTGCTGTTTTAGTATATTTGGAGATGAGACAATTGTCCGAGAGGCAGAAGAAAATGATTACGACCATGCAGGATCAGGTTTATCAGATATTGAAAACAGAAATCTGTGAGGGCTGTTATTCCCCCGGCCAGTGGCTGCAGGAGAAAGAGCTGAGCGCCCACCTCCATGTCAGCCGGTCTCCGGTAAGGGACGCGCTGCGCAAGCTGTCGAACGACGGCCTGGTGGAAATTATCCCGAACAAGGGAACTTTTGTGCGCGTGTTTACCGCGAGCGATATCAACGATGTGTATGAGTTCCGGGTGCTGGTCGAGTCCTATTCCATCCGCCAGTCCCCCAAAAATCTGACTCCAAAGCTGAGGGAAACCATCACGGCCTGCCTGAGCAATCTGCAGAGGACCTACAGGGACAACGACCGGAAAAACTATATTGAGTACGACACGGTTCTGCACGCTTTGATCATCAGCTTAAGCGGAAACGGTCTGATTGAATCGACTTATGAAAAGATCCATTCCCTGCTCCAGCCGTTCCGTATCTATTCGCTGGTGAGCCGGCAGCGGTTCGACGAGTCCATTGTGGAGCACGAGGGCATCGTCAAGGCGATTCTTGCCGGTGATGTCGGCCGGGCGGAAGAAATTAACCGGCAGCACCTCACGCTGGCAAAGGAGAAAGTGGTTGAGTATATCACGAGTGAAGAGTATCTTTCCAAATGCGTGCACACCGAACTGTAAGAGTGCAAATCGCCCGCAGCCGGGGGCTGCTTAGAACGGTGTTTAAGATCAAAAACAAGGCGTCTGCCGGAAAAACGGCAGACGCCTTTTAATTTTTTCATCTTCTTTTCACGCGCGGGGGAAAACCGCCGGCTCCTAGAAGAAAATGGCGTTGGCGGCAATCAGGATGACGGCGGAAATGAAGGGGATCAGCACGGTTGCCGGAGTCCATGTTTTCAGAGAGGTCTTTTCGCTGAATCCGCTGAACCGGGTGACCACCCAGAAATAGGAGTCGTTCATGTAAGACGGGCACATGGCGGAAGAACAGAGTGCCAGGCCGGCAATGACCGGATTGATCCCGAGGGTTGGGAGCATCGGCGCAAGGATGGAGGCGCCCGTTACCATGGCGGCCGTTCCGGAGCCCTGCGGGAAGCGGAGAAGCGTGCCGACGAGCAGCGGGACGAGGATCGCGGGCAGGCCCGCGGCCACAATGCCCTTCGCCATCAGTGTGCCGACGCCCGTCGCGGAGATGACACCGCCCAGCGCGCCGCCCGCGCCGGCGACAAAGATGATTAAACCGCCGTCCGTCAAAGCGGATTCCATCAGAGAAAGCGCTTCATCTTTTTTCATATTTTTGCATAACAAGTAAGCACCCATCAAGACGGAGATGAAAAGGGAGCAAACCGGCGAGCCGACAAGGCTGAAAAAGGATTTGACCGGGCCGGTTACCTTCAGCGTCTCAAGAACGGTGCTGACGAGATTCAGAAAAATCGGAACCAGCAGAGTAGCAAAGGACAGAAAGGCCCCGGGCATGTCTTCGTCTTTCAGCAACACGTCGAGATCTTCACGGGTCAGTTCCCGGCCGCTTTTTTGCCTTTCTTCAATCTTTTGAAGAGTATCCCGCTGCCGGGGGGAAAGCTGATCGAAATTCGCCTTTTCCATCTCCGGGATGATCTCGGGGTTCTTCTTTGCGACCCAGCGGAAATAAAAGACGGCCGCGAGAAACAGCGGAACAGAAAGAACCAGGCCGAAAAAGATAAACAGACCGACGTCAATGTGAAACGCGCCGCAGACGGCCAGAGGACCGGGAGTCGGAGGGACCAGAAAATGCGTGAGGTAAAGCCCCATGCCGAGCAGGCCGCCCATCAGGATCATGGATTTACGGGTCAGCCTGGAAAATTCTTTGGCGAGGGGAGAAAGGATCACGAAGCCGGAATCGCAGAACACGGGGATGGAAACCAGAAGGCCCGTGATGCCCAGCACGATATCCGCCCGTTTCATTCCCACTTTCTTCAGAATCGTCAGCGCGATTCTTTTAATGGCGCCGCTTTTTCCCAAAAATTTGCCCATGATGCAGCCAAGGCCGATGACGATACCGATGCTGGCCAGGGTGTCGCCGAATCCTTTGGTCACGGCATGGATCGTTTGGTCGGCCGGCAGGCCGGAGAAAAGACCGATGAGGATTGCGGAAAGGATCAGGGCGGGAAACGCTTGGATTTTTGTCCTGGTCACCAAAAATATGAGCAGCGCAATGCCAATCAGCAGTGCAAGCACGCTTCTGATTGCAACCATCTCCCTTAGCAGGCAAGTGATGCGGCCTTAGTCCCGAAAGGACCCGGATGGGTCAAAGTCCGCGGCAGAAAGAAGAAGGGCCTGCTGGAAGGATTCCCCCGGCGGACTCTTTTTTCTAAAAAACGAGGCTGGTTTCGGTTTCAAGCTTTCCCCGCGCAGCCAAGGACCGCGGTAATCTTGCGCTCGACCATTTCCTTGATCGCGTCACGCGCAGGTCCGAGGTACTGGCGAGGATCAAAATGATCCGGATGCTCCGCAAGATGCTGCCGCACGGTGGCCGTCATGGCAAGGCGGAGGTCGGAGTCGATGTTGATCTTGCATACGGCCATACCCGCCGCCTTGCGGAGCATGTCCTCCGGGATGCCGATCGCGTCCGGCATCCGGCCGCCGTACCGGTTGATGGTCTGTACGAATTCCGGGATGACGCTGGAAGCCCCGTGCAGTACGATCGGAAAGCCCGGCAGGCGTTTCGAGACTTCCTCCAGAATGTCAAAACGGAGCCGCGGCTTCTGGCCGGGCTTAAATTTGTACGCGCCGTGGCTGGTCCCGATGGCGATGGCCAGGGAATCGACGCCGGTGCTTTTGACAAAGTCCTGCACCTGGTCCGGATCGGTGTACTGAGCCTTGTCGTCCGCGACGCTGACCGCGTCTTCCACCCCGGCGAGCCGGCCGAGTTCGGCCTCGACGGTTACATGGTACCGGTGGGCGTACTCGACCACTTTTCGGGTCTCCTCCACATTTTCCTCGTAAGGCTTGGATGAGCCGTCGAACATCACGCTGGTGAAACCGCCGTCCACGCAGTCCTTGCAGACCTCGTAAGAGGGACCGTGATCCAAGTGGAGGGCGATCGGCAGCTCCGGGTGTTCCACCACCGCGGCCTCGACCAGCTTGACCAGATAGGTATGGGTCGCATATTTGCGCGCCCCGGCGGAAGCCTGAAGGATCACGGGGGCTTTCAGCTCTGCGCAGGCCTCTGTGATGCCCTGTACGATTTCCATATTGTTGACGTTGAACGCGCCGATTGCGTACCCGCCATCATAGGCCTTTTGAAACATGTCTTTCGTGTTGACCAACGGCATCGGTTTTCACTCCTTCTTTGATTTGCCCCTATTATACCGCATTGCCCTGAAAAGATAAACCGGATTCCAGCTTTTCGGGGTGATTCCGGCTGTAGTAAAAAATGTACTGCTGGGCGATGCCGGCAAAATTCCCGAAATCCTCCGGCTTTTTCCCCGGGAAAAAGGTCTTCATCGCGCGCTTCATCCAGACGTCCATCGGGAATGCCTCCAGCCGGTGCAGGCCGTAGAGCAGCACGCAGTCCGCCACCTTCGGCCCGATCCCGGGCAGTTCCATCAGTTCCCGGCGCGCCTCGGGAAGAGGAAGGCGGCGCAGGCGCGCAAAATCCAGCTTTCCCTCCGCCGTTTGGCGCGCGGCCGCAACCACATACCCCGCGCGGTAGCCGCAGCCCAGCGCGCGCAGCTCCTGCTCCGAGCATCCGGCGAGCGCTTCCGGCCGCGGAAACGACGCGACTTCCCCGGCCGGTTCTCCATAGGCCCGGCAAAGCCGCGCGACGAGGCCCTTGATTCGCTTGATATTGTTGCACTGCGAAAGCAAAAACGAGCAGAGTGCCTCCCACGGGTCCTGATTCAGAATTCTCAGATCCGGGGCGTAACGCGCCGCCTCCCCCAGCAGCGGGTCAAGTGTGCTGAGCTGTCTGCGGATCGCCCCATAGTCCCGGCCCATGTCGAAATAGCGGGCCCAGAACGGTTCCGCCAGCACGCCGGCCAGGTTTTCCGCCGTCAGGTGAGCGCACCGGTTTCCCGCGCATCCCCGCCATGAGCCGTCGGGCAGGCACTCCCAGCGGAAGCACTGGCCGCAGTCCAGCGTTTGACCCAGCGTGTCAAGATTCATCCTTTTTCCCCCTCTTTCGCTGCAATCAGCGCTTCATTATAACATGGGAGGAAGACCTTCTTCAACTTCCGGCGGAAATACGGATGGTTATCATCATAATTAGGAAAAAGAAAAAAATAGTTTACATAATTTTATATGCATCTTTGTGAATTCCCGCTTTCCACAGTTGTCCCGCCTGACTTATCAACATTTTCCACAGAGTTTTCCACACGTTGTCCGCATATATTATGTCAACGAGTGGAAATACGCGGGGTATAATCGCTTTCGTGCGGCGGCTTTTCCGGGCGGGGGTCCGCGCCCTCCGCCGGAAGAGAAAACTTCGGGGAAAATTCCTGTTGAAGAGTGCAAAATATGGTATAATAATGATGAGACAAAAAACGGTAAAAACGGATGCGGAAACCGCGTCCTGGAACAGGAGAGATACAGCATTGAAAAACGACGGAGAAAAACAGCGGGACACCGGCGTGATCATCGGAAGGAATGCCGTCGCGGAGGCGCTGCGCAGCGGCCGGGCGATTGATAAAATCTGCCTTGCGAAGGGGGAACGCTCCGGTTCCGCCACGGCCCTGACGGCGAAGGCAAAGCAGCGCGGCATCCCGGTCAGGGAGGTGGACCCCAGGAAGCTGGATTTCCTTTGCGGCGGGGCGGCGCACCAGGGCGTGGCAGCCATTGCGGCGGCGAAGGAATATGCGACGGTGGACGATATGTTCCGGCTGGCTGAAGAACGCGGCGAGCCGCCGTTTTTGATTTTGGCCGACGGGCTTGAAGACCCGCACAATCTGGGCGCCGTGCTGCGTGTGGCGGAATGTGCGGGCGCGCACGGGGTGATTGTGCCGGAGAGGCGCAGCGTGGGTCTGACCTGGGCGGTCGGAAAGGCGAGCGCCGGCGCGGTGGAATATGTTCCGGTGGCGCGGGTGAAAAATCTTGTCAGCACGATTGAGGACCTGAAAAAACGCGGGGTTTGGATCTATGCCGCAGATATGGACGGTCAGCCCTGGTGCGGCGTGGATTACACCGGATCGGTGGCGCTGGTCATCGGCTCGGAGGGAGCCGGAGTCGGCCGCCTGGTCAAGGAAAAATCGGATTTTGTAATATCCCTGCCGATCAGGGGAAAGATAAATTCGCTTAATGCTTCCGTCGCGTGCGGCATTCTCTGTTACGAAATTGCCCGGCAGCGGCTCGGAATTAAGACAAAATGACACGGGAGAGCGGATCGCATGGAAGACAACGGAAAAACTCCGCAGAAGAATTATTCGGTCGAAGAAATCCTTGCGGAGGCACGTATGATGAAGGAAAACGGAAAGTCAAAAGCTTCTCCTCCGGCCGCGTCCCCGGAATCTTCTGCGTCCACGGCCCCAGTGACGCGCCAGGCGAAAAACCGGAACGGCGGCCATGAGCGGCCGCAGGACAGAGAGGAGATTTTCAGGGAAGCCCGCTGCGCGCTGAACATGGAGACGGGCGGTGGAGAGAACGGCGGGCGGGAAGAGCCGGCCCAGCCGGAGAAAAAACCGAAAAAGCACCGGTTTCCCCTTTTCCACCGCCGGAAAAAAGAAGAAGAGTTCCATGAGGAAGACGACCTGTATTACGGCCTTCAGCTGCGGCCGCTGGAAGATTACCGCAAAGAGTATGAAAAGACAATTTCTTCGGGGAGCGAGCCTGGGGACTCGGCTGAGAACCAACCCGGGGACGAAACCGGGAACAGCCCGGCGGACGGCGGGAAAGCCGATCTGAACTCCACTTCCAGTTTTCCCTACTTGTTCGACAAAGAAAAGAAAGAAGACCCGGGCATGGCCGAGACCTTCGACCGGATTCACCGGGAACGCCATGAGCGGCTGGAGAAAATCATGCAGCAGGCGGGTCTTGACCCGGACGAGATCCTTCCGCAGGAAGAACCCGTCGTTTCCCCGCAGCCCCCGGCTCCCGGCCCTGCCGCGCCGCCGGTCCCCGGGCCGGTGCCGGAGCGCCCGCACGACCCCGCCGTGACCCCCGGGCCGCAGCGGCAGCCGGAAGTGCGCCCGCCCGTGACCCAACCCGTCCCGGAACTGCCCCCAAAGCCCGAAGTTACTACAAAGGCCGCCGTGCCGCCGCCCGAAAGGAAGGAAACCGCCGAAGAGGCCGTTCCGGAGGCAAAGGGTGAAAAATCGGAGCCTTCCTCCCCGAAGGAAGGCAGCGAAACCGCCGAAGCGGAACAGACCCCGCCCCCGCCGGTCAAAGAGCCGAAGCCCGCCCCTCCGCCGGCAAGGGAGGAACAGCGCACTCCGCCTCCCAGAACGGAACCGGAAGAAAATCCCAGGCCCGGCTACCGCGCGTGCGATGCACCGATTCACGTCATCCGCCCGATTGGCCTGAAAGAGCTTCTGGAGACAGAAGCGGCGCAGTACCCACCCCCCAAGCCTCTGGAGCCGATCCCGCTCCCGCCGAAAGAAGCCGCAAATCCGGCGCAGGAAGAAAGGCCGGAAGAGGAGCCGGTCTCTGAGGCGGAAGAGCCGGAAAAGAGCCCCGCGCCGGAAACGCGGGAATCCGCACCGCCGGAGCTTCCGGAAGAGCCTTCGGCGGAGGAAGAAGCGCCGAAACCGCAGCGCAGCGGGAAAAAGAAGTTCCGTCTGTTTGGCGAAGAAGAGCCGGAAGAGGCGGCACCGGAAGAAAATCCGGCCCCGAAACAGGAAGAGATCGATGACTACACCAATCCGTCGGACGCCCCTTCCATCCGGCACGATCTGCTGCGCAATGTTACGCGCCTGTCGCTCCGCCTTGCCATAACGGGAATTTCAGCCCTGATCCTGCTTGCGGTCGGAATTTTGAGTGAACATCCGGCAATTCTGCCGCCGGAGGTACATATGTTTTTTGACGGCCCGTCGGGCCTGGTGATTCAACTGATCTTCCTTCTCATCGCGGCGGCGTTCAACTACCCGACGTTTTGGAACGGGTTAAAGGGCCTGACTTCGTTTCAGGCAAATGTGGATTCCGCGGTGGCCGTCGCGGTTCTGGCCGCTCTGGTGCAAAACGCCGTGCTGCTGTTTACCGGTGTGCCGCAGGGAAGTCATCTCTATTCCCCGCTTGCCGCCGCGGCGCTTTTTCTCAACACGGCGGGCAAGTTCAGCATGGCGCGGCGCATGTTTGAAAATTTCAGGGTCCTCTGCGCGAAAGGGCAGAAATCCGCCGTGCGTATTTACGGCGATTACAATACGGCCCTGCGCCTTGCCAAAGACTGCGTCGCGGGGGAACCCTGCATCGCCTACCAGTCGGAAGCGGCGTTCCCGGCCAATTTTCTGCGGAATTCCTATGAGCAGGACCCGGCCGACCATATCTCCCGCGTCATGGCCCCGGTGGGGTTCCTGCTTTGCCTGGCGCTCTGTGCCGCCTCCGCATTTTTAACCTCCGGCGGAGCCGTGCAGGCCCTCACCGCTTTGACGGTTGCCTGCTGCGTCTGCGTTCCGTTTGCCAATCTGCTGTGCGTCAATCTGCCGGTTTCGCGCCTGAGCGCCATCGCGCGCCGCAGCGGCTCGATGGTTGCGGGCTGGTCTGCGATCGACCGGTTCAGCAAAACAAATGCCGTGATGCTGGAAGCGCAGGATCTTTTCCCGCGCGGAACGGTGATCCTGAACGGCATCCGCACGTTTGCCGGCCAGCGCATCGACGAGGCGATTTTGGACGCCGCCGCGCTGATGTGCACGGTCGGCGGGCCGCTTTCAGATCTGTTCGATCAGATCATCAAGAGCCGCCGGGAGATCCTGCCGAAGATCAGCCAGCCCGCCTATGAGGACGGGAAAGGCGTGACCGGCGTTGTTTCGGGCCGGCAGATCCTGGTCGGCACCAGCGAGCTGATGCGGGCGCACGGCATAGAACCGCCGTCCCGCGACTATGAGAAAAAATATATTCAGAATGGGAAAAAGCTGGTGTACCTCGCCTCCGACGGATGTCTCGTCGCCATGTTTATCATTAATTACTGTTCCGATCTGCACCGTTCGCAGGAGCTGCGGAGGATGGAGCGCAGCGGGATCAGCCTGATTGTGCGGACCCGGGACCCGAACATCACGCCGCATTTTCTGGCCGAGTGTTTCGGGCTGTATGAGCAGGAAATCACCGTTCTGCCGGAACAGCTTGGCAAAGTTTACGACGGGCTGGTTTCGGCTGAGCCGGATAAGGCGGATGCGCTGCTCCTGACAAAAGGCCGCCCGTTTACAATGCTCCGCCTTTTGGCCGGGTGCGTCTGCCAGCGCGGCAATGTCTCCATTGCCGTTGCGCTGCAGACTGCGGCGGTTGCGCTCGGGTTTGCACTGGTTGCATTCCTGACGCTGTACTCCGGCCTTGCGCATCTCAGCGTAACCGCGCTCACGATCTTTGAGGCATTCTGGACTGCCGCCATCCTGGTCGTTCCCCGCCTGCGCAAGCCCTGAAATCAAAAGGGCGGAGCACTTCCGCAAGCGCTCCGCCCGTTGCATTGTTGACCGAAGGGCTCTGAAGGAAATAGCGCGGCTGAGAGGAAACTCTGCCACGCTATTTCTCTTGAAGAAGTTTAAAAGGATAAGGAGAAAATTCATGTTAAAAATCGGCTGCCACCTTTCGGCGGCGAAAGGATACGCCGCGATGGGGCGCGATGCACAGTCCATCGGTGCGAACACTCTCCAGTTTTTCACGCGCAACCCGCGCGGCGGCAGGGCCCGCAAGCCCGACCCGGAGGACGAAGCCCGTTTTCTTGCGCTGGCGAAAGAAAGCGGCATCGGCCCGATTGTCGCGCACGCGCCCTATACCATGAATGTCTGCTCCGCCGCGGAAAAAGTCCGCGCGTTTGGGCGTTCGGTCCTGGCGGACGACTTGGCGCGTCTGGAGCATCTGCCCGGAAATTTTTACAATTTTCACCCCGGAAGCCACGGCGGGCAGGGCGCTGAAGAGGGAATCCGGGAAGTTGCGGAGGCCCTTAATCAGGTTTTAACGCCGGATCTGCACACAACGGTTCTGCTCGAAACCATGGCGGGCAAGGGAACCGAAGTCGGTCGCAGCTTTGAGGAGCTGCGCGCCATCCTCGACCGTGTCGATCGTTCGGAGAAAATGGGCGTCTGCCTCGACACTTGCCATGTGTTCGACGCGGGATACGACATCGCCGCAGACCCGGACGGTGTGCTGGCGGAATTCGACCGCGTCCTCGGCCTTTCCCGTCTGCGGGCCGTCCATCTCAACGACAGCAAAAATCCGCTCGGCAGCCGGAAAGACCGCCACGAAAAGATCGGGGAAGGGCAGATCGGCTTTGAAGCGCTGCTCCGTTTTGTGAGCCGCCCTGCTTTGCGGGATCTGCCGCTGATCCTCGAAACGCCGAACGACCTTGCCGGGCACGGGCAGGAGATCGCGGCGGTCTCCGCCGCATGGGAAAAAACTCTCGGCGGTTAAAGCAGATCAGAATCCGGAGGCACGTTTTTAGAATCTGTCCAGCAGTTTTCGGACTTCTTTCACAATCTCCCGATCGGACGCGTCGTAAGGTTCCTGTTCGCTATCGCTGAGGCACAGAGTCTGAAACACACCGTATTTCAGCTTTTCCACTTCCTGGGTGAGCAAAATACCTCGCGCGGCTGCTTCCCGGTGAAAAATCGCCGTGATGCGGCGCTCCATATGGTTTGCCTTCCGATTCGTTTCGGCAAGGCCGATTGCCTGGGGAAATGCACGCAGAAACATTTCCACCAATTCGTCCCGCCTGCTGAGAAACAGAAGCTCATAGCCGTCATAGAAAACGAGTTCTATGACCGCGCGCGGATTCAGAAGCGCTGGTTTATTCTGGCAGTAACGGCGGCTTTCCCATTCCGGCAGGGGGTACTGCCGCAGTTCCCGAATGGGAATCTCCTTTGGGTAAGCGGAAAGAACGGCGGAAAAAAACGTGATGCGGCACCGGGGAATGTAAAGCCCGGTCAGCTCGTCTCCGGAAAGGAAAACGCCTGTCCAGGCAAACCGTCGCCGAAGAGGTTCTTCCCAAGTGAATAGGTCGTGATCGGTAACGACCCAGTTGTAGTTCTTCTGCTTATTGCCGATTGCTTTAAACACTGCGGCAAGGTCGCTGCTTCCCAGAAATTTCCGGGCGATTTTCGCGCTTTTCACCGAAATCCCGCTTCCTTTTTTTGTTCTATAGCATTTCCAGTTGAGTTGTATCGTCCGTTTGTGTTATCCCCCGCCTCTGGCGGGGGATAACACATCTTATCGCGTAATTTCGAGTGGAATTGCTATAATAGCATCATAGCAGATAAAATCAGAAAAACATCAAAATGCGTAAATTTTTCGCAGCTTGACATTTTTCAGATTTCCGGATAAGATAAGGCAAAAATCAAAAGGAACTTGGTCTTTTATCAACGGAAAGCGGGGAATTTTATGAAACTGTTTGTCAAATGGCTGGTCTGCCTGGCCGCGCTGTTTCTGGCATGGCAGCTTTTTCCGGGTGGCTTTTTTCTTCTGGGCGGTTGGGCTGCCCTGATTGCCTGCGCCACCATTCTCTGGGTTTTCAATCTGTTCCTGCGTCCCATCCTCCAGATCCTTGCGCTGCCGTTTTCCCTTTTAACCCTCGGGCTGTTCAGCTTTGTGGTCAACGGGATAGTGGTTGCGCTGGCGGCGGCGCTGATCCCGGGAATTATGATCCACGGGCTTGGAATCTGCGTGCTGATTGCCCTGATGGTCTCGGCCGGCAATCTGATGTTTGCCCACCATTGAGGAAAAGCGGAGCGTCCCCGCTTCTGTTGCCTTTCGGGGAAATTCCATTTTTTACGGAAGAGAAAAGTTTCTAGTTTCTTTATTCCCATCAATTTTCAATTCTCTCTGGCATATCATTACAGTATGGGCCATTTTCGGGGGCAGGGGGAATTTGAGTGAAACAGATACGCGGGAAATCGCCCGGAGCGCGGCATGGGCGCTCCGGAGATTCCCCGAAGCAGAGCGCCCGGCGGAAAAAGACACTGCTGGGGATTCTGATTCTGACGGTCGGACTTGCCCTCTTTTTGTTTTTGGCGGCGGCGCTGTGCCGGTCGGTGTCGAATCTGCTTTCCGATCCGGACCGCCTGCGGGCGGCCGTACAGCAACGGCGGGCGGCCGGCGTCCTGATGTTTTTCGGCATTGAAGTGCTTCAAGGGTTTCTACCGATCCCGCTGGAACTGACGACGGTAGCCGCCGGATATGTGTTCGGTCCGTTCGCGGGCCTTTTGCTGACAATCTGCGCGATGCTCTGTTCCACTTCGCTGGTCTATTACTGTTCCAAGCTGTTCGGCCGGCGGTTTTTCCATCTTCTTTTCCCGCGTGGGGAGCACCCGTGGATTCTGCGCGATGCGAAAGTGCGGGACTGGACCACCTGGCTCATCTTTTTAATCCCCGGTTTACCGAAACGTTTGTTTATTTTTTCCGCCGCTTTGGTTCCGCAGAAATTTTCCAAATTTCTGGTCATTTCCACAGTTGCGCGGATTCCGAGCCTGCTGGTTTGCTCGTTCGGCGGGCACGCGCTCGGCAGTGGGGAGTACCGGCAGGCGATCCTTTTGCTCTGCGCCGTTACCGTCCCCGCCGTCGCGGCATTTTTAATCTACCATTCCGCAACCGACAAAAAACACCGGAGAAAAACCGGAAAACAAGACAAATGACCTTTCCCCCGCGCTTGTGCAGGAAAAACGGTGCGGCCGGAGGGAGAAAACTTTTTTAAGCCGTCCTTTTTCGGGAGCGGCTTCCTTTTTTTATCAAAATTCGACAAAGATTACAAAATTTAAAGTTTCCATTGTAATTTTTATTGCAACACGCTATAATAATCATAAATTCGGTGAAGCAAAGGGAGCTTGCTGTCTTGCTTTTTACCCCCCTGAAAGGAGCTGCTACAGTTGAAACAATATGAGGCGAAGCACATTTTGAACATTGCGCTTGCAGGACACAGCGGCGCGGGAAAGACCAGTATAGCCGAGGCCATGCTGTATCTTTCCGGCGCCACCGACCGCCTGGGAAAGGTCGGCGAGGGAAATACCGTCTGCGATTTCGATCCGGAGGAAATCCGGCGGAAAACGTCCGTATTGACTTCGATGGCTCCGCTCGAGTGGAAGAACAGCAAGATCAATCTGCTCGACACCCCCGGTCTGTTCGATTTTGAAGGAGGTCTCTGCGAAGCGGTCCGCGCGGCGGAATGTATGCTGATTGCCGTTTCGGGCAAGGACGGCGTTGCGGTCGGCACCGAAAAGGCGGCGGCGGCCGCGGATGCGCGCGGGCTTTCAAAAATCTTCTTTGTCAACGGCCTCTGCGATGAAAGCGCGGATTTCTATAAGGTCTTTGAAAACCTGAAAGCCTATTTCGGCCCGGCGATCTGCCCGGTGGTCGTGCCGTATATTCAGAACGGCAGGGCCAACATCTATGTCAATGTGCTGGAATACAAGGCTTATGAGTATCGGGGCGGCAAGGCGGTCGAAGTGAAGATGCCGGATATGGGCAGCCGCCTGGAAGGCTTGCGCACCGCGATTTATGAGGCGGTGGCGGAAACCGGCGAAGAGATGTTCGACAAGTATTTTTCCGGCGAGAGCTTTACGCCGGAAGAGGTCATCGTCGGGATCAGCAAAGGGGTCAAGTCCGGGTCGGTTTTCCCCGTTTTCTGCGGGGATGCGGTCCTGCTCAACGGGATTGACCAGCTTCTGAACGGCCTGGTCTGGCTCGCGCCCAGCGCGGCGGAAAAGGCCGGCGAAACCGGAACCGATGAAGCCGGCGGTCCGGTTGAAATCGCGGTGGACGAAACGGCGCCCGCGGCGGCGGTCGTCTTTAAGACCGTTGCGGACCCGTTCGTCGGCAAATTGTCATACCTCAAGGTGATCTCCGGAAAAATCTCTTCCGACAGCGGCCTTGTCAACATGACGACCGGCCGGCCGGAACGCATCGGGAAAGCGGTCGTTCCGCACGGCAAAAAGCAGGAGGATGTTTCTTTCCTCGCGGCCGGGGACATCGGCGCGGTGCCGAAGCTTTCCGCAAAGACCGGGGATACGCTCTGCTCGCCGGAACGCCGGGTGAAACTGGCCCCCGTCGTGTATCCCGTGCCTTCCCTTTCAATGGCCGTTTTGCCCAGGAACAAAGGAGAAGATGACAAAGTGGCGCAGGGAATTCTCCGCCTGACGGAGGAGGATCCCACCCTCCGCTTTTCCAATAACGCCGAAACGCACCAGATGATCATTTCCGGCATGGGGGAGCAGCATTTGGATGTGCTTGCTTCCAAGCTGAAAAAGAAATTCGGGGTCGAAATCAGGCTCGAAACGCCGCGTGTGGCTTACCGCGAAACCATCCGCAAAAAAGTGAAGGTGCAGGGCAAATACAAGAAGCAGACCGGCGGTCACGGCCAGTACGGAGACGTCTGGCTGGAATTTGAGCCCTGCGATTCCGAAGGGCTGGAATTTGGGGAACGCGTGGTCGGCGGCGCGGTGCCGAAAGGATTTTTTCCGGCGGTGGAAAAAGGCCTGCGCGAATGCATCGCGCGGGGACCGCTCGCCGGGTACCCGGTGGTGGGGCTGCGCGCAACGCTGTACGACGGCTCTTACCATCCGGTGGATTCCTCTGAAATGTCGTTTAAGATGGCGGCGGCCCTCGCGTATAAAAACGGGATGCCGAAGGCTTCTCCCATTCTGCTGGAGCCGATTGGCACGCTGCACTGCACCGTGCCGGGCAACGACATGGGCGACCTGATGGGCGAAATCAACAAGCGCCGCGGGCGCGTGCTCGGCATGGAACCAGCGGCGGGCGAGGGCCGGCAGACCATCGAGGCCGAGGTGCCCCAGGCGGAAATGCATGATTTTACCACGTTCGTCCGCCAGGCGACGCAGGGGCGCGGTTCGTTCACATTTGAGTTTGCGCGGTACGAGGAAGCCCCGCCGCAGGTCGCGCAGAAGGTGATCGCCGCCGCGGCGCCCCGCCAGCCCGCCGAAGCCTGATTTTCCGCCGGACAGAAGTATTTTTTCCGTCTCCCGGGCATATGTATTTGCCTGAGGGGGCGGATTTATGTTTGTCATTTCGGTCAAAACAAAAAAGAGAAAGATGATCGCCATTCTGGCAGCGGTCCTTGTGGTTGCCACCGCAGCCTTCGCCGCGGTCAAGCTGAGCCATTCCGCGCCAACCGCCAGCAGTGGAGGGAAAAAATACAACCTTTCCGCTTCCACCGATGAGGAACGCATCGCTTTTTTCCAGCAGTTCGGCTGGAAAGTGAACCCGAGCCCGGTCGTTGCCGGCGAGGTCACCATCCCGCAGAAGTTTGACGATACTTACACCAGGTATAACAATATCCAACAGGAGCAGGGGCTGGATCTCACCCCGTACGCGGGCAAAACCTGCAGGCAGTGGGTGTATGAAATCACAAATTATCCGGAGCAGGAGATCATGCGGGGCACCCTGCTGGTTTACGGCGGCCGTGTGATCGGCGGGGATCTCTGCACGCCTGCGCTGGACGGCTTCATGACCGGATTTGGAGGGCAGGTCAACAGCAAGGACTACAGCGCCAATGAGCCGACCCTTGCGCGGGAAAACGACGGTTCCCTGACGATGGAGTCAGCCAATCCGGTTTCCTCCGGAGTGGTGGAGGCAAAGCCGAAGGCTTCCTCCGAAATCCCCGCCAACGCCTGGCCGACCGACTGAGCGGGCCCTTCAGCCGCTTTTGGCCGCGCTCCGGCCGCGGGGGCCGTTTGTGCGCCGCCGCTTGATCTTTGCCGAAAGGATGGGTATACTAGATTTCATCGGAAAGGGAGGACAGCGGATGGGACTGGAGCGGCTGGATAAAATTCTGGCTTCGCAAAACCTGGGGAGCCGGAAAGAGGTCGGCGCGCTGATCCGTGCGGGGCGGGTCGCAGTCAACGGGGCGGCGGTCAAAAACCCGGCGGGGAAGGCCGACCCGGAAAAAGACGGGATTGCGGTAGGCGGCCGCAGCCTAAAGTACAGAGAATATCTCTACCTTATGATGAACAAACCGGCGGGTGTGCTTTCGGCTTCGCGCGACCTGCACGCTAAAACGGTCGTGGACCTTCTTCCTCCCGAATTCAGGAGGCACGGCGTTTTCCCCGCCGGCCGGCTGGACCGTGACACCCGCGGGCTTTTGATCCTGACCGACGACGGCAGCTTTGCCCACAGAATGCTGTCGCCGAAAAGCCATGTCACAAAATGGTATGAGGCCTCTTTGAGCTCCCCGGTCTCAAAAGAGGACATCCTCTCTTTCCGGCGCGGCCTGCCGTTGCCGGACGGCACAGTCTGCCTGCCCGCGGAGCTTTCCGTCCTGCGGGAGGGAGAGCATTCGGCGGCGCTAACCGGGGTGAGGGAAGGAAAATTCCACCAGGTCAAACGGATGTTTGCGGCGAGAAATAACCGCGTGCTGTCCCTCCGCCGCGTGCGGATCGGCGGCCTTGCGCTGGACCCGGGTTTGCCGGAAGGCGCCTCACGGGAACTTACCAGGGAAGAAACGGCGCTGGTGTTTCAGCAGGAGTGTTGCTAAAAGAGACGAAAGCAGCCCTCCTTTTTTGTAACGGGGAAAGGGCTAAAATAAACGAAAATCCCTCCTGCGCTTTGTGTTTTATCGGATTTTCATAAAGCATACAAAGAAACTTTGGGTAAAAAGAGTCTGTTCATTCCCTCTTTATTCTGCTATGATAATTTTAACGACTGAATCAGAGTTGACGGTTCCGAACGTCTTTCAGCAAAGAAACAGAACATGCAGGAGGTTTGAATATGGCAAGTGTAACACTCAAACATATCTATAAAGTTTACAGCGGAAATGTCACCGCCGTTACGGATTTTAATCTGGAAGTAAAAGATAAAGAATTCATCATCCTGGTCGGACCTTCCGGGTGTGGAAAATCAACCACGCTGCGGATGATCGCCGGGCTGGAAGAAATTACAAAGGGAGAGCTCTATATCGGGGACACCCTTTCGAACGAAGTAGCCCCGAAAGACCGCGACATTGCGATGGTCTTTCAGAATTATGCGCTGTACCCGCATATGACGGTATTTGACAACATGGCGTTCGGCCTGAAACTGCGCAAGGTCCCGAAAGACGAGATCCAGCGCCGTGTGGAAGAAGCCGCGCGGAACCTGGACATCGACCATCTGCTGGACCGCAAGCCGAAGGCGCTTTCGGGCGGGCAGCGCCAGCGCGTGGCCTTGGGACGCGCCATTGTGAGGAACCCGAAAGTCTTTCTGCTGGACGAACCGCTTTCCAACCTGGACGCCAAGCTGCGCGCCCAAATGAGGACGGAAATCGCCAGGCTGCACCAGAGGCTGGGCACGACTTTCATCTATGTCACTCACGACCAGACCGAAGCCATGACGATGGGCGACCGCATCGTGGTGATGAAAGACGGGTTCATCCAGCAGGTGGACACACCGCAGAACCTCTACGATTACCCGGTCAACCAGTTCGTCGCGGGATTTATGGGATCGCCGCAGATGAATTTTCTCGACGGAACCGTCCAAAAATCCGGAGCGGACTATGCGTTTCAGTTCGGCCGGTACAGCGTCCCGATTCCGGCCGGCAAAAATCAGGACGATGTGCTGAAGGATTACGCCGGAAAAAAGGTCGCGTTCGGCATCCGGCCGGAGCATGTGCATGATGAGCCGGAATTTTTGGCGAAGGTGCCAGCGGAAAGCATTGTGGAAGCCGATGTCGAAGTAACGGAGCTGATGGGCGCGGAAACTTATCTGTACCTGAACTGCGAAAAGACCAATCTCACCGCGCGGGTTTCCCCCACTTCTACGGCGAAGTCCGGGGATCGCATCAAAGTTGCGTTTGACCTGAGCAAGCTTCATCTTTTCGACCGGGAAACCGAAAAGACCATTCTGAACTGAATTTGCTGTGCAAAAAGGCAGCCGCACGGACTCAAAAAAGTCCGCGCGGCGCTATTTTTTGGGGAAACCGTTCAATCTTTTGCGCTTTTTTCCAATTATACGAAAAATACCAGTTGAAATCTACTCCGTTTTTATGTATTATAGATATAGTTTCGCAATTTCTGTACGATTAATTTCGGTGGATTCGATAGATTGGAAATGAGGAATACTATGTCTAACAGGCTATTTCAGGGCGTCATCCATCAGATGAAGGACGCAATTGACCGCACAATCGGAGTCATTGACGAGACTTCCGTCATCATTGCATGCAGCGAACTGGGAAAGATCGGCGAGGTCAACGAAAGCGTAACGGCGGAATCGCTTGTTGCTTCCGGCACTTTTGTCGTCAATGGGTACACCTACCGCTCTTTCGGAAGCCGCCCCCGCCCGGAATACGCAGTGTTTGTTTCCGGCAGCGATCCGGAGGCCGGCCGGTATGCCTCCGTTCTGGCCGTTTCGCTCAGCAGCATCAAGCAGTTTTACGATGAGAAATACGACCGCAGCAACTTTATTAAAAATGTGATTCTGGACAATATCCTTCCCGGCGATATTTATCTTAAGGCGCGGGAGCTTCATTTTAATTCGGACGTCAGCCGCGTCTGCATGCTGATTCGGATCACAAATAAAACGGACATCTCTGCGTTTGACGTGATCCAGAACCTGTTCCCGGACAAAAACAAGGACTTTGTCATCAATATCAATGAGACCGACATCGCCCTGGTCAAGGAAATCAAGCCTGGCATCGACATGAAAGATCTGGAAAAACTGGCCAATTCAATCGTCGACACGCTTGGCGGCGAATTTTACACGCACTGCGTTGTCGGCATCGGCACCATCGTGACCGGCATCAAGGACCTGGCCCACTCGTTCAAAGAGGCTCAGGTTGCGCTGGAGGTTGGGAAGGTGTTCGACACGGAGCGCCTGATCGTCAGCTATGACAACCTCGGCATCGCGCGCCTGATCTATCAGCTTCCCACCACACTGTGTGAAGCGTTTTTGAAAGAGGTCTTCAAGCGCGGTTCCATTGATTCGCTGGATCATGAAACGCTTTTTACCATTCAGCGCTTTTTTGAAAACAACCTGAACGTATCCGAGACTTCGCGCAAGCTGTTTGTGCACCGCAATACGCTGGTGTACCGCCTGGAGAAGATCAAGAAGATCACAGGCCTGGATCTGCGGCAGTTTGAAGACGCCATTGTGTTCAAAGTGGCCCTGATGGTAAAGAAATATCTCTCTTCCAATCCTGTAAAATATTAACAGGAAAGCCCAGTCCAATAAAAAGTTACAAAAACATTACAAAATAATTCAATACTAGAACTAAAACTAGAAAGCCCATTGGTATGATGTTAACGTGCCGACGGGCTGTGTTTTTTGCAGCCCGGTATGCAAAATTCGGTAAGGGAAATCGTGGCAATGTGGTTATGATATAGATGGAGAGATGAAATTGATAGAATTTCAGAATGTGAGCAAGGTCTACTCCAACGGGACCAAGGCACTGAAGAATGTCAATCTTCATGTGGATGACGGGGAGTTTGTTTTTATCGTAGGTTCTTCCGGCGCGGGCAAAAGCACCTTTTTAAAACTGATCACCTGTGAAGAGCGGCCGAGCCAGGGCGAGATCGTTGTGGGAGATCAGAAACTTTCCCAGGTGAAGCGGGGGGAAGTGCCGTACCTGAGACGCATGATGGGGATGGTGTTTCAGGATTTCCGGCTGATTCAGAAAATGACGGTTTATGAGAATGTGGCGTTTGCCATGCATGTGGTCGGCGCTTCCAGCCGGGAAATTCGCAGGCGTGTGCCGTACATACTCGGGCTGGTTAATTTGCAGGGCAAGGCGGACTGCCATCCGCGGGAGCTTTCCGGTGGGGAGCAGCAGCGGGTGGGTCTTGCGCGCGCACTGATCAATTCCCCGCGTCTGATCATCGCGGACGAGCCTACCGGAAACATTGATCCGGCTCTTTCCTTCGAAATCGTCGACCTGTTCAGCGAGATCAATAAGCGCGGCACCACAATCCTGATGGTGACGCACGAACATTCCCTGGTGAAGCATTTTGGCCACCGGGTGGTTGAAATCCATAACGGCTCCGTCGTTGCAGACAGCTGTAACTGGGAGGCGCGCCATGAATAATATCCGATACTTGTTCCGGGAAGGCGTGCGGAATATCTGGAGCAACCGGACCATGTCGCTGGCTTCCATCGGCGTGCTGGTCTCCTGCCTGCTCTTGACGGGCGCTGCGGTTCTGTTTTCGATGAATATCAGCGCCGCGATGGCGACGGTGGAGGGGACCAATTCAGTCCGGGTCTACATGGACAAGGGCCTCCCGGTTCTGTCTTCGCTCAAGGTCGGTGAGCAGATCAAAAAACTGGACAACATCAAAAGCTGCCAGTTCATCTCCAAAGACGACGCGCTCCAGAAGGTGATGGGGATGATCGGTCAGAAGGATTCCACGCTGCTCAAGGATATGACCGGGAAGGATAACCCCCTGCCGGATGCTTTCCAGGTTTCCTTTCAGGATCTGTCAAAATACAAGAACACGGTCGCACAGATCAAACAGATTCAGGGGGTCTCATCCGTCAACGACTATTCCGATGTGGCGGCGAAGCTGACCAATCTGGACCACCTGGTGACAACGGTCGGATTCTGGATTATCCTGCTGCTCAGCCTGGTTTCGCTGTTTATTATTTCCAATACCATCCGTGTGACCATGTTTTCGCACAGGCTTGAAATTAACATTATGAAATCCGTGGGCGCAACCAACTGGTTTGTGCGCGTGCCGTTCATTGTGGAAGGTGTTTTCATCGGGCTGCTTTCGGGTCTGCTCAGCAGCATGATCCTTTGCCTGCTCTACGACAAGCTGACCGGAACGCTGACTTCCATCACGCTGTTTTCCCCGCTTGACATCGGACCGCTCCAGTGGAGGATCACCTTGCTGTTCCTGGTGGCCGGAGCTTTGTTCGGCGCGATCGGAGGAGTCATTTCCATTGGGAAATATTTAAAGAAGGAAGGGGGAGAAATCGTTGAGTGGTAACAGAAACGGGAAGATTCTTGCTGCGGTCATGGCGGCGCTGATGCTGATCTTTTCCGTCCCGGCGGTCCAGCCGGCGGAAGCATCGTCCCTGAGCACCCTGCAGCAGAAACAGAGCAGCCTGAAGCAAAAGAAAACTCAGGTGGACACGCAGATCCAGAGTTTAAAAAACGATAAGGCGAAAAAACAGCAGTATAAAGCGGCGCTGACGACGCAGATTAACACGGTAGAGGAACAAATTGACAATCTGAGCGCTCAAATCGCAGACCTCAACAGCGATATCAACGAGAAAGAGGGCCAGATTGCCAAAAAGCAGAAAAATATTGATGCGGATTTTGCAAGGCTGAAGGATCGGCTGTATGCAATCTATCTGACGGGCGACGCTTCTACTCTGGAAGTGATCCTGAATGCGAAAAGCGTGATGGATCTGGCCGACAAGACGGAGATCATGCGGGCGGTGACCCAGCACGACACGGATCTGATCAACCGGCTCAAGGATGAAATGCAGTCCGTCTCCGACCAGAAGGCGGACATTGAAAAGAACCGGGACACCGTGGCGGCAAATAAAAAGGAATACGACGAAAAACAAACCGAGCTGACACAATATATCAATGAAGCCAATCAGGCGATTGCCGACATTTCCTCCAGCCAGTCCGCGGCGGAATCGCAGAGCGAGGCGCTGGCTAAGCAGGAAGATGAAGCCGGCGCGGCGGTTGACAAATGGTACCAGAATTATTACGCCTCCCTGCGCAAAAAAAATCAGTCCTCGCACAAAAGCACCGGCAAAAGCACCGGGGGAAGCACCGGCGGAAGCACCGGCGGAAGCGATACAGGGGGCGGCAGCGGCGGCTATGTCAGCACGGGTCAATTTATGTGGCCGGTGCCGAGCTGCACCAATATCACAAGCCCGTACGGCTCGCGCAGCGGCGGTTTCCATAAGGGAATTGACATTTCCCGCGGCGGCATCTACGGCGCATCGGTCGTCGCGGCGGACTCCGGCCGGGTGATTCAGGCGGGGTACGGCAACTACGGAACCGGCTACGGCGGCTACGGCAATGTGGTCGCCATCGACCATGGCGGCGGATATTCCACGCTGTACGGGCATTTGAGCAGCGTGGCGGTCAGCTGTGGGCAGCAGGTGACAAAAGGGCAGGTCATCGGCTGTGTCGGTTCCTCCGGGCAGGCAACCGGGCCGCATCTGCATTTTGAGATCCGTGTGAACGGAGTCGCTCAGAACCCGATGAACTGGTTCTGAACAGCCGGTTCCTCCAATCAACAGGAAGGAATGAGGGCAATGGGCAAAAAATTCTCGCTGGGCGCCATGGTATCTGCTGCGGCCATCTCGGCAGCGGTGGCGGTTTCGCTGACCTATGTCTATGCCATGAACAGTTTTAATGCCAAAGTGGCCGATATCAACGAGCGTCAGGCTATGTACCAGAAGCTGAGCGAAATCGACCAGAAGGCGCGGCGGGATTATATCGCCTCCATTCATGAAAAAGCCCTGACGGACGGAATCTGTGCCGGCTATGTCGCCGGCCTGGGGGACTCCCACGCGCAGTATCTCTCCGCGAAAAAGTATAAAGAATATCTGGCCGCAAACGGAGCGCAAAACGTCGGCGTCGGGATAAAAACCGTGCAGGATGCCGACGGCAATATGGAGGTGACGGAGGTCCTGCCGAATTCCCCCGCGGAAACGACCGGCCTCAAAAAGGGCGATGTCATCGTAAAGATGGATGGCAAAGAAATTGCCCGCATCACCTACGGCACGGCGCTGACCAAACTGGACGGTACGGCGGGGACCAAAGTGACGCTGGGTGTCCTGCGCCCAAAAACGCAGGGGGCTTCCTCTTCCTCCGGCGCCGCCGCGGCGGACAGCCTCACATTCACCCTAACGCGCGCGGAGTACACAAACCGGACCATCACCTACTCCATGATCAACGGAAACATTGCCTATCTGAAAATTTCGGAATTTACGGGGGACACGCCGGCAAACTTCGGCACGGCGCTGAATAAGCTGACCGGGGAAAAGGCCTGCGGCATCGTTGTGGATCTCCGCAACAATCCGGGCGGAAATGTTGAGGACGCCGCAAAAGTGCTGGATCTTCTGCTCCCCGCTGGCAACACGGTCAGCACGCGTGACAAAAGCGGCAAGATCACGGTGGAGTACACCTCGAAATCCGGCGAGATCAACCTGCCGGTCAGCGTGGTGATGAACCGCGAAACTTATGGAGCGGCCGAACTCTTCGCCGCGGATATCCGGGATTTCAAAAAGGGAATGCTGGTCGGGGAGAAAACGGCGGGCTATGGCACAAAAGATGAGGCCGTGCCGCTTTCCGACGGCTCCGCAATGCTTCTTCCCGTCGCGGATTATCTGACCGTCGGCGGAAAGACTTTTCAGGGAACCGGGATCGAACCGGAGATCAGTAAGAGCCTGACCGATGCCCAGAACGAGCTCCTTCTGCGCAATCGGCTGCCGTTTGATGCGGATCCGCAGATCCAGGCGGGCGTGACGGCGCTGATCCGCCAGGGGGCTCCCGTGCAGCGGACCCCGGGCGTTTCCTCTGTCCCCGCTGCGGGGGCGGATACGGACTGATTTCCAGTTTTCATCCCCGCTTTTATTGACAGGATGGAGCTGCTCCACTATAATAAAGGAATAAATTATGCTAGTTTCAAACTTTTGATTTTCGGTCTAATCGAAAAGGGTGGTAATAGAATGGTAAAACAGGTAGTCCTGACAAAGGAAGGCCTTGAAAAGCTGGAAAAAGAGCTTCATGAACTGAAGGGCGTCAAGCGAAAAGAAGTTGCCGAAAAGATCAAGGTTGCCCTTTCTTTCGGCGACCTGTCTGAAAACAGCGAGTACGACGAGGCGAAAAACGAACAGGCCATCATCGAGGCGCGCATCGCGGACATCGAAGTCATGATGAAAAATGTCCGGGTGATCAATGAGAGCGAAATGAGCGGCGAAAACGTGCATATCGGTTCCAAAGTGGAACTGCGCGTCGCCAATCCCAAGACCGGGACCAGCAATGTGGTCAATTACCGGCTGGTCGGTTCCAACGAGGCAGACCCGGCCAACGGCTGTATTTCGGATGAATCCGCAGTCGGCAAGGCGTTGCTGGATCATGGAATCGGCGACAAAGTGACGGTGGAAGCACCCGTCGGCCCGATGGAATATGAGATCCTGACCATATCCAGATAAAATTTCGGGCAGGTGCGGCCGGCGGGCTGCCCTGCCCTTTTTTTATCCTGCCCCCCGGTGCGGGGACAAAGGAAATAATTTTCGATTTAGGAGAATGAACATGAACCAGGGCACACAAGGCACAACGGAAGAAACCAATCATACGCAGGACCAGGAAAACAAAAGTGAAGCGGAAATCCGGCGGGAAAAACTGAGCGCGCTGCAAAAGGCGGGGAAAAATCCGTTTTCCATCACCACCTGTCCCTGCGACCATTCGGCCGGGGAAATCCGCGAGCATTTTTCCGAACTGGAAAACAAAGACGTCTGCATTGCGGGCCGGATCATAAGCTGGCGCGACATGGGCAAGGCCGGTTTTATGGATCTTTACGACCGCAGCGGCAGGATTCAGATTTATCTGAAAATCGACCAGGTCGGAGAGGAAAGCTATACCGATCTGAAAAACTATTGGGATGTCGGCGATATCATCAGCGTCAAGGGATATGTTTTTAAGACCCGTCGCGGAGAGATCTCCGTCCATGCGCGTCAAATCCGCCTCCTTTCCAAGTCGCTGCTTCCCCTGCCGGAAAAGTTCCACGGCCTGAAGGACACGGATCTGCGGTACCGCCAGAGGTATCTCGACCTGATTATGAACCCGGAAGTGAAGGAAACCTTCCTCAAGCGCAGCAAGATTATCAAGACGATCCGCGCCGTTCTCGACGGGATGGGCTATATCGAAGTGGAGACGCCGGTTCTCAGCACCATCGCGGGCGGAGCGACGGCGCGCCCGTTTGTGACGCATCACAATACGCTCGACATCGACATGTACCTGCGCATTGCGACGGAACTGCATTTAAAGCGCCTGATTGTCGGCGGGCTGGAGCGCGTGTATGAAATCGGGCGAATCTTCCGCAACGAGGGAATGGACGTCAAGCACAACCCGGAATTCACCACGATCGAAATGTATGAAGCCTACACGGATTATCACGGTATGATGGACCGCACCGAAAAACTGATCCGCGAGAGCGCTCTGGCAGCCTGCGGAACCGATCAGATCACCTATCAGGGGGAAAAGATCAGCCTTGCCGCACCGTTTGCCCGCCTTTCGATGAATGATGCGATCCGCCAGTACACCGGAGTCGATTTTCTGTCCTTCAAGGGAGATACGGAGCGTGCAAAGCAGGAAGCGGCCCGGCTCGGCCTGGAGCTGAAACCGACGGATGCCTGGGGCGATATTATGGCGCGCGCGTTCGATGAAAACGTGGAGGATAAACTTTTGCAGCCCACCTTTATTTACGATTACCCGGTGGAGGTTTCCCCGCTGACCAAACGGAAGCCGGACCTGCCGGAACTGGTGGAGCGCTTTGAACTGTATGTGGCTCATTGCGAGCTTGCAAACGCCTATTCGGAGCTCAACGACCCGATCGATCAGAGGGAGCGCTTTGTTCACCAGATGGAGCTGCGCGCTTCCGGCGACGAGGAAGCAAACATGATTGACGAAGATTTCCTCACCGCGCTGGAGTATGGCATGCCGCCGACCGGAGGCATGGGCATGGGGATCGACCGCCTCGTCATGCTTTTAACAGACAGCCCTTCCATTCGCGACGTGCTGCTGTTCCCGACGATGAAGCCGAAGGAAGACTGACGGAAACCGACATAAAATTTTTATAGTTTATTCATTCTTGCTTTTAGAAAGTAAGGTATCATTCAATTTATAAAACAATAACCTGGGACAAAAACTATACAGGCGGAATGAGGGAGGAAGATCAGAAATGGCGGCAGGGAAGATCCTTGTGGTGGACGACGACCAGAATATCTGTGAATTGCTGCGTCTGTACCTGGAAAAAGAAGGGTACAATGTAGTCCTGGCGCACGACGGCAAAAAAGCCCTGGAGGAATTCGACAGAGAGAACCCGGACCTGATTCTGCTGGATATTATGCTTCCGGAATTGGACGGCTGGCAGGTCTGCCGCGAGATCCGGAAAAAATCACAGTGCCCGATCATCATGCTGACCGCGAAAGGCGAAGTGTTCGACAAAGTGCTGGGGCTGGAACTCGGCGCGGACGATTATGTGGTCAAGCCGTTTGAGGCGAAAGAGGTGGTGGCGCGAATCAAAGCGGTGCTGCGCCGGATGGGCAAGAATAATAACGACACGGTGAAAGAAGTCAAGTATGACAAACTTTCCATCAATCTGACCAACTATGAACTGAAGGTCAACGGCGTTCAAATCGACACGCCGCCCAAAGAGATGGAGCTGATTTATCACCTGGCGAGCAACCCAAACCGCGTGTTCACGCGCGACCAGCTCCTCGACGAGGTCTGGGGGTTCGACTACTACGGCGACAGCCGTACGGTAGACGTCCATATCAAGCGCCTGCGCGAAAAACTGGAAGGGGTTTCCGACCAGTGGGAACTGAAAACCGTTTGGGGCGTCGGCTATAAATTTGAGGTAAAGGAAAAGGATTAAGCCGGAGAGACCTCTCCGGGGGGATGCAATGCAGAGAACCCTGTTTAAAAAATACCTGAGAATTACGTCTTTGGTCATTATCGTCAGCTTCTTCCTCCTCAGCTTTGTCCTTCTGGTTGCAATTTCAAGTTACTGGCAGTCGGAAAAAAAGGATCTGCTTCGCAAAAATGCAGAAAGTGTGGCAAAGATTGCGTCCGACAGCGTCATCACGGTCAACCAGAACGAGTATCAGGTGGACGGGGTGAGGATGCAGACCTTTATCCTTGCCTTTGCAGACAACATCAATGCGGACATCTTCGTGACAAAACAAGATGGGCAGACACTGCTGGCAGCTTACGGAAGCGGCGGAAATGTAGACAGCACCAGGCGGATCGGCCCCAAGATCATGAACAAGGCGTTGAGCGGGGGCTATTCCGCGGAAGGGACGATGGACGGCTTTTACAACCAGCGGTATTATATCGTCGGGGTGCCGATTTCCGTGTTGGTAAAAGGGGCCCCCGTGCAGATCGGCGCGGTGTTTGCCGCCTCCAGCGTCAAAGCCTTCAATGCGTTTCGGCTCGACATTCTGAAGATGATTCTCTTTGCAGGCCTTGCGGCGTTTGCAATTTCTTTCTGTGTCATCTGGCTGTTTTCCTACAAGCTAGTGCAGCCGCTGCGCAACATGGCGGCTGCGGCCCGCTGTTTCGGGGAGGGAAACTTTTCCGTACGCGTGCCCGTCACCAGCCAGGACGAGATCGGCCAGCTTGCGGTCGCGTTCAACAACATGGCGGATTCCCTCGCTTCTTCAGAGCATGTGCGGCGCGATTTTATCGCAAATGTATCGCATGAGCTGAAAACGCCGATGACAACGATCGCCGGATTTATCGACGGCATTCTCGACGGGACGATCCCGCCCGAAAAACAAAGCCATTACCTCGGTATCGTGTCGCAGGAAGTCAAGCGCCTTTCGCGCCTGGTGCGCACCATGCTGGACCTTTCCCGCATCGACAGCGGCGAGCTGCGGCTGCGGCCCGCGCGGTTCGACTTGACCGGCGTTGTGCTTTCGGTTATGCTCTCGTTTGAGCAGGCAATCGAAAACAAGAAAATTGAGGTGCGGGGGCTGGAAAACGCTGAAAGCCTGTTTGTGGACGGCGACCCGGACATGATTCACCAGGTCGTGTATAATCTGGTTGACAACGCCGTAAAATTTACTAACGAAGGCGGATACATCGAAATCGAGCTCCGCGATGAGGAGGACCGCACGGTTGTTTCCGTAGAAAACAGCGGCGACGGCATTTCCCCGGATGAGCTGCCAATGGTGTTTGAACGCTTTTATAAGACGGACAAATCCCGCAGCCAGGACCGCAAGGGGATGGGGCTTGGCCTCTATATTGTCAAGACAATCATCCGACTGCACGGCGGGGAGATCTCCGCCAAAAGCGTGTGGCATGAAAACTGCCGGTTTGAGTTCTGGCTGCCGAAGCACTTGGAAGAAACGCCCGAAACGCCCGACGGCCAGCGCCGTTTGGTAGAGACCCACGGTGAGGAGCCGAAAGAAAAACCACAAAAAAAATAAAGGGGCTTTTTTATGAACGACAGCGGATTCGATCCGAATAAGGAAAAAGACCCGTGGGAATACGGAGACCGCCAGACCGACCGGCCGGAAGAAGAAAAAAATCCGGCGCCGCAGGATGCGCTGCCTCCGAAAACGGAGGAAAAAGCCGTTCCTCCGCCGAAAGAGGAACCGCCAAAAGAGGATACGGCTGGCTCAAACCCGCCTTCGGGGGAAGAAAACCGGCAGGGTCCGCAGGGATCCGGGCAGAAGAACCCGGGCACACCGTATTATCCCCCCTACAACCCTTATGGGCCGCCGCCGTACGGATATGGCTCCCCTTATGGGCAGGGGAATCCCTATGGGCCGCCCGGAACCGGAAGCCCGCAGGGGCCCCTTCCGCCGCATGATAATCCTTACGGGCCACCGCCGTACTGGAACCATTCCGTAAACGGGCAGTATGGCCAGCAGCCGGGCCGGCCGCCCGAACCCCCGAAAAAAATGACCACCGGACTCAAGGCGCTTCTCTGGGTGTTTGGAATTTTGGTGGGGGTGCTGGTTATCGCGACCGCCGTTTACTCTTACCGGGTGGCTCACCAGAATCCGGCGACAGCCTCCAGCGGAAGTCCGTCGTCCTCTTCCAGCAGCGCGGCAAACACACCTTCGTCAAGCGGACTGATCGGTGGCGTGGAGGGAAACGGAACAAATCCGGGATCAAAAGGGATCGCCGTACAGCCGCATCCGACCGGTACCGAGATAACCGCGACAGAAGCTTACAAGCGGGTAATCCAGAGCGTGGTCGGCGTTCAGACGACGATCCAGCAGGAAGAAACCAGCGAGGGGACCGGCATCATCGCTTCTTCAGACGGATATATTCTGACCAATGCGCATGTTATCAATAATTCCAAGGCATACCCTGTCAAAGTGATTTTGCACAACAACAAAGCCTACCAGGCGAAAGTGGTCGGGTACGATAAGACCTCCGACCTTGCGGTGCTGAAAATCAATGCGAAGGGACTTTCCCCGGCTATTTTCGGTTCTGTGGACGGTATGCAGGTCGGCGACCGCGTCATTGCGATCGGCAACCCGGGCGGCCTGAGCTTTGCGGGTTCGCTGACCGGCGGTTATATTTCGGCGCTGGACCGCTCGATTGAGGAGCACAGCGACAATGGAATGACCTATATTCAGACGGATGCGGCGATCAACCCCGGTAATTCCGGCGGGCCGCTGGTGAATCTGTACGGCCAGGTCATCGGCATCAACTCCAATAAAATTGTTGCAACCGGGTATGAGGGAATGGGATTCGCAATCCCTGTCAGCCGCGCTAAGACCATCATCGACAATTTGATCGCCCATGGCTATGTGTCCGGGAGGACGCGGCTTGGCATCAAGGCCAAAACAGTGGAGCAGATTTACACGCAACTTTACGGATACCCGCAGGGAGTGCTGATCGTTGGGGTCGACTCCGACAGCGGCCTGAAAAGCAGCGGCGTGGTGCAGGGCGATATCATCACGGAAGCGGACGGCACCAAGATCACCGACATGGATGGCCTGTATGCGGTGCTGAACCGCCATAAGCCGGGCGACACAATTAAGATGAAAGTTTACTCCACCTCCCTTTCGGAGACCGCGGGCGGCAAGAAAGCCGGCACTACGCGGGAAGTCAGCGTCAAACTGCTGGAAGACAAGGGAGAAACGCAATAAAGGAATCAATTTCGGCCGGTTCTGCCATAAGGGCGGAGCCGGCTTTTTGCATCCGGGCCGCGCTGCGGGGCGCGTGAAGTCCTGCGCGCGAACCGGCGGATCTGTTACAGAAAGGAGCGCAAAGAAATGAGAGCAAAAAAGCGGGCGGTCATCGTAGGCGGCGGATGGGCCGGCTGCGCGGCGGCGGTTTCTGCGGTCAAGTGCGGGATGGAGGCCGTGCTGCTGGAGCGGACGGATCTGCTGCTCGGCACGGGCCTGGTCGGCGGCATCATGCGCAACAACGGGCGTTTCACGGCGCAGGAAGAATGTACGGCGCTCGGCGGCGGAGAACTGTTCCATATTACGGATGAGAACAGCCGCCATAAGAATGTCGATTTTCCGGGGCATCGGCATGCGAACCTGTACGATGTGACGAAAACGCCGGCGGCAGTTGAGAAATATCTCGGTGAGATCGGCGTGCGGGTCGGGTACCAGACGCGCATCGGGAAGGCGAACGCCGCGGACGGGGTGCTTCGCAGCGTGACGGACGGTGCCGGCCGCACTTTTGAAGGCGATGTTTTCGTCGACGCGACCGGCTCCGCCGGACCGCAGGGCAACTGTGCAAAATATGGGAACGGATGCGCAATGTGCATCCTGCGCTGCCCGAGTTTCGGCGGCCGGGTCAGCCTGACGGCGCTTGCGGGCGTTGAGGAAATTCAGGGGAAGAATGCGCTGGGCGGTATCGGTGCGATGAGCGGTTCCTGCAAGCTGCTCAAGGAGTCGCTTTCACCCGCCCTCCGGGCGCAGCTCGACCGGACGGGCGTGGCGGTGATCCCGCTGCCGGCGGAACTGACGGAAGATCATCTTGCAAAAAAAGCGTGCCAGCAGTATGCGCTGCCGGAATACAAAGAAAATTTGATTTTGCTTGACACCGGCCACGCGAAACTGATGGCCTCATTTTTCAACCTGCGCAAGCTCCGCCGAGTCCCCGGTTTTGAGGCCGCGCGCTATGTGGACCCTTACGCGGGCGGACGCGGAAATTCGATCCGCTTTCTGGCGATGGCACCGCGCGACGACGCGCTTGTGGTAAAGGGAATGAAAAATCTGCTCTGTGCGGGGGAAAAAGCGGGCTTGCTGGTCGGCCACACGGAGGCGATTGTAACCGGGTCGCTCGCCGGATTCAACGCCGCGCGGCTGGCGTGCGGAAAAATGCCGCTCATTCTGCCGCGGGAGCTTGCCTGCGGCGAGGCGATCGCCTTTGTGCGGGAGCAGATGGGGCTGCCGGGCGGCCTTGAAAAGAAATACACGTTTTCCGGCTCCGTGCTGTTTGCCCGGATAAAGAGCCTGGGCCTGTATTCCACCGACCCGGAGGAAATCCGGCAGCGGGTGGAAAACCTTGGAATGACGGGAGTCCTGCGTCCGTCTTCTGCCTGTTGAAAATTGCTTTGCACCGCTGTTTTCGGATTCTTTCGCCGGGACGGTGTCATTTTTCCCGGATGGATCTATACTGTTAATAGATGTTGCAAGAAACAGGAAATGCCGCGCTGAATGCGCAAAGAGAAAAGACACTTTAAGGAAAAATTCTTAAAGCATCTTTCTTTTTTAGCAAACAGCGTGAAAATCAGGTCAAAAAATCCCGGCCGGAAAGCGAAAGGAAGATGCGCCATGGTTGCCGGTACTTTTAAGCAGGAGATCCTGAAAGTCTACAATAATGTGAACAGACAGATATTCAACACCGGTGTCAGGCAGCAGAATGTGGAGTTCGTCGGGGACAAAATCATTATTTTCTCCCTGAACACCCGGGTCCCCGCATTGAAACTTCTGGACAGCCAATATGCCGGGACGACCGACTATATGGATCATCTGTTGACACAGGTGTTCAAAAAGCAGATCAAAACAGCAATAGAAAATCGGTTTCACCTGAATGTAATCGCCGTTTTCAAGGACTACGATGCGGCGTCGGAGTCTTCCGGCACGATCCTATGCCTTGACCGCGATGTAGAAGCCTATCTGAATGAACTGCCGGAGCTTTGAAAGAAGAGCCGGAGCCGAAACCCACCCGGGGCAGCCCGGGCAAGGGCGGTGCAGGTAAATCAGTTCAAGAAAGGAAGAGTATCTAAATGAGCAAACCCTGTAAAATTGAAGTGACCGGGGTCAGTAAAATCTTTCGCAGAAACGGAAAAGATGTAGAAGCTCTCGCCCAAACGAATCTTGCTGTGCAGGAGGGCCATTTTGCATGCATCATCGGTCCCTCCGGCTGCGGAAAATCAACCCTGTTCAATATTATCGCCGGACTGCTTCCCCCCACTACGGGGGATGTCACCATCGATGGAAAAAGCATTGTGTGCAAGGCCGGCACGGTTGGCTATATGCTGCAAAAAGACCTTCTGCTGCCCTGGCGCACCATCCTAGACAATATCATCCTCGGCCTTGAGATCCGCGGCGTGCCGCGTAGCCAGGCGGTGGAACGAGCCCTTCCGCTGATGGAAAAATACGGACTGAAAGGGTTCGACAGCCATTACCCGAACGAGCTTTCAGGCGGGATGCGGCAGCGGGCCGCGCTGCTGCGAACCCTGCTGTACGACCGCGATATCATGCTGCTGGACGAACCGTTCGGCGCGCTGGACGCCCAGACCAGGCTCTCAATGCAGAACTGGCTTTTGGAAATCTGGCGCGATTTTGGCAAAACGATTCTTTTTGTCACGCACGACATTGACGAAGCCGTCTACCTTTCCGACGACGTCTTTGTCTTTTCGCCGCGGCCGGGGCATGTGCAGGCCAAAATCCATGTGCCGATCGAGCGCCCGAGACAATCGGAGGATCTGACGACCCCGCGGTTTATGGAACTGAAACATCATCTGCTGGAATTGCTTTCTGCCGGGCAGGCACCAGCGGAGGAAATTTGTTAAAACGGGAGTGAAAAAAATGGCTGCAATCAATCAGGAAACCTGCTGCGCCGCACGCCCGGCAAAGCGAAAACCGGCGGAGCAGGCAAACGAAAAAACGACGCGCAGTCTGGAAGCCTACGACGGAGAGTTTCAGGAAAAACGGCGCAAACGGCATGTTCTCACGGGAAGAATTCTGGTTGCCGTGTTTCTGTTTGGCGGATGGGAGCTTTTTACCCGCATCGGCTGGATGGACTCGTACTACTGGAGCTGCCCGAGCCGGATTCTCTCGACCGCATGGGTGCAGCTGACCCGCGGGACCCTTCTGCGGGATATTGCCTATACCTCCGGCTCCACGGTCATCGGCTTCATCACCGGGACCCTGACCGGTGCGCTGCTGGGGCTTTCGTTCTGGTGGTCGAAGACCTACGCGAGGATCAGCGAGCCGTTCATCATCATTTTAAACGCGCTGCCCAAGCTTGCGCTCGGCCCCGTGCTGGTAATCCTTTTTGGGATCGGATTCTTTTCAAAAGCCGTTCTCGCCTTTCTAATGACGGTGGTGACCAGCGCGATTTCCGCCTACGGCGGGGTCAAAAGCGTAGACCCCGCATTGGAAACGCTGATGGTTTCCCTTGGGGCGAAACGGCGGCAGGTGTTTTCCAAGGTCGTCGTGCCGTGGTCAATGCCATGGATTATTTCAAGCCTGCGGATTAACATCGCGCTGGCGCTGGCCGGCTCTATTGTCGGCGAATTCATCTCCTCCGAACAGGGCGTGGGCCGCATGATTATCTATGCGGGCACGATCCTCGATATCAATCTGGTCTGGGTGGGCGTGTTCGTCCTTTCGATTCTCTCCATGCTGATGTACTGGGGAGTTCTGCTTCTGGAAAAATGGTTGTCCAAACGTCTGGCAATCATTTCCTCATAAATTTTTTGGAGGGAACATCATGAAGAAAAACAGACTGGTTCATTCCGCGGGGAAAAGAATTCTTGCGGCAGCGATTGCCCTCGCAGCCGTGCTGCTGCCCGGCTGCGCCTCCCCCGCCCGGCAGCAGGCGTCTGCGCCGCATCTGAAAAAGCTGGTCATCGCAGAGCCCGTACACCTGAGCGGCTATCTGCCGCTCTACGTCGCCCAGCGTGAGGGGTACTTTAAAGAGCAGGGGCTTGAGGTCAAAGTGATCCAGGCCACCGGAGGGACCCATGTGACGGCGGTCGTCAGCGGAGATGCCTGGGGTGTGATCGGCGGCATCGATTCCATTGCGCTTGGCAATAAGAACAATTCCGACCCCATCACCGCCGTGTGCAACTGCGTCAACCGCGCAAACGTCTATCTGTTCTCAAAAGAAGGAACGGCCCCAAAAAGCAAAAGCAAAGCGGACCTCAAAGAATTTCTGAAAGGCAAAACCATCGTCGCGGGCCGCCACGGCGGCAGCCCGAACCTTCTGACCCGGTATCTGTTGCTCAACCTAGGGCTTAATCCGGAGAAAGACGTCCGCCTCATTGAGAATTCGGATGCCTCCACCGTGGTTTCCATGCTGCAAAACGGCAACGGCGACATCGGCAACGGAGCGGAACCACAGATCTGCGAGGGGATTGAAAAGAAAGTCTGGGAAGAGCCATTCTACAAGTTTACCGACCTCGGCGACTTTTCCTATTCCGTTTTCGGGGTAAAGAAATCGACAATTGAAAAAGATCCTGAAACGGTGCAGAAATTTGTCAATGCGATCCTCAAAGCGCTCAAGGCCGTGCAAAACGACCATGCCCTGGCCAAAAAGATCCTGACGGAAGAATTCCCGACCCTGACCGAAGCGCAGGTGAAAGCTTCACTTGACCGCGCCTATGCAGACAATCTGTGGAGCCCGGACGGGTCCATCAGTAAAAAAGCCGTCACCACCGACATGGATATGCTTTTAAAAACCGGCATTTACACCGGCAGCTATTCCTATGACAAACTGGTGAATATGCAGTTTGTAAAGAAGAACCAATAAAATCTTAGCATGTAAAAAAGGCGGCGCCGCCCGGAAAGCTTTTCCGGGTTGGCGCCGCCTTTGTGCCTGTAAGACTTTATAGCTCCACGAAACCGGTCGCAACGGAGTCCTGAAACGCCCGATCGTGTTCCACCAGCAGCATCGTCGGCGAAAACGACCGGATCAGTTCTTCAATCTGTAAGCGGGAAAGAAGGTCGACGTAGTTGAGCGGTTCATCCCATCCATAGAGGTGTGCCGGTTCGCACAGACTGGCGGCGAGAAGGACTTTCTTTTTCTGCCCATCGCTGTACCCGGCCATGTCCCGCTCGAACAGAGGGCGTGAAAAATCCAGCTTGCGCAGAATGGAAAACAGCAGGGATTTGTCGATACCCCGGGTTTCGGCAAATTCCGGCAGACTTCCGTTCAGCGAATCCGTTTCCTGCGGAACGAGGGAGACAGTCAGCCGCGGGGCGATCCAAAGGTTGCCGTCGTGTTCGACAGGCTGCCCGGTGACAAGCCTGAGCAGACTGGATTTGCCGCAGCCGTTGCGGCCGCGCAGAAACAGCCGGTCGCCTGCCCGGAGCCGGAACGAGACCGGGCCGCAGATTTTGCGGCCGTCATAGAACAGGCGCAGCTCCCGCGCCTCCAGCAGCAGGCCTTTCGCCGGCAGCGGATGAAGCTTTAAAGGCTCCGCGGCGTCTTGGTTTTGCAGCAGCCCGGCCTGTTTCTGCACCGCGCTTTCGCGCCTTGCCTGGATGGATTTTGGAGCGCTTCATCATTTTGGCGGATTTGTGACCGATGTAGCCGCGGTCCGGGCGCAGGCCGGAGTTTCGGGTGCCGCGTTTGGCTTTTTCCGTTTGGTTCGACCAGGCGGAAGCCTGCGCGGCGGCCTGCGAAAGGCGCTTTGCCTCCTGCTCCAGCTTTTCATGTGCGGCCCGTTCGAATTCGTCGCGGCGGCGTTTGTTTTCCAGAAAAGAGGAGCAATTCCCCCGTTCCAGCTCGATGCTTTTTCGGCTGATGGACAGAATGTGATCCACGCAGCCATCCAGAAAGGCCCGGTCGTGCGAAACCAGAAGGAATCCCCGCTTGCCGCGCAGGTAACACGCCGTTCGCTCTCGAGCCTGCTGATCGAGGTGATTGGTCGGCTCGTCAATCAGCAGAAAACGGTTTTCCTTTAAAAACAGCGCGGCCAGCAGCACTTTGGTCCGTTCTCCCCGGCTCAGGCTGGAAAAGGGCCGCAGGGCGGCTTCTTGCGAAACGTCCAGCAGCGAAAGCTCCCGTGCCGCTTGCCAGCTTTCACACCCGGGAACAATTTGGCGGATGATCTGCATGGCGTTTTGCGATTGATCCGGGACCGGGAATGGAAAATAATCGAATCCAACCTCGGAGGAGATCGTTCCGCGATATTCGTACCGCCCCATCATCAGCCTGAGCAGGGTGGTCTTTCCTTTCCCATTCCGCCCGATCAGGCCGAGTTTCCAGTCTGTGTCGAATTTGAACGAAGTGTTTTGAAACACGGGCTCCGGGCTGCCTTCATACCCGAAGGTCAGATTTGAAACTTGAATCAGAGACATGGCATCCTCCCGTATCATGCACCGAGGCCGCGGGAAGATGCCCCGCGGCCCCAAAACGGAAGGATTCCTCTTCCATGCCGGCTGAAACCGGGGAAAAGGTCCTTTAAAAATAAAAAGGGGACGCTTTTGAATGCACATTCCCGCAGCCGCACGGCAGCAAAGGCAGCCTGACTGTGGCTGCCTGACCGATTGGCGTACTTTCTTCAGCGGGAAATTTTGCGCATCCTTTTAGTTCCCTTCTGTCTTTTCTGTCTTTATCTTATCCAAAAACATCGAGCTTGTCAAGACACTTTTGCAAAGCGCGCCGTGCTGTGTTATGATGAAGACAAAAGCGGCGGGAGGAAAACGGAAATGCAGGAGCAGTATGTAAGCAAAGTCGTGCTGCGGCGGGAAGAGGTGCCGGACTTTGACCGGTATCCGTTTTCAATTCCGGCGGTGCGCGGCCTTTCTCAACTGCCGCTGCACGAGAATGTGACGTTCCTGGTCGGGGAAAACGGCGCCGGAAAATCGACGCTGACTGAGGCGATCGCCGTCTGCTGCGGGTTTAACCCGGAAGGCGGCAGCCGGAATTTCAGCTTCGAGACCTACCGCTCCCACTCGGAATTATGCGACTACCTGACTCTGTACAAAGGCGTGAGACATCCGCGCGACGGGTATTTTCTGCGGGCCGAGAGTTTTTACAACGTGGCGACCAATATCGAGGAGATGGACCGGGTGTCTGCCGTAGCTCCACAGATCAAGTGGAGCTACGGCGGCTCTCTGCATGAAAAATCGCATGGAGAAAGCTTTTTCGCGCTCTTGATGAACCGCCTTGGCGGGCATGGGCTTTATATTTTCGACGAACCGGAAGCCGCGCTTTCCCCCCGGCGGCAGCTTGCGATGCTCTGCCGCATCGACGAGCTGGTCAGGCAGAGCTCCCAGCTTATCATCGCGACGCACTCCCCGATTCTAACCGCTTACCCGAACAGTGTGATCTATGAGCTTTCCGCCGGCGGAATTCACCGCCGTGCTTATGAGGAAACGGATAATTTCAGGGTGACCAAAGAATTTTTAAACCGGTATCCCCGCATGCTGCGGGAATTGCTGGGCTGAAGTCATAAAAAAATTCCTCCGGAATGAAACCGGAGGAATTTTTTTATCCTGCTTTAGTGCTTTTTATTCTGTTTATAATAAGAGGACGGCATCTCGACCTCGAGCTGTTTTCCGGTCCCGTTGACGACACAGTCCAGGGGCTCGTCCGCAACATGGACCGGCATGCCGGTCTCCTGCTCCACCAGGCGGTCCAGCCCGCGCAGCAGCGCGCCGCCGCCGGTCAGCATGATGCCGTGGTCGATAATGTCCGCCGAAAGCTCCGGCGGAGTCTTTTCCAGCGTACTCTTGATTGCGTCGATGATCAGGGCCAACGGATCGCTCAGGGCTTCCCGCACTTCTTCGGCGCAGATCGTCACGTTTTTCGGCAGGCCGTCCACCAGGTTGCGCCCTTTGATTTCAACGGAGGCGTCTTCGTTGTCTTCCGTTGGGAATGCCGACCCGATCTTGATCTTGATTTCCTCGGCGGTGCGTTCGCCGATGAGGAGATTGTACTTCTTTTTAACATAGGAGATGATGGATTCGTCGAACTTGTCCCCCGCGCAGCGGACCGACACCGAGGTGACGATGTCCCCGAGCGAGATGACCGCGACTTCCGCCGTGCCGCCGCCGATGTCGACGACCATGCTTCCGGTCGGCTCGTTGACGGGCAGGCCGGCCCCGATCGCGGCGGCCATCGGCTCTTCAATCAGTTCCACATTGTTTGCGCCGGCCTGACGGGCGGCGTCTTCCACAGCGCGGCGCTCAACCTCCGTCACGCCGGAGGGGATACAGATGATGATATGCGGCTTGGAAAATGCGTTTGATTTTACTGCCCTGCGGATAAAATGCTTGAGCATGGTCGCCGTAATGTCAAAATCGGCAATAACGCCGTCTTTCATCGGGCGGACGGCCACAATGGAACCCGGCGTGCGGCCGATCATGTCCTTGGCCTGTCTCCCGACTGCAAGGACAGTGTCCGAGCGGACGTCCACCGCAACGACGGACGGCTCGCGCATCACAATGCCTTTTCCCTTCATAAAGACCAGGGTGTTGGCGGTGCCCAGGTCGATTCCTATATCTTTTGAAAACATCTGTTTTTCCCCTTTCAAGGCGTCCGGACCGCAACCGGTCCCGGATTTTCCGATCTCTCCTTATTATAACCCGAATACCGCAGATTCTCAACCTCTAAATTCCAGAAATCCGCTTGCCCGAAAAGTTACTCGGACCTTTCCTGCAGGTTATTAAGGATTCGGTGTATTTTGGCGATCGGCAGCCCCACAATATTGTAAAAATCACCGTTGATACGCTTGACAAACAGAGCGCCGCGGCCCTGGATGCCGTAAGCGCCGGCTTTGTCGAGCGGTTCTCCCGTTGCGACGTAAGCGCTGATCGCGGCCGGGGAGATCGGGTAGAATTCCACCGAGGTACATTCGTGCCCGCAGAGAAGTCTGCTGCCGCTGATAACGGTGTAACCGGTGTAAACTTGGTGGACATTGCCGGAAAGAAGCTTCAGCATGGCCTTGGCCGTTTCTGCGTCTTTCGGCTTGCCGAGAATTCTGCCTTTGAACACAACGATGGTGTCAGCCGCCAGAACGGTGTCTTCCGGATGCTGTTTTGCAACAGCCTGAGCCTTGTGCGTGGAAAGCTGCTCTACAATCTGCATAGGCGGTGTTCCGCGCAAAAAGGTTTCGTTAATCTTTGCTGGCACGACGGTAAATTCATAGCCGGCCATTTTCAGCAGTTCGCTGCGGCGCGGCGATGAGGATGCTAACATTAACATGGTGTGGCAAACTCCTTATCTCATTTCGTAATATCTTTTTCAGCGGATTCTGCTGTATGCCAGAATTGCGGCAAGCAGCAAGAGTGCCTGTGCCACATGAAGATTCACGGTCATCCCGAACGTGAAGCGGACAATGGAAAGGTCGACGTTTACGGTCGAAATCCCAAAGCTGGCTCCGGCGCTCAGAAAGGAGAGAAAACGCACGCCGGCTGCCGCATCTGAAATCGCTTTGCCGAGGATGACCGCCAGAATCAGCATGACGATTAACAGAAGCGTTTTTAGAATGCCCTTTTTCATGTGAAAAATATCTCCGACAAAATTTACCTATTTATTTTCCGGTGGAACCAAAACAACCCGCGCCGCGGGCTGTCTCGCCGAGGTCTTCCGTTTCCGCCAGTTCAGTCCGGTAGACGGGCATGACGACCAGCTGCGCAAACCGTTCCCCGGGAGAAAGAAGGTAGGGTCTTTCCCCCGTGTTGCCGATTCCGACGATCAGTTCTCCGCGGTAATCGCTGTCGACAACGCCGACGGCATTGGGCAGCGACACGCCGTGATTAACTCCGAGCCCGCTGCGCGCGAAGATCAAACCGACGGTTTCCGGGCCGGGCAGGGCGATGGCCACGCCTGTCGGAATGCGGTAAAGGCCGCGCGGCTCAATCCGGATCGGCGCGTCGATGCAGGCGTACAAATCCAGCCCGGCCGCCCCTTCGGTGCCTCGTGTGGGCAACACGGCGTTTTTCCTGACTTTTTTAATCTTTAGCTTCATGCATCCTCCTGCCGGGAGGCAAAGCCGCGGTAATAAAGCCCCCGTGTAAAGGAGTTCGGCTCCGGGCTGCTTCCGGCTCCCTTTATAAATTCATCGATGATTTGTTCCGTTTCCCGCGGGGATTCCGTTGAAAAGCGGAGTAAACCGAAGTCTATTCCATTTATGTCCCTCATGCGGCCGGCGAGCGACAGCGGAACGGAGTTCAGCACCTCGCTGCACGCGCCATAGCACTGCACGGGAAACTTCACGCCTCTGCGGTCGGTCAGCTCCGGCGCCGTTTTGCAGGTGAGGCAGCCCCGCGGCGAATTCGCGGCCGGGCAGTTGCGGCAGAGCATCAGCGGAAGCCTCCCGTAAAGGAGCAGCCCGCGCGGCATCTCTCCGCCGATGCCGGCGGCCTCCCGCAGCGTCAGCTCAAAGGAAAGTTCGGAATCCGCAATCCCCAGCGAGCGGTAGAACTCCAGCGCCGCGGAGTTCGTGATGTTGAGCGAAAACCCGCCGTGAACCTTCATGCCGCAGTCCAGCGCAAGGCGGATGCCGTCCAACGTGCCGGCCCAGACGTCCCGGATACCGGCGGCCTTGGCATTCTCAAGGCTCCGCCGCACGGCGGGCTCCATGCCGAACATGCCGCGCGGCAGTTCGACCGCCGCGGGGAATCCTTCCCCAAGCAGCGCTGCGAGACGGTGCGAATCCGTTTGGTACGGAACATAGCAAAGTTCCAGCTTTTTCGCGTTTTGGGGCAGATCCGCGCGCATAAAGCGCGCCCTCAGGCGGAACGGGCCCGCCCGGTGCGGCGCGGGAACCGTGTCCGCACACTCCGACCATGAAATTTCAGGCCGCCGGGTGCGCCGTTCCAGCAACTGTTCCAGCGCCTCGCGCCGCATGCGGTTCAGCTCCGAAACGGGAACGGCGAGGCCTTCGTCAAGATCGAGATCCATTCGATCCGCAAAAAACGGGGTGCCGCCCGTCTTCTTGAGCTGGGCGCCGCATCGTTCGGGGTCGAGAGCATGGTGTTCCGCGCGCTGGGGCACCGCACCGGAAACGATGGCTTCCGTGCCGCTGCGGTCGGCCGCTTTCAGTTGCATCGGTTTATTATATTTGATTTTCACCGTAAAATCAACGGGAATTTTCATAAATTCTTTGGAATAAAGAGTCCGCAGCCCGGAAAGGACGGTTTTGGTTGCGGCGGTCACGTCTTCTTTGGAACGGACGCCGAACATTTCCCGCCCGCGTCTGCCGTCCGGATAGCCGGTGGTGAAGCCGGAACGCGAAAAAACCGCGCCGAGATCTTTCAGAAGACCGGGCGGAATTGCTTTTCCGTCCGCTGCAAAGCGGCAGGCGGCCGTGGCCGCGGCCACATATTCCGGGCGCTTGAGCCGTCCCTCAATCTTGGCGCTGACGGCGCCCGCTTCGGCCAGCTCGGAGAGCCGGGGGATCATCGAAAGATCCTTGAGGCTCAGGTCGTGCCCCGTGCCGCCCGGCGCCGAAAACGGAAGCCGGCACGGCTGGGCGCACATGCCCCGGTTCCCGCTGCGGGAGCCGAGGACGGAGCTGAAATAGCACTGCCCGCTGACCGACATGCATAGCGCGCCGTGGACAAAGACTTCCAGTTCAATCGGACAGGCCCGGCGGATCTCGGCGATTTCGCCGAGCGAAAGCTCCCGCGCAAGCACCACCCGCCGGAAGCCGAGGCCGTACAGCGCTTTCGCCCCGGCCGGCGTGTGAACGCCGGTCTGGGTGGAGGCGTGAAGCCGCAGGCCCGGCGCGTGCCGGAACAGAAGGGCGGCCAGGCCCATATCCTGAACCAGCAGCGCATCCACCGGCAGAGAGCAGGCAAACCGAGCGAGCTCTAGAGCGGCGGGAAGTTCCTCTTCCAAAAGCAGCGTATTGAGCGCGAGGTAGACTTTCACGTCCCGCGCGTGACAGCACTCTACCGCGCGGCGCAGTTCCCCCCGCGAAAAGTTCTTGGCACCCGCGCGGGCCGAGAACCGATCCGCGCCAAGGTAAACGGCGTCCGCACCCGCGCGGACGGCCGCCCGCAGGCTTTCGGGCGAACCCGCCGGTGCAAGGACCTCCATGCTACGGCTCATTGGTTTTCTTTTCGAAAAAGCTCATGAATCCTTCCGGGTCCGGGCCGCCTTCCTGCGGGGTCACATGTGAGAAACTGCCCGTCTGCGGACGGGGAACTTCCGCCCCGGGCGCAATCGGCGGCGCTTTTTCGGCGGGCGCGCCCTCGGACGGCTCTTCCCCCCCGGAGGAAAGGCGGGAGCGCAGCGTCTGAATCTCACGCTTCAAGCGCTCGATCTCCCTGCGGGATTCCTCCGCTTCCAGACGGGCGTGGGAAGAATCTTCCAGGTAATCCTTAATCTGTCCCCGCAGATTTTCCGCCGTGTCCGCCGCCTTGCGCGCATTGTCGCAGTAGCTTAACGCGGCGGTGATTGCGGCCAAAGTGATGGAAATGCGGTCGTTCCGCTCCATAATGGACGAAATGGTCTTTTGAACCTCGTCGCCGACAGAGCGCATGTAGCTCTCGCTGTCCTCGGAACTGATGATACATTCACAGCCGCAGATATTCAGTTTAATCCTGTTCTTGCTCAATCAATTCATTCCCTTTCATAAAGCCGCGTTTCATTTAAGCTTATTATAATCTATTTTACTGTAAGATAAAAGAGATTTCAAACGGAATTGCCGACTTTTTCTCCCGGCTTTTTCCCCTGCGGGAACGGGGAAAAGCGGGAAAGTCCCGCGGAAATCTATCTGCTTTAAGTTTTGTTGAAACTGCACAAATATTGGCCGAAAAGCTCTTGCAATGATTTAAAAAAATACAAATTTAAAATTCTTCAAAAAACCGCGGCCCAAACGCAAAAACAGACAATTTCTCCGCAAAGCACCCGGCGGAGTTCCCAGCCTTGAAAAAGGGTAAAAATTGGTGTATCATATACAGAAATCAATATACCTATAGATGTCGGGGGGGAAGGTTCCCATGATTTACAGGCAGCCGGTTAAGAAAATACAGAAATCAGTTTGCAAGATGCTGGAAACGGTGTTCGGGGTCAGCCTTGAAAACGCCACGGACGAACAGTGCTACAAAGCGGTGGCGCTCTGCGTGCGCGACCAGATGGAGCAAGGCCGCGGCGAGTTTATGCGGGCCGCGGAAAAAACAAACACCAAACAGGTCTACTACCTCTGCATGGAGTTCCTCCTGGGGCGGTCGCTGAAGAACTGCCTGTTCAACTTGGGGATTGAGGAAGATTACCGGGAAGCGCTTTCCGGCCTCGGCCTGAAGCTTGACGTCCTCTATGAGCAGGAGCCGGACGCGGGCCTCGGCAACGGGGGCCTCGGCCGGCTGGCCGCCTGCTTCCTGGATGCGCTGGCAACGCTCGGAATTCCGGCGACGGGGTATTCCCTCTGCTACGAGTACGGTATCTTCCGGCAGAAGCTGGTGGACGGCTGGCAGACGGAACTGCCGGATTTCTGGCTGCCGGGCGGGAAAATCTGGCTCAGAAGCGAGCCGGAAAAAAGCGTGGAGGTCCATTTTAACGGCAAAATCAACGACTACTGGAACAACGGGTACCATGTGGTGAACCACAAGGACTACACCAAGGTCACGGCCGTGCCGAGAGACCTCTATGTGCCCGGAATGGACGGCCGAGGCATCAGCCGCCTGCGCCTTTGGTCGGCAACCAGCGAGGATTTCGACATGAAGCTCTTTAACGGCGGCGATTATCTGCGCGCCGTGGAGCAGAAGGCGATGGCGGAAAGCATCACAAAGGTGCTTTACCCGGATGACAACCACCCGGAAGGAAAGAGCCTGCGGCTTTCCCAGCAGTACTTTCTGGTTTCGGCCACCATTCAGGATATTATCCGGCACCACCTGTTCCGGAATCCGACCCTTGACAACCTGCCCGACTGCATCGCCATCCATTTGAATGACACGCATCCGGTGCTGGCGATCCCGGAGATGATGCGTGTCATGATGGACGAGTGCGGCTACGGCTGGGACGCCGCGTGGGAAATCGTGCGGGAAATTTTCGCCTACACCAATCACACCGTGATGTCCGAAGCGCTGGAGTGCTGGGGAATCGAGCTGTTTCAGATGCGCCTGCCCCGCATTTATCAGATTGTGGAGGAGATCAACCGCCGCTTTTGCGCCGGGATGCACAACAAAGGCGTGGACGGTTTTAAAGTCGGCCGCATGGCACCCTGGAACGACGGGTTTGTCAAGATGGCAAATCTGGCCGTCGTTTCGTGCCACAGTGTCAACGGGGTGTCGAAGCTGCATTCTCAGATCCTGAAAGACCGCGTGTTTCATGACTTTTACACCGAAATGCCGGAAAAATTCACCAATGTGACGAACGGAATCGCTCACCGGCGCTGGCTCTGCCAGGCAAACCCGGGACTTTCCAAGCTGCTGACCGAGCTGATCGGCGACGGGTTTGTGCGCGACGCCGGCGAGCTGCAAAAGCTGATGAACTATCGGGACGACCCGGCCGTGCTGGAAAAAATGGCGCAGGTCAAGCGGGCCAATAAAGTCCGCCTGGCAAATTACATTCAAAAGGCCAACGGCGTGGAAGTGGACCCGGACTCGATTTTCGACGTGCAGGTCAAACGCCTGCACGAATATAAGCGGCAGCACATGAACGCCCTGCAGATTCTGGCCGACTACCTCCGCCTGCGGGAAAACCCGAATCTGGATTTCGCTCCGCGCACCTATCTGTTCGGCGCGAAAGCCGCGCCGGGATACTATTTCGCGAAGCAGATTATCCGCTTTATCGTCGAGCTGGGGAAGACCATCAACGCCGACGAGCGGGTGAACCGGAAAATGAAAGTCGTCTATCTGGAAGACTACCGCGTGACGCTGGCGGAGCTTCTGATGCCCGCGGCGGATATCAGCGAGCAGATTTCCCTCGCGGGAACAGAGGCCTCCGGCACCGGCAACATGAAGCTGATGATCAACGGCGCGGTGACCCTCGGTACGCTGGATGGCGCCAATGTCGAGATCCGCGACGCGGTCGGGGAAGAAAACATGATTCTCTTCGGCATGAACGCCGAAGAGGTGCAGAAGCTTAAGCAGTCGGGGTACCGGCCGCGCGAAATCGCGGAGCGCAATCCGGAACTGAAAGCGGCCCTCGCCGCGCTGGGCAAAGGGTTCGGCGGCGTCTCGTTTCAGGATATCGCGGATTCCCTGCTTTCTTCCGACCCATACAGGGTGCTGGCGGATTTCGCTTCCTATGAGAAAGCGCGGCATGAATCGGCCCGCCTGTACCGGGACACGGCAAAATGGCGCGGGATGTGTCTGGTCAACACGGCGCAGGCAGGCGCGTTTTCAGCGGATCGCGCCATCCGGGAATACGCCGAAAGAATCTGGGATGCAAAGCCCGTGCCTTCTTTGCACGGGAAACACGGCGCCTGAATCTTTAAGGATCGGAGGAAAGCGCGATGTTCAACTCCCGCAACCCCATGAACCGGGAGCCGGTTGGGGCGGTGCCGGTGGGGACCCGCGTCCATTTTAAGATCACGCTGGCGCGCGATCTCGGCTGCTCCGGCGCACATTTGATCGTGCAGAACGGCGCGGGCGGGACGGAGCAAGTGCTGGACCTGTTCTGGTGCGGCATGAACGGCGAAGACGCAGAGGAGTGGGAATGCCATTTTCCGGCTGCAGAGCCGGGCGTTTTCTTTTACCATTTCAAGCTGGAAACGCCGTGCGGCCCGCGCCGCCTGACGCGGGGCCCGGGCGCGGAAGCCGTGTTTGACGGCGGCGCACAGTGGCAGCTCACGGTGTATGAAAAAAATTTTGCAACGCCGGACTGGCTGGCCGGCGGGGTGCTGTACCAGATCTTTCCAGACCGCTTTTTTGCATCGGGACAGCCGAAAAGCGGCGTTCCGGCAGATCGGAAGCTCCATGAAAGCTGGGAAGAAATCCCCGACTGGAAGCCGGATGCGCATGGGAAAGTCACAAATTCCGACTATTTTGGCGGCGACCTTGCGGGCATCCGGAAAAAGCTGCCGTATTTGAAGTCGCTCGGCGTGACCTGTCTGTATCTGAACCCGATTTTTGAAGCCCATTCGAACCACCGCTACAACACGGCGGATTACACGAAAATCGATCCGCTCCTTGGGACGGAAGATGATTTCCGCGCCCTCTGCAGAGCGGCGGCGGAGTACGGTATCCGCATTCTGCTGGACGGCGTGTTCAACCACACGGGCAGCGACAGCGTCTATTTTAACCGCGAGGGACGATACCCCGGCCCGGGCGCATACCAGTCGAAGGCATCCGCCTGCTACCCGTGGTATTCCTTTCAAAACTGGCCGGAACGATATGACTCCTGGTGGGGATTTCCAACTCTGCCGAGCGTGAACGAAGAGAATCCGGCGTACCGGGATTACATCTGCGGAAAAGACGGCATCGTCCGCCGGTGGCTGCGCGCCGGGGCCGCGGGCTGGCGGCTCGACGTGGCGGACGAACTGCCGGACGGCTTTCTGGAAGCCCTGCGGGCCGCCGCAAAAGAAGAAAAACCGGATGCGCTGATCGCGGGCGAGGTCTGGGAGGATGCTTCCAACAAGATCGCTTACGGCAGGCGGCGGCGGTACCTGCTGGGACGGCAGCTCGACAGCGTGATGAATTATCCGTTCCGCAACGCGGTTCTCGGCTTCCTGACCGGAGGGGATGCTTCGACCGCGATGGAGACGATCCTGTCCGTTTTGGAAAACTATCCGCCGCAGGTGGTGCGGATTCTGCTTAACAACATCGGCACGCACGACACGGAGCGCGCCGTCACCGTGCTGGCCGGCGAACCGCGCCGGAACTATGGGCGCGAGTGGCAGAGCCAAACGCACCTTTCCGCTTTGCAGCGCCGCCGGGGGAGGGCGTTGCTCCGGTGCGCGTCGCTTCTTCAGTACACCCTTCCGGGCGTCCCCTGCCTGTATTACGGGGACGAGACCGGGATGGAGGGGTATGCCGATCCGTTTAACCGCGCGCCGTTCCCGTGGGGGAAGCAGGATACGGGACTGTTTCTCTGGTACCGCTCGCTCGGCAGGCTCCGCGCGCGGTGCGCCTGTCTGAAGGGCGGGGCTTTCATCCCGGTCGCCGCTTCCGGCGATCTCATCTGCTATGCGCGCTCCGGCGGCGGAGACGCGCTGCTTTGCGCGGTGAACCGCGCCCCGGAGGAGCGCCGGGGCACCGTCCCGCCGGAATGGAGCGCTTCGGAGCCGGCTTTTGGGGCGTTGCCCGACGCGCGCGGCGTTTTAACGCTGCCGCCGTTCGGCGCGGTCGTTCTGCGGCGAACGGTTTAAAAACAGAAAAAGAGGGCCGCGCGGATGAAACCCATCCGCGCGGCCCCATACGTTTGCCCGGTTTAAAATGCGATCCGCTGTTCCAGGTACCCGGCCAGGCTTTCGATGGAGACGCGATCCTGCTTCATGGTGTCGCGGTCGCGCACGGTGACGCAGCCGTCCTTTTCGCTGTCGAAATCGAAAGTGACGCAGTACGGGGTGCCGATCTCATCTTGGCGGCGGTAGCGCTTGCCGATGGAGCCGGTGTCGTCGTAATCGACCATGAACCGGCCCGCGAGCATCGTGTAAACCTCCTGCGCGCGGTCGTTGAGCTTTTTGCTCAGCGGAAGCACGGCGGCCTTGTAAGGCGCAAGCGCCGGATGCAGGCGCATCACCGTGCGGGTATCCCCGCCCTCCAGCGTTTCCTCGTCGTAGGCGTCGCAGAGGAAGGCGAGCGCGGCGCGGTCCGCACCGAGAGACGGTTCGATGACGTAGGGCAGGTAATGTTCTTTGGTCTCCGAATCGAAAAATTCCAGGCTCTTGCCGGAATGTTCCTGGTGGCGCGACAAATCGTAGTCGGTGCGGTCGGCGACGCCCCACAGCTCGCCCCAACCGAACGGGAACAGATACTCGATGTCCGTCGTCGCCTTGGAATAGAAGGAAAGCTCTTCCTTTTCATGGTCGCGCAGGCGGAGGTTTTCTTCCGAAAGGCCGAGGCTCAGCAGCCACTTTTTGCAGAAATCCCTCCAGAAATGGAACCAGTCGAGGTCGGAGCCGGGCTTGCAGAAAAATTCCAGCTCCATCTGCTCAAATTCACGCAGGCGGAACAGAAAATTCCCTGGTGTGATTTCGTTGCGGAAGCTTTTGCCGATCTGCGCGATGCCGAACGGGATCTTGCGGCGCGTCGTGCGCTGCACGTTTGCAAAGTTGACGAAGATCCCCTGCGCCGTCTCCGGGCGCAGGTAGAGCTCGCTCTTTGTGTCCTCCGTAACGCCTTGAAAGGTTTTGAACATCAGGTTGAACTGGCGGATATCCGTGAAGTTCTCGCCGCCGCAGTTCGGGCATTTGATGTGGTGTTCCCGGATGAAGCTCATCAGTTTTTCATTGCTCCAGCCGTCCGCGCTTTCACCGGTGTAGCTTTCGACCAGCTTGTCCGCACGGTGGCGGGTCTTGCAGTCGCGGCAGTCCATCAGCGGATCGGAAAACCCGCCGACATGCCCGGAAGCCACCCAGACTTCCGGATTCATCAGGATGGCGGAGTCAAGGCCGACATTGTAAGGGCTTTCCTGAATGAATTTTTTTCTCCACGCGGCCTTGACGTTATTTTTAAACTCTACGCCGAGCGGACCGTAATCCCATGCGTTGGACAGGCCGCCGTAAATTTCGGAACCCGGGTAAACAAATCCGCGGTTCTTGCACAGTGCGACGATCTGTTCCATCGTTTTTTCTTTTGCATGCATGCTGCTTTCCTCCATTGGCGGGACGCTGGCTGCGCCCCCCGTTATTTTTTGCGGAATATGACCAATTTGCTCAATAGATAGTTGATGGCAACGACGATCACGTTGTCCGTGATCTTCGCGAGAAGTCCGTTCCACGAGAGAAGGTCGATCAGAAACCAGAGGCAGGCGTAATCCACGCCGAGCGAAAGAAGCCGCGCGGCCAGAAAACCGAGCAGCTCCCGCCAGAAAACGCGCGCTTGAAAGCTGCGGCTGCGAAACACCCACACCTTATTGGTAAAAAAAGCAAAGGCGACCGCGAGGATCCATGCAAGCGCGTTTGCGGCCTGCCACGGCCAGCCCAGGACGCTGTAACAGGCCCCGAAAACAGCGATATTGATGACGGTGGTCAGAACTCCAAACACCAGATAAAGAATCATCTCAGGGCTGGTCAAAAAGCGCCATAATTTTTTCAGACGATCCATGCATGCCTCCGTGCGGGAACGAATAGATATAGTGTACCATTCCTGCCCGTTTCTTTCAACCAAAATGCGATATTTTCCCCGAGGAGCTCCGCTTTCCGCGCCATTTCGGCGGTGCAAATTGACAGCCAAGGCATTTCAACGTATAATGTTATTCAAAAGCTTCCCGGCTCTGCGGAAGGAAGGGGTAAAATTAATATGGAAAAGAAAAATTTAAGGAAGACCGACGGTGCGCCTTTCATACTCGGCATGGCGGCCGGCGTAGTGCTGCTACTGGGTACAATCTTGTCAGTAAACCTCAAGGATATTGAAACGCAGGCAACTCTTTCGGCCATGAAACTGCCAATAACCGCTACAGGAAGCGGAGCGATGGCAACGGGCAGCCTGATTGGAACCGTGATTATGTTCCTGATTTATCCGGGCATTTTTCTGCTGCTTCTGTTTCTGGGAAAAAACAAGGAAAAGCGCGGCAGCGCGTTTGCCATTGTCTGGTTGGCAATTTCAATTCTCAGCATCATCACCAGCGTGGCCAGTACGGTGAAGATGAAAAATATTCTCGCACAGGTTTCCGCCGCCGTGGACACCGTAATGCCGGGCGGATACTGGCTTCAAAGCGGGCTTGAATATCTCGGTCAGCTGCTGGTTATCGTCTCCTGCGTCTTTTTCCTGAAACGCCTGCATGAACCGCCCAAACCGGAAGGGATGTAGACGGGGAGCGGCACCTGAACCCGCTTCCGGTCTTTCACCGATTATGATTTTGTTTCGCCGGATCTTCTTCCTTGTTTTAAAAATCCCTCAAAATAAAAAGCTGCGGATGCCATTTTACTCCACGGCTTTTCTTTTTTAAAACAACAATCCCCGCGCCCTCCAAACGGAAGGCGCAGGGTCATTGAAAAAGCCCGTGCAAGCTGAAATCTTTATGACCTTTTTCAGGGAAGGCTATGGATAAAGGCGTTGAAGCGCTCAATCACATTTTCGTCCCCGACAATCAAAACCCGATCCGACTCGCAGAATTCATAATAAGGGCCCGGCGAGAGAATGATATCTTTTTGCTGCACCACGCCGATGATGGTGGCGCCGGTGTTGTGCCAGATTTCCAGTTCTCCGATGCTTTTGCCAATGACGGGAGAGTCCGGGGGAAGCGAAATTTCCACCGGGGTGATAAGGTCGGAACGCTTGTACCGGTACATGTCGATAATCTGTTTGGTCAGGGAGAGAATCTCATCGTCCACGCTGCGGCGCTTTTCCATCAGCTGGGCGAGTTGCTGACGAAGATCGGCGACACGCTCGTCGTCTTTGAAGCTTTTAACAAATTTGATCGCGTTTTCTCTTGAGAGGATCACGATGCCGCTGCCAAGAACGATCTTCACCACATTTTTATCGGAAAGAATGGACACGGCCCGGCGGATGGTCTCCGGCGAAACGTTGTATTCCGTCGCGAGAGTGGAACGCCCCTTGAGTCGGGTTCCTTCCTGAAATTCTCCCGACGCGATTCTCGCGGCCAGATCTGTTGCAATTTTCAAGTATCTTGGCATGGTGTAGCTTTCCCAACCCGCCATGGTTTCTCAATCCTCCGTATTTTAACGGCGGTCTGCCGCCGCAGGCTGAACCAATTCAGCCAAACTCGATTATAGCATGTTTCCGCGCGTCGGGCAATTAATTTTTCTGCTGTCAAGCAGGCATGATGCCAACTGCGAACGAGGCCCGCAAAATAGAACAAAAAAAACCGGCCACCCGCGCGATGCTGAAAGGCCAAAAAGCGGGTGGCCGGCTGCCGGAAGCAATGCGGCTGCTGTTACTGGGACACGGTCGGCAGACTGCCTAGGTTGTTGCGTTCCGAGCCGTCCGGCAGGGAGCGCAGATATTCGGTGCCCTTTTTCACGGCCACCGCAACGCCGCGGATTTTATTTTCCCTTGTCAGGCGAACGCCTTCTTCGCGGGTGACTTTTTGCCCGTTGGAAAGCTGATAGCCTGTGATCCTGCCGGAGGATTTTAAAAGCCCCGTGATGGAGAGGGCGCCCGCCTGCGGGTCCGGCGTGAATTGATTGATCGCTTGCGGCAGAGGGCCGTTGTTTTCCATCTGGTTCTGTTCCATCGCTTTCGTCTCCTTTCCGTCCTGATAGTTTTTGCGGAAGAAGACATTTTATTCCCGTGCCCGGCCCGATCGGGCCTTTCGAAAGGAGAAACCCTATTTTGAAAAAGCTTTGGGCGGCAATCCTGTGTGCTGCGCTCATTCTCTTTCCGCCGGTTGCGGCTTCGGCAAACTCCGGTCCGGTCCGAATTCAGGCTTCCCCGTATTTTTCCGTTGCGCCGCTTTCGGACTGCTCCGTCACGGTGGAAAAAGAAGACCTTTCCTTCGACTTTTCCGCGCAGAAAAAGGACTTTTACAGCCCTCTCGCGCAGGTCGCCGCGCGCTATGAGATGAAAAACCCGGATTCCGCGGAGCAAAACGTGCAGATGGCCTTTCCGCTGCTTGCAAGTCTTTCCGATTTTTCCGGAATGAAACAGGTCCGGGTTCAGGCGGACGGCAAAGATCTGCCGTTTGATATTTCGGTCGGAGAAGCGCAGGCGGGCGACGCGATCTCCCGCGCCTACTTTACGGATGAAGGAAAGTTGGATGCTTCTTCTCTGCCCTCGTTTGAAACAATTCTAAAAAGCGTTTCACAGCCTTCGGCAACACCCTCCGTTCTCTCCGGCCGGGGAACTCTGTACCGCTTTTCCAGCGCCGAAAACAGCCGCCTGAAAATCAGCCTTTCGGCACAAAAGAAAAGCGCTGCGGTTCTGACTTCCGGGGTCGACGGGGTCTCCGGCGACGGCTCCTGCTATCGGCTGGAAGGGCAGGCAGGCCCGAAAAGAGCCATATCCGTACTCATATTCGGAAAAATGTCTGCCCCGGCCGTGCAGGCCTGCACGGAAGACGGTGAACGTAAGTCCGGCACCGCGGTGCGAACGGAGGCATCCAAACTGGACGCGGCATCGTTCCTGCGGGAAAAGATCAGGCAGACCAAGGTGTACCAGGCGTGCCCGACGGAAAAATTCCTCGCTGTGCTGACCGGCGCGGCGATGCGGGCCGCCGGGAGTGCGGCGGAGGCGGGGAATCCTTTCGGCGACGACGCACTCTATGATTTTCTGGAGCAGAAACGGATTCTGGTTCTGACCTATGAGGTTCCGTTTTCCGCCGGGCAGACGCGGCGGGTATCCGTTCAGTACCCGATGAGCGGCGCGATGGACGCGCGGCGGACTGCTTCGCCGGTGTATTCCTACGGTTACCTGCTCAGCCCCGCAAAACGCTGGGCCGGGTTCCGGAATCTGTCGATTCAGATTCTGCCGCCGAAAGAAGCGCCGTATGTGGTCAGGAGCAGCCTCCCGATGACCCGTTTGCAGAGCGGCGCCTATTCGGCAAAGCTCGCTTCCCTGCCGGATGAGGACCTGACGTTTTCCCTGTACCGTTCACAGCAGCTTGAGCCGAAGGCTTCGTCGCGGCTTTCATCGCTCGGCGGAAAGATCCTCGTTACGCTTGGCCTTGCGGTCGTTCTGCTTCTGGCGCTTTTCCTTTACAGCCGCGCAAAAAGCCGGAAAACGAAATAAAAGGAGATCAGGCACCGAATAAAACAAGCCGATTTCCATCGCATCCCCTGTACAAAAATGGCGGAAGGAAGTATAATCATTTCGTATTGCGGTTGCTGCCGCTGCGTAAGAAAAACTGGGAGTTGATCATTCCGTTTGCTTCCAGTATTTTCAATGTCTGCGGCTGCTGCCCGGCCATGAAAAAGAAAGGTGGTCAAAATGCGTTTTAAAACAGGAGCTCTGCTTGCCGGCATTTTACTGGCTGCATTCGTTTTCAGCGGATGCTGTGCGCCGATTCCTACCGCCGAGTGGTCCGGCAGCGGCCAGGAAAGCACCGCCGACGCGGCCGCATCCCTACTGCAAACGCAGGAAGTCTCAAAGATCGAAGTGTATTCCGCCGGAGACGGCCGCCTGATCAAAACCGTCGAGGATTCGTCCGTTCTGAAAGAATTCCTCAAAAAGACGGCTTCCGACCTTGGAAAAGCCGCCATCGGGGCGGAAAGCGGCACAATTTCCCAAAAATCGAAGGCCCGTTACCGGTTTGTCCTCTACAAAAAGTCCGCAGCGGCCGGCAAGAGCGGGGATGAAGAAATCTGCCGCTTCACCACTTATGCGGACAACCATACCATTCAAATGCAAATTTCACCGGATGCGGTGAAAAATATCAAGGTCCCAAGCAGTTTTCTGGACTTCACCTTTGAGGCATCCGATGAAGTCTTGCAGTATTTAAATTCCTTTGCTCAGACGTAAAGGAAAAATCATCGTAACGGCAAGGATAAAAACACGGTCCGGCCGGTAGTCCGGGCGCGGTGAAACACCGTCAGTAACCTTCCTCCTAAGGTCGTCCGTTCCTTGCTTCGCACAGCCAATTAGGAGGATTAGAAATGAATGAATCTGTCAATCTGACCGTATTTTTTGAAGATCCGTTCTGGGTTGCGGTCTATGAACGCACCGCGGGCAGGAAATTGCAGGCCGCGCGCGTCGTGTTCGGCGCGGAGCCGAAAGACAGCGACGTGTATGAATTTTTCCTGAAGAATTGGAGCCGCCTGCGGTTTTCGCCCGCCGTTGCGGCGGGCCGCAGGGAGAAAACGGAGATTAACCCGAAGCGGATGCAGCGGAAAATTCATCGCCGGGTTGCCGCTTCCGGTGCGGGGACAAAGTCGCAGCAGGCGCTGAAGCTTTTGCAGGAACAGAACAAACAGGAGCGCCGGGAAAAAAGCAAAGAGGCAAAAGAAGCCGAAAAAGAGCGGAAATTTGGACTACGGCAGCAAAGGCGGAAAGAAAAACATAAAGGAAGATAAAAAAAATAACGGGGCCGTCGGAAAAGATCCGACGGCCCCGCGCCATTTCCCTGCGCAGAGTCTTCAGGGACGGTTGAGAATTTTCATGAATTCTTCCCCCGTAATAGTCTCTTTTTCCAGCAGGTACTTTGCCAGCTCGTGCAGCTTTGCTTCATTGTCGCGCAGGATGCCAAGCGCTTTTTCATGGGACTCCTTGACGAAGGCAACTACCTTTTCATCCACCTTGGCCGCCGTCTCCGCAGAGCAGGCCAGGGAAGCGTCGCCGCCCAGGTACTGGTTCTGAACGGTTTCCAAAGCGACCATGCCGAATTCACTGCTCATGCCGTAGCGGGTGATCATGGCGCGGGCCAGTTTTGTGGCCTGCTCAATGTCGTTGGAAGCGCCGGTTGTGATGTTTTCCCCACCGAAGATCAGCTCTTCCGCCGCCCGGCCGCCGGTCAGTGTGGCAATTTTGTTTTTCAGTTCCGAGAGGCTCATCAGGTTCCGCTCGCCCTCGTCCACCTGCATGGTGTAGCCGAGCGCGCCTGACGTGCGCGGGATAATCGTGATCTTTGTCACCGGTGCGGAGTTGGTCTGCTTCGCGGCGACCAAGGCGTGCCCTGTTTCATGGTAGGCGACGATCTTCTTTTCTTCCTCAGAGATGACCGCACTCTTGCGCTGGGCGCCGGCGATGACCGTTTCCACAGATTCTTCCAAGTCGTCCTGCGTGATGGATTTGCGCCCCATGCGCACGGCGCGCAGCGCAGCCTCATTGAGAATATTGGCCAGATCCGCACCGGAAGCGCCGACCGTAGCCCGGGCGATGGCGTTGAAATCGGTGTCCGGTCCCACCTTGACCTCTTTGGCATGCACTTTCAGAATATCCTCGCGGCCTTTCAGATCTGGCAGATCGACCCGCACCCGGCGGTCGAAACGGCCCGGGCGCAGCAGAGCGGGGTCTAGGGAATCCGGCCGGTTGGTGGCGGCGAGCAGCACCACGCCTTTCCGCGCGTCGAAGCCGTCCATTTCTGCCAGCAGCTGGTTTAAGGTCTGCTCCCGCTCGTCATTGCCGGCGAGGCCGCCGTCACCGCGCTTTTTGCCGATGGTGTCGATCTCGTCGATGAAGACAATGCACGGGGCCTTTTCATTGGCCTGCTTAAACAGGTCGCGAATTTTGGCCGCGCCCATGCCGACAAACATTTCCACAAATTCAGAGCCGGAAATGGAGAAGAATGGAACTCCCGCTTCTCCGGCGACCGCTTTGGCCAGCAGTGTTTTGCCGGTTCCGGGAGGGCCGACCAGAAGAACGCCTTTGGGCAGCTTTGCGCCGATATCGGCGTATTTTGCCGGCACATGTAGAAAATCCACGACTTCCTTGAGGGATTCTTTTGCTTCATCCTGCCCGGCCACATCCGCAAAAATCACGCCGGTCTGCGCATCTTCCACATAGACTTTGGCTCCGGATTTTCCAAAGGACATGGCGTTTTCCAGCCCGCCCGGGAACTGGCCGCCCATCCGCTTAAGCATCCACTTCGACAGCAGTTCGCCGATCAGCAGGAAAATCACAAACGGCAGAATCCAAGTGAGAACAAAATTCAGCAGCGGATTGGTCTGAGTTGGAATTTTAGCGGAAAAATGGACTTTGGGGTCCGCACGCAGCTGGTTTAACAGCCTTTGCCCGTCCCCGGGCCAAATCCCGGTTTTGTAGTAACTGAGGGTGTTTCCGTCTTTCGTCGTAAAAACGAGCTGGCCGTCACTCTGTTCCAGCGCAACCTCCGTGATCTTGCCGCTGTTCAGCATGGATAAAAACTTATCGTAGCTGACCTCCGTAACCCGCTTGCTTGTCATGGACGGGAAGAACAGAGCATTGAGCAGCATAATAACGACCAAAGCCAAAAGATAGTAAACAATCATCGGCTTTTTCGGTGAGGATGTATGGTTGTCCTTGACTTCTTGCAAAAGGGTCTCCCCTCCTTCGACAGCGCCGCGGGTGCGGCGGTCAGTCATTGCTATCAATGGAAATTCATTATATCACTTTGCAGGGTAAAATCAATAGGATACCTTTTCCTGCAGCGCCGCTTCGGGCAGCCGGAAAACAATGCTGAAAAAAGAAAAGCCTGTCTTCAGACAGACCTTTCTTCCATAAATCCGACCAATTATTCCTCGAATTTAAACTTTTCAATCAGTGCCTTCATCTGCTGCGCCTGACCGCTCAGCTCTTCACTGGAAGCAGCCT